>JAABUY010001385.1_pt1 | contig 32840 bp, 59 predicted proteins | sample 5560271 | NCBI WGS metagenome assembly JAABUY01 (sample SAMN10711886, study PRJNA513374) | rock metagenome | isolation source: Antarctica rocks | place: Antarctica: Victoria Land, University Valley | reverse complement strand
GGCGCACCACTGCGTGCGGCCGACCAGCTCGCCCTCTTCGTTGTAGCCGTCCACGAGCACGTCCACCTGCGCGCCCCTCGCGGCTCAGCGCGCCACAAGACGCGCCCAGACCTGCTCGCAAGGGCCTGCACACCACTCGCGCCCAAGCGCGCAGCGGGACGCGCCGAGCCCTGCTCACGCGGGCCTGCATAAGCCCGGCCGCGCGCTGGCGGAGTGCGCTGCGCCCGGCACCCTTGGCGCAAGCGCGCGCCGGCCCGCGGGGGGGCGCGCCTCGCGGCCGGACAGCGCCTCGGCGAACGTCCGGCCGACGCCCTGCTGCAGGCTGACCAGCTCGTCGCGCCGCGCCTGCCGCACGTCCTCGTCCACCTGCGCTGCCAACATTGTCATACGCATGCATTGCTGGAGTGCAATAAACACCGACAAGACGCTCCAGCGCTGCATCATCCTTGCCCGATGCCACCCAGCGTCTAGACCAGTTACACACTGTCATGCAGCAAATCACAGCAAACAAAAGCTGGCGCACCCAGCCAAGGGAGCGGCAGCATCAGGGTGCACGGGGGCCCTCAAGAGATAGCTGGTCTCTGTGCAGAGCATGCCCGGCAGGCAGTACACAAAGAGCCTGTGAAATATCCGCCATTACTCCACACAGGCCCGGCCCCGGAGTGTGCAGCAGGTCACAGGCGTGCCGGTTCAGGGGGCCTCCACCCCGGGCCGCGCCTGCTCCGGCAGGCTCGCGGCCGGCGTGCCCTCCTCGGCGCTGTACGCGAAGGCGCCCATGCGCTCAAAGGCGAACTCGCGCGCAAAGTCCACCAGCTCGCGGTGCTGCGCCTCCGTCTCGCCTGCGCGCAGCGCCAGACAGGCGCGTCAACGTGCGTCCGAGCCGCCGCTGGCGCCCACACGCGTCTGCAGGGCATAGTCATGTCGCTCTTACATCCCGAGCATACAAAACCATGAGTGTGGCAGTAGTGAGGCGAGCACACATGTGCCTGCCATAAGAGAAAAGAAGACCGGAGAGGATGAGCGACACTGCATATATGCGGAGGCACATGCACATGCACATCATGTCTGGACGGTGGTCAGTCACTGCCTGAGCAGGCACAGGCAGCGGCGCACTCGGGCGGAGAGCCCTGCTCAGCACATGCATCCTGCGCATTGCCTCTTCACAAGCACGGCACCACCACAGAGGCGTGCCCTGGGGGCACGCCGCAGCGCGCGCCGGGCGCACCCGGGAAGCCCGAGATGAAGGTGGTCCGCAGCGCGAGGCCGGGGATGCGCGCGCGCAGCGTGCGCAGCAGCCGCTCGGTGTGCTCGCGCGGCGGGCGGTTCATGGCCAGCAGCGTCAGGTTGCAGATGTGCTGGAGCGGGATGTCGATGTATTTGCACACCTGCGCGCGGCGCCGGCGCGTGAGCCGCCGCCGGCGGGCGGCGAGCGCAATGCCAGGGTGCACTGCAGCGGCCCGCCTGCGTGCCGGGGCATGCTCCGGGCAGCAATTCCACACACCATGCGAGCGCGGCGGCCCGCTGCAGAGCTGTATGCATGCAAGAGCACTGCGCGCGCCATGGCATGTGTGCAACACTGTATGCATGCAAACACGCTCCACCCTATACGATATGCACTGCTCCGCATCCCAATGCAACGGATGCAGGACCAGCACGCGTCTCAGCCTGCAGGCCCGCCGGCGCGCCTATCCCGAGGCAGCAGCAGCTGCGGCGCAGCAGAGCGGCTGCAGAGCGCGCCTTGGGGTTAGTGCCAATCTCATCGATCAGCTCGTCAGTGAAGTAGGAGGGGTAGCAGTACAGCAGGCGCATCCAGCGCAGCCCCTCAATACGCCCCAGCTCCCGCAGTAGCTCCGCCAGGCCAGGTCCGCCGCGCACGTCCTGGCCGTACCTGCAAGGGTTAGTGTAGAGTTAGGTCCTCCCCTGGCGTGCGGAGGTAAACCTGATGCGGGGCACCGCCTGCTTACGCCCACTTGCAGGAGCTCACCCTTGGACGCAAGCCCAGCTGTAAAGTCGCGCACGCACGTCAAAGCACGCCCGTCCTTGCACCGCGGGCAGCCTCACCGCGGCCACCAGGCTCCGAGCAGCCTCGCCGGGCTGGCGCACTCGTGCATGCCCTGTCATGCTCTGCGCCACGCTTGCACGCAGTGACAGGCAGGACGCATGCACTGTGATGTCACACACACCAAGCCCCACCGGTGGCCATGCGGTACAACACACAAGCCCTGCTGTTCAGGTCACATCAGCGCTCCGCTGAAAACGGGCGCAGGCCGTCCTGGCGGCATGGGATTAGATTTAGGGCATAGGACGCGCACTGGTTGGTGTCCTCGGCGATGAGGCAGAGCTCCTGGACGCCGGAGGCGACCAGCGCGGCCGCCTCGGTGACCGCCGCGGCCCAGGGCTTGGAGCGGAAGCGGCCGCGCCAGGACGGGATCGCGCAGAAGGTGCACGCGTGGTTGCAGCCCTCAGCCACGCGCAGATACGCCGTGTGCGCCGGCGTCAGCCGGTGCCGCGCGGCCTCCGGCCGGAACGGCACCGTCGCGTCGCCGACCTGCACCGGCACGCGCGGCACGCCCTGCTGGGACCCGACTGTGCAAAGGCGCTGGTCCGCGCATACGCAAGGGCGCTGCGACACACGGTATAGCATACCCCTGCTGGAAAGGCAGGCACCCTGGGCGGCTGTCTGTCCAGATGGCTCTTGCGTTGCGCGCGGTGCAGGCAAAGGCGAGGGGGCGGGTGGGACCCGGTCGCACCTGCACCCTCTGCCGCTTTGGTCGCTGCGCGGCCTCGCCGTCCGGCGCCGCAAGCGCCTCTCGGATGGAGGCCGGCAGCTCGCCGTAGCGCTGGAAGCCCACAATAAGGTCCGCCTCCGGGATGGACTCCGCCAGGTCCGCGCCGTAGCGCTGCGCCATGCAACCGGTGACGACCACTCGTCGCACACTGCTGCCGCTGTCCGCCTTCAGCTGCGCCGCATCCAGGATGGCCTGCCGGCACAAGGTGGCGCGCTGACCACGCGTGTGCGGCCCCAACCTCCTCCGTGTCAAGCACCAGTGAGCGTCGACAGCGCTGCACAGTGCAGGGATTGCCCACAGCCAACAGAGCGCAGGTGGGTGTGGAACTTCACAGGACGCGGTGTCGCAGCGGCGCGCGCGACGCTGGCTGCAGCGCGGGCGAACACACCTCCAGCGACTCAGCCTTCGCCTCGTCAATGAAGCTGCACGTGTTGACGATGAGCACCTCCGCATCCTCCGGCCGCTCGCTGACCTCAAAGTCCGCCGCAGCCAGGTGCCCGAGCACGACCTCCGCATCCACGGTGTTCTTGGGGCAGCCGCGCTGCACCATGCCCACACGGACGCGCGCTGGGGCAGGGGCGGCATCCTGCGCAGCTGCAGGGGACGCAGCGCGCGCCGGGGCGCATGGCAGCCGCCGCAGGGGGCACGAGCTGGAGTGGGGGTGGAGTGCAGCTCTATGCAGGAGAGGAGCCATGGCACTGAGCCCTCGAGTCACGAGCGCTCCTTAAGCTTGTTTCGAATTCTGCAAAGGAAAAACTCCGAGACAAAAAAACCCGCCTAACCCTAGGTTACACTTGCCCTAACCATATACCCTAATGCTGGCCCAACATGCAGGCGAGACCGCGTCTGGGCAAAAGCTGCAGGACCCAGCACCTCACAACGACGCCATGCCACCATGCGGCAACCGCCCACCCGCCTTGCGGTCACCACAACCCGCTCAGACTCCTGCAGCCGCCGCTCGCCAGCTCGGCCACGCTCCTGCAGGTCCCCCTTGCGCCTGGGCCACGGGGCTGCAGCGGCTGCAGAGCCTCGGCCGCCGGTCCGCGCCCGCCCACTCACAGCTTGGGGGCGGGGCTGCTGCGCGCGCCCGGCGGCGGCTCCGCGGACAGCTGGACCACGATCTTGCCCACGCTGCGCCCGCTGAGCAGCAGGTCCTCCGCGGCGGCCACGGCCTCCAAGCCCCTGGCAACCCCGCCCAGACCCTGGCCCGTCAGCATGCAGCCGCGCCACATGAGCAGCAGGTCCTCCGCGGCGACTACCGCATCCAGGCCCCTGGCAGCCCTGCCCCTAAGCCTTGGATTCCCTGGGCGGCCCCTGGTGCCGCATCAGCATGCAGCCGCACCACAAGAGCAGCCCCAACAGGCTCGCCCCTGCACATCGCTATACAGCCTGTTCCTCGCGTGTGCACCACATCATGCGCTTCTCCACACCATGCGCTTCTCGCTCCCTGCATGGGCGTGCAGGCCCAAGCGGCCATGAGCCACGCGCATCCGCGACGCCGCTCAAGGGGGAGGCGCGCACTGGAAGGGCGCCGGGTCCAGCGCAACGTGCAGGCGGCCGGCGCGCCAGGCGGCCACGAGGCGCTGCAGGTGCCGGCGGTACAGGTGCGCGTAGTGCAGCAGGAAGAAGCCTGCGACGCGGCGCGCCGGCGGCTCGGCGGCGCACACGCGGCCGGCGGGCCAGGCGCGCTCGCGCGCTTGTATGGCAGAAAGCGTGGAGCCACAGGGGCACAGTGGTATGAACCTGGGCGTGACTAACAGGCACTATGCAAGCGGTCAGCAGCGCCCGCATGCTTGGAAAGACAGAACAGAAACCTCGTGAGTGGAGGGCGAGGGGCGGCGCCTGTGATGGTGGCCGAGCGCCAGAGCAGCAGCTCGGGCGTGCCGGGCGGCAGCGCGCTGGGCGCCCAGCCGGCCGCGTACTGCGACACTGCGCCGATGACCACCAGGCGCCCGCCGCGCGCGAGCGCGCCCACGCCCGTCGCCAGCATCTCGCCGCCCACCGCCTCCCAGACCACGTCCATGCCCTGCGAGCGCGGTGCGGCACCGCGCGCTCAGCGGCGCCGTTTGCCGCCGGGTGCACGCTGCCGCGCCGGCGCGCCCGTGCTGCCCGGCAGCGCGCGCCTCAGGCCTGGCTCGCAAGCCAGCCGAGCCTGCCCGATGCAGGCTAGTCAAAAGCCTGCATCAGGCATCGCCTGCGCCTGCGGCCCCTGCTGCGCACCGCTCGCGCACGCTGCTGTTCGAGCGGGCATGGCCGCGAACAAGCACCCGCAGCACGACACGCTTGCTTCGGCGCGCTCAGCTCGCAGCTGGTGTCAGCAGGCACCGCGGGGCTGCCAGCCCACACAGGGTGAAAACGGCAGCCGCGCATGGGGCGGCAGAGCCGCGCCTTGGGGAACTCGCGCTTGAGTACATCCTTGACGCGCTCCTGGTGGTAGTCGATCACGCGCGCCGCGCCCAGGCGCCGCAGCAGCGCTGCCTTGGCCGGGCCGCCGCAGGTGGCCACGACGGTCGCGCCGGCGGCCGCCGCCAGCTGCACGGCGAACTGGCCCGTGCCGCCCGCGGCCGCCGTCACGAGCACCGTGTCGCCGCGCCGCACCCGCCCGGCCTCCTCCAGGCCTGCCGCCGCCGCCGCCATGATCATCGTGTAGGGTATGGTGAGGGGTTTTGAGCGGCAACGCGCGTACACAGTCAGGCTCTGCAGGTCGTAATACGGACCTGCCAGCAACACTCTAGCAAGACAAGGCACCCCATCCTGCTTGTCAGTAGCATGCGCTGTGCCAGCGGCGCACCGACGGACGCGGCGAGTCCGCTAAGAATTTTAGCAAAAGCGAGGCACCCAATCTGGCTTAAATGGCATGCGCTGCGGCAGCCGCGCACCGATGGACGCGGTGAGCCCAGAGGTTAGCAGCGCGACCACCTCCGGCGCCGCGCTGGGCACGCGCAGCGCGTGGCGCGCGGGCGCGGCGCCCCACTCGCTGAACGCGCCGTACGCCATCTGCGCCACAGCGTCGCCCACCGCGAGGCCTGCGCGCCGCGCCTAGGCGGCTGGCGCGGCTGCGGCGCGAGAGGCTCTGCCGCTGCAGAGGCGTGCGCAGCGCCCCAGCACGAGCTGTGCAGGCGGCCTTCTCTGGCAAGGGAGAGTATGGATAGGGTATGGTATGGTAGCCCGTGAGCGTCGCACCCTCTACGCCGGGGCCCACCGCCGCCACCACGCCCACGGCCTCGAAGCCGGCGTCGAACGGCAACCGCTTCTCAGCCTCGGCGGCGCTGCCAAAGTACCTGCGCGCATGCGCGCGCGCACGGCTCGGTAGCAGCCAGGGGTCATGCAGCGGCGGGCGCGGCGGCGCATGGCGCGGGGCCGCGCACGGGCCGCAGCGCTGGGCGGAGCTGGGGCGGCGCCGCGGGGCGCGCCTGCCTGCGGTGTAGTTGATGTCGGAGGCGTTGATGGCCGCGTAAGCCCGGCGGACGAGCACGTGGCCTGCGTGCGCGTTGCACCGCACAGGCCTTCAGGTTTGGCGCAGGGTGCTGCACGCCACAAAAGTAAAATCACCGTGCCATACCATGCCGCATGGCGATTCGGCATGCGCACACACTTGTGGCACATTGACGGTTTTGCGACGCTCTGTGCAGCAGAGCACGCCAAGGCGCGCGCGGGGGCGCCCGTGCAGCCTGCCGGGAGCGCCGCCAGAGCGGGCTAAGCTAGTGATTGCGGCGCTGCGCGCACCCGCCGGCAGCTCGGCCGCGGAGGGGACGCGCTCGCTGACGATGCGCGTGGCCTTCCGGAAGTCTGTGGACAGCCGGTGCACCTGGGCGCGCCGCCCCGCGCGTCGGCCGAGCTCTGCGCAGGGGCCGCCTGGGGTCGCACGGCCATACGCGCGGCGCGGACAAGCGCCTGCTGCCAGGAGAACCGCCACTGCCCCCAGCCTTCATGCTCATGCATGGCGTTTGTTAAAAAAAAATGATGATATCTTCCGGGTGCCCCATTTTTGGGTGGCAGGCACCAGGACGCGCGCGCGCCTGCAGCTTGCGGCCCTCGGTGGGGATGGCGCTGCTTGCCCAGGCTGCCAGTGCGGCGCGCTCCCGGCCCGCATCCGGCGAGTCCGCACCTGCACGGGGCAGTGGGACTCGTCGTTTGCAGGCCCCCAGGCCCCAGTGACCACAGGCTGCATGCCACGCGGCTGCAGGCGGGCTCCAAGGCTGGCCGCAAGGCAAGGACTGCGCGGCGCGCGCCGCCTGCGCCCATCTGGGCGACTCCACAACCTTACCCTGGCGGCGGGGTAGAAGAGGGTGATATAGGGTATAAGCACACGGCGTCTGCACGAGTCCTGACATGCCCCCAGTTCTCGCAACCATGCAGGCCATGTCGCTGCAGACAGGCCAGAGGTCTGGCCGCGGAGAGGGGACGCGCCCGCGCCCCCGGTCGCGTCCGCGACCGGCACCAGGCTCTTGCGGAACCCAGGCGGCTTCCATGTGTACGCCTTGCCATTGACATGCAGCATGAGCAGCCGTCCAGCGGCCTCCTCATCCTCCAGCAGCATCAGCGTGGCCTCGCTCACCTGCGGCCGCCTCAGCACGGTTGCATGACGCATGGGCACCGCGAATGGGAAGGCGCAAGGTGTGCCAACGGCTCCCAATGCATTCCATGTCCTTCATGTGCATGCCCCTGTCCACCTCGCAAGCAGTGCAGTGACAGTGAGAGCGCCGTACACTGCCCTCCTCTGGCGACTGCACAGCAAAAACCATGCACAATCCCAAACGCGCTCACTCTCAGGCAGCGCCCGCGCGGGCGAGAGAGGCGCAGCGCCGGCCTCCAGAGTCGCAAGACAACGGGCCAAGACAACGCCGTGCTTTGGGTCAAAGCGTGCACTGCGAGGTCGCACCCGCTCCGGCGTGAGCAGCGACGCGCCGGTCTCCGGCAGCTCCAGGCCGGCCGACACCATGCTCTGCACCATGGGCGTGTCCACCGGCTGCGGGCACACCGCGCACAGGCGCACGCCGCGGCGCGCCAGCCCGGGCGCCGCCGAGCGCACAAAGTGCACCAGCGCGGCCTTGGTGGCGGCGTAGATGGGCGCGATGGGCATCGGGAAGAGCCCCCCGGCAGAGGCCATGAACACGACGACGCCTGCATACGGCCAGACGGATCTGATCGGACGGGCCAAGCGCAGCTCTGGGACAAGTGTGCCGAAAGCGCAGGGCTGCCCCGGGGTGTACCAGGCTTGCCCGAGGCCGTCATAGCCCGCGCCGCCAGGCGCGCTCCTACCAGCGCGCCGAGCAGGTTCACCCGCAGCGTGGCCTGCCAGCCGGGCCCCTCAGAGTCCACAAAGTCTCCTGCGGGCAGAGGGTGTCGGCTGTCAACGGCAGAGCACGGCAACGTGCGCCTACTTGATAGCGACTCACACGCGACCTGCCCCTGCTGCGCCAGCGAGCTTCTCACCTCGCTCGTAGATGCCGGCATTCAGTACAGCAATGTCTACGCCGCCGTGCGCCTTGACGTGTTGCGCAAATGCTGCCTCCTGCGCTGCGTCGCTCGTGACATCACACTGCACGGGCCTGGCGGAGCCGCTGGCGCCTGCAGTAAGCCTTGCCGTCGCCTCTGCTGCGGCCAAGTCCACGTCTGCTGCCTGCCGTTCACCAGAAAGGGAAAGCCTGAGTATACAAGCAGTGCAGCATGTGCAAGGCCTTCAGCTTTGCCAGGACGCTGTTTCGCACAGGGCTCAAGCTCGGTGGTATAATGAATACTTGCCGTTACAGTGCAGCCTCGCCGCACAAGTTCTAAGACCAGCTCGCGCCCGATGCCCGAGCCCGCGCCAGTGACGAAGGCAGACTTGCCAGCATAGCGCATGGCTGCCAACACGTAGGGAGTCTGTGAAGCTTCCAAGGAGTGCCAACTCTGGTGTCCACCAGCGGCCCCGCACGAATCAATCTGCATAGCAGTTTGGTCACAGTGCACTGTTGACATCAGCCCTACCCATCCCTACCCTTGGCAGCTCACATCTTGCCAGCCAAGGCAACTTTTGCATGCCCAGGCAAGCATGTCCCGAGTCCTTCTGAGCACGGCCGACTACCTCAACACGCCCTGTTGCAGCGGCATCATGTAGAGCAGCAGTCGCAACAGGCAACGCAGAGGCGCTCTGCGCGAGCATGCTGCCGGCGCGGCCAGACGCGGCGCTGCCTGCGCCCCTCGCGCGGCTGCCTGCCCCGCATGATACAGACAGCAGCCCCGCCGCTCGCCTTGAGCAGGCTCCAGCAGGCACGTCACAGGAGGGCGGCCGGCGCGCGCCGCCGGCCCAGACCCGATCAGCGCGGGCCGGCCGCGGGCGCGGCCGCGGGCGCCGCCGCCGCCGCCTCGGCCTCGGCGGCGTCCTCCGCGCGCAGCACGCGCCAGTTGCGCGCGGCGCCCGGGCCCTCGGAGGGTTCCAAGCCCTCGGTCGGCTCCAGGCGCAGCACGGTGTCGTGGAAGGCGGTGAGCGTGGGCCGGTGCCCGATGCTGACAAAGGTGATGCCCGCGCCGCGCAGCGCGCCGTAGAGGTGCGCCTCGTTGGCCACGTCCAGCGCGCTGGTCGACTCGTCCATGAGCACCAGGCGCGGGCGCGCCAGCAGCACCCTGCGCGCCGCGCGCCCGGCCGCGCTCGGCACGCAAATTTTGTGTTCTGTGCGGCAGGAAACGTGTCGGCGGCCGGCCGGGTTCAGCTGCGAACACGCGCTCTCTGTGCAGCAGGAAGCACGCTGCCGGCCGGCCGGGCCGCCAACGCTACGCACTGAGAGCGCCGCGTGCGCCGGCGGCCTCGACGGTGAGTGCATGTTCGCTCGCTACTGCCACTGACGCGCGCGCTCCACGCTGCCGTGCGGGGCGCGCCCTGCAGCGCTGCGGCCCAGGCAGCACGCCTGTCCTCTTCTGCCTGTCCTGAGTCTGCAGCATTGCGCGGCACCTGTCCTGTCCTGCCCCGCACTGATCACATGCAACCCGCTGGCCCTCCCCCCGCACGCTGGAGGCGCACACGCGCGTCCGGCCCCCGCACCTGGCAAACGCGAGCCGCTGCTGCTCGCCCAGCGACAGCATGCTCGCCCAGTCCGCGACCGCGTCCAGCCCGGCCGGCGCGCCGCCGCCGCCGCTGCCGCCGCCGCTGCCGCCGCCCCGCCCGCCGGCGGCGGCGCCGCTGCCGTCGCGCTGCAGCAGCGCGCCCAGCCGCACGCGCCGCAGCGCGTCCGCCAGCTCGCCGTCGCCGGGCGGCGGGCGGGCGGGCGCAGCGTCAGCGCCGGCGCCCGCGGGCGCCGCGCCGTTGCCGCCTGGCGGCCTGCGCGCGCGTGCGCGGGCGGGCTCGTGCGCAGGGTGTACAGAGCAGTGCTGCGGAGCCGCGCGATGTAGGGGATTCGAGGACCGATCCCCGGGTCTGGTGCAGCCGTTCAGGTCGCTGGCACAAAGCACTCGCCCATGCCCCGCGGTGTAGCAACACGAAACACCATGAGCAGGTGTGGCGCCCGCGGACATGCACAGCTGCGGCACAGAGGCTCGGCGCCAGGTATCCCCCTCCTGAGCAGCCAGCGGCGGGCAGTGGCGCGCACGCTGCAGGCAACTGCAGGCGAGCCGCGGCACACGCCGCACTCCAGTCTTCTGTTGTGTGGAGCAGGAGGGGCCCCTTAGATTAAGGTCGCGAGAACAGGGAACGACAGCCAAAGAACAGCTGGCGCGCGCCCGGCGTGCTCCGGCGGCGCGCCCGCCGGGCCCGGGCTGGCCCATGTGGGGTAGAGCAGCTGGTCGCGCAGGCTGCCGAGGACCATGTACGGGCGCTGCGGCACGAAGAAGATGTCGCCGCCGCCCGCGCCCGCCGCCACGGGCCGCCCGAACCTGGCCCGGCGCCCCCCGCCTGCGTGGATCATTGTGGAGCATCGTGAAGCACTGCCCTCATCGGCACCCATGGGGGAAGCCGTTGGGATCCCATTAGCACCCATGTGGCCACCAATGAGCTTGGCAGCATCCACTGGCGCCCGTGCGGTAAGGGCTTGGGAGCGGCCGCCCGAGCTGCGCAGCGTGCGGCCCGGCAGGCGGCGCGCCGGCGCCGGCCTGGCCCGGTCGGGGGGCGCGGGGAGGCGGCGGCGGGCGCGCCTGCGGATGGTGCCGGAGCCCGCGGACCAGAGGCCCGCGATGGCGCGCAGCAGCGACGTCTTGCCCGCGCCCGACGGGCCGACCACCAGCAGCGACTCGCCCTCCGGCACCTGCGCGCGCGCGGGCGCGCGCCGGCATCACAGCAACCCTTGTTGGATTGGACCAGCAGCCCTGAGGGCCGCCCTGTGCCTAGCAGTTGGCACGTGACAGCTCCATAACTCTCCTGTTGTTAAACACGTTAGCAGCCCGCCGTACAGGAAGGACCTGCATGTCCAACAACCTTGTCTGCGTCTTGCCGACTCAGCGAACGCACACTCAGGCCGTAGCACAATGGCGTGGTGGGACAGGATGCCGCCCGGACAGGTCGAGAAACTTCTCGGCGCTTATTTCTGCCGCGCGCGCAGCGACCGCCGGGCGTGCACAGAAGCAATCGGGCATGCGCAACAGCGCCCTCCGGCCACTCGCGCGCGCAACCCACTGCCAGGCGCGCGCATGCAGGAGAGGGCCCTAGGCGGCGTACGCGCAGGTCCAGGGCGTCCACGAGCGTGCGCGCGCCGCCAGGCGTGCGCAGCGACACGCCGTGCAGCTCCAGCAGCGGCGCGCCCGCGCCGCGCGGCACGCCGTTCAGCGGCACGTCCTCCAGCCGGATGCCCGCCGGCGCGGGCGCCGGCCCTGCGCGCGGCGCCATGAGGATGACATAGGGTAAGGGTAGGGTTATACTGCCCATACACGAACGCCGTTCAGCGGCGCATCCTGCGGCATATCCAGCGGCACATCCGCGGGCGCCAGCCCTGGATGCAGCGGCATGAGCATGAGGTTAGGGTAGGGCTGTTCTGCCAAAATATGATGGGTACGGTCGGCTCTGAGCATACGCTTGGGCCCGCGTTCAGGACCCCTTGCGCTGCGCGGAATGCTCTCCAGGTTGCTTGCCGCACGGAGCAGGTGCGCATCCAGTGTGAAACCCCAGAGTCAGCATGGCTGCCCCGGCCGTGATGCTTATGTTGTGAGCAGCACACGGCTCGTGCTGGCGCCTGCTCCATGCACTTCAATAGCAGCTCACCCCAGGGCTTCATGTAAACGCAGCAGCAGTGGCAGGTGCTGTGCAAAGGCCGGTGTGCACGCACCAGGCGCGTCTGCGGCAGACGCCTCAGCGGCAGCAGGCTCGGCGGGCGTGTACGACCCCACCACCTCCGAGAACTCGCCCAGGCGGTCGATGACCGCGCTGAAGCCCGCCAGCGACTCAAACTGCGCCAACCCGCAGCACAGCGCCTCAATAGGGCACCAGTCACCACAGCAGAAGCATCCTTGCGCGTGGGTGCGCCCAACTCGAGCTGCGCCGGCATGCGGCACAGCGTCTGTACAGGACACGGTTCACGCAGCAACACTACCATTGCATGTGGGTGCGCCAGTATGGCGCGCCTGGTAGACGACGAGCGACACGTCAGAGAGGATGTGGTTGAAGGCCGACGACGACTGGTTGATGACGCCGAAGCCGATCTGGCCGCGGAAGTAAAGCGGCGCCACCACCGCCGCCGGCAGGATCTGGATCAGGAACCTGCCCCGAGCGCGGCTCACACTCAGCCTCTCTTCCCCCGCCCTCGCGGTGCGCGCGCTCGTCCGACCCAGCTCGCAGCTTTCCGGACATCATGCATCCATGCGCCAGGTTGTGTAAACCCTTGGTTGTGGTAGGGTGGGGCAGAGGCGGGCCGCGCCGGTAGAAGGACGTGAAGAACTCCAGGTTGCGCGAGGTGCGGATGAGCTGCACGTAGTTGGCCACCACCGCGCCCAGGCGCTCGAACAGCAGGCGCCCCTCGGCCGCCTCGCCCGAGTAGAACGCGATGCTCTCCGCGTTCTCGCGCACGCGCACCAGGCCGTACCTGCCGGCGCGCCGGCCCGCCCGTGAGGCGCGCACGGCGCGCGCGCTGCCGGGCATGCTGGGCGCAGGTTGGGACCACCTCCAGTGCCACCGAAGTGCGTCAGCACGGGACCCATCAAAGCCCTGCAGACCTGACGCTCTGATTCTAACTGGTGGTCCAGGTGTAGCGCTGCACATGTGCATAAGCTGCACTTGCACTTGGGCTGAGGATGTACTTGCACAGATTCTACAAAAACAGGCGAAAGCATCAGACTGACTGGGGCACAGCCGCGGCGCGCGCGCGCGCTCACCGGAGGTTGGCCTCCTGCGCCTCCTGCTGGAAGTTGAGGCCGACCAGGCGGCGGCCCAGGAAGAGGGTGACGCCGGTGCCGCCGATGGAGTAGACGATCAGCGCGGCGAACAGCGGCGGGTAGATGCTGTACAGGATCTCGCTGAAGGACACGAGGTCGATCACCGCGTTCAGCAGCGTCATGCTGAAGCCCAGCGCGGTCTCCGTGAACTGCCTGCACCGGCGCGGCCGCCCCGGCTGTCAGCCACGCTGCGCTGGCGCATGGCACGGAGCAGCGCGCTCGCGCACGTGCTCTCAGAGCCGCAGCGGCAGCAGAAAGCCTCTTTTTCACCAGGTGATCCGTGGCAGGGCATTGTCGCGCCTGGGTTCGTTGGATTGCCCATGCAGTCCCAGACGAAGAGACGAACCCAGGAACCCATGCGCTGCAGACTTGCTGCCCCGGGAACATGGGTGCATGGGTGCGGGGCGTGGGCGCACCGCACGTCGGACGCGATGCGCTGGTCGGGGTTGTCCACCAGCGCGCCGGCCTGCACCTGGTAGAAGGCGCGGTTGGCCAGGTACTCGCCGGTCACCCGTCGCGTCATCCACTCGCGCCACTCCAGCGCCAGCATCGACTGCGCGCGCGCGCCGGCCGGCCTCAGCATGCAGCGCCGGGTGCGTGTTCAACTCTACTTGCCGTGAATACATGTAAATTCTGTGAAGGTGAGCGGGTGGTTGTTGGTGAGGCCAAACGGCAGGGCTTGTGAGGAGCAGTCAGCAACGTGGCCCCATGTCGCAAATGCTGACTGCAGCTCACACTTACCACACAGCAAGTGTTTCTGCCACCGAGCGCACTGACATGCAGCTGAGGTGACACACATGCGAGGCTTGTTTTGCATACCACTGCAGCCTGGCATGCGGAAGCAGAGAGCACGCGCACCTGGAAGTAGTCGCGGAACACGAACACGGGGATGCCGGCGCACAGGGCGCAGAGCCACTTTATCAGCATCTGCGTGAAGCGCTCCGCGTCCTTATCAGAGATGGCGTTGAAGAAGTCGCGGCCGAGGAAGTTGAATGTGACACTGCGCCACATCGACCACACGGCATACGTGAGCCACACGCCACAATCGTGATTGACGTTCCAACGTGCATGAGGCCACGGCTGGGGAGGGTTTTCAAGCGACAGAAAAGTTATCGGGTGCGTGGTGGGCTACATGCAACATTATATACTTTACCATGATGAACGGTGCCCTCTGTGACCAGGTTCTTGATGGATAGCTGACGAAAGGTTACGAAAGTTGTTGTCATAGCATGCAAGGTGAGTACAGAGGTAAAATAGTGCATGCAAACCATGGGACCTCTTGCCATTCACTGCACGGCAGTTGCAGCTCATTGTCTTACTGCATGAAGAGGGCATAGCCTCGCATAGCGAGCCATCAACATAGGGGCAGCGTTAGGCACCTCACGCCAGTCGTGCCGAGCGTCAGCGACACGACCGTGGCCAGGCGCCACCGCGCCCGGCCCCCCGCCTCCTCGTCAAACCAGTATGGCAGCGTGAGCTGCGCGCACGTCACGCACGTGTATGGCCTGTGGTGCTCGAGTCAGGCCCAGCAGCGCAAGCTTCGCCTGCTCCTGGCACGGGAGACCAAGCGGCACAATGTCAGTTGGCAGGTCCACGGACAGCCTGTGTGTGGCTCTTGAGTCATACGCCAGGAGCACATACTGTGCCACAGGTCCGGGGGGGTCACGTTGACGCGCAGGCCACGCATGGTTGCGTGTTCAACAGCCACTGTTGAGCGGCTGGTCAGCTGTCTAGGCAGCAACAACAGGCCTTGCCTTGACCAGACGCGACCATATGACTTTGATGTCCTCGCTGGCGCCCTCCACGTTCTTGCTCGGTGCATGCGTTGCGCCATCAGTTGCGCCATCAACCTGTGTCGCTCTGCAGAGGCCCGGGGGGTCCTCACAGCCCCACCGTCCCGCCCGCGTGCTGGCAGCCTTCTCCTGCCTAACCGTGTGGGCCGGGCGGTGAGCTACATGCTGCCTGGAGCGCTGTCGCAGCATGCAACGGCACACCGCCCTCGTCCCAGGCAGCTTACTGGGTGCAAGCTGCACCCCACAGCTCAGCACTTGCCCCCGCATCGGGCTATTGCTTCCTCCCTCCCAATTGACAAATCCTCATGCTGCTCAAGGCCTCCAGCCGAGGGGAGCTCCTAGCTAGCCTCCAAGGCACTGTGATAACCTGCTGTGCCAAGCACAGCTGCGACATGGAGCTATGACCAGATCTGAAGCAATGCTGATAGGCAGACACACTGCTCGCCCACTGCTGCATAGGTCGCTCGGCCCCTGTGGCAGGCTTGAACGCAGAGCGGGGCCGGTGGAGCGCATCCGTGCCAGGCCAATGGCAGCAGGTAAGACGTGCTCCCTTTTCCATTCCCCCCATGCAGTGTTCAACAGGCCTAGCTCGTGCCGACTGCTACTGGGGACCCAGGAGAGAGGGATACGTCATGCACGGAAGTACAAGCGCCGGCTCTGAGCTTTGGGATAATCTCAGACGTGCAGTATGCAGAGTGCGCCACCCTCAGCCTGCAGCCGCGCACCGTGTCCCGTGTACAAGAGCGTTTGAAGTCACTGTTTGCCCGGCGAGGGCAGCATACCGGACGGCAAGTCGCACGGGGGCACCCCGCGGTACTACAGGGCGGCCCTCCAGAGCCTGCAGCGGGCGGTGTCAGCCTGGCAGGCCTCTGCAGGCCTGCATTTTGTTATCCACTTGGGTGCGCCCCGCAGCCGCCCCCGGCCTTGTTCCTTACACCCAGTGCAGGACCTGTGCACTGCGGGTACCACACATAAGCAGGCATGCCTAGCATACCCAGGTGGGGCCTGCAGGTGACATCATCGACGGGTGGAACCCCAAGGACCGCGCGCACGCCACGCTGGACGTGCTTGTTGCCGAGTTTGACAGGTCAGGCAAGCCGCACTACCACATCATCGGCAACCACTGCCTGTACAACCTGTCTCGCCAGGCGCGCTCCGCCCTGGCATGCCGCTCAGAGAAGAGGCTGCTCTGTCTGGTCAGCCCTGCATGCGCAGGCTCTGCAGGGCCCCATCAGTGGCCATGCGCTGCACATGGTGGCTGCATGTGGCATGGGATCATGCTAAATTTGAATCACAGTACGACCATAACCCCAAAGCGGCAAGACAGCGGCCTGAGAGTGGTCCTGGTCAGACCAGTCTGCACACGCACACGCCTGCACCTGGCGCTGCCACCCGAGCATGCCCCGCGCATGGACACGGACGACCCGCCGAGCGGCAGGCGCTGAACGAGCGGCTGCGCATGGGCGGCCCCGGGGGCGCGAGCTACTACGCGTTCACGCCCGTGCGCGGCTGGCGGATGGTAGTTTTAGACGCGTATGACATCAGCCTGCTCGGATGGCCGCCGGGCGAGCCACGGCATGCGCAGGCCGTGGCGATCTTGGATGCACACAACCCGAACACGGTGCGCCTGGGGCACCCACTGTGTGAGAGATCTCTGGCGGCAAGATGCCCTGCGCGTGCCAGCCTACAGCACTCATGCAGCCTGTGCGACTTCGCGAACGTCATGGGCTTGCTACCAAGACAGGTCTAGCTGGGGCGTAAACAGTGGACGCACCTTTCCAGCGAGTGCTTGCCACAGAGCGCACTTGTTCACATTGTATAATTGCGCGTTGACCGCACGTGAGTATCTGTTCGAGTAGCGTAGAGTAAAATGCCAGACAGCCTGTTCTGCAAGGAATTTATTGCTGTGAGCCTCGCAGATGCCAGATAGCCTTCTGGCTCTGTGCGGCCCTGTGGTGATCAGCATGCCCAGGCCCCCCGGCACAGTGGCGCGCAGGAGAAGAACAGCCCAGAGGGGCTGGTGGGCGTGGCGCGGCGCTTTGTCAAGTTCGGCGGCGGGGCCAGCGACGCGCAGCTCGCCTGGCTCCGCGACGAGCTCGCCGCAGCGGCGGACCGCGGCGAGCGCGCCATCGTCTGCAGCCACCTGGTGCGCCATTGCTGTTGCTCCTTGTGGAAAGCCGACCCTACCCTGCCCTGACAGCGCCTCACTGTCTGCCAACCTCCCTTGCGGCAACTTCAGTCTGCCTGGCTACATGAGGTGGCGTGCTCTGGCTGGCTGGCAGTGATGGCAACCCACAAACAGCTGCCAGTGCCGATCCTGACACTGTCTGTCTACCAGCTGTTGAGAGATGTGTGCTCGGTAACCTTTCCAGCATGATGTGCGCTAATGGATGCCTCTGGCGGCATGACTGTGCACACGCTGGGAGCGCGCCAGACGCGGGGCGCCGGGCGCGCAGCCGCTGCACCCGGCCACCTGCATCGGCACCTGCCTGCTGTGGAACTACGAGGAGGTGCTCTCGGTGCTGCGCGGCGCCGGCAATGTCGTTGCCACCTTCTCCGGGCACACACACCGGGTGCAGACCCAAACCCTATAACTGCACGCCGCATGCTGGCCACCTGCTTCCCAATACCACAGTACCTTCTTCCGCAGCCTTCCTGTGTGTGCGAGCAAGGTGCGGGCTTGCCTGGCGCCGCCGCGGTCGCGGTGTGAACATGTTTTGCACAGAGTGGGGCAGGGCGAGGGAGGCAGTTCCGCGCTGACACGAGGCGTGGGGCGGCGCAGGACGGCTACGCGCAGGATGAGGCGGGCATCCACCACCGCGTGCTGCAGGGTGTTGTGGAGACGCGGCCCGGCGTGGACTGGTGCGCTCGCCTGGCCGCGCCGCACGTCATAGGCTTGCTGCATTATGTCGAGTGCGGGGCATGTTTGTGGGGTAGGAAGACCACGTATGGTACAAACGGCTGTCTTCAAAGATCTTTTAATCAGTGTGTGACTTGGGTTGCGCGTTGAAAGCGTGCACGTGAAAACTGCAAAGACAGTGCCATGTGCATCTCAGCCGGCTGCAACATGTGTAGTGCTGCTGCTCCTGCGCAGCTTTGGCATCTGCCAAGTGTACGGCGACCGGCTGGAGCTGCATGGCGCGGGCTCGCTGGCATCCGCGACCTATGCATTCCAGCCCACGACGGCAGCGAGCGGCAACGGCGCAAGGGGTCCGGTCAGCAGCGACGCGGCAGCTCTGACAGCCTAGGGGAGCAGGGCTGCCAGTAAGTGTGAAGCAGTCTATTCTCAGGTATCACCCTGACAGGTAGACATACTGACTTCTGGAATGACCAACGCACGGAATGCATGCCATGCAGAACAAAGTGAGTTGTCCTTGGTATGGTGTCTAGCAGGGCATCTCCGTTGCGTCTGACCAAGTGAGCAGGCACTTCAGGGTCTGTGGTGGGCACACATGATGGTGTATATGGGGCAGCTTGACACACCTAACACTCTTAGCCTGACCATGAAGCGGTGCCGCGCATGCGTGCCCTGACATGCACCAAATGACCGCATGTTACTTTGCCGTGTCATTGCCCTGTGTCTGCTGTGGACTACCTGTCTGCCGTCTGCTTTACATTGCGCCTATATCTTGCAATAGCCAGAACATACTGCTACGCCATGCAGCCAAGGTGAACAACCAGTCATGGCAATCCAGAGCATCCAGTCAATGAGTCTGATCTAAGCAGGCACCAAGCGCCTGCACGCTAACGCACAGTGAAAGCCATACTAGGCCCTTGCTATAACAGCTGTGCTGCCTGCTGCTCACCCGAGTACCACATGCGTTGCAAAGCTGCAGCTGCAGGTGTCAAAGTCCAAAGCTGTAGCTGCAGGTTCAAAGTCCACCCAGCCTATGCGTGACTCTTCAGGAGCAGGCAAGCAGCATGCAGCGGCAGGCAATTTAAAGCGCATGTGCTAGTGAGTTGTTGACAATGTATGAAACGGGGGTGTGATGTACCAATGCAAGCAGGTCAGCAACACAGTCTGTACGAGCAAGCAAAGAGCGCGGCCCTGCGCGGCATGCCATGCAAAGACCTGCTCGCAAGGCGGCGCCAGTGCTTGGAACCTAGTCTGAGGCAGCGGGCTATGGGCCGGCGGCGTGGGCCAGGCACTGCGCTGTGTACTTTGTGGCGTCCTTCTGGGTCGCGCGGAAGGCTATATTGCCAAAGTCGCTGCGCCGAACACGCACAGTCAGGCCATGCACACTGCCTTGAGCGGGCGCGGACGGCGGAGCCGCGCGCACCGGACGAGCCCGTAGTATGTGTCTGCGTTGACCCTGCACTCTTCCAGGTGCACGAAGTCCTGGGCCGGGATGTGCGTGCACTGCGTGGTCAGGATGCAGGCCCGTAGGCCTGTGTCGCAGGCGGCCTTGGCCACGCCAGGCGTGCCGTAGCAGCTGCGGATTACGCGTCCGGGCGGCACGTCTAAGCACCGGAGTATGAACGGGTCTGCTGATGGCAGGCAGTGCTGCAATGCTGCTCAAGCGCACTTGTCATGACTGTTGCAGCAGGACGCGAGCACCAGAGTGTGAAGTGGGTCTGGCGAGGGCAGCAGGTGCCGCAGAGCGGCCTTGGGGCGCACTTGTCATGGCTGTTGCAGCAGGACGTGAAGTCCACGCCGTGGCCCAGGTAGGTGCTGCCCAGCACCGCTTGCGGCACCCTGGCCACCACCTCGTCTGAGCCGCGCGCACCTGTTCAGGCCGCGCCGCCCGCAACTTTGTGCGTAGCAGGCGTGCACTGCGCAGCGCACCGGTCCCGCAGCCGTTAAACAGGTCGGCGAAGCAGGCCTGCTGCACGCCCCCGGCGGCTATGATCGTAGCGTTGGCGAAGTTGGGGCAGTCCTGGCCCAGCACAAGGCCTCAGACCAGAGTGAGGCGTGTAGCGCCCCAACTTGTACGTACTGAACGGCCGTGTGGGGTGCGCCTCAGCGTTGTACGCTGGTCCAGTGTACCCAGGCCCAGTCACACAAGGCGTGGCCGCCCATGAAGCACCTGCTGGCGTCAGTCATGCCGTCAGTGCCATACACTCTTTATACCTGCAAGCTTGACCGGTGCGCAAAGCGCTTGGTGCTGCACAAGCTCACCCAACAGCAACAGATGGAGCCAAGTGCGGTGGATGCGCAACGCAGTCAGAGTGCACGGCGGCGCATGCATCACGCTCAGTTCATAGCTGCACTTGTGCAGTAGCCAGGTCTATTCAACGCTGGCGTGTCATAGGTACACAAGAGCAAGACAACGTCATAGGGACTCAGGCGTGTGGATCGGTCACACACATTTCTTGTTGCTCCTCATATTTTCAATTTGAATGCACCCTAACCAGATTGCTGCGGTTTTCGAACGACCTGGCGTTAGGCAGCTCCAGCAGCCTGGCGCAGTGCTGCAAAAGCCCGGGCACGCACAGCGGAGATGGGCCGTACGATGCTGGGCAGCGTGGTGCTGGCGGTCGGCTTCGGCCTGCTAGCGGCCGGCGCAGCGGCCCAGACCGCATATGACTGCGGCGTCGTCACTGGGCCACAGCTGGCCACCCTGTTTACCACTGCCCTCCAAGTGGGCGGCAGCAGGTTGCTCAGCTTGAACAACTGCACCTTTGAGATCGCTGGTGGCGCTGCCGCACCGGCTGCGTCGCCGTCGGTGCCAACTGCGGCCCCTGCCGCGCCTGCACCCGTCAATCCAAACGCCAAACGCGGGATAGGCACCTGGAACCCGACCTCCGATTTAGGTGCCCTCAAAGGTGCCGACTGGTGGTACTCCTGGGGCATCGACCCCGGGGCCGACGCAATCTCCGCCGGAAACCGCGCAGGGATCGAGTTCGTATCCATGATAGTGCGCCCGCGCCCGCGCCTGCCTGCCCAAGGTGCTCTGAGCCTTGGGATCTCCCGTGCGCTTGCTTGCAAAATTTTGGCAAGTGCACGCGCTTGAGCGCGCAGTGGGGCAAGGACAGCTCGGGCGGCATCGGTCCGCCAAACGCTGGCATGGCGCAGCTGGGCAATATCCCTGCCGGCACCAAGGTCCTGCTGGGCTTCAACGAGCCCAACCACGTGCGCCGCCAAGGGCTGTCAGGGCCTGCGCTGGGCGCAGCACAGCCAGCCGGCCTCAGCTTCAAGGCTCGCCCGCCGCTGCCACCCTGGACTGAGGCAGGGCCGTCGCGGCGCAGGGCGAGCAGTCCAACCTGGACCCCACGACCGCAGCCAGCCTCTGGCAGCAGGTGGAGCAGGTGCTGGCCCTGTCTGCGGCAGGTCAATTACAACACTGGCTGTCAAAACAGTTAATAAATCACAGAGGAATTGCATTGATTTTGCAGCCAGCCTGTCCGCCATCCAGCACCTGGCTGTGCAGCCCATGCCCCTATAGCGCTGCATGGCCTTCGGCAGGCAGGCTGCATGCCCCGGCGCAGACGCCTCCAATGCATGTGACCGGCAGCTTGGTGTACGCGAGGCGGCGGCGTCGGCCAAGTCATGGTGGTGGCGAGGCAGTGGCGTCGGCCATGTATGCGACGAGTTGTTGTGCGCGGCCGGCAGGTCGCGTCCTCGCGCGGCATGCAGCTGGGCTCGCCCGCGCCCAACCCGTGCGGCAGCAACTGCAACACGTTCTCGGACCCGTTCCAGTGGTGGGACGCCTGGCAAGTGGCCTGCAACCAGATGTACGGCCGCGACTGCCACGCCGACTTCTACGCCTCGCACTTTTACAGCTGCGACACGCAGGCTATCTCCGGGCGCGCCTGCGCTGCGGCACTGCGCCGCGCCGTCAGTGCTCACACAAGCCACCCTGCCTCCTGCCAACGCTTGAAACATGGTACACATTGTCTTGTTCTAGATTATGCACATTGTCTTGTTCTAGCTGCATGTCTGGATGGTGCAGCATGCAAGCAATGTTTTGCAGAGTGAACGAGCCACGGCACGTGCAGCAGCAACAGGCCACAAGCATGCGCCTGCGCAATGCAGGTACGTCAATGAGATGGCGAGCAAGTATGGCAAGCCCGTGTGGATCACAGGTGCAGACCCCTGACCAGCAGCCCAACGACATGGGTATCGAGTACTGTATCTATCGCCGCTCTGGAGTGCAGCGCTCATGCCTTGCTGAGCGGCACGTCCGGTTATACCCAGCAGCACATGCACATCATGATTGACACAGCATTCGTGCCGCATGCGTGCAGAGTTTGCGTGCATGGGCGGCGACGACACGGCGCAGATCTACTTTATGCGCCAGGTGCTGGCGCTCCTGGACGCCAATCCTGCAGTGGAGCGGTGAGCAGACCCGCACGTTGCTCAAGTGCAGATCATGCACTTGTTGATGCCCTGCCGCAGACACCATACGGCAAGGGCAAGGAGACAGCGTGTAGCACTGCCCAAAATATCAGGTGGTGCAACTCCGTTTGACATAGAAGCCACGAAAAACACCGCGCATTGTCAGAGATGCTGACCAAGTGTGGGCCATGGCCGGACTGCTCGCTCACGCGTCATTGCTTGCAGAACACGAGGCAGGCATGTCGCTGCAAGCGAGTGGCTGATACGCCGCGCAGGTATGCGTGGTTCGCACCGGATGTGACAGCCCCCATCTTCAGCTGGGTGGGGGCCGCAGCCTCGCTGCTGAGCAACGGACACCCCAGCGACATCGGCCAGGCGCGCCCCGCGCTGCACGCGCGCACTGCTTTTGTCTTTCTGTTAAACACATTTACAAACGCTCAGGCGCTGCTGTTAGGCGGACGCTTGCGGAATGCATGTGCTGTGCAGTGTACAACAGTGTCATGATGAGTCGCTGCTGCTTGAACGCAAATTTTGCAAGCACGCCGCTCAGCTGCTGCATTGTACATGCGGCATGTGCAATGCCTGCAAGGTGGGCAGCCCCTTAGATGAACCTGAGACCCTTGCATGCCTTGCGCGGCAGCTGTACCTGGGCCACAGCAGCGCGGGCACTGAGTCGGCGGGGCCGCCGACCGCCAAGACAATCGCGCTGACTGCGCCACTGCCCCAGATTCAGACCAACAGCTCCTGGGCCGCCCAGTGCAGCAGCTGCGTGGGCACCACCGGCGTGGCCGCCGCGCCCTCGCCGTCCGCTTCTGCTGTGACCGCACACAAAGGGCTGTGCGCCAAGTGCGGCTTTTCCACGGTACGCAGACCCCTGGCTGAAGCTCATCGCTCAGGGGTTACGAGGCAATGGTGTGCAGCCCTTTCGATAGGCTGCTCCAAGGGCAATAGGCTGTTCCCAAGTCCTCTTCTGACGTCATGGTATTGACAACGCTGTCCACATTCAGCCCCTTATGTCATCCAGTTGAAGCTTGTATGGCCTAGGCGGCAAGATAGGCGGCAGTAAAACATTCTGTACTTTCTGTTTGCACAATGCGGGCAAGTACTCACCCCTGCCCTCCATGTGGCAGGTCACAAAGACCCAGGAGGCGTCGCTGCGCGTCATGTGGGGGGCCGAGCCTTCCGCGTCTGCGCCCGCAATGGCCCCCATGCCTACGGCCGCGAGGTCCCCGAGGGGTAGTATCGGGATGAAGACTCGTTAGAGGGCCGGGGAGCTCATGTGGAGCCCGAGGACTCTTTTTATCTTGAGAGTCTGCACACTGTCTGGTATTAAATAGTAAAGAGGATGCTGATGCATGGAAACACATAGCACAAATTTCAGTACAGCAAATTTTGTCAGGTCGATGTAAAGCAGGGCTGTTCCCATGTGCTTGCTGCGCCACCGCACATAGGACACAGGACAATACAATTCGGCAGGAGCTGTGATGCGTCTGCTTGCAGCTTACGTGCGTACAAGCAGGTGCATGTGCAGCCGAATCCATGTGCTGCAAGCAATACTCCCGGCAATTCCTTGTGCTATGGTAAGCGAGTACAGATGCAGCAGTGAGCATAACACGAGCTTCCACCAGGGGACACAGACGTCTGTGAGCAGCTGCTCGATTGCAGCAACACGCGCACGGAAAGGCAGCCATTCAAAGTGCTGCACAGACGTGTCACAAAATTTTAAATTGACACACATGCAAATGATCGCATGCCTTACACAACTCAGCCGCAGCAAAACGCTGACCCTCAGTCATCGCCTGAGCTAAGCTCTACAACGTCTCCAGCGGGCCGTGCAGGCGCTGCTGCAGCGCCCTTGCTCGCCCTTGCGCGCTTAGGCTGTCGCGAGGCACCGCGGTCCCGCGTCGCCTTTGCGCCCAGCCCTGAGCTGGCTCCCTGAGCTGAGGGGCCCGGGTCCATGACCTCCAGCCACACCTCCCTCTGGCCTGCACGTAAACAGCCAAAGACATGTATCTTACTGCGCCAACCAGAGCGCTATAGCCAGCCACTGAAAGCACTCTTTCGTAAGGCCACGCACCGCGCTGCAGCAGGGCGGCGCGCGGGGAGCACTTCAGATAGCAGTTTGTCGCGTAGGCTGTGAAGCCAAAGTCCAACTGCATGAACCCGAGCGCGGGGTCAGCATGTGCAAGTCAGTGGCTTTTACAACTGCAGCTGCTGTGCTAGTAGGATGTGTGCAGCACTTGCATGCACCTGGCAAATAGCTGATGATGCTGGCATCAGGCGGGTTACTACAAAGCTTGCTCATGCGTGGCAAAAAGTCGACATGCACAGAAGCACAGAGTGCACGTGGCCTGCAGCACCTGCAGGAAGCCATCATAGAGGAGCTGCGCAACGACGCGCTCGCACTCCTCCGCGGGTGGCAGGCTGCCTCGGGCAGCCTGCGTCATCAGTGGCAGCAGACTCAGCCACAGGGCGTTGCGCCATGGTTGGTGTAATGCATGAAGTGAGGGCCGCGAGCTTGAACATGAACTATCAGGTGCACTTCAAATGACATTGATTAGTCCTTAGCACCACCTCATATGAGGCAGCACACCAGGACATGGTGCGGCTGTGACGATATGCACAATTGCAGACACGTGCGACAACTGGCGCATGCGCACCGTGCTGCGCCATGCCTTGACAAGCTGCGCCAGTGTTGCACGCTTGTCGGCCGCCGGGAGCGCCGCCAAAGCCGCGCAGACATCTCCTCCGGCTGCTGTGACGTCTGTACGCCGCACACCGCTGCCACCGCTCGTGCAGCAGTCGCACGCGCGCGAGCAGACTGGCGGCAGTTCGCCAAAGTGCCTGCGCACGAAAGTCATTACATCCAGTACATTGATGCAATGTCTGTATTAAAGCGAAGCGCTGCATAAGTGAGCAGCACCAGGGAAAGAAGAGCATGCGGCCACGACATATGAATGCCCTGGACTGTACTATTCAGCAAGGGAAAGCCATGCTCTGATGCTGCCAAGAACTAACCAGACCAGGGTGGGCTCCATCCTGTATACACATCAGTTGATAGTCCGCTTGTAGTTCACGAAGAGTGTGATTAACAGGCGCATACTGCGCACCTGCACAGGAGCGCGTGGCGGCAGGTGCTGCATGTGGAGGCGTAGGCGGTCATGCCAAACAGGTGCGCCTCCCAGCCCGGCTGGAAGTCGCCGTACACCAGGTCTCAGTGCACTCTGCTGTGGCCATGCTGACCATGGCCTGAATTGCTCACGCGTTGCCAAGGCGTTGCCAAGCCACGCAAGCAGCCTGCCATGTCAAAGCCAACACAACTCTAGCCTGACATTCCATCAGCACTGGAACAGTGCATTTTCTAGCACTGCCAATGCTCTCTTTCAGGTCGAAAGCACGAAAGGCATAGTTTGATTAGCGGAATGGGAGCAGTGGGCAGGCGCACCTCCAAGCACATCAGCGCCGCCTGGCGCAGCACGTCGCTGAAGCGGTAGAACAGCACGCAGCGCGCTGGCTCGCCGTCGCGTCCAGCTCTGCCTATGCGTGCGGTCCCACAGATCTGATAGATCTGTGTATTCACTTAGTGGCCTCTGCATTGAACGGTCTACTGCCCCACTATGGATCATATAGCAGCTCAGCCCGATTAGCAGAAGGGCTGCGCCTAGTGCAGCGCAGCCACATGAACACCACTCTACCCTGACGGCCCAGCCATGCAGACACTTGATGGGCTGAACACTTGCACTACATTGTGTCCCCACTGCTGAGCGTCGCGAGTATGGCGTGCTGAGCCATGTGCTTCTCAGGCACAGGTGAGAATGCGCACCAGACTCCTGGTAATAGTTCTCCAGGCTCTTTGACAGCGAGTGGTGCGCCACGTAGCGCACGTTGCTCTTGTTAATGCCTACGACAATGACTTGGAGCTTGCCTGCAATGGCACCGCTTGCTCAGCACTGCATGCCTTCCTACCTACGCTGCTTAGCACTGCAAGCCTTCCTACCTAGCGGCTATGCACGCATACGCAGCAAGAAAGTAAGCGTCTACCACAATTGTTCAACAATTGTTCTGTTAAAGTATCACGAGCGTTCCTTCTTTTGGGCACTTATAAGTCAGTTACCGAGATGCGTATCTTTCGTTTTTCAGCAGCACAGTGATACTGACGGCATGCCTTGCCTGCGCTCCATGCCGTGTGCACGCGCATGCGCTCCGAGGGGTCCATGTCTGCATGGTAGTGCCCTGCCGCAAGGCCATGCGCAGACAGGCCCGCAGCAAGCGCCTCCGTGTCCTGCTCGCCGCCGGACGCGGCTGTCATAAAAACCCTGCAGACTTCACCAACCATGCGTGACACTGGCCTAGAAAGGTTTTCAGAACGTGAGTGCCAACAACACAGCATCCCTGGTGACTTCCAAGGGAGTGCAGTAGACTAGCATTTAGGTGGAATCAGCCTGCACACGCTGCCCAGCACATTATCTGGCATGGGGCACGACAGACATACAGGTCCATGCTTAGCATGACGGGGCGGCCCAGGGTGTTGCCTTGCGCGTGAGGCAGTACACGATGCCAGAATCCGTGGCCGCAAAGTGCTGGTGGACCCAGGCCACCAGAGCGCTTGCTGCCTCTTCAGCGCTCGCGGGCTTGGGCAGGACCTGCAAAGAAACAGGCCAGTGCGCAAGAGGTGCAGGCGAGGACGCAGTGCCTGCCGTCTGTTTCACACTCTGTCAGCTGATGCAAACACTGGAATGGGCCTGGACAACGCGCATGTGGGGGGCGCTGCACAGAAGTGCAGTGCTGTTCATGTCTAAAACAATTGTGAGCGCGCCTCGTAGAAGAGGTTGGGCCGGTCGATGGAGGACTGGAACGTCTCGCAGCCGCTCAGGCGCAGGATGGAGCAGATGTCGGCGCGCACGCGCTCGGTGGCGGTCGCGGTGAGCGCCAGGATGGGCACGTCCGGGAACAGCTGCTTCAGCACGCCCAGCTTCTTGTAGTCGGGCCTGCGCGCTGCGCGCAGCCCTCCAGCCACGTGCCTGCGTATCTTGCTGTGTTCAAGTTATTGGCACATGGTTGGGGATCGCCCAAACATAATCTATACTTTAAGAACCAGCAAAACAGAGCGTATCGCGCCTGAAGCGCAAACCAGCACACTTGCTCAAACAGAGTTGTGGTATTTGAGATGGCCAGGATATGCTACCTGAAGTCGTTACCCCACTGGCTGCAGCAGTGCGCTTCGTCCACCGCAATCCTGGCCAGCTGGTTCCTCTGCGAGTGCACACAAGTTCTGCTGAGAGCACTGCAGATCGCATCCTTTCTGTCAAGAGGCCATGACCCTATTGCAGACCTGCTGTGCAGCTTGCTGTAACTGCATGCATGCCCGCGGCATGGACCCCAGCAACAACAGAGTGCCTTTTCAGTGCGGCTGCAAGGGTACCTTGTGCATCCTTTCCAGCTTGGACAGGAAGCGCTTTGCGCTCACGACCCGCTCCGGCGTGACTGCATGTGTGGCCACAGCCGAACTGTTATAATATGCAAGACCTACATGGCTCAGCATGCAGACGGGTCACAAGGAGTTTCTGCAGACGGGGTTAGATGGCTACTGCAAATGCTGCAGCACTCCACGCTGCACCAAGGCGCGGGAGCTCAGGCTGCATTGCGCCGTGCGATGGGCCGCGTGCCGTACACAAGCCGCAAGCTTGTGTCGCTGTCCAGGCGCTCATAGACCGTGGCAACCTCCTCCTTGGGCGTGAGCGAGGTCAGCGCCAGCGCTGGTATGCCCAGGGCCTCTAACGCCGCAACCTGTGCGGGAGTCGCGCACTGTCCAAACCCCCGCAACTTGCTGGCCAGGTGACCACGCTGAGACAGAGTGAGGCAGGCTGCCACGCATGCGAGCGCGCTTGCACGGCCCGGACCTGGTCCTGGATGAGGCTCAGGAGCGGCGAGATGACAAGCGTGATCTCGCCTAGCTGCAGCAACGCCGGGAGCTGGTAGCACAGGCTCTTGCCGCCGCCTGCGCGGGGGATGTGTTGAGGTCAACGTAAGCTGTAAGTGGGGAATGTGGGGGACTTCTGAGTGAGTGTGCCAGCTTGACTTGTGCTTGAGTGCAATACAACGGCATAGTGTGCCATACGCCTGCGCAGGCGTGCGCGCCTGAAGGCAGCAGGCACAAAACATCTCGTCCGGAACATGTTGCGTTTATGACCTCCCGCTGGTTGGGCCTGCCGCCGCTTGCGCACCAGCGTTGAGCACAGGCAAGCGCACTGGTCAAGGTGATGCAGTGACCAGATGGCTGACGACGCACCGGAAGTGGCGGAGCCCAAAGACGCTATTGAGCATCTCGAGCGCCTCGGCGTCCCAGGCGAATTCCGCCTGCCAGTCGCGCCGCGGGCAGCGCTCCTCCTGGCTGATGCTCTGCCGCAGCTGGTCTCGCCGCTCCTGCAGCCTCTGCTGGCGCGCGAGCAGCGCCTCCACCTGCGCCTCCACCTGCAAGGAAACTAATTGTGCTGCAGAACTGACTTGTTTTTTCAGGTTGCAAAGGAGTGCGCATCAAAGCATGTCGCACGTGTGCAAGCTCGCATTCGCATGCGCCAAGCTGCTCGGCAAGCTGCTCCTGTGCGGAAGGCTCCTCACTCGGCCCGCTGGACATCTTCACAGCTCACCCAACAGCGCATGACAAGCGAACAAGAAGAACACTGCTAATGTGCAGCTGTTCACATGAGCTGAGTGCGCGTCCCCTTCTTCTCCTTCCTCAGGTTAGATGAAGGTAGATGCAACACATGCGCTAGCGCCTCAGCGTCCAGTGCGCACAAAGGCAAGTCAATAGGTCAGTCAAGCACTCGTTGCTCTATTCGTCCACGTACAGATCAAGATGCTGCAAATTGGTGGACAGCTGCTGATGGTATAGCAGCCAGTCGGCTCCTGTGAGGACGAGCACGTTAATGACTTGCATGATACTCCAAAGGGCATAGCGCTTTGACGGGAGTACTGCACAATTTTCTGTCCATCGGAGGCCCGCTCGTGGGCAAGGGAGGCTCGCATGGCGGGCAGAGCGGCCACGCGCAGACCAACTTCAGGCAGTTCAGAGGGCGAGGAGGAGCTGGGGATGCTCAGCATCTCCAGCGATGACGAGCCTGCAGCTTTTGTGGACTCTACAAACAACCATCAGGTTCTGCTGCGTCCATGCTGGTTGGAGCAACGTGTTGCAGTTGTGCAACTGTGCGGCGGCTATGCGCGTGCCACATATTGCTAGAAAGCTAGGTCACATATCATGTTATGCGCGTCCACGCGCAGACGAAGCGTGCGGCTCCCCGGCCGCTGCCGAGGAAGCGCGCCAATGTGGCAGCGCTGCCGAGAGTCAGGTCGCCAATCAGCAAGCCGGCGCGACCCCGTGGAGGCCCTGCGCTGCGCAGCACCCCTGCCCGATGCGACACGGCTGCCGGTAAGTCGCATGCGTCTCTGCAGCCTCCTGATCACCCCCCTCTGCAAGCAGCACAGCTTGGTCCGCTTGAAGAGCTGCTGCTGTCTTTGTTGAGTGTGCGTCTATGCTTTCCACCGCAGAGTGTTCTCTCCTGCTTGCCACCAAGTTCTGCGCCCCGGGTTCCAGGCGCGGCCAAACCACGGCGCTCGCCGCGCACACCCGCTGCCCCGGCGGCCGCCGCGCCGAGCGCGGCCTCTCCTGCGTCTGCCCGCGCGGCCGCTGCTCGCCCCGTGGCGGCCCCCACGTCGCCCACGACGCTGCGCGAGGGCGCTCAGCGCGCGTCGAACGGGGCGAGGGCGAGCGCTCGCAGGCGCAGCGCCACAGCTAGCCCACCGGCCGCGGCGGCCCTGCCAGCCAGCCCCAGCCCTGACACGCGTGCGCGCACGCCTGCCGGCCGCGGCGCGCGGGCGCCGTGCACCGCGCGCGCTCGGACGCCTTCCCGTACGCCTGGGGCTGCAGACCCTGCGGCCGACGCCGACGCATGCCACGTGCCGGCGCCGCGCAGCGTGGCGCCCGCGCCCAGCCCTGCGCGCGCGCCTGGGGCCGCTGACGCAGACAGAGAAGCGGGAGCGACCTCCGAGGACGAGGCGGCGCTTGCCGCGCTGGGCGCGCTGCCGCTCGGAGAGCGCGAGGCAGGCATCGCAGCCGCGAGGCGCTTCATCAACCGGAGGGTCTCAGACCCGGTGCGGCGCATGCATGCCTGTTGATGCGCCGATGTGGTGCAAACAGGTTTCGTGTTGGCAGCTGACTGCGACCTTGTTCTGGCAAGCTGCGCTGTGAGCTGCGTGACAAGGCGCGCTTGACAGGCCTGATGCAGCCATCTTCACTGCCGGGGCTGCGACCGGCGGAGCCCCACCGGCTGTCTGCCTCAATGTGGTGCCCACACCGTGCCACGGGACTATGCAGTGCGGACCGGCTGCCAGCATGGCCGCCACTGGCCAGACGGGCTCGCTCTTTCGCATCAGGTGGTTCAGTGACACGTCGACGGCGCAATTGGCTGGTGGCCGACTAGGATATCATGGGTGTCGCGCATGAGCGCGGATGCTGGCTGCCCAGGCGGGCGGCGGGCTGGAGGGCGCGGCGGGCATGGCGCTGCGGCCGGAGCTGGCCGCGCATGCCGCGGCGCTGGCGCAGCGCCTGGCCGAGGTGGCCGCGCGCCCGGGCGCGAGCTTCAGCGCGCTGCTCATTGGCCCGCGCGGCGCCGGCAAGACGCTGGCGCGCCCGCCCGAGCCCCTGCGCGGGCGTGCCGAGTGGCTGGCCATGACGCGCGCGCTGCTTGGCGCCTTCCAGCGCGGTCGCCGCCCTGGACGCCCGATCGCTGTTTTCAGGTCGTACCCAGTGCGACTATACACCAGCTTCCAGTTGGGTTGCTCGTTGCACATGTTATTCAAAATACTTACCCTATTCCCTCTCTCTGAAGTGCTCACAGCACGGGGCAGGTTGTGGAGCGCGTGCTCGAGCAGCTGGCGGCCGATCTGAACCGGGACCCGGCGCGCCCGGTGCTGGGCGTCGTGCGCCTGAACGGCGTGGTGCACGCCGAGGAGCGCGCCGCCTTCCGCAACATCGCGCGCCAGCTGTGCTTGTGCGGCCGCCGCTCGCGCCGCTGTCGGTGGGAGCTAACATGCTGCGTTGCGGAGGAAGCTTCGCAAGTCAACGGAGTGATCTTGTGATTCACGCCACGCTTGCAGCGACATTAGCAAGGGCGGATCGCTCCTGGCATTTAAAAAGAGGGCATGTGCGCGCCGTCATGGGGACTTCTATGCCACCGCAGCACCCTGTCTAGTATACAATGCACATGTTGCGCAGATGTTAGCCATGCATGTGGGAACAGCTGCCAAGGCCAGCATGTATGCAGCATGCATGCTCTTTCCAACAGCGGCTTCTCTGGCTCTGATCGCATGGTCGGTTGTAGCCCACAACCCAGCCGGGCGCGCGCGCGGCCAGGACGTTCGGCCTGCAGTACCAGCGCGGCGCGTCGCACGAGGACAACCTGGCCTTCCTGGCGGACGTGTTCCAGGACCTGCGCAGGCGCGGTTCTGCGCCCATACCCTACCCTAACCCTGCACCGCGGTCTCCAGGACCGCAGGACATGCGTGCCTGCTGCGCGGACCCCCTCCTTTGGCGGCTTGGCGCCTGCTTCGGCGCGTGGTCTTGCAGGCTGGGAGGCGGCGCCGCCGGCGTCTGGCGTGCGGGCGCCCCACGCCGCGCGCGCGCGCCGCGCAGGGGCCACAAGGCGGTGGTGTTTGTGCTGGACGAGCTGGACGCGTTCGCGCGGCGGCCTAAACAGGCGCTGCTCTACACGCTGCTGGACGCGCTGCACCGCTCCGACATGCAGGCGCGCGCCGCCCCCCCTTCGCTCGCCCTCACGCCCGGCGCGCGCTGCAACCACGCCTGTATGGGCCGCCACCAGTGCAACCACCACCGCACGCGCTGTAAGGCCGCATCTGCACTCTGCATGGCCGTGCTCCAGGGCTCTGCCTGCAGCAGAGGATCGCCCCGAGCCCAGCGACGCTCCGGCGTCTGGCAGCCTGACGCGCGAAAGCGCCGCCGCGCAGTCCGCGGTCGTGTGCGTCAGCGTGTGCAGCGACGTGATGCACATGATGGAGAAGCGCGTGCTGTCGCGTTTCTCGTTTCGCAAGGCGCGGCCCTGCTCAGGCTTAGGGCAATCTCCTGTGGGTAAGGGTGCGTGCACGCCTGCACTGCTGCAGGCAGGCTCCTGGGTCGCTGTGCACGGGCTCCTGTGCTGCAGGCAGGCCGTGCGGTTTGCCAGCTGTAGGCAAGGTCAGATGCGAGCTTAGACTCGGGGGCAGGGCTCACCTGCGCCATGAACACAGGCGTAAGCAGGCCTGAGATGGGAAGGCCGAGCACAGCACTGCGCCGGGCCGCGCCAGGCGGTGGTGCTGAGCCTGGCGGCGGCGCCAGCCGCGGCGCCCGCCGATGCCGGCGCCGCGCCGGCCGCGCTGCTGCACGCCATGCTGGCCCTGCCGGAGCCCGCCGCGCTGCCAGGGCGCGATCCTGGCCAGGCGCAGGACCCGCGCCCGGCCGTGGCCGCCTCTGACGGCGCGACGGCGCCGCGGCCTGACTGCGACGCCGCCGCCGGCAACCGCGACGCCTCCTGTGGCGGCGAAGACGGCGTCCGGACCAGTGGGGCCAGGGACATGGGCGGGGCAGCACCGGCGGCG
>JAABUY010001384.1_pt1 | contig 32914 bp, 28 predicted proteins | sample 5560271 | NCBI WGS metagenome assembly JAABUY01 (sample SAMN10711886, study PRJNA513374) | rock metagenome | isolation source: Antarctica rocks | place: Antarctica: Victoria Land, University Valley | reverse complement strand
TAAATAATTAATTAATTATCAATCAATAAATAATACTAGATCAATCAACAATTGATCACATAATTTACATTTGAAATTGACAAGTTGTGTAACTTGTCTGTCAATTGAAATTTCAGAATTATTAATTCAAGATCAATCTAGTATTGATTGTGTATTAGTGATTGATGGTTGAATGGGAAAGAGTTCAACGAACCATGGAAATTTTGAAATGGCTCAGCCGTGCGGCGGGAAGCCTAGCGCAAAACGTTAGCGTTGGTACCTCAACCGTTAGTGTTGGTCTGCCGACCTGCATCCTCTAAATCTTCTCCCACCCCGCAGCCCACCCCCCAGCCCTCCCCCCCCCTCCCCCCCATCCCATCCTCTCCCCCTTCGCACACATCTAAAAAAGCACGCTTCCCCCCCGGGCCCCATCTTTTACCTTCATACCTTCATACCTTCATACCTTCAAACCTTCATACCTCCAAATCTTCATACCTCCCTTCTCCCTTTTCCCCATAGCCATAGCCATAGCCCCAGCCCCTCAGATATATGTATCTCCACACCGCGTAAATGAAATGGATGGGGAAAAGGGCGGTAGGGTATGTATAAGCGAGAAACCGGGATGACGAGTTTTTTTGTTACTGTTATTGGCGCTAGTGCAGGTACCCCTTTGTGTGACAGGAGGACAAAGCTTTTACTAGTAGAACTACGGAGTGGGTGTGGTGGTGGTCGGGTGTCGGCGACGGATTTGCCGGAATGAGTTAATTTAATTTTGGGGGGGGGATTCGGTGCCCCCTGAGTAGGCGAGCATTCCGTTCGATTTTCACATAAACATGGAGGTTATTTTTTTTAAGTCGAGTATCATGTCCAATTGTGACTATTTGACCATGCAGTCGTTTTCGCAAGCGAAACACGACTGGCTAAATCGCGAACATGATAGCCCCGTGAATTCAACCACCTCACATCCCTCTTTAGCTTGCCAAGTCCATCGTAATAAGGTATCGAAAAATTACAACACGTAGAAAATTGACTCCAGGCTATGATTTTCGCGCAAGCGCCTGAATTACACCCTCATGATGCTCCCATTGCCGAAGTCCATCAACGAAGCCAGCCGAAGTCAACCATCCAAAAAGCACGCTTACAAAAGGTAAGCGGCCAGACCGAGGAGACCGGCGAGGCTGGCGCCAGAGGCGGCAACGTGGTTGGCAGCGCCGGTGAAGACGGGGAGCTTGCTCTTGGTAGGGGTTGGTGCACCAGTGCCACTGGCCGCCGGGGCGGTGCCGTTGCTGGCAGTGGGGAAGCTGGGAGAGGGGACTACCGGGGCCGCGCTGGAGACGGGAGCGGCGCTTGAGGCAGGGGCTGCGCTTGAGGCAGGGGCTGCGCTTGAGGCAGGGGCTGCAGAGGAAACCGGGGCGGCGCTGGAAGCAGGAGCAGAGCTGGCAGGGGCAGAGCTGGCGGGAGCAGAGCTAGCCGGGGCGCTTGAGGCGGGCGCGGAGCTGACTGGGGCAGCGGAGGAGGTTGGCACGACCGGAGCGCTGGTTGGGCTACGTCTTCGTTAGCTTGGTCGCGACATTACTGCAGATGCAGTGGGTACCAGGTGGAGCAGTACATGACGGAAGCTGAGGAAACTGGCTTGGTCACGGTGCAAGGGCAGTTGGTGATGGTCAAGGTGGTGGCCTAAGCAATCGGATGTTAGCTGCTAGTTCCTAAACTTTGGCGCGTCGCAATGGCGCGTGATTTCTTACCTCAGTGACGGTGTAGGTGCTGGCGCCGTGGGTGATTTGAGTGGCAGCCGGGCAGTAGGTGGTGTAGGCAGTAACGACCTCGGTGGTGTAGCTGACGGTGCCGTTGGAGTTGGCGAGGGCACCGGCCACGAAGGCAGCGGAAGCAGCGATGGTTGAGGTACGCATTTTGAGGTGTTATTAAGTTACTGGTTTGGGTTATGGGATTGGAATCGGTGAGTTTGAGGGGAAGAGGTTAAAGAATGGATTGCGAGGGTTGAGTATTAAAGAAGCGTATTAGGATAATAAACGAATGTGATCGGTGATAACCGTTGTAAGTAGTTGGAACTGAATGATGGATGAAAGACAAAGGGAGTTGGAGGGCGGTGTTGATACTTAACCGACGCGAAATGAGACACCCCTGAGCTAGAGTAAGCGAGACGATTCATTTGTTGAGTGAAGGAAATGGAAAGTTTGTTTTTGTTGCCCGCCGCTAGAAGGGGACTAGACCAGGAACCAGGAACCAGACCCTTTCGCCCCCTGCTCTCTCACCGCATAATACTGTAAGACGGAGTGAAGGGACCCCTTTTGACCCAGGGCCCTCTTACTTCGTACCAGTCCTACCAATCCAAACGACTCGCTGCTTATCACAATCAAACAGAAACAGCCCTGGGGACCTGGGCAGTAGCGCTGCAGCGTGCAGCGTGCAGCTGCGAGGATCGCAGGTCGGATAAAAGCAGCAACGGCTGTGGAAATTCGATGGCTACGGAATACTGGAAAAGGAACACGAATGTAAGGTACCCTGATGGAACTACTGCGTAGTCTGCACTTCATCAGGAGAGGCTCGCGGCTCTAATGGGCTGAGGGAATTGAGAAGAGCGCCAATGTATTCCGTATTCCGTATATACGAGCTCATTTATTAATCAACGCGCGCTACAGTACCTGCCAGGATCACGATGTTCATTGGCTTGGGAAAGTGATTACTACAATATCCGTTGAAAAGTACAGTACCCCTCAACCCACACGAAAGCCATATCACGAACTGGCGCGTAGATCATCAAATCCATCTTTCAGCTCCGAGCACCTTATCTGAAGTCCGTGCAGTGGGTTGGCTTCCGCCAGAAAGTTGGTGCCTCTTTCGACGACAGATTGCTTTGTCTGGATTCCGTCGTGATGGAAGAGTTGAGCAGCATGGGTGTTGCGTATCCGATATGAAGGTCTTGGCAAGCCTTTGCGGAAAGTAATCTCCAATCAATCTCCAGCATCTACTTTATTGGGTGCTATTGTTAGCAGTAAATTGCAGATGCGCGTGACTGGTAATCGATAGTACTGTAATCGATGGTTTCCTGGCCAGGCTGCATTCGCCTACTTGGAATCTTTACGTGTGAGAAAGTGTCACTTGCACCGTCTGCAGCGTTACATGCGAGTTCTTTTTGTACCTAACCTAGATGGGAAAGCATGCAAGGCAGCCCCATCGCTGCGGTAAGGGCGAATTCAACGGTAAAAGATCAAGGCACAGGTTTCAGCCTTGAAGACTGGATGTCTCGGGTCGACGCCAGACTGTCGGCAACAGTACGATCTCCACCAACGCTGCTGAGAGAAACTGTCAGACAAGTTTGGTAGCACGGCTTCGAGGTCCTGTAATTCTCTGCTGGCAAGGTTGATTGATCCATGTCGTTGTCTTGTATGCGCACACGAAGCCCGTAGTCGCCTTTAAAGACTCTCATTTCCATGCATCTGCGACTTTCTCAACCGACGTATCAATCCTTTCGTATGACAGAATCCCTCATGTCATGCAGCGGCAGCTAATGGTTTGATCGCTGTAGCCGTTCATGTTCCCGACCCCAGTGATTCTTGTTGTCAACGTACTTCCGCATACTTTCGTTGCCCAGAATGGACAGTCCCTGAGGCCAGTGACATGTAGCCATTTCTATCTGACGTGTAGTTTCTTCCCAGGCACCAGAACCGCAACGATCCCCCCGTCAGCTCCACCTTCGTCTACCTCCGGCTGACAGAACATAACCAAGCCCGAATCCACGCTTAACTACTGAGTATTACGAGTATTTCTCCAGAGTTACTTGTAATGGAAAAGACTATTCAGATCTAATCGAGAGCGTTCTTCACTCGGCCCTGTTTATCGAGCTCATTGGGGTGGTCGAAAAATCCAAGATCAAACATACCATCTCTGCAGAGTCTCTGTCTGTCCCATATGACGTACCAAAGCATACGTAGCATTTTGTTCTTTTCGTCAACATGCATTTGCAAAGACTGGGAAGGCCCTTGAACCAATACCCATCCCGCATTAGGACTGGTCTGGAAGTCATCACCTCTAAACTGTAGACCTTGCGATTCTAATTATATGTCTTTGGGGTCCTGAGGTCCAGAATCAGGTGTTCGACTCGACCACGCCAGCAACATTTCAAGACTTTGCAACTCGTGATCATCAGCATCTTGATTGAGCAAACAGTATCGTCTATCCGGCTCCGAGGTGCCAAGCACTTCATAGAAGAAATTCGGCCCGAGCGAGAGAAAGTGATCACAATAACCTCAAATTGGTAAATCGCAGAAGGTGATTTCTGACGGAGTTGACTCCAAGATTGCATTGTTGATCTGAGAAAAAGGGACGAAGTCTTTCCGAAGCTCTTTCCCAATGACCAGCGTTCGATACCTCTCGAATACGTAATTTGTAAACGACGCGATTTCCTTGATCTCCCACGGTGGGAATGACAGGAGGAACAGCCTGGCGTCTTCTTCATCCGTAATCATACCATCCGAGACGTCAGATACAGCATCACCTTCTTCAAGACATTCGCCTGCAGAAGCTATGCCGAATAAATTGTAATGGATTTGCCAACGATAGACCGCTCTTTTCAATCGTCGCCTTTCAGTCAAAGACAGCTGAAAAGTATTGCCGGAGTAGCTTTTAATTTTGCGATTCGACCACAATAAAACAGCAGAAATCATAGCCGAGGTAGTCCGTCGTTCGCCCCAACCTGAGTAAAGCAAAGCAACGCTGCCGGGGCCTGCGACATGCATTGCTTTTGATTATTCATGATATCCAAGAATCAAAGAGTACCTACTCGTGATCCAAAGTCATAGAGATCTTACAGTGCTCTGTTTCTTCGCAATCTCAACGGCTCCGAATACGAACGTCAGCCTTATTCTACCTGAGAAAGAAATTGAGCTTACAGCCACGGCAAACGAGCGTCAGGCTCCACTCCCAAACTGACTCATCCAGGACCCGCAACCGATACGGAAATTCCTGCGTCTACGCCGCGCTACTCTGAAACAACAGAGCTACGGCTCACTGCTCCCCGTTGCCGTTTTCCATACAGTATTCCCCGACACTCGCCACTGACCATGGGTTATGCATACTCCTAGAGGCTGTGAAGCTGATGACCAGCACTTGCCTCACTCTAACAAGCTTTCAATTACCCCCATCGCATTGATTACTGTAACCGCCGTTGATCCTCCTGCAAAGTTTTATGCTCATTCTCACCTTCGGAACTCAATCGGGGGGTTTCTGATTTCGCAAGTCTCTTGACTTGGTACCCCACCGAGTCTCAAAAGTGGTTCTACTCCCGCTTGATTGCTAGAACCCAGCAATAGGATGATGTTTTCCAAAGTACCTACCCTGGCTTTCGAGATCATTGAGCTTATCTCTACCTTCTTAGAGCCCGCCGACTTACGCTCCCTACGCCTTGTCTGTCGAGAGCTCAACAGCAAGACTATACATTACTTTGGTCTCGCAAACTTTGCTACTGTACAGACGAATCTGAGTCGCAAAAGTCTACAGCGGCTACAAAACATCTCGGAATCTGAGCACCTTGCGGTACATGTGCAGTGTCTACACATCAAGCATAGAGATGACGGTAAATTTGGTCGAGGATTCGATTGGCGTCGCCATCAATGGAATCTCGTGGCAGATCAACTCGATGGCGCTGGTTTGCTGCGAGACGTCCTTGTCAAAAGACTGCTCAAGTGCAGGTCATTCCAAATTGACATCTACGACGAATGCCCACCGCGTCGAGAAACGGACTCCTTGACACTCAGCGACGCTGTTGGAATCGTCCTGTCTATCGTCGCCGAGGCTGATCTCGCGTTGAGATCCTTTACTATTAAAAGCAACTACGACGGGGGAAGATTGGACACAAAGCGGCTGATGCGACTAAGTCATACGCCCCAATTCATAGCCGCATGGTCGCATATTGAAGAGCTCGTTCTGGACTACGGGATGACCTCTGATCAATACCGTTGGATATTACATCTCACCTCGTCTGCCCCACGACTCTGGAAATTATTGTTGGAATTTCACGGTACGAGTAGCTTATTCATGAAGCCCCTAAGCTCTTCGCATTCGCTTAACAGGCTTAAAGATCTCAGTCTCAGATCAGCTCATATGACGGTGGAAAATATCTCGACATTACTCTTCAACAATCGCGAAACTATTCATTCACTTTCTTTAAGGCATGCTACAATCGAGGATGGTGGCAAGTGGGCCACAGTACTGGAAAATATGAAAGGCCAACTCCCTCGTCTGGAGAATCTCTTGTTGTTTTGGCTCAAGGAGCAAACCGCTAATCATCGCGTAATCTTTTCTAAAATGGCTAGACATCCGGTAGTCCCTGGATCCGAGGTTCGCAGGCCTAGTAGTAATCGTCTAATATATGACAGCCACCTGTTAGAACCGGTGGAAGAGCCTATCAGATTAACATACTGGGGTGGGAGGCGAAGGGTGGTGGGTGTCGAGTACCGTGGAACTGGAATCGACCATATCTTGAGCGCCCTCGCGGATACGGCAGAGACAGTGTAGATATTGGCTGCGATTCCTTTCTATAGATGCGAAGGTCTGTTGCGGGAAGTAATTGTTATACCTTGGATAGCTTTGGATCACCCGGCATCATACGATTATCGATCCGTCCGCGTTTAGGAAGCATAGCTAGACTGCTTGGACACCCCCAAACGTAGGATAGTCGTCGCTATTGTCGTGCAAGGAGAACGTGCAGGGAGAGCGAGCAGAGATGCGTAGCCAATCTTTGCGTATTTTCTTCAGGGCTTCCTCGGTCGCTATTGCTTCATGTTAGATCAATTCGCCTGCTCTAGAACGTTAAGCTCTGCAATCTTAAATGAAAAATTCCAAGCCCCCAATACGCAATCTGATTGGTTAGTATCTAGCGAGTAGCATCGACAGTAATTCGTCTTTCGAGCCGTCCGCGACTAACAGCAACGTGGAAACGGAGGAAGTCTTTGGTCGTAGCTAGGTCGAGGCGAGGTAGCCCTTTCGAAAGGCTTTGCGGCCCTGTGTAGTCGTTGGGCGATCCACCTTTGTCGGTATATTTCTTCTTCAGGGCTTCTACCCATCTATTCTGCATAAGTCCCAGGGGGTTAATCATCAGGAAGAGCACTTGGTAGAGTAGTACCTACATTTCGTAACGGACTAGCGCATTGTCCCTGGTCTTTGAGAGTTTTCTTTACATATTATATACAATTTAAAACACAATCTTCCGATTCGTGAGCACCTTGTTCATACCTATTGGCCGTAGCTTTTCCCCAAAGCGCCTCTGCAGACACTTTATCTCGGCCCATCGTGTGTAGATCAAGGTGAACGACTGAAGAGATGTCGTGACCGTCGTGACCGTCAAAGCGGGTGAAGCTGTTGCTGATTGCGCAGGCGCAAATTCGAGAGACGATGCTGCTACCAGAGCAGGTCAAACGGGACAGAGAGGAGACGATGGCGCTTTTCGTAGGATAGAGCGGAGAAGAGGGCGACGATTCTGTTGCAAGCAGGTTGGGAGGGAGTGACGGTGCTGGAGTCGCACTTTGAGAAGAGTGAGAGATGCGATTTTGTCGAGAAACCTCGGGGCGCGCTGGATTATGAATGGAAGCCAGACGGAGGCTCTCGGCAAATCCTAGAAAACGGCACAGGTTTCGCGATCAACGATAAGGTAGGGCGTGGGTGACAGATAAGGTAGATGGGATACAAATGGCGCCAATGGTAACTGTGACCTCCAGGGCCTCCCAATTTTACAAGCAAAGGAGATGAGGTATATCAATGGCACACTGCGATCAGAGATTCTTTGCTGTCCCAATACCTTTCTTGCCAATCGCGTGGTTGATGAGGCGACAAACCGCTTGACATAAAGTCTAAAGAATTACTTGCGCGAAACTACATACGAAGTATATAGTAGCGAGTTTCACTATAGCAAAATCTAGAGCTTTTGTTAGTGTCAGATAGGCGCTACCTCGACTGTGAACACCTGTTTCACATGGAAGGTCGCTTCACAAGTAATAAGCAGTCATGGGCGTCATGGCGCTTCTTTGGGCGTTAATACTGCTTTAGTATGATGGAGAGCCATCAAGTGACTGGCTTAGAAGGATAGACGAAGTATCCTTGAGGCTTCCGCAAGGCTCGATGATATACAGACACGACTGTAAGTGCCAGAGACCGTCCGGTATTGTCTCCTGCTTTGGAGTGTTTCAATCTCGATTCCAATTACTGTTCATGTTTGGTTCTTCTCTAAAACCTTATTAGTGATTTTCTGCCTTTATATAAGTTCAGATTTCCTCTCTGTGTTTGATCCTCTGCATTTGCTGTTTACCCCAGATCTGAATTCGCCAACAGAAGATGGGCTTTGGATTGTTCAAGTCGGGAAGACCTAGTCGACCCGACGACGATCGTCGAACACATAGTCTAACGATAGATGATTGTCCAATCCGAGTGCAGCCGCCTATGTACCCACCAGGTCGCAAGCCGGGAATATTGAGTTGAGAGTATCCAATATAGCATACTGAGTACACAGAAGACAGTTACAGAAGGATCCTAGAAGTTCATGGGCCTACGAATGTAGCAGTCCATTGCAAGGATTACAGAGAGGCACAGGGTAGAATGAGTAAGGCCAAGCAATCTTACCAAGAAGGATACAAGAGAAAAAAACAGCAGGCCGTAAGAGGACAAAGAGAGGAGGGGACTGAAAGATGGGAACTCGCTCCTCAGAGCCACCGCAACTTGCAACCCTACTCAGGACTTTATAAGGCTTACAAGCACCGAGTATGTTTTCGCTTTCTTATTGATGAAAGACAGCTCCACAGAAACTAATGCAAAGAATGTAGAGAGGTTTTTGAAAGAGCTGGATTTGATCGTTCCTATCCTACAGCTTATCCGACACTCGACAAGAAGCAGGATCACCAGCTAGAAGCACTTAACAAACTCAGAAGTCACAAGAAAGTTGCAGCTTTCGGCCAAGACCACGGACTGAAGTAAGACCCCCATGCCTTGGTCTTGAATCTGAAGGGAAAGTACTGACTACAGCCGACTTGCATACAGGACGAAAGCGCTCTTTCGGATCCGGCTCTAAAGGTTAGATACCTTAGTTGTCACGACGCTGGTAGTAGGGGCTCTGGTTTCCATGATGATCGATATTGTGTAGAGGGGTTATGTTCTAGCTACGTGTATGTGGCAAACGAATCAGTCGGACCAAGCCCTACAGACCTTGGGGAAGAAACTTGACAAATGGCCACAAGAGAGAAGAAGACCACGCCCGCGGGACAGCGAGGTGGCGACAGCTAGCTATATTCACCAAGGGCAAGTCTACTGTAAAACTTAGATAACGTCCCATACAATGTCAGCTCACCGTACGGTCTGCTTCTGCTTACATTCAACACACGTGTATAGCTTAGGCTCTTTCCACGAGGTGGTTGATTGAATGAGTTTGATGGTTGTTTGCTGTTCATTTCCGCAAGCGTGACTGACGAAGGGAACTGGATTTCGGTAAGGATAACTTATTTGCAATGTGGCCTACAACAGTAGGTTTATTACTGTGTTATTCGACGTTCGATGTAAATTGCTCGTAAGACGGGCGATACATAATTCGGTGTGCGATCTTAGCTCCCCCCGGAAAGAAAGACAAAACAACAAAGACCTACTGTACGAGTACGCCTCTGCCCTAACCCCCCTAGCACAAGTTCTGGGAAAAGGAGGGATTCTGCCTCTAAGATTACTCACCATTACAACGAAATCCGAACAATGCATGTTGCCCAGAGACGGTTGAAATTAACGCTAAAAACTAAGGCGAATCTCAGACGAGAGCCCTTTGACATATGTAGTAATAGAGGAGAGGGAAAGGTTTACTAAAGTTTTAGTTTGAGCTACGGTGGGATGAAGAGCGGTCTCGTAGGTGGATCTATCTTTAACACGTAGCTGAATCGATGGAGAAAAAAAAATCAATAGTTGTGGTGGCTTGGGTGGGTCGTTTGTATTATATTTCTTCAGTGTCGAGTCTATTGAGTTATCAAGCTGTTAAGAGAATGAAACTACCAAGTACATATATGTTTCCGGAGAAAATAACACACTTGCAACGGTGAAGTGAAAGTGCAACAGTGTGAAGCATGAGTGAATAGATGAGCCTCGTAGAGCACTTCTTCAGACCTGAGGGAACTTTGGAGCGAAGCCGGGGTACACTCTCACCTCACCAGTATCCTTTCCTACCAAGTACACATACAATATCACTTAGCAGTCTGGGCGACAGGCAAGCGGCCAGTGATTGCGACAAGCAGAATAGTATCGTATTGTCTCGAGCTAGCTATGCCAAATTGCTTTTGATAGTCTACACGTAGAGAAATCTTTTAGCCATCCGTCTGTCTTATCTCAAAGCACCATTGCAGTAAATGTTCGATCCACAAGTCCTCCAACGAAGCCACCACTGCTGTACATGAAGTAGTACGGTTCTTTCCTGTGCCTTAACAATATCGTTTGAATCATGCTCTCCTCGTCATCACTACAGTTATTCTGCAAATTCCTTCTTCCATCGCTCTTCCATCGCTTTGATGTTCTCCAGCTTGATCTTCTTAGCGTTCTGCATCGCCTCCCTAATCGAATCCTTGAGCCTATTGGTATTCTTGGTTCCATCCAAGTATTGGAAGCGATGAGAATCTGTGCGAGGATGTTTGAAGTTGACAACGTCGGCCGGCACAGCTTTTAGAGCATTGACAAAATGAGTATCAAAGACACTGGAAACTTTACGACGTCCGTAGAGACCGATGTTAACCCTGTCAAGGTTACCATGCTTTGCGAGAAGCTTGAGCATGTAGAGGCAATGGGCGTCATTGGCGTAGCGGCGCTCCTCATGGCATTTGTCGGGAGCTGTGGAAGGAAGAGCATCGTCAAAAGAGAGGCCAATCAGGCGGATCAGACCAATGTTGAAGGGTCCGATCATTTCAAGGAACCGACGGACGTTGCTGTAACCGATTTCCGTACGGTTTGGCCTCCAGAACTCTCCACATCTCTGAGGGTCGCGCTCAAAGATGAACTCGTTTTCCCCATAAAGAAGTGCACGGGCTTCTTCGTGAATCAGCTTGCAAGTACGGAGTAGGTTCGCCGAATGTTCGAAGTTACTTCCGTTGATAAAGTACACAGGGTTGTCACCTTTCATGGTTAGACGATAGATCCGGTTGCGTATTTCTCCGGACAGGCTTAGGAAACCGAGCCCCTTGGTAGCTGTGACGCTAAACGTTCCGGCTACAGTGTCGTGATGAATGGTGGATGACGCGGTGGTGGCGTAAACAAACCGATTTCTTGGAAAGCATCCTGGAGTGTCTAATGGGTGTATAGATTCAATGATGCGATCGAAATCTATATTAGAAACCACGAGACCCTCGTGCCCTTTTGGTATGTCAATCAAGATTTCAAGGGGTCTCGCTTTCGATTCTGACGATGCATTCTTTGCTAGTACCGAAGCATCTGCGTTTTTCCCATCGACATGAGGAACCAAGCGCTGCATAGATGTCATGATGTTATGGTGATCCACGTTAACAACCACACGGCCCTCATGACCTTTTGGGACGTTGATCATGATCTTTAAAGGTTGAACAGCCCACTGTCCTGGAGAGATCCCAGCGAACGGATTTGATCCAGTGATAAAGGGTAGTTCTTCCTGCAAAGGCACAACAGCCGGAGGCAGGGGCGATAAAGGTGGTGTTGATGGAGCAAGGATGGTTCCCAACTCAGGAGAAGCAACAGTATGAGACTTGTTGTCTTCACTATCAGAACCTGCTTCACTATCAGATTCTTCATCGTAGTAGTTGTTGCGCTCGTATTCATCTTCTCCGTCTGAGCTATCGACTACTAGGTTGCCAGAGTCCACAAAGCCAGGAAGCGACTGCGGGTTCCGCCCACGGCTCGCACGAACTGGACGGCCGTTGTGATCGATGGTGTTGAGAAAGCTTTCCTCATCATTGGCATTCATTTCCTCAAAAGACAGCTTCTTTGCTTTGACGCGCTTTGTGCTGGCTTGTCCGTTCAGGTAACTGGCAATATCAGTATCCCCAAGATCAGGAACGCTATTCTGATCCATTCCGGCGTAAGTGATTTGGAAAGAACCCATGAATTGCTCGGGTCCTGTCATCTGGCACATGTCAACGCTGGTACAACTTTCAAGGTGGAGAAGAACTGACACTGAGAGATTTTACACCGAGTCCGGATCAACCACTGTGGTGTGGCTACTCTGCACAAGCTGCAGAGGATGTTTTGATGGCCTGCTTCGTAAGAGCAAGCAACAGGATTGGTAAGGAACAAACAGTCGAGTTGTGATGAAACGATCACAATTTGGCAGGCAAGAAGTGACGATGAGGAAGGAGCTACAGATGTGTGAACAATTTGAACAAAAGTAGACGGTGGATAGGGCTTAGCGAATATGCTTCACTGTAATTTAGTTTCCAATGGTAGCCGACGTACGGAGGTCAAAGGTGGATCTGTATCATACAGTAGTGCTGTAAACGTTAGGTCAGGTCGTAAACCCGCACAATAACGGTCTGACGTAGGTGTGTATCTTGTCGCTTTCCAGAGATGTCTAGAGGATGAAGTATCAACCACAGAAGTAAGTTCGGTGTTGATAGGAGCTCCTAGAATGTTAAGCAGTGATAATTTGCCAACAAGCGTAGTGTGTTGGTGGCCCACATCACAGAGGCCTTTAACAGTAGAGAACCGATATCATATGAAAAGAAGAGGCGGTTGGTATTGTTTGGCAACTGAGGTAGGCAACCATCACCTACCTCTCTGAAGCCCTTCAAAGGAGCACCTCCTCAAAAGCTGAGGAATATTCAATACTGTGATGAAAGCATTGGACACCGAGAGAAGTGGATGGCAAGCAAAGGGTAGATAGACACAGGCTCTTACGCATATTACTATCTCCCTTTGTTTAGACCTTGATGTTCTCTTTTGCATAAGAGATATGAAGGGAGATGCGCTTGCTTTACATCTTTTGAACATGAACAACTACTGAGGCTACTACAATCAATTCGGGGTAGCAGAGCAATGTGATCTCAATGCTGCAGAAATGTGTTCGACGAATACAAAGTCATATGATGAACCAGGTAGGGGTAACAAACAAATCCAATCAGAGAATTTCAGATTGTTCCTTTCAAGGTGGTGAATGGACTCGGAACATATCAGCATCGCCCACACTACTTGGCTTGCGCCAATCGTGTGAGTGCTGTAGATGTCGTAGAAGCCATCTCATCATATTGGGTTTAGTTTGTGTAAAGAGAGAAGGTAAGATTGACATGAGAATTCAGAAATACTTATGAAAAAGAACGGTGTACAATAACGACTAGCGGCGCACAATCATACGCCCGAAAGGGCCGAAGTTCTTCCAAAAACGATGGAGGAGGAGACAACAAGACTGTTGAAGACAAACTTGCACACAGCAGGAAACTCCTTCAAATGGCAACTGCTCCAGGGGTAAGGTATGCCTGTCGGTCTCTCTGTACCGACGGCATTAAATCTTCCAAACCCATTTATGGCCAGCTCTTACGGCAGTGGCGACCGAGGGCAACGCGGAGCATGGCCTCCATGAGTGCTGAGAGTCAGCACAGGGTGAGTTATGGTATGGCTTGTATTGAGGTCATAGCTGACCTTCACGTAGCTACTTGCGGAAAATCTTCAAGAAGCGGATCCAACCGTGTTTGAGATTATCCAGAAGGTTTGCTCGACCCCGAGTTTTCGGATCTCCTCCGGAGACTCGAGTTAATGCTGGGGAATGCAGGAAAAACGTCGGCAGAAGCACTTCATAAATCTCATTCCCTCAGAAAACTTCACGTCGCAGGCAGTACTCGAAGCCTTAGGGAGCGTGATGCAAAGTATGTTTGGCCACTGCCCCTAGGCGGTCGTTATAGCCGTATGCTCACATTTCGACAGACAAATATTCGGAGGGCTATCCAGGAGCCCGGTATTATGGAGGCAATGAGCATATCGACGAGGCTGAACGGCTCTGTCAGAAAAGAGCATTACAAACATTCGGGTTGAGCGAGGACGACTGGGGGGTCAACGTGCAACGTGTGCCACTATACGCTTCCCACTTTCCGCATGTGCTAACTGGAATGTCTCAGCTCTTTCCGGATCTCCTGCAAATCTCTATGCTTACTCTGCCCTCTTGAAATCCCATGACCGCATCATGGGCCTAGATCTCCCCCATGGCGGTCACTTGTCCCATGGCTACCAAACACCCACTAAAAAGATATCAGCTATCTCTAAATACTTTGAAACATTACCATATCGTCTGGACGAGTCCACAGGTCTAATAGACTATCAGAAGCTGGAAGAATTAGCGACGCTCTATCGTCCGCGCATCATCATTGCCGGCACATCAGCATATAGCAGGCTTATTGAGTACGAACGTATGAGATCAATCGCCGACAAAGTAGGAGCGTATTTACTTAGTGACATGGCACACATATCGGGCCTTGTCGCTGGCGGTGTCATACAATCCCCATTTCCCCATTCGGACGTTGTCACAACAACGACTCACAAGTCCCTACGAGGTCCTCGTGGTGCCATGATATTTTTCCGAAAGGGTGTACGTCGAGTTGACAAGAAGGGAAATAAGGAAATGTATGACCTTGAGAACCCTATCAATGCCTCTGTCTTTCCAGGTCATCAAGGTGGGCCCCATAATCATACGATATCTGCTCTTGCTGTAGCTCTTCACCAAGCCCAGAGTAAGGAGTTCAAAGAGTACCAGAGAACTGTTCTCCTGAACGCCAAGGCTTTGGCCAATCGTCTGGGAAATTCTAAGGAGAAAGGTGGCTTAGGCTATACAGTAGTTGGAGGTGGTACTGACAACCATCTTGTTCTTATTGATCTCAAGGACAGAGGTGTCGACGGCGCTCGGGTGGAGCGAGTTCTCGAGCTGGTTGGCGTTGCCAGCAACAAGAACACAGTCCCTGGCGACAAATCAGCCATGAAGCCAGGTGGTCTACGGATGGGATCACCTGCAATGACGACTCGTGGGCTCCTGCCAGAGGACTTTGTGCGGGTAGCTGATATAGTCGATCGAGCTGTTACTATCACTCAGAGTCTAGACAAGACTGCTAGAGAGGAGTCAGAAGCCAAAAGTCAGAAAAACCCAGGAAGTGTCAAGGCTTTCCTGGACTTCCTCGGTGATGGCAATGAAGTTAGAGACATTGTAGAGCTGAGGAGAGAAGTCGAAGAATGGATCGGCACCTTCAGCTTGCCATGGATCAAGTAGGGATGGCTATGATGTCCTCGCCTATTGAGGCTTATTCAACACGGCCCTTTACATGATTGGAACGGAATATCAGATGCAGTACGATGATGAAAAGTCGACGTGAGTTCTAAGCCAGACTCTTGGTGCTTTGGAATATTAGTCTTCGGCTTCGTGGCGGTGTGTTTGCAACGTCCCATTTGTACATCAACGCTAAGCCCTCCCACGAAATGAAACGTTACCAGCAATACTTATTGTTTTTTTCTATATGCTACGATTTTATTCTTTGCTATCAGTTATCGACCATTCTGCTACGAAAAATCTAAACATAATCCCAGTATCTACCGCCTGTCTACACCATCTCAGCAAAAGACACCATGTCGAACGAAATCCAGAGTATTTCCCAAGTTGGTTTCAAAGTCCGTCAGCACTTGAAACTGCAGCTTTCACCGTTCTGTTCGTTTTATACTCTATATAGGGGATTATCTGTCACAAATTCTGGGAATATTAATCCCGTAGCAGCACGGAGAAAGATGACTTACGGACTCAATACCTAGCAAACTCCAGCTCGCCGAATCGTTCGACCTTTGCAGGACTCCGACCTACCAACATGCTGTTTTACACACTAGCATGCTTAGGTAAGGTTCAGAAGAACATACGATATTACCACCAAACCGCATTCGATTTTAGTAGTTTCGAGGGCGGGCTTCCCAAGGTGAATTATCCTGTATAGTATTTCTTGAGGCGGCATTCCTAGCGAAGTTTCTGTTCTGCCCTGGGTCAAAGGGGGGCCTAAGCAATCGAGATGGCCTGACACCTCCGAAACCCAGATGCTGGAAATGGCCATACCTACTCGATCCTTCCAGGCACTATTCCTGGACCCTCTCGTTTGTCCCCTTGATCTCATGCAGGTCTTGTATGCCATAGCCTCAATTCTGAGTATACTTAGTCTAGAAGTTCGTAGTAATATATTATTGGGCCACGATACCAATAAGCTGACTCCATGAAATTATCAAGTCCAATTATCAAATGGATTTCCAATAGAGGACTTCAAGCGACCTTTCCTGATCACGTTAGTGCAACGGAGCGGGCCGCCGGCCCGCTGCCTAGACCTGACGTTCCTGATTGTAGCTCAATCTTTGTCTTGTCAGTGCGAAGACATTGTGTGTACATGCAAACCTACTTTATATTGGCCAAGCCTGTCCTTAGCCAATGGCCCTGGAGACCCATTGCCTCAAAATGCACAACCGGTGACAAGGATACATCAAGGCAAGAAGCGCAGTCGATTCAGGTGAAAGATGTTTGGCAATCTAGCCGCGTTGTGTAGGTGAATAGATATTCTTCAATAAGCAGAAAGATTCCCCTATATACATCCCCTTGTATTAGACCATGCTCTCTTGTCTGTATATATATTTCGATTCCCTTGAAGAATGCTCTAGCTTGCTTGGGATGGTGCTTAGTGTTTCCAAGATGTTGATTTCGCTATTCTTTGGAGTCGAGTCTCAATGAGCATGGACATTTGGTTCCTCTACTTCTTCTATCGTCATTGAAGTTCGGAAGATGTGACAAAACGTGTGACGTCGTAAGGATTTGTCAATGATAGGCGTAAACATGCTGTTAGAGCGACTTCAAGTCCGGAAAGAGTGCAGACTCAGCTATGTGGTATCTTCTATTCGCTATTATCCCGTTCAGGGTTGGTGTAGACGTTCACTTGGGCTTGCAAATCTCAGTATTCCGGGAGTTTCTTTCAGGTGCTAGCCCTACCGCAGATCACAGATCGTTGTTATTACCCTTAACAGCTACCCCCCACACAACATGAAGATCACACAAACCACAGATACAACCATGCTCCGCTCCAAAGTGGGCCAGTTCGACGGTTTGAAAGGGGAGCTGACATATCGCCATTTAGCTAGCGGACTGGATAGCAAGCCTCGCGACCCACCTAAAGCAGCTACACCTGTGCAGCTTCCCCTGTACCCCCAGGGTACATCAGCAAATGTCCCGTACACAGCAGGAGAAATTTACCGAACTCTCTGTACGTTCTCAACGTCAGGGCCAACCCAAAATCACGTCGACGTATTGGGTGTTCAAGTAGTAGCAGATATTCCGCTTGAACAGCTTATTCCAACGGGCTATTTGCCCCCAGTATCATGGCTTGCCGATCCGGCTACATCTGGTGGATCCAATGAATTTCCGGCGCCTATTCCACCGCCCGACGAGAAATTGCGTAACGGTGCTCGTAAACCCGGGCACGAGGAATTCTTTTTGAGGGCAAAGGAGGTAATCATGGACAACGAGGATGCATTACGTATCCTCCAACGCAAACCTCCTCTAGAGGGCCGCCCCCACATGAAACTCTCTCACTTTCGTAAGATGTTTGAGGGCCTATCAGATATGGCTGAATACTGGGACACAAGTCTCGACAATTACGCTACTACTTCAACTGAGTCGGAGGCAGTTGCTTCGAACATTGATAAGACTCGCCAAGATGCAAAAGCCGCCGACGGGGGCAAGAGTTCCGAGACTTCCCCAAAAACTCCAAGAGTAAGCTACACAGGTCGCCGCATCGGTAATGGCGAACAAATGGAGCCCAGCTACCGCGTAAACACCATTACTGCATTTGTCGAAACCATTGTCTGGTGCTTCCGCTGCGCCGTCGAACCAAATCGTAAAGATTGGCTCAGCTTCCACAAGATGATGGTTAGGGTGCCACCATTCGATAACGTCTACTGTACCCCCGAAGACAAGCAGCAAGCTCGTCGCGGGGTGCGGGAAGGCCCTCTAATGGGTATTCAATGTCGCTCTAGTACCATGTTTCGCAAGACCAATGAGATCGCTGGTGAGGGAAAGAGTGAGCTTAGGGATCTGCTTTTTGAGGTCGCTTTGGGGCTGTTTCTCGCTCAGAAGAGAGATAGGGAGGGGAAGCAGGAGATTAGGCACTGGGAGGGGAAATGGTGGTGTACGAAGCCACGTTGGGGCGGTGGGCCGGGTGGACCGATGGTTGAAGGTGACGGTGAAGTGACCAAAGAAGGGAAACAAGAGAGAGCTGGTGTGAAAGCCAAAGATGAAGTGAAAGGTGAAGCGAACGATAAAGGAGAAAAGGAATTGAAAGTCGAAGGGAAAGTATCAAGCAGCAAGGACAAGCCCAAGCCATCTGATCCTGCCCGCAAGAAACAGAAGCTATCCGGTGCAAGAGCAATCTGGAACGCCGCCCTTCCGCCACAGAGCGCCTGGGAGAATAACGTAGCATACCAACACGTCGGCAAAGTCGAGGGCAGTGACCACGACGACGTGAGCTCCCCAATACCATCCCCTTCACATAGTAATAAAGAAAAAGAACTAACCCCTCAACCAGATCTACCTCATCTCCTCCGTCATCCACCACATCTCCATCGTCCACCTCCGCGTCCCCACTGCCTACGTCGCCTACATCGGCCAGATGACACCTCCCCCCGCCGACTTCGTCCCCACCCAGCACCCGTGGTACGCGCTCAAAGTGCGCCGCTCGCGCTGGTACGACCTTTTCGATAAGGAGGATAGGATTGAGGCGATGAGGGGGGTTTGGGGGGTGGTTGGGTGGTTGATGAGGAAGGAGAAGAAGGGGAAGGGGGAGAAGGGGTATGGCGGAGCGGAGAAGGAGGCGCAGCAGGATTTGACGCACGGGGGGAAATACCGCTTTTAGGCGGTTGGTCTAGGTGGATGGATCGTGTGGTGGAGGGGGAAAAGGGGGCGAATAGACTGTGCTTTCTTCTCTCTCCGCCTGGCTGACCTTCGTATCAAATGGAGGTTCAATTGTAATAGCAGTGTTCAGCTGCACCTAATTTTTCCCTTGGCAATTTTATCACCTAGAAAATTCTGCTCGCTCTTGCAAGGTTTTTTAAGGTAGGATCGACTGTGTTTTCTTTGTGGCTAATTAGAAGATCGGAGCATGAAGGTGATGTCTGAAAAGAAGAAGCGAATAGATTTTTTCTTCCCGTCTACCCTACATGCAAACTCCTCTCCCAAACCGAAAATTCTATTCAAGAAGACTCAAGTCCTAAATGAACGAGTCCTTCTTTTTCTGGCTAAAAAAAACTCTTTCTTCTGTTACACAACCTTCAACAGAGAATTCAAACATCTTTTTCATTTCGTTTAATTAGTAAACCAGTCTGTAAGACACTATAAAAGACCCCCCCCCCCCACCCCAAAAAACCTCATCTTTAATTCTCATCAATCTCAGAGGGGAAAAAGGGGGGCTGGATAGGTCGTTCGCTTTTTTTTCTTTTTCTTCTCGTCCACTGACGAAATCCTTCGACAAGTGCAAAAGGTAGATCTACAATCAATCTGATCAGCTTTGAGCGGAAAATCTGCTCATATTAGAAAAGATTCGAGCAGGGCTAGAAAGTACTGTTCCTGCAAAACGCGGTTTTTTCAAACGTACTGTACTGTACGTGCATTCGATGTTCTTTTTGAGCACAAATCTAAGCAATAAGGGTTTTAAACCTCTTTCTCTTCTGGATTAACCGTCGCTGTGAAATATTTCTCATTACGATAGCTAAAGGCGAAGTATATTGGGGTTTTGTTCGGCGTCATCTCTAATTACCGCCTCTGGAATACTCCCCTACCTTCGATAAAAATATCTTCTCTCTTTCAGCAAAGCTCTGTCGAATTGTACAACCACGGATCGTCCGCTCAGGAACCTTTTGTTGCACCGTCTCGATCCAGTCACATGATCAAACCAGTAGCAAAAACCCCAAAGTGTAAATCTCTATATATAATGAAAGTGAAATATTTATCCTTAATTCTAGATTCAATCCGCGCCCCTCTCTCCCGAGGAATTCCTAACCACCTTCTCTGCACTCACACCGTCCCATCTGCGCAGCATCATCCATCCTCTCAACTTGCTTCTCCCACTCCCTGGCCCTTTTTCTTCTCCGTCCTTTCATTTCCTGATCCCGTACTCGCTCATCCGGTCACCCTTACTCCTAAATAAACTCACATCCCTTGACCCCCTTTAACTCAATGCTCTTTTGTTCTCAAAGGGCAGGGTTCTACAGTGTGCGGGTGGAGGGTGGCTGATATGAGAGAAATTCAAGGTGGCATTTGTGCATGAGGGTCGTGGAAATTGGGATCCTGGGCTTGCGGGTTTTGTGGGCTGGGTTGGAAAGGGTGATCGGCGTTGGGAAAGGTGATGGGAGTCATGGTGCCGGGAGTTATGGGGACGAATGTGGTTGGAAAGGCCTCTAGGGTCGATGGCATCGCCATTTTTTTACGGTGGCATGAAGGTGGAGAGAATGTTTCAGGCTTTGATATCGAGGCACGCCCGTTGGAGCTCTGACACGCCTTTGGAAGTGAGAAAAGGTCTAGGAGTCTTCTCTTAATAGCCGATGCGTTTTAGTTGCCTCTTGAGGTCTCCCGAGGTAATCTCATAGCCATCTAGTTAAGTCAGGTCGTGGATCACTGGAGGATTGGCTTTGAATGGCACGTTCTTCTTACTTTAGGTTCTCATTTTAGAGTATATATAGGTTTGGCAAGTTGATCGAGAAACGACGATCAATTTTGTGGGGTTAATGATTTCTCTCCGCTAAAGAGGACATTGTGAAAAAAGTCTGGCTTGGCTAAAGCTGCGGACTATTGTCCTAACTCTCACGTGCTGCATAGAACAAGCAGGTAGTATATGCGCAGATGGCGTACTCAGCGAAGCGATATAAGATTGGTCGATGAGCTCAGTTCTTTTCAATCAATGGACTGGTCGATGCGCTGTAATGAAATAGCGTGCTTGGAGTTGATCATAGGACCCAATTCTGCCGTGGACTCGGCGAGACACGCAGCACATATGCTTATCGTCACACTGCGATGCAAGTCGGAGTAACTCGGTGTTATCTCATTGAGCATCAGAGAATTGACGTCTTTATTTGATGTCTTTAACGACCAAAGAGCTTGAGTCGAGTAAGTAGCTTTTGATCATGACCGTTGAGGATCGGCCAGTCTCGGTCGTACAGGCTACATAGGAACGAGGAGTCCTGCGAAGGCAGCCACGATATCGGCTCTCAAGTCGCCTCTAGTGGCTGAACAGTTCGGATGCACGCATTTGATCTTGATAGCTGCATTGCAATGACCGGAGCGCTTCTAAAAGGTTCTCGTCTGCTGGCCAAAAATCTACCTTTTCGACGACGAAGAAATTCCGGATTTATCTGCAGATGCAAATTGACATAGTGCAAAGGCTAGTCCCATGCATAAAGGTACTCCGGACGTAGAGGTATCTCGGGAAAAGTGACAATGCTTTTGATGCTTCGAACCAGTCACTCAGCAAAAAGAGAGAACCGAACGAAGAAAAAAGTCCATGCTTGATTCTCAAAGAACCAGAATGTTTAACAGAACTGGCACGTTACGACTTATGGTGCTTGATAAGATTTGTCCATGGTTAATAGCAACGACAAGCTCGTTTTGGGTGGAATGTCAATGATCTGCTTTAGGGCTCGCTTAGTTTATATCGGAAGGACAAAAAGGTACGATAAGCAACCACGATTTTTGTACCTTCGAGTTGACATACTATTGTCCGAGATTTTATCACGGAGCTTTTGGCCCCGTCTGTCATCAGCTTGCCAATGTCGTGCATGTGGGTATTTACGGTAACAAAAGACGTTGTTGCGGCTCTGCCACACTGCATGCACTGCCATCTGTACGACATAAGTAGCGGTACCCACAAGGTACAGGCCTCAGGTAAGTCTGAAGTCGAGGCATCCATTACCGTTTTACCGAGTTTTGCGATATCTTGTGCGTGTGTGCTTCCTGGGCTCGCTGGAGGAACAGTATCCGAGAAGAGGGGTTAGCAACAAACAACAGTAAGGGCAGCCGATCTCTGCAGCAGCGCCGTTTCCTGTCGAACAAATGCTTTGCCTACAATCCAATCAATGAGGGAAACAGAGTAACGACGAGATGGTTGTCTGAGCAGGCTGGTGGAACCACTACTGTGCCGTAAAAGGATTCTTGTGAGTGGCTTGCCCTATGAAGTGATCAGAGATTCGGATGGGAGGTGGGAAGGGGGGGGGGTTGCCAGAGAGACGTGGTCAGCAGTCATTGGCTGGGAAGCTTCCAACCCCTGGTGTGTCCCTGTCGTCCAGGTTTGCTTGGGAGTACTCAAAATCGGAGCCTATCGGAAGGATTTTGCTGAGTTGGAGGCCACGAAAATTGCTGTTCGCTTCCATTTTGACTTTTCGCGCCTCGATAACTACGACCACATCTGATACAAGCGACGACCGCATCTGGATTGAATATTCGATGAAAAAGGAAACGGATTCGGCGCCGCTCTCTTCGGCAGCACCCCCCCGCAGCGGGTCATACTCGCATATGCAGCAGCGGGTTGGTGCAGGCGAAACTTGACCAGTAAACTGGCAGTTGCCGTTGGGAGGAGATTGTATATTGTGTGTATGGTGTAGGGATGGCGATGACACCAATCATCGATAAAGAATAGGTGGGTCTCTGACAGTGATATGGAACTAGAGTACTCTACTTGTGGAGTCCATTAATATACTTTCCCCATCTTAGCCTTTGCGGAAACTAGTCAAGATTGGAGATTCGGAGACCGAGGAAAACTCTGCAAAACGTCTTTCATACCCGAAAGTCCGCACTCGTTGCCTTGAGTAGAAAGGTTCATCAACTGCGCCTGGTAAACGGTTGTACGACATAGCTGCCATGTTCGAGCACCATGAAACAAGCTGTGCCTTGCTGTGGCACACGAAACGTGTGCGTGGTGTGGAGTGCCTTCCCTTTCCGTCGTCTGATGCCAAATGGTAGGGGCGCTTAAGAAGTTATCAGGATTTCAGAATGCTCACAAAGATGTGCGATGGATAGCGCTCAATTCGGGTTCGTTGATCCTTGATGATATTGACAATGTGGACTGTGCCCCTGGGGTTGAGACATTGGATAGCCTTAGCGAAGCGGATGCAGTGCAAGCTTAATCTTGCAGTGACATCGCTTCCTGCAACTTCTGGAGATCCACATGCACTTCCTCATCGCGGGTCGACGGTAGCAATATTCCAAATTTCCAACGTTTGGAAGATTATTTGACCAATTCGAACAAATGTGCCGGTGGCTTGACGTTAGTTCCACTGTGTTATGATGCTCTTGTGTCCATGGAGAAGCCTGCGCTCATTCGCCAGCTTCTACTTCCTGGTCGGACTGACGAAGAGTACTATGTACTGTACGGTATGCGATGAAATCATCTTGTTGGAGATCGGCGAATCTGAACCAAGGGATACGAGGAATCCCAATCATGGCATCGGCTTTTCTTGTCTTGTGCCACGTTGCTGACTTTAGCTCACGAGTCACGACGAGCTCATCGTCCATCAACATTCCACGGATGCGGCGCCTCTACCTTTCGGTCTCGTTTTCGTCGTTCCCGGATTTCGGTTCTGATGGCCAGCGCATCCCTCCACACCGCCCAAAATCTCTCCTATCAAATCGTTCTCTGCACACCACCCCGCGGGTAGACTTTCTCAAGCTAAGGCCCGTTTGATGCCTAGTCCAGCAGCCTTCCTTGATCCCCTTCTCATTCGGTAAGGTATCCTTGAGCATTATTATTTTAGTCATCACACTCACAGTATTTTGGACTGTCAATTGTCATATCCTCTTCTGGCTGCCTTATCGCTGTCAGTGTCAAGCGCTGTACCGTACCTACCTCTTCCCTCTCATTCGTAGACTCCACTCCACTCACCATACTCGATCCGAACGATCGAGGAGAACACCCTTGCAATTCTACAATCGATTTGTCTCGGCTCACTCCTCCAACATCAATTCCGATATCGTACAACAGAAGCAAGAAAGGGTTCCTTTGTCCTTGCGAGTGTTCGTCCAGATGACCATCGTGACTCGGCGCGATTACGGAAGATAGAGCGTGGTTATTTCCCACCCTTGCCGCCCCACCAGACAGGCATCCATTCGGTTGATCTCCGTTCCCTAGCTAGGCAAATCAGACTAAAGCATGATTGTGTTCCCGAACTTCGCCTCCTCCGCTTCCACAATGAACGTTTTTCCTCCCCAAGTCGAGGGAAACGAGGCTTCACCCCTCCGGTTTTCCCTCAACGTTCGCTCGCTATCCCATGAAGCTTCGATGACAGCTGCCCCATTCCAATCTCCCGCCAAGTCTGATGATAAACCAATAAGCTCTCTCTACCGCTCCATGCATGTCAACGATGCCCCAGCAATCCAAGCCTGAAGTCTCAACATTCGAGCAGGCTGATCCAAAACTGCGATTTGATTGGACCTCTTCCGTTTGGTCAGGACCCTTTGTAGATCTAAATTAACGACAGGGTTGGGGGCACTTGGGGGCACTTGGGGGCACTTGATTCGATCGTAGCAGTGGGTCGTCTCGTCGCTTGCCTGCATGCAGTCGACTAGAACTAGGTTGCAATTCCGCTGCAGCCCAGACGCACGCCGACGCTTGTAAGACAGATGGCTTAGCTTCTTTCCAACGAAGCTTTCACATGACACAGACCACCTCTGGGTAATCTTTCTTTGCTGCTTCTTCCGCCGTCCAATATTTGGACCGTGGTACAATTGGCCCATGCCCAAACATTATTGTTGCGGCGTTGAACGGAGTACCGCAACCTAAAAGAACGTCTGGTCTTGAATCGATTAGTATTGTATCAGGGCCATCAGCTTGACCATCCTCCTAGAAATTCCCTGCGTAGCTGGCGCGCCGTCCCGCAATCTGCGTCTGCTGTAAAAGGGCCCGTTCTCCCGCAGCGCATCGCATTGCAGCTCTCCAGTCTCCACCGACTGACGGTCAAATCCAATTCAACTCACAGCCTGAACGGTGTAACTTACTGTTGTTGTTATTCCCCTTCTCATTACCCACCTGGGGCAAAGCACAGCTGTAGCCATAATCCTTGTTATTTGGGCCAATTGGACCTGACAATCTCCGTTACGCATGCTGGACGATATCTTCCCATCCCCAAATCTACAGATCGAAGATTCTTTCCTCGAAGGATCATCAACCTCTGGAAAGCCATCCGTCTTACATTCGTTCCCTCACTGTCCCTAAGGTGCCATTAAAGATTGTACCTTCAGCCTTCTGTGTCCTATCACAGCGACAATCCAAAGGCCGGTGTTTTCGCGCCAGTCCTCGCGCTAAAAATTCGCTCCCTCCACCACCAACAACGCACCCCAACCTCCTCTTCCCTTCCCTTTTCCTTCCTCCGCCCCTCGTGCGTTCTGACTTGGTCGAGCGCTGTGCACTTTTGCATGATTACTTCACGGAGCAGCAAGGTATGTACAGGTACATCCCGTTCTGACAATGCTGCCTACCTTATCGCTAGTCTGCATTCCGCTTGCGCCTAACTAACGGCTCTGCTGCAGAATTAACGAGACCAAATTTTGTCCAGCCCATAAGCAACGATAGTAACGGCCATCCACGACCTTTCTTTACTCAATACGCCAGTACCCGGTAGACGCGTTCCTGAAGCGATTATTGCCTTTGAACTTCGCACCTTTGCCTATTCCGATAAAGCACGGTGAGAAACATACATCCGCTGCGACTCGCCTACGTCAAACCAGCAAACCGCCTTCAGGGCTTTCCTCTTTAATGATCTGAAACGAGCCTCACGTCAACATTGCAGTACATTCGCCTTATCTACTCACCAGCCCAAGCGTGGGGTTTCCTGTTACGACCCTGTATACATCAGCCTGTCAGACCTGCATTGCCACTTAAGTCGAAAGAGCAACTGCCAACCTCGTGCACCAGTTGCAGATTGCAGAGACCGCGGACGTTCATACTCGATCGTCTTACCGGTTGGTTTGGTTCTCTTGGTTGAGAACACTTTACGCCACAGCTTGCTACCTTTTCAGCCCCAGGCTTAGAAAGGCAAACGGTATCCGGTTGCGTTGTACGTTCAACGTGGTAGATAACAGCAGAAGACAATTGGATTAGCTCAGGAGGACACCGGCGACCATAAATCACGGTGGACGCTTTTACCTCGGAAAACCTGCGAGGCCTCACATCAGCCTTCTGTCAAACTAAGTTTTGACTGAGGACGGGTGCATCCTTTGCTTCAATTCTTGCCTGATTGGAGCAATCCCTGCCTCTAGGTCACTCAAGGCCCTTTCCACACAATACCGAAAAACTGGAGCTCCCTTCAATCTCCCAGGTCCACACTCGAGGTCCCGTCGACATTCCGTGGTATAACTCCCACTACTCTCAGCGCTCATTGCTGTCAGGCGATCGGTTACCGAACTTACATCTACCCCAATCATACACATCCAGTACTTCCTACGGCTTAAACTCGTCTCGCTCTGGACTGTCCGATTCATCCTCGAACGGCAACGGCAGCCACTATCCGTCCTCTCAGACGAGTCCCTCGTCATATCCTAGTGCCAACTCGGGGATTGGCCTGAAAACTCCCTCACCTTCTCCGACGTCTCAGAATATTGCTCCTCAACCTCACGGACTAGCAGAAGAACAAGCGGAACATTCTGAGTACTCGAGCCAGCCTCAGGGTATCCAACCGTACACTCAAGTGGCTGAGCCCTACAACATCACAATGAATCAACCACCACAGTATATGGATTCCCATCAGTCACACTTGTCGGCCGGACAGTCGTATGCGCCTCAACCAACCACCGCAGGTGGTATGTCTCATTACCCACAGTATCAACAGCAACCACCGGTCCTCCAGACGGGACCAGGTGGCTATGCTCCACCGCCAAACTCGTATGGCCAGTATAGCTATACAAACGGTGTCACGTCGCCACAGGGTGGCAGTCATCCCGTATCTTCTTCCATGGGTCCCCAGATGAACGCGATGCTACCCTTACCAGGTACTTTTCTGCGATTCTAGCAATTTTCGAGTAATCAGGCTAATTATGACAGCAATGCCCCAAGGCGGACCACAAAACGGCTATGGTGGTGTTCCTGGGGGTATCCAGGGATATTCTCCGCAAAACTACGATACGACAGGTCAGGTCGCGCCTCCTGGGATGAAGCCTCGAGTTACGGCGACTCTGTGGGAAGACGAAGGCAGTATGTGTTTTCAGGTTGAAGCAAAGGGTGTATGCGTTGCAAGACGAGACGGTACGGCCCACTGCATGCAGCCGCATTGGCGAGATGTTTCGCCTTACGAGACAAATGCTGCCGAACAACGACTGATGATAGGTTACAGATAATCACATGATCAACGGGACAAAGCTCCTCAATGTCGCAGGTATGACTCGAGGTCGCCGCGATGGTATACTCAAAAGTGAGAAGATGCGACATGTGGTCAAAATTGGCCCGATGCACCTAAAAGGAGTTTGGTGCGAACCCTCTAGGCGAAATCTACTTGACTGAGGACTAATTAGTTTGAAAGGATACCTTTTGAGCGTGCTTTAGATTTCGCGAACAAGGAGAAGATAACCGAACTTCTGTATCCTCTGTTTGTGCATAACATAGGCGCCTTACTCTATCACCCAACGAACTCTAACAGGACGAATGCTGTCATGGCTGCGGCAGAGCGTCGCAAGCTCGACAACAGCAAACAGCAACAAGGGGGTCTCCTTGGCCCTCCCAACTCGCAACCGCCACCTCTCCATCATCATCACTCGATGAATAACCCCGTTGGCTCGCACGTTCCACAGCCACCCCATTCCATAGCCCCACACCCCGGAGTTGGAAGACCGGCCTTAGATCGTGCGCACACTTTCCCGACCCCTCCCACAAGCGCCTCGAGCACTAGTCATATGGGTATGGGTAATCAAGGGAATTCATATGACTGGACAGGTGCTCAAAGCACTCAGTCTGTTCCAATTGATTCTCACGTACATTCCACACCCAACACACCAGCAACCACCCCTCCAGGAGCTTCGATGCAGAATATGCAAAGCTATCAAAATCAACAGTCTTATGACAGTTCCCGGCCAATGTACTCTGCCGCTACATCGCAGCAAGCTCAATATGCCCCCCAACAAAATGTGCAACAGCAAGCTATGACACGTTGCGCACCGATGCCGGGTAATCCCTACTTGAAGAATGAGATGGGCCCTCCGACATCTCGCGCGCCGGGATTAGGCTCAGAGCTCGAACATACTGATCACAAGAACGGCTCCTATACGCACAGCCAGGGAAACGAGCAGGTGGGCCATGGAACGGGTGAAGAAGAAGCAGATCATGAGCATGACGCAGAATATCCGCATGAAAATAACACTGCTTACAACGGGAACCGTGGTCCAACATATACTTACAACTCAGGTGCGAATCTTGGTTCTCTGCACGGAGAGCCTTCTCACCTTTCACCGGAAATGAACGGCTCTCCCTCCCATCAAAATGGGTCTGGTCGAGGAACACCTCGCAACTCTACGGGAAGCCAGGCCCAATGGGCGGCTGGATACCAAAGCCCACCACGCGCTGCACCATCCAGCAATCTGTATAATATAATGAGCGATGCCCGAGGTAGTGCGACAAACGGGAACTCGACTGCGGACAGTTATGCTTCAGCCCCACTACAACCTACTTACGCACCCTCAAATATCAACGGCGCAACTCCCTCTAATAAACGCATTCGTGAGGACGATGATCAAGATCACCAATCTCGTCCTGCTAGTCGTGGTGATGACATCGAAGCGATGAAGCGTCGAAAACTTGGGCGAGAAGGCAGCGTGGGCGGACCTATAGGTTCTAGTTCCTTTGAACGGAATACACGCCCTATCAATCAAACCAGAACTGCCGCTGTTCCACGGGGCCGCCGGTAGCCTTACGAAATGATCTTGGATGATGTTTGTTTTTGCATGGAGGAGCGTTAGAAGAGCATCTGGCGATAACCACGAGTACGGTTCACGATGTTCGGTGACGAATTTTAACGATGGGAATTTGGGCATTCAACACTAAGCATTTGTTGTGTGCGACAAGTTTCCCTAATTTACTTTTGGCTTGATCCACCCTAGAAAGATCTTGCTACTCAAGGACACATCTTCTGACACATTTCTTATCTTGTCACCAATGGAGAACCCAATGGTCTATGTTAACGACCTTGTTCCTACTATACACTTACTAGTATCTTTACGACCTTACGACATGACCTTCGATTCTCCCACGACTCCGCCTACCTTCACCGGGAGGTGTGACGATTACGAATTTCTTTACAGTAGGATATCTGAAGCAGGGGGTACGGATTACGAGAGTACACTGTTTAATCGACCAAAAAACCCTTCTCACGATCCAAGGCCGGGGTATGGGAAAGCGTTCTGAGCGAGAGAAAGGGGTCTGCTGTTTGGCTTGGCAATATGCTCTAGATATCTCAGCTATGCGCAAATAACAAAAATGGGATCTCTTGACGGGCCCGAGATAAAGCCACCTAGGAAAGCCAGAAGCAATGTGTCCATCATGATGGTAGTTACGTGCGTAGTCTGATGAACAATGCCCTAAGCCCAACGTCGACACCTACATGCTGTTGCAGCCGGCCCTGTAATTTTCCAAATCTGCCAGATCGTGGGTTCTCGTGTCGAAGCGAAAGCTTGCATGCTTCAGATGGCGCCTGTTGTACGAGTACCGACATGCACTAGATATTGATGTATGTACCGTCTCGAGCTGTACATATGCACGACTTACGTGCGTTACTGTCTGTGCTTTCTGGGCTCATTTTCGTCGTATCAATTTACCCGCAAACGTCGTACTACTTCTGTCCACATTTGGAATTGTTTTTTGGCGCTCCAATGTTTTCGTCTTGATATCATCCGACCCAAATCTCGCCGTCTCAATGATTTACACAACAGTTCAAACCACTGACAAGGATATTCAGAACCAAGGAAATCATGGTTCTCTATGTGTAGCCTATTCCTCATGCATGTTATTAGCTAGAAGTGGCAGATATCATACTTTTTCGCACCCGACGTGCAAAATCTGCAAAAACCCGGAACCCACGAAAACAAACCCTGTTGTCACACCAACCAGCAGAATCAGAACCAGGCTCAGGCGCATCTCAAAGATCGCATCGACACCAATCGCTCGCTCACTCTGTAAAGCATCGCTACGAAAGCCCTAAATCCTTGCTCCACCTATGCTCTCCTCGCAGATCCTCTGGTGCTTCAACCCAGATCAGCTTACACAATGCCGCCCCAACGCACGCCACATGCCCCGGCCGCGGAACCCGCCCGCAAGATCTTCGATCCCTGGAATTCCTCCGCTACGGGGCATCAGCGCGCCGACAATCGTCTAGCAGGCAGCACGTCGTGGCGTGCATCGCGTACGGCGAAGCTAGCGCACCAGTACAAGGCGGGGCTGGGGGGCGGGAAAAGGGTCTATGATAGTGTAGGGGCTGGGAGTGAGGATTTTGGAAAGGATGGGAGAATGGAGAACGGCGGGTGGGAGAACAGGGCAGCGGGTCTGAGGGAGAAGGGGTGCCAGGATGTTAGGAATTTACTGGCTGGTCAGGACGGGGGAAGCAAGGAGCGGCGAGGGGAGGTTGAGATCAAAGCCAAGAGCAGGCGAGCCGAAGATGACGAATCCGGGGAGCAGCGGAAGTCGGGGCAGCCGAAGAAGATATTCCGTGATCTGCGTATCTACATCAACGGCTCTACAGCACCTGCGGTTAGCGACCACAGATTGAAATACTTGCTGGCGGAAAACGGAGCCGGTGTCAGCATCGCATTGGGAAGAAGAAGCGTCACACATGTCATTCTAGGGACTCCAAATGGAAGTGCAGCGGGTCCAGGGGCTGGCGGTGGGCTGGCCGCCAGTAAAATCCAAAAGGAGATCAAGAGGGTCGGTGGTTGCGGTGTCAAGTATGTTGGGGTTGAGTGGTAAGTACACTCAAGAGAACCGACTTTGTCCATTGGACCGCTAGATCTGGGCAGGTTGATAAGACTTTATAGGGTTCTAGAGAGCATCAAAGCTGGAAAGAGGCTTCCGGAAGCACGATTCTCAAATATGTCTATTGCGCCAAAGGGGCAGAAGAGCGTTTATGGGATTTTCAAAAGGAAAGGAACCGTAGCGGAAGATGAGAGCGAGACGCCGGTGATGGCATTGTGATTGTCTCTATGCGGGAAACCCACAAATGGGTATGTTATGGGGGTATGTTGCATTGGAGGGGCGTTTCGGACCGGTGATACCCAGGTAGTTGATTCAATCAATGGCGTTCAAATTTCACGTTCCCGTTGCGACAGACATACCTAAGTAAGTCGCGTCGGCCATCCATTCTCTTCAATGCTATACATTAGCCTGTTGGCCTCAAGGCGAAGAGAATCGTCGATGCATTGTGCGTTTGGATAGTCACAGGACGAATCTTCGAGTATCTCAAGCTTCAAAGATTATAGAGCTCCAGTACCAACTGCGTCCTCCTCTCCGCCCCCATCTGCACCCCCCCTTCTACGCGAAAACTCACCAAACACGAACCCTTACTATTCGCAGAAGGGGACAAGAGCTTGGTAAGGGCGTTCATTGGCATGCCGGAGATTAGCGAGAGGTCTCCCCATCTACCAAGTCTCTCAACCAACCTCATCATCCCCAGCTTATCCTTCCATACAATAGCCCCGTATTCGAAAACCTCTACAGCTCTAGACAAAAGCATGCAAGGCAAGTCCCTTTTTCTCACAATACCACCAACTCATACGAGATCCAACGATGTAAAAAAATTTCCTTCCTCCAGCTCATTCTCTCGCTCTCGCTCGCACCTTGTGACTGGCTTTTTCATCTGATGCTTAAACGAGGGTACTGTGCGATAAACCCATCGGGATGGTGCTGTTTGTTCTCGTCTTTTCTAATCCCATGGGATGATTGATAGTGGTTACTTGTGTATCATCCTAGCTTATAGATCCCTAAAAAGGGAGTTTGGAACACGCATCAATTTCCGCTTCGAACAACAGCACCTTTGAGAAATCTCCTATGCCCCCCATGGTTTTCCCGCGAATGAAGATATTATCTTGGAGGTGATTGATTTCCTTCCGCCCCCAAGCGAAAGACTCTGAAAATTCTCAACAAGAACCCTGGTACTGCCAGGACAGATTTTATATAAGATTCTTGAATGATTCTAACCTGTTCGGTTTACAAAAGACATTCAAAACTCAGATGATGTTGGTAAACTGGAACACGTTATACGGTGCACCATACCCACAACTGTGGCCCCCTGGGTTAGGGTTTAGGGATATGGGAGAGGTGGTCTTAGATGGGCGATGTAGAAATCAGGGGAATGGCTGGGGCGAGGAGTGGGAAGTTTACATGTTAATAACATGGTATGAGCATTTCATAAATATCTAACCGGGGAATTAGCTACTTACCTTCCCCCCTTTCCTCTCGGAAAGCTCAGAGGTCCCAAGGTCTCGGATCCGCAAATTCAGGCATGCCAACTCTTCTATCCACCCCCCTCCCCTTCCTCAGCTCTCAAACCCCCCCACAAAGCCCTCCCCCCTCTCCTGCTCCTCGGCCAGCGCTTCCAACCGCGCCATTAGCGCTTCCACATCCATATCCCGAGCTTGATAAGACTGTGGGGTTTGGCGTGTCCGAGGCCGAGGGTCCTGGGGAAGGCCGAGGGATTGCGGGGTCGAAGGCTGAGAGAAGAAAGGGGAGTATTGAGAGGGGAAGTCGTGGCGGAGGGTTTCCACGTCCAGAGTTCCGGCTCGGTGTGCTGGGTCGTTTTTCTGCGTTGGTGCGTTTAGGCGCGCCAGCTGTGGGGTCTTTGAAGGGGGGATGTGGATGTGGTAGGTCGGGAGTTGTTCGTCGGGAGACGAGAGTTGGTACTGGTGGACTAGGAATCTGTTCTGGTGAGCTGGGAGTTC
>JAABUY010001383.1_pt1 | contig 32928 bp, 29 predicted proteins | sample 5560271 | NCBI WGS metagenome assembly JAABUY01 (sample SAMN10711886, study PRJNA513374) | rock metagenome | isolation source: Antarctica rocks | place: Antarctica: Victoria Land, University Valley | reverse complement strand
CGCGCGAGCCGGACGGCTTCGGCCCGGACGACTATCGCTGGCAGGCGATCACCGACCCGGCCGAGATCGCCACGATCGAAGGCGCGCTGGCGCGGGGCAGCGACCCGCCCTACGAGGTGTGGGTGGATCAGACGCCGGCCGCGCTCGACCCCGACCGGCTGACCCCCGCCGACGAGGGACCGACGGTGTACGCCTGGGAGCAGACCGGCCCCGCCGTGGGCGACGGCCAGCTCTACGAGATCACCGATCCAGTCGTGATCGCCGCCTATGAGGAGGCGCACCCCACGCAGGGAGCAGTCGAAATCGCCAATCCGGTCGACTACTACGAGGCAGCGGCGGTCCCCTCCCAGGAGCCTGCCCCTGCAGTGGACCTCGATCGGGATCTGACACCGGCTCTCGATGTCTAGAGATGAGGAGAGAGCATGAGCACACCTGCTAGCCCGCCCCTGACCGCCCGCCCCTGGGCGCGCGTTGGCCTCGCTGCACGCCGCCTGGCGCGGGGAGCGCGCTTGCTCGTGCGCGCCCTGCTGCACGCCGGACGCCGGTTGCTCACCCGCCTGCTCTGGCTGTTACGCGGGTGGTCCGGTCTCATCGCTGGCCTGCTTATCGCGCTGGGCCTCTGGCTCGGGCCGCTCGCCGGCGCGCGGTGGATCGCCGTTCAGGCCACGGCCCTTTATCACCACGCAGCCGCAGCGGTGACGCTCTGGTATCAGACGGCCTACGATGCGGTGGCCTGGCCGGCGGCTAATGGGGTGGTTGCCTTACGCGCGACGCAGGCGTGGGCGCGTCACGGCTACCATGGGCTCGCCCCGGCGATCCACACAAGCACATGGGCGTTCTGGATGCGCCACGGCGCGGCCTGGCGCTACGCCACCCTCCATAGCCCGAGCGGGGCGCCCGTGCGGGCGGCGCTCCCCCTGGAGCTGGGCGGCGTCCTCGGGTTCCTGGCCCTGTTCGCCGTGTTCATCCTCATTGGCCGGCGCAAGCGCGCCCTCGACCCCACGCGGGCCAACACCTACGGTGGGTCGCGCTGGCAGACCTGGGACGAGCTGCGGCGGCGACGTGCCCGGCCGGGCGACATGGTGCTGGGCACGGCGCGGCGCGGCCTCAAGCGCATCACCGTCGGCGTGCCAGCGGCGCTGCTGCTCGAAGGGGTCGCCATCGACGCGCCGACCGGCCTGGGCAAGTCGAACGCTTTCTTTAAGACGCAACTGTTAGAGCCCGACCCAGGGGTGGATTACGTCGCCACGGACAACAAGGGCGACGGCTGGACACAGACGGCCGCCGCCCTCTCCCGCACGCACGACTGCTACCGCCTGGACATGCAGAACCCGGCTAACAGTGTGACGTGGGCGCCGCTCGCCCTGGTGCGCACACCGGCGAAGGCGGAGGATTGGGCACGCGCCTGGCTGCACAACTCCAAGCCCACCGACAGCGCCCCGCCGCAGCCCTACTTTGAGCAGGCCGTCCTCTTGCTCATGGCGGCGGGCGTGATGCACGTCCACGCCGTTGCCGCCGCGGCCGGCCGGCCCTCCGGCACGCTCGACGAGCTGCTGGCCCTGCTGCTACAGCCGAACGTGGAGGCCATCGAGAAGGCGCTCAAGAACGGGCCATCGGGCGCGGAGACGGGGCCGGCGGCGCAGTTCCTCGGGCTCATCGCCGAGCACCGCGACCTGCGCTCCTCCATCCCCTCGGGGCTGGCCCCACGCCTCTCCGCGCTCGCCGACCCCGCCATCAAGGCCGTCGTCGGCGGCCAGGGCACGCTCGACCTCGACCGCCTCGGGCGCACGGGGCGGCGGCCGGTGGCGCTCTACATCGTGATCCCGGCCGGAAACGACACGCTGCGCCCGCTCGTCGCGGCGCTCTTCACGACGATGTTCACCGTGTTGCTGGACCGCGCGCGCACGCTGCCCAACGGGGAGTTGGCGCACGAGGTGCGGATGCTGCTGGACGAATTCGGCACGATGGGGGCGATCCCCAACGCGCCCAAGTGGTTCAACATCTGCCGGCAGCCGCGCATCTCCCGCGTCATCAGCTTCCAGTCCTTCAGTCAGTTGGTCGACGACTACGGGGAATTGGGGGCCAAGGCCATCATCGACTCGTGCAACGTGCTCGGCTGGCTGGGCGGGACGCGCGGGGACGATGCGAAGTGGGCGAGCGACGCGCTGGGCAACCGCACCGTGCTGGCCCACGGCGAAGGCGAGTCGCGGACGGCTGGGCTGTTCGGCCGCAGTCCCGATCGGGGCAGCCAGTCGGTGAGCGAGACCGGCGTCCCTCTCCTGTTCCCCGACGACCTGGCGGCCTCGTCGCGGCGGCGCGTCGTCGCCATCGCGCGCGAGGCGCGGCCGATGGACCTGCGCACGCGGCCCATGTGGTCCGTGCCGGCCATGCGCCGGTTAATGAAGCGCCCGGTGCCCAGCGCGTGCCTCGAAGCCCCCGCCCCCTCCACGCCCCCGCCGGCGGCCGTCGCGGCGGCACAGACACCCACGCCTAAGAGCGCACAGGTGGTGGTCGTGCCTGACGCGGCGCGCGGAGCCGCACCCGTCAGGACGCCTAACGCGCCAGTGCGTGTGCGGGCGACGCCGACCCCCGCGACATCCCCACCTACGGCCTCCACGCTGGCGACGGCGACGGACCCGACCCCGACGGCGGTAGCGTCCACAGCGAGGCCGGCACGGCTGCCGACGGCCCCCGTGAAGCACGGCACGGCCTACGACTGGACGGGCCTGCCATGATCGCACACATGAGACGCCGGATAGCGCCGTGTAGGGCGGGACAGGGCGTGCGTGCGCGCGTCGCCTTTACGCGGGGGGCGTACGTGGGCTACAATGCTCATCATGAAGGAGTGCGTTATGTAGCACAAATGCGTGGCTGTAGCGGCCACAATGCAAGAGACCCACCGGCAACCAACCGGTGAGTCTCTTGCAGCCCTAACCTATTTTAATAGTGACCGGCGCTGGTGTACCTGCCCACGAAAGCAACCACCAGAGCCACCAAACGTAGGCCGCAGCTCCGAGGAGTTACCAGCTCCGAACCGGGTTGCGGACCTGCACAGGAGGCTTTTATGCTTCAAAGCACACCCATGTTCTCCCGACAGGATAGCGCGGACACGCGCGCGTGTCAACAGGTTGACCCACCCCACGCGTGGACACGCGCCGGGACGGTCGATGCGCGGTCCCTCATCGCAGCCGTGGCCCGCGCCTATAACGGCGTGTACTGCCTCGCGGACGACGTGACCCCCGCCACGATCCTGGGGCCGGGCCGCACGCCCGCCGTGGTGCGGGCGCGGCACCTCTGCGCCTACCTGCTCGCCGAGGACTACCACCTGACCAACAGCGCGACGGCCCACGCGTTGGGCCGCGCCGACCACACCACGGCCCTCAACAGCCGCGCGCGGATCGCGGCCGCCCTGCCCCATGACACCCGCCTGGCCCGCGTGCTCGATCGCGCGCGCGCGGACCTGGCCGGCCACCGCCGGGGCGATGACGACGAGGAGCGCGCGCGGCGCGACGCGGGCCGCCGGCGCGCCCTGGCCGCGACCTCCGCGCGGGAGTGGGACGAGTACCGCTACTGGCGGCTGCGCGCCCTGCGGGCGGGGAGCGCCTGGTGAGCGCGCGCACGACAGCGACGGTGGAGCAGGCGGGTACCACGCCCATCCCGGTGCCGCGCGCGGGCTGGACGCAGATCCCGCGCCCGTTCCTGGACGCCGCGCCGCTGGACAACGACCGGCTCGCCCATGTGCTGCTGATCTCCTACGCCTGGGACGCGGATGAGTGCCACCCCTACCAGGGCGATCTCGCCGCGGAGCTGGGCTGCTCGACGCGCACGGTCAAGCGCCGGACGGCCGACCTGCGCCGGGCCGCGCTCGTCACGGTCACACGCGGTGGCCGCGGCCACGCCAACGTCTATCACTTCGCCGCCGCGCCGGCGCGGGACGACGAGACCGGCTACGCGACGGTCCCGAACGCCGTGCTCGGCGATCCCGATCTGAGCCAGGGGGCGAAGCGAGCCTACGTCATGGTGGCGCACCACGCCAATACGCAGGGGCGCTGCATCCGCACGGTGGCGCGGATCGCCGGCTACGTCGGCGGGTGCTACAAGAGCGCCTACAACTACCTGCGCGAGCTGGAGGGGGCTGGTTACGTGCGCAGCACACCCCAGGGGCGGGGCCTGCCCAACATCTACGACGTGGGGACGCCGCAGATGCGCCGGCGCGCGGCCCGGAAGGGGGCGGCCCCGGTCATGACCATGATCGACCGCGCAGACATGGCCGCCGAGGATCGCCGTTGGCGGGGCGTCTACCGCGAGTTGATGGGCGCGGAGCCGGCCGATCGGCTGAACAAACAACTCCACAGCCTGGCCATCGATCCCGCCGTCGGCGAGGACCTGCTGATCGAGGCCCTGCGCGGCGCAGCCGACTTCCGCACCATCACCATCAACACGGTGCGCGTCGAGTTGGACAAGATCCGGCGGGAACGGCCACCCGAGGAGGAGCCGGCCGCCCCCATCGACTACTTCGGCGGGAAGTACGGGCACTTGATCGAGTGCGCGGGGTGCGGCCGGCGCAAGGCGAACTGCACCTGTGTGGAGAGGGATGCGCCGGTGGCGACGGGGCCGCCCATTGTCCCGCGTCCCACCGTCCCTGTATCCAGAGCGTCGCCCGCGACCATCGCACGCTGCGGCCACTGTCTCTTCGCGCCCTGTCGCTGCCCCCGTAAGGAACGGCGGGCGCGGGAGCGGGCGGCCGGGAGGGTGACGCCATGATCGTGGCACAGAGGCGGGTGTCATCGTCGCCGCGCGCCGCGTCCATGCCTCCCCTATCGACGCCCGCGATGCGCGGTCGGATGGGAACTCACTGGGGACGAGAGGAGTCATTGAATGGACGACCGTGATTGGTTAGCGAGCATCCCTGAGGCAACAGATGAGGAGATGGCGGCACTCGTCGTTCCGTGTCGCCTGGGAAAGCGGCGCTGCCAGGCGACATGCCGCCTGCACAAAGGGTCAGATGGCAAGTGGTCTGCACCCAAGGGGTGGGTGGCGCGCGACCGCTATGGGTGGGAGTGCCCCGCGCACAACACATGACGCCCCAGGGCGACGGAGAGGCCAAGATGGCAACAAAAGATTTCATGACGCCCACGATCGGCGTCATCGACATGGACGGCCTGCACCTGATGAATAGGCGCCTCGCCCCCATCCCCATGCGGGGCGCGACCCGGCACGGCGGCGTGCCTCACGGCGCGTGGCGACACGGGCCGTTGATAGGGCGCGAGGAGGGTCGTTGATGGGATCGCTGGAGGCGCTCGGCAGCGTGGTGCTCGGCGTTGTCGTGATCGTGGCCGCGCTGCTCGACGTGGCCGTCACGGCGCTGCACCCCGCCGCGGAGAGCCACATCTCCGCGCGTTTCCACCGCGCGGTCTGGGTCGTGGTGCGGCGCGCGGCGCAACCCCTGCCCCCGCGGGCGCGGTACGCCCTGCTCGGCTGGACGCTGCCGTTGAGCGTAGCGGGCCTGGTGCTCTCCTGGCTGTGCGCCTTGCTGGTGGGCTTTGCGCTGCTCTACGCGCCTAGCCTGGCCAGCCCACACGCTTTCGCCCGGCCGGCGGGGGCGGGAGCGGAGGCGTCGCCCTGGGGCGACGCGCTCTACTTCAGTGGCGTATGCCTGACCTCGATTGGGTTTGGCGATCTCGCCCCACGCGCCGGACTCCCGCGCGCGGCGGCGGTGGCCGAAGGGCTGTCGGGCCTGCTGGTGGTCGGGGTGGCCATCACCTACGTGCTCGCCGTCTTCCCGGTGTTGCCGCAGGCGCGCGTGCTGGCGCGGACGCTCAACGAGGAGACCGACGGGCAGGTGGACGCGGTGCCGCTGGTGCGGCGCTACCTGGCGGTAGGGGCGACGGAGCCGCTAGCGCAGCGCTGCCGCGAGTTGGCGACGCAGCTCATGGCGCTGACGGAGGCGCACACGACGCACCCCATCCTGTTCTACGCGCACCCGGCGCGCGCGGAACTCTCGTTTCTCCGGGTGTTGATCGTCGCGCAGCGGTTGGTGGCGGCGCTGCGCTATGGGCTGCGTGGGGAGGAGCATGCGGGGCTGGTGGCGGACCCGCGGGTGGTGGGGCTGGAGGAGAGCCTGATCGCGACGCTGCGGGTGCTGGGGGCCTCTTCGCACCTACTGGTGCGGCCGCCGGAGGACGGGGCGGCGGTGGTGGCGGGGCTGCGGGGGGAGCACGCGGCGCTGGTGGTAGCGCTGGTGACGGCGGGGCTGCGCGGGGGGGGGCGGGGGGGGGGGGGGGAGCGGGAGGCGTACGTGCGCTACCGCTTGGTCACCGACCCGTACATCGCGGCGTATACGACGAATAGTGGGTACCCAGGCGAGGAGTTGTGGGGGGCGCACCCCCCGCTGCGCGGGACCACCGCACCGCTCCCGCTGACGGACGAGGACGCGGACGAGCGGGACGCCGACGCCGGCGCGTAGGGCGTCGGCGGCACCGCCGTATGTGTGACGGAAGAAAGGACGGACAACGATGTCACGAACGGACGCACTCTCGTCGGTGATCGGCGTGCTCGACGTCGACGGCGTGCACCTGCCCGACACGCCCCTTGCTCCCATCAAAGGTGCAATCCGGCACGTCGGCGACCTCTACAATGGCGCACGCCGGCACCGGCTGACGCAACTCTGGCTGACCGATGCGTGGGTGCGCGCGGCCGGTCTGCCCGACACCCTCGCCGTATCCGGGCAGTTCCGCGAGCTGCGCCACGCGTTCGTGAGCGATGGCCTGGACGACCTGCACGCCTTCCCCACGGCGCTCACGCCCTGGCTCGACCTGCGCAAGAAAGGCGAGGCAGGATCAGGCGTGTCCATCGTGTTCCCGTTGTACGACGAGCACGCCGTGTGGGGCCTCGACACCGACGGCGCGACACTGTTGGAGGCACTCGTGGCCTACGCCCAAGCCGTGGGCGCGCCCTACTACCGTAGCCCAGGCCGTACGGGGATAGACCTTCTGCAGGAGTTGGGCAAGCGCGGGGCGGGCTCTCAGCGCGAGTATCCCGAGCGGCTGCCGGCACCGGCGGGGCAAGCCGACACAGTGACAGAGGTGAGTTGGCTGCGCACGCTCTCGCCGGACGAGCGGGGCAAGGCGTACTTGCACTCCTACGATAAGAACGCGCAATGGTTGAGCGCGGCCGGCGTCGTGGAACTAGGCCTGTCCGGCATCGAGGAGCGGCACGACCCTGTCGGTAAGGTGTCGTTCGATAAGAAGATGCCGGGCTACTGGTTAGCCAAAATCGCCGGCGCGGAGGAGCGGTGGGCCTGCACGCCGACGGTGGCGTGGGCGCTGGAACGCGGCCACGCCGTCACGATCACCGAGGCGTACGTGTGGACCAAGCACAGCCGGGCCATGGAGACCTGGTACGAGCGGCTGCGCACGGCGCGGACGGCGCTCTACGCCGACACGACGCCGGCGGGGCGGCTGGCCTTGGGCGCGCTCAAGTTCACCTACGCGCTCACGATCAGCGGCTTCAACAGCGCGTGGCACCGCGACAAGCGGAGCCCGCTGTACCGGCCCGACTGGCGGCACCTCATCATCGCGCAGGCCAACGCCAACCTGTCGCGGGCGCTGCACAAGATGGACATGGCCGGCTATACACCTGTGGCCGTCCACAAGGACGCGGTGTACCTGGTGAGCGATGAGCCGGACCCGGTGGCGGCGTGCCCGCCCTCGGTCACGCTCGGGACGGGCCTGGGGCATTTCAAGGTGCAGGACGCCGCGGTGCTGTTGAGGGAGGTGCTGCCGGCGTTCGACGGGACGCGCGGCGGGATCGGCACGCTGCTCAAGCTCTTGAAGCCGCTGCGCACGCCGACAGCGGAGCGGATGCCTGCGGGGGTCACGTAGGGGGTCACGTCGCGTCGTGTGGCGCGTGTGCGCCCGCGTCCCCGCTCCACAGCCGCTCCAGGGGGGCAAGGAGGGCATCCAGCGTCCAGGGCTTGCAGACGAGGGTAGACCGCGGATGGCGCAGGGCGGTGACGCGATCGGAGGCGTGGCCGTCGTCGGGGACGCAGGCGATGAGCGGGATGCGCCGCAGATGGTCGTCCCGCGCGAGGAGGGCGAGGAGGTGCCACGCCCGGATGTCGTCGTCAGCGGTGGCGGGGAGGTCGAGGATGAGGGCGGCGGGGGCGAGGAGGCGCAGCACATCGTGCGCCCCGGTGCCGACGCGGAGGGTGCGGGTGGCGTACCCGGCGTCGGTCAGGACCTGGCGCAGCAGGATGAGGATCGCCTGATCGTCGTCGAGGACGGCGACGCGCGGGGGCAGGGGAGCGGAAAGAGACAGGGAGGTGGACATGGGATGCTCCTTTCGTGCGGGGTGGATGTGCGACGCCTGGTCCCCCGCGCCCGCCGACAGCGACACGGCGCGTCGGGGGCTGGAGGTGCGTGTGAGGCAGAATAATCCCCCACCTGGGCTAGCGGCAATAGCCCAGGTGGGCTACCCCTCTCCTCGTGGGGAGCAGCGCGGATCATGTCGCGCGCGTCCAGACGCGTCGGTGGACCAGGGGGCGGCGTAGCATGTCGGACTTGGGCGAGGACCTGGCGCGGGCCTACGAGGCGCGGGTGGCGGCGGCCGACGTGGAGTTGACGCCGGCGGCGATCCGCGCCGTGGTGCGGGAACTCGGGGGCGGCGAGGGGCGTGCCCAGGTCGCCGCGGGCAACAAGCACTTAGCCGGCCAACTCGGGATCAGTGTGCGGACGGTGCAGCGATGGCAGAAGGAGGGCGGGGAGGCGCGGTCGGTGGCGCGCTCGACGCCGGGGCTGCGCATCAGCGTGCGGGGGATCGCCACGGCGCAGCAGCGGCAAGCGAACGTCCGATCCTTCCGGGAACAGGTGCAGGAACAGGGGCTGGACGTGGGGCCATGTCGGGTGATGGTCCTGGTGTACAATGAGGATCGCGCGCGGCCGCGCAACATCGGGCCACAACATATCGATGAGGCGAACGAGGGGTTGATCGACGCGCTCGACGCGCTCGAAGATGGGGACACGGCGGCGACGGCCGAGGCGTTCGGCAACGCGTGGCTGGGGACGTATGGGATCGACGTGGATGCGGAGGTGACTGATGTGGTGGGGACGTTCTCATTGAGCTTCTAGTTCAACAGCGGCGGAGGCGACGCGAAGCTCTGGTAGTAGGTAGAGGCGTACCCGCGTGCCGAGGCCAGCATGCATGAGCGGTCCCCGGCCGGGGCCAAGGATTGGAACGATGCGCTACAGGCCCAGCGGGAGCAGGACCGGCAGGTGACGCCCGACCGTGGCCCCGAGCCCGAGAAGTCCAGGGCGTGCGAGAGTCGCGCCGATGAGCGGCGATAGAGGAAATTTATGGGACGCCTAACGCGTGTACGGTCACGTCATCGCCACCGGGAGACCCGGACGCTATCCATCACAGCTCCCCGCTGAACGCCCTGTCGAGGACCGACGGCAGCAGGGCATCGAGTTCAGCGGCGGTCTCGACCTGCAACTGAGTGAGAACATCTACCCGTGCTTGTAGGTCGTTAAGGTGAGTTACAACCTGTTGCTGCTCATATAGAGGTGGTAATGGGAACGCCAAGCTTCGCAGGTTGTTGAGATTGAGTCCTGGCTTACCTTGGCCATACTTGACCTCATCCAGTTGGCCCCCAGCCCATGCAGGCGATAGCATAGCATACTGAAGAAACTGTGGTTCAACTTTGGCCCTGTCTACTCTGATAAGTCCGACGTGCTGGCTTACGAGCCCTGCCGGAAGATGTGGTGTGATCACGGCACTTCTACCTATCGTCGCCCCGGTAATAACAACCAACACGTCGCCTTCTCGCACAACGGCCCTAGTGCTCATACCTTCCGGGATCTCAACCTGGACGATGTTATCATCTGTCACACGCCCACTGGGCGATATATCTTGAGCACGATAGAAGCGCGGACCCGACTGCGTGTACCGCGATCCGAAGTTGCGCGGCCCACTCGTCACAAGATCCTCAATATCGCTAACCTTAGCAGTCGGATAATCCTTCGCAAGACGATTCATTTCGGCATCAGCAGTTGCCATGAATAACTGCTGGGCCTCAGAACTGGATTGCCGCCGCAGCCCTCGCGCCTCCTCGATCTTGGCCGTCAGTTCCTCGATCCGCGCCACGGTGCGCCGCTGCTCTGATAACTGCGGAGGTAGAGGTGGTTCTGGTTGCTCATGCGGACACTCAACCCAGTCCAGAAAGTTAGCCACTGCCTCCTGCATTGATGCGCTTGGAATAGGCACTTCGTGCCCTAAGAAGTCGCTGCGCCGCAAATGCATCATGCCAATGCCAACGACCTTCTGCTGCATCTCGTCGAACGCCGCCTCGATAGCGTGTCGGATATAAGCGCGGCAGTTGCCTGGTTGCTCCGTCACCTTAAAGATGTGCTGGTTAAGCACTCCTTCCGGACCCGGCCAGATAACCGACTTAAACGACGCCGACCACGAAACAAGCAAGTCTCCTGGCCGGACTATATACTTCTCGCCGAAAGTTTCCTGCGTCATCAGGAAGTCTGACTGGGGATCAGTGACGTTGCTGATACGGATGATGGGCGTGCCGCTTTCAGTCAAAGCACCAAAGTCGTAACTGGTGCCGTTGACGAAGGTCGCTAGGCTGCCCAAGGGTTTGCGAGGCCAGCGGTCAGCTAAGCCCTCCATCATAATCTTACGTGCGGCAGTCAGCACAGGAGGCTTGTTCCATTTGCCGTTGTTCAACAGCTTGATCGCGCTCACGATAAGACCACCGCTAGAGCTTGCTTAATCTCGCCCATGATCTCCGCGATGCGCTGCTCCTTGTGCAAGATGTCGTCGGCCAGTTGCTCGGGTGGCATGTGCTTCACGTCCTGCTTCCCATTGGGGTTCTTGAGATCGAGGTTGCAACCGTTGGCCAGGATATCGGCGACCGGTACGCGCCAGGCGCGCTCGTTCTCCTCCCGGTTGGTCCACCACGCCAGGCAATCGGCGAACTCCTCGTATTGGAGCGGCTTGGTCTTGCTGTAGGTATTGCGCCCCTCCGGTAACGGCTGCTCGTAGTACCAGACCTCCCGCGTCGGCCCTGAGCGGTCGAAGAAGAGCAGGTTGGTCGGGATGCTCGTGTAGGGCGCGAATACCCCGTTCGGCAGGCGCACGACCGTATGCAGGTTGAACTCCCGGAGCAGCGTTTCCTTGATGCGCGCGGCGACACCCTCCCCAAAGAGTGCGCCGTTGGGCACGACGACGCCGGCGCGGCCGGGCGTGGGATAGCGCCGCAGTTTGCGCATGATGAGTTGCAGGAAGAGCAGCGTCGTCTCGCTCGTCCGCATGTCGGCGGGGAAGTTGCCCTGGATGCCGCGCTCCTCCTCGCCCCCGAACGGCGGGTTGGTCAGGATTACGTCCACGCGGTCCTTGTCGCCGATCTCGTTGAGCGGGCGACGTAGCCCGTTGCCGTAGTCGATCCGCGGCGACTCTAGCCCGTGCAGCAGCAGGTTCATCTGCCCGAGCAGGTACGGCAGCGGCTTGGCCTCGCCGCCCAGGATGCTGCCCTCCTGGAGCCGACGCCGGTCCCCGATCGTCGTGCATTGCTTCTCCAGGTGCCGGTACCCCTCGACCAGGAAGCCGCATGTCCCGGATGTGGGATCGAGCAGGGTCTCACCGAGCCGGGGATCGACCACCTCGACCATGAAGCGGACGACGGCGCGCGGCGTGTAGAACTCGCCGGAGTCGCCCGCCGCGTCGCGCATCTCGCGCAATAGCGACTCGTAGAGCGCGCCGAGCGTGTGGATCTCGTCCGACGAGGTGAAGTGGATGCCGTCAACCTTGTCGATCACGTCGCGCAGCAGGTAGCCGTTGATCATGCGGTTGGTGATGCCCCGGAACACCGCGGCGATCACATCGCGCCGGTCGCCGCCCTCGACCCCCTGCAAGGAGCGCAGATAGGCGAAGAGGCCGGGGCCACGGGTGCCGCCGGGACGGGTCGCTTCGTTGTTGACGAAGGAGATGAGCGCATCGCCCGTGAAGCCGTCTTCCCGGGCGGCCCAATCGCGCCAACGATAGGGCTCCTCGATCGCGGGTCGGTATCGCTCGCCCGCGAAGGCCGCCTCCTCCGCGTCGAGCTGCTCCTTGTCGTCGAGGAACTTGAGGAACATGACCCAGGTGAGCATGGGCAGGCGGTCGAGGTCGCCGTTGAGGCCCTTGTCTTTGCGCATGATGTCGCGCGCGGACTTGACGATGCTGCCCAACTGTTGCGCCGTCGTCTGCGCCGGTATCAGGGACAGTTGCCCCGCCCTCGTTCGCGCCATCTAGCCGCTCCTCTCCGTCGTCGTGTTAATTTTACTCGCCTCCCATTGGGCGTAGGTTTGGTTCGTCCCCCGCACCTTCCACGAGGTGCGCCCGTTGTCGTTGCGGCCCAGGACGACCGCCGAGGCCGCGCTGGGGCTCTTGAATGGGTAGTCCCGCGTGAAGACATAGGGCGTGCCGTCGCCGTCGCCCTGATCCCGTTTCAGCACTCCATTGGCGATGAGCTTGTCGCGCTGCCCTCTATACGAGTCCTGCGTGCCGACGTGGCCCCGCGAGAGCGAGCCCTCCAGGACGATGAACTCTCCCACGGCCTCGGTCGCCGTGGCCCGGACGCCCGAGGAGTGCAGTTCGAACACAGCCGCCGCGCCTTGCGCCAGGGGGACGGCGACGACATCCAGGATGCCGACGCCGAGCGCGAGGAGCAGCGTGGCGATGTTGGCGACGAAGTTGTCCATGTCGGCCACGTCCGACTCCGGCAGCCCGCGGGCGACGAGATTCTGGTTCGGGTTGCTGATGCGCGCTTGCCCTGCCTGTTTGGCCATCTGGAGGAGCCGCGCTTCGAGATAGGTGACGTGCGCCGTTGTCAGGTTCTCGTCTTTGCTGACGACGGCGATCACGTCGTCGAAGAAATCCTTGTCTCGGTCCCGCAGATGCGCCCGGAGACGGTCACCAATGGAGCCCGTCTGGCCGACGTAGACGGTTGGATTGCCGCCTTCATCCTCGCCGAGCAGGAGGTAGACGGCGGCGTTATCGGAGCGCGGAAACCGCCCGAAGCTCTCCAGGCGGGAGCGCGGGCAGATCAGGGCCATGCCGGTCCAGCCGACGATCTCCGCCGTCCGCATCCCCTTAGGAAGCCCCTCCCGCAGGAACAGCTTGACGCTCACCGGGCGCTGCTCCACTCGACCTCTCCTCCCCGCTACTAGGCCGCGTAGAGCAACGATTGCAACTGGTCGACCGCCTCGCGCAGGCGCTCGAACCCACCGAAGAGGCCCGCGATCTCGCGCACGTTGCCGTAGTCCGAGAGGGGCGGCACCTTGAGCGCATCCGGCATTATAAACTGCGCCGTGCCATGCGCCGTGTACTTGTCCAGGAGGTCGTCGAGCACGGCCCGCGCTTGGGGGCCGTAGCGGTCGAAGAAATCGGTCTTCTCCCGACGCAACAGGTCGGCGCGCTCGCGGCGCGTGCGCAGCGGCGCATTGAAGGCGAGGTGGCAGAGCAGGTCGAACGGGTCGGCGTCGCCGTGCCCGCTGGCCGCCGCCAGCTCGTCGAAGTTGATCCCACGCTCCTCTAAGGCGGCGATGATCCCGGCGCGCTGGTCGGGGGCGGCCCACCGCGCGCGCAGGTCGGCGGCCGACGCGTAGAGCGTGCGCACCTTCTCGCCGGCGTAGTCGGTGAACTGCACCACGCGTAGCTGCTTGCCGTCGGCGTCGAGCTCGTAGACGAGGTGCGCCGCGATCTCGACCCGGCCGCCGTCCACGTAGTACTTGCGCGGCCAGGTGTCCCCCGGTCCGGGATCAACACCGACGACGGAACCGCCCTCCGTGGGCACATCCCACGGCCCCGCGTCCTCCTCGTCCCCCTCGTGGCTCTCGACGATGCGCTCGTCGGTCGCTTTGCCCTCTTCGTCCATGCCGCCGTCGATCACGACGACCGGCTCGCCGTCGAAGGCCGGGTCGGCGAAGAGGCGCGTGGCCGAGCCGGTGTAGTCGAGGATGTTGAAGGACAGCTTGCCGTAGTCCTCGCGCACGCGGGTCCCGCGCCCGATGATCTGCTTGAATTCGACCATCGAGCCGACGACGCGGGCCAGGACCACGTTCGCGCAGGTCGGCGCGTCCACGCCGGTCGTGAGCAACTGGCTGGTCGTGAGGATGGTGGGCGTCCGGCTCTCCACTTCCTGGAAGCGGCTCAGGTGCCCGCGGCCGATCTCGCCCTCGCTCGCTGTCACGCGGCACGCGTAGTCGGGGTGCCGCCGCACGAGGTCGCTGTTGAGATTGACGAGCGCCCGGCGCATCTCGTCGGCGTGCTCCTGATCGACGCAGAACACGATGGTCTTGGCGAAGCGGTCGGTGCCTTTCATGAAGTCGGTCAGGTGGCGGGCGATGGCCTGCGTGCGGGCGCGCAGGGCCACCACGCGCTCGAAGTCCTTGGTCTGGTACTCGTCGTCGGGGATGGGCCGTCCGTAGCGGTCGAGGTCTCCCGTGCTGGGCCGCCACCCCGCCGCGTCGAGCACGCTCACGACGCGGTGGACGCGGTAGGGGGCGAGGAAGCCGTCGGCGATGCCCTGGCGTAGGCTGTACTGGTAGAGGGGCTTGCCGAAGTAGACGTAGGTGTTGCGGCTCTCCTCATTGAGCGGCGTCGCCGTCAGGCCGAGTTGGGCCGCGCCGTGGAAATGGTCGAGGATCGCGCGCCACTTGCTCTCGTCGCGGGCGCTGCCCCGGTGGGCCTCGTCCACGATCACGAGGTCGAAGAAGTCGGGCGCGTAGGCGCGGTAGAGGCCGGGGCGGGACGCGTCCTCGGCCAGGGACTGGTAGGTGGCGAAGTACATCTCGCGGCCCTTGTTGGCCACGCCGCCCTCGATCTTCCAGCGGGCGTCGCCAAAGGGCAGGAAGGTCTTATCCTTGGGGTCATCCACCAGCACGTTGCGGTCGGCGAGGTACAGGATGCGGGGCTTCTGGCGGGTCCCCGCGCGGCTCCAGCCCGTGCCCCAGAGCTTCCAGCAAATCTGGAAGGCGATCTCCGTCTTGCCCGTGCCGGTGGCCAGCGTGAGCAGCACGCGGCGATTGCCCTGCACGATGGCCCGCACCGCCCGGTTGATGGCGATCTCCTGGTAGTAGCGCGGTCTTTTCCCCGCGTCGTAGTGCGCGGGCGCGAGCACCCGCGCGGCCTGGTCGTCCGTGAGCCCCTGCGACCGGCGTAGGCGCGCCCATAGCTCCTCGGGCGACGGAAAGGCGTCGAGCTCGCGCTCCTCCCCCGTCGTGTAATCGAACTCGACGATGCCGTGGCCGTTAGTGGCGTAGGCGAACTGAAGGCCCAGAATCTCGGCGTAGTCTTTGGCCTGTTGGAGCCCATCGCCCGGCAGCCGGTACGCGGGCTTGGCCTCGACCACGGCGATCATCGTGTCGCGGGTGTAGCGCAGCAGGTAGTCGGCGCGCTTCGCGGGGCGGCGGCGCACCTTGGACCCCGCCACGACGATGCGCCCGTCAGTGAACGTGCGCTGCTCGGTGTAGGAGTGCGGGGGCGTATCCCAGCCCGCGGCGTCGAGCTTGGGCACGACGTACTTGCGGCAGGTATCGGCTTCGGTGGTCATGGGGCCTCATGGTCTGCGATCGGCGATCGGTGATCGCGCGCTCGCGTACCGATGCGGTAACTTATCACTAGAGTAACAATAATGCCGGCATCGCGCCATATTGCCCGCGTGAATCGAGGCGCGCGGGGACGCTATGGTGGTCACGTAGCCATGCAGACGAAAAAGGAGAGCTATAGGTGTCCCGTGAGTTTTGGATCAGTACAGCTATCGCTGTAGCCTTAGCCATCGTTACGTCAGCAGTCGCGTGGTACCAAGGCTGGAAGTCTGACCGTCGTAGGCAGCCGACATGGTTCACCGCGACGCTCAATGAATTGACGAGGTATGTCTCTCGCATCAAGGGCTTAGAGGTGGTGTACCAATACAAAGGGCAAAGTATATCTCAACTAAGCCGGACTAACGTGTCACTTTGGAACGCCGGGAGCCTCGATATGCGTCAAAGTGAGTTCATGCCGAACGAGCCTCTCACGTTAACTATCCTGCATGGCTATCGCCTCCTCGACGTGATCCCCTTACAGAATACGGACCCGGCCAATGGATTCGACGTGAAGCAATGCGATGATAAGACCGCAACTATTACCCTTGCTCACCTCCGAGCTAAAAGAGGTGTTGTCATGCAGGTCATCCATACAGGTCGAACTGATGCGGATGTTCATGTGGACGGAGATTTCTACGACTCCGACAAGCTCCGTCGCATAGCTTTGACATCAGGGCGTAACTTCAACGATAAAGACCCGAACTACAAACTGATCGGTAGTAAGGCCAGCAGGGTGGATACCCAGATGAGGGCACTTACCGGAGCCCTAGTCGCGCTAAGCTTTATCGCTGGAGTATTGTTTCTAGTAATCCGTCAGATTATGTTCGTAGTCAAGGAGATTGTGAGACATAATTTTCACTGGGAATGGACACCATTTATTGTCGGATTAGTAGCCGTACTGGTTATTTTTGTCAGCATATTAAGTATTCGTCGCTCTGCGGGCCTTGTAAGCGATGTGGGCAGCATACCTCTTGACCTCGATCCTTTTCAAGGCATCATTAGTAGCTTTCGGGACACTCAGAAAGCTATACAAGCGAGCATTAACTAGAGTGAGTGGATAAGGGCTTGACTTATATAGTACGGATGTGCTAACGTAGGTAAGATGTAGAGCTATCCTGACGCTCCTCTACAGATGCTGCTGGCGAACCTCAATGGAGCCTCGGCGGCAGGTCGATGGCACGCGTGACTACACGCAGTTTGACGCGCCTGAAACTCGTGACGCAGGGTTCGCCAGCAGCATCCTCTACAGTCGTAATTACATGGAAAAATAATAGGGCTGTCATACCTTGGGGACTAAGGTAGACTGAGATCCCCGGAGCAGTGGTCTTCCATAACCCCAGCTCCGCGTATGGTTCGCGCATCACAATGCGTTGTACTTACGCGGGCGGGGTATCTCTAATAAGGGCCGCCCGCGTATTACGCGGGCGGCCTTTTCTATTAGCCGCCCTAATACCCGATAGGGCCACTCGTTGAGGTGGCACGTAGCATCGTCGGAGCTAGGGTCAATGAAGACAAAGAACACGCCAAATACTTCCACGTCAAAGAAGCGGGCTAAATCTCGCGTGGTAGCCAGCACCTGGGCTGTTGGGCGCTTTTGATGATGCTATTCGAGAGGGAAGCTCGCACCATAGGGATAAGAACCAGAACGCTTGTCTCCACGAATGACGGTGGCTGTCGGGTAGGCAGCCGAAACGGTCGACCAGCCTTGCACTATCCCGACCATGGCATTCGGCGACGAAGCCCGGCAACAAAACGAGTGGTCGCGAACTGCAAGAACCGCATTGCTCCTATTCCTGTTGTTCATGTGCCATGTCGATACGACGTCAGCCAACGACCAACCCCATGACTTCTCGTCGTTACCGCCGCACATCGACACAACATCGGCATCATCAAAAGTGATACCGATGGCGAAGTCCAGAAACCCTTTTGACATTCGGTTTATGAAGGTCAACCAGCAGAAGAAATAGCGGCTGCGTCCCTTGTTGACCGACGAGCATCGGGGCTCTTGCGAGCCAGGGGCGACTTCGCCATCGGTATCAAAAGTGCCCAAGAGCCAGATCAAATGATGCTGCTGGCGAACCTTAACGGAGTTCAGTTGGCGGGTCGATGGCACATGTAACCACACATAGGTTGATGCGCCTGAAACGTGTGACAAAGGGTTCGCCAGCAGCATCCTCAAAAGTGGCGCTTACAGCTCTATCAGCGCCCGGTGCGCTATGGCCTCGTCGCCCTGGGCCTGCTGCTCACCGCGCCGGTGGCGGCCCTGATCCTGCTGACCCTCGCCGGGCATGCGGTCCACATCCCGTGACCGCGTGTCCCGCGCTACTGCATGCGCGGGGCTCCTTCCACTCTCAGGTGTTACGTGTGCTGTTCCAGCATAGCATCATGTCGCGGGTGCGGGCCGCCTCGTCGGGGCGTGGGCAAGGCGAGAGCGGGCCGTAGCCGGGTCGGGTGCGACCGGGGGCGCAGGCGCAGGTGCACGCGATGCCAGAGGCTGGCAAGGGTGGGGGGGGTCGGCGGGCGGCGGACCAGATGGACGTGAGCCCGCAGGCCCTGGGGCGAATAGAGCAGGTCCGCGTCCCAGGTCGTGGGGCCAGGGCTGGCGCGCAGGCGCCAGTTGGGGTCGGTGCCCAAGACGGCGACGAGCGCGCGTAAGGCGGCATCGGAGAGGTCGGTGGCGAGCCAGGCCCGCACCTGGGCGGGGCTAGGCCGGGGGTCGAGGGTCGTGGTCATGCTCATGAGTTCCTCCGGGGACGGTGAGGGGCGCACAGTATCGCACGCGTAGACCTCTCCTACTAGTATAGAGATGCGAAAGGAAGAAATCTTACGGTGCATTTGTGCGGTGGAGTGCTATCTCGCCTACCACCGGCTGCTGCGTGGTCCGCGTGCCGGCAGCGGGTGGTGCTGGGGGGCTTGCGGGCCTGTGCGAGGAACGCGGCTAGGCGGCGCGCCGCCAGACGACGCCTTCGGCACACGTTACCCGCTGTAGGTACACACGGTACAGGTGGTCCGTGGGGCGGTGCGTCAAGGCGATCGCGCAACGCTTGTGCCCCTGATGGAGGGCCACCCGCCAGTCGGGGTCCTGACGCAGCGCCACAATGCGCGCGGCGATGGTCGCTTCGTCGGCGTCGCCATCGAACAGCGTGAGGGTCGCCGCGATGGTCTGAGGGGTCATGCGCATGCGTCGTCTCCGTGGGCTAGCCGGTGCACGCGCCGATTAACGCCTACACACGTAGTGTGGGCGATGGGGTCGGGGGTGTCCATAGCCTAATGGTCCACCGGCCGGGGCACGCGCCTGCGGGCGGTGTAGCCCCCTGCTCGCCCTGTGCGGGCGGTGTGGCCCCCCCTGCTCGCCCTGTGCGCGCCACGGCACCCTGTGTGCCCCTCCGGCTCCCCCTGGCCCTATGAGGACGCTCGGCGCTTCTGAGTGGGCCTAACGCCTCCACGGTCTTCACGCGCGGGCTCCACGTCGACGACGTCGCTGGACCTGCTCACGTCCATGAGCAGATCCAGCGGCGGCCCGCGCGCGTTACCGGATTATTTGTGTAGCCGGATGATCTGGTTACTGATGTCCAGGTTGGCCTGCTGCTGCAGGCCGAGGCCGGTGGGGATCCAGCGTACCGCGACGATCGTGACGCCCGCCGGGACCTCGAAGGCGAGATCGCCCGTAGCCGTCGCGCCCTTGTGCAGCGTGCCCGTGTCGATAGGCTGGGCCAGGTTATTGTCGTAGGCCGTGACCTGGGGGTATTCACGCGCCCCCGCGTCGAGGGCGATGAAGTCGTTGGGGTTGTACTCGTAGCTGTACTTACCCATATCGCGCATGATGACGTGGAGTTCCTGGAAGACGTCGCCCTGCTTGAGTTCGCTGCTATGGCCGCCGGACTTACTGGCGCCGAGCGTTACGGTGACGCCGTCGAGGGTCGTGGCGCCGGTGGGGCCGGCGGGGCACTGCGCGCCGCTGCCCTTGTAGCCGGGTAGAAGGATGTTGCGGGGGTTGGTGTCGATCTTGTCACCGCCGGATTGGTCCAGGCCAAGGCCGGTCGGCTGCCAGGAGATGGCCGCAGGGGTCAGCTTTGCCGGCACGATGTAGGCGATTTGGCCGGAGATGGTCTGGCCGGGAGCGAGGCTACCCGTGTCGATGGCCTGGGCCAGGTTGTTATCATAGGAACTGCTTTCCTGGTAGGCGTGCGCGCCGGGGTCGAGGAGGGTGAAGTCGAGCGGGTTGTACTTGTAGGTGAACTTACCGTGGTTGCGCAGCGTGACATGCACGACCTGGAAGATGTAGCCGGGTTTGAGCGAGGAGTCCTGCCCCCCCTTATCGCGTGTTGGCGCGCTAAAGGTAACGGTCACACCGGCGTCGGTGATAGACCCGGTCGGTCCCGCGGGGCACGGCGTCGCGGCCGGCGCCTTCGGCCCGCGGGCGGCTACCGCATGGGACGCCCCCGCGCCGGCCAGACTCGTCGCCAGGCATAGCGCGCCGGCGAGGACCGTTGTGCGTGTTGCTGTCATACTGTCTCCTTTTTGTCTGTCACACCGTGTTTGTACGGCGTCCGTACCGTCGCTCTGCGCGCGCCGTACTACTCTAGTATCGGCCGGGGGTGACGCTCCCACCACTGTAGATCACAGAGGTAGCCACCGTGTGGCCGCCTGTGGGGTTTGTTGGCGCTCTGGCTACAGCCCCACACAATCTGCCGGCCATCCGCCGTCGCGGGTGTAGACAGCCCTACACAGGCGCGCCTCCGACAGAGGCCGGACCGCACGCGCGCCGCGCCGCCGCGCACGACACGGTCAGCCTGCCTCGAGAGACGCTGAACGAACGCGGGGACGTGTCCGTCAACTGGATCGCGCCGGGCGCTGCTCGCGGCGCGATCCGGCCCCGCTGCACGCGCGCCACGACCGCCCGATGGTAGACATCCCCTGCCCTGTCGTCACCCCACAGCGCCTTGGGCGCCTGACGCTCCTGGTCTGGCGTCGGCGCCAGCTAGCGCCCGCGCATCCGGGCACCGGGCCCTCCACGCCCGCGTCACCCGCCGTCCAGACGGGTGCGACCGTTATTGGGCGAGCCCCTGGGTCGAGCGGAACTGGCTCCCGTCGCCCGTCGTCACACCCTGCTCGGCGATGAAGCCCAACCCATGGGCCGAGCGCAACACCGCGCCGTGCTGGGGAGCCAGACCCAGCGTGTTGACGGAGATCTCGTTGTGCGCCGTCGGGGCGACGGTGATATGCCGCGTGACGACACGGCCGGCGCTGTCGTAGAACGTCGCCGTGACCGTTATAGTCACCGCCGAGGGGTTGAAGAGAACCAACACTTCGTTGACGCCGGGCGTTGTGTCACCGGACGGAAAGTCCCAACGTGTGCCCGTGCCGTTACGCCCGAACGTCACCGAGCCCGACTTGGCCGAGGCGAACGTCCCGGTGTATTCCTCACGCTCCACGACAACGGCCTGGTCGCTTGTCACGACGGCGGCGATGCGGTCGCCCTGCGTCGTGGCGCCTAGATTGATCGTCGCGCGGCTACGTGGGGTGACACTGACGGTCTGGCTACCGAGAGGTCCGCCATCCTGGGCGTAGAAGCTTGCCGTCACCAACGCGGGCGCGTCGCCCGGATTGAGCGCCGTATACTCTGTACGCACGCCATTGGCCGTCGTGCCGGCCGCGAAAAGCCATTCCACCGCCGGCGCGGTCGCGCCCGCGCTGGTGGTCAGCCCACTCCCGCCGGGACCGAACGTCTGCGTGCGCTCAACCAGCACCGGGATGTCGGAGAGAGCCACCACGCTCACATCCTGATTGGGGACGAGCGTGTTCAGGTTGGTCACACCAGTGGTATGCGGCGGAATCGTCACCGTCACCACGCGCCGCGCGCCGCTCGTGGCGCCGAGCACTTGCAATTGCACGCTCGCCGCGCGCGACGCATTGGTGTTGAGGATCGAGAGTGTCTCCGTCCCGCCATTGGTTGAGCCGGCGGCGAGGTACCAGTGCGCGCTCAACCCAGCGGCGCCGGCGATCGCGTCGTCGTCGGTGTGGTTGTAGCGGTTCACGGTTAGCGCGGACGCGACCGGACGGTCGGCGCGTACTTCTACGCCGAACGTACCCTGCGGCAGCCCCAGGGCGCTGCCGACGAAGAGTTGCGACGAATGGGCGGCCACATCAACCGTCTTGGGGATACGCGCGCCGTTATCGAAATAAAATATCAGGTCTACCCTGGTCGAGGCGCGGTTCGTGTTGAGGATAATGACATTCGAGCTCTCGCTCGCCGTGTTCAGGCCGCCGGCCATATAGGCCTGCGTCCTGCTCACGAGAATGCCGGTTAGCGCGACCGCGGCGCTCACGCGGCTCTGGTTGCCGATCGCGCTCACGGTGTTCGCGCCGCGCCGTAACGAACTTGGAGCCGTGAACCGGGCGGTGAAAGCGCCGTTTGACGTGATGATAGGGCTCGGTGTGGTCGCCAGCGCCTCGCCGTCGAGGGAGAGCGTGACCCGCTCGCGCACGGCGAAGCCACGGCCCGTGACCGTCTCGCTCCCGCCGGGACTCACCGCGGGAGCGCTCAGGCTAATCGTTGGCGTCAACTGTTGCACGGTAATCGCCGCGGTGGCGCGCCGCTTGCTGCGCTCGCCAATCGCCGTGATCGTGTGCGTCCCCGTCGCCAGGGCATAGGGGATGGCGACGCCAGTCGCGGGCAGCAGGCCGTGCGCGTCCGCCCTGGCCGCGACGGCGGCCCGTGTGCCGCTGACCAACAGCACGACCGTCTCATCGCGGGCGAATCCGGCCCCACTCACCACGACGACACCGCCGCGGTTGATCGCGCTGGGTGTGACCGCCAGCGCCGCCGCCGGGGCTGGCGCTACGGACGGCGCCACGGGCCGCGCCGGAACGCCGGCGATGAGCGCCTGCCAGGTGTAGACATCCGCGACACCGCTGGAGCGCAGTCCCCGCGTCTGCTGGAAACGAATCACGGCGTCGTAGGTCGCGGGGCCGAAAGCGCCGTCCACACGCAACGCCGCCACACGCCGGGCGGCAAGCTCGTATTGTAAGGCGCGGACCGCATCGCCGGCGCTGCCGTTGTGCACGGCGACGACGAGCCGCGGCCACGTGAGCGGGCCGACCACACCGTCCGCGCTGAGGTGATGGGCCGTCTGAAAGCGTCCCACCGCGCGCGCGGTGAGCGGCCCGAACACCCCGTCGGGCGACAGCTTGTAGCCGCGTCCATCGAGCAGATATTGGATAGCCACGACGTTGGCGCCGCCGGCGCCGCGCTGTTCGATCGGCCAGGTGGCCGCATGCGCCGAACGGGCGCCTGTCAGTGGTCCAAGGATGAGTAGAACTATGGTGAGGCCGAGGAATAAACGTACGATTCGGTGCGACATCGCGGGTTCGTCCTTTCTCGTGGTGTAGCTACGGCGCGAGCATGGAGCGCCGTGCGCGGGGGACGCGGGATGCGGACGCTGAGATGACCGTTGGTCTGTCCCAGAGCATAGCAAGCGGAGATGAATCGCACGTTAACCGCGCTTGTGCCGGCGCTAGACACGGCTGGTCCCCCTGCTGTGATGCCATGGGGAGAAGGCTAGCGCGCTGGGCTGGGGCAGACCGCAGCAGCGGGTCTCTCACTGTCGAGGGGGAGCAGCAAGGAGAGGCTTGCTGCCTTCTGCGCGGCGACCGCAGCGGCGACACTGTTCGTAGGTCCTCATGAGTCTATGTTCCGCGTGCTAGCCCTGTCTTCTTCTTATCCTGTCCGATCGATCCGTGGTCGGCGCGCCGCAGCGCGCTATCCGAATGCGGGACGCGTCACCCACGTTTCATGCTACCGGCAAGGTGTTGGCGCGCCGTAACCGATGTGTAAAGACTGTGTAACCCGGTCTGTCCTGCTGACGCCGGACAGGGGCCACAAGCGGACGCCGGCGCACGCAGGGGGTGCCCTGGTAGTTGAGGAGCTACCGGTGAGCCAATCCGCGCGTTGCGTTACATTAAGTGAGCCAATCCGCGCGTGAGGAGTGCACGTCGGCGCGCGGCGTGCGGTATCCCCAACGGCGTTTTCACGCTTAGATTGACGTCGAGAGAGGCGGTGAAGAGGACATGGTGAGGGATGACTCACTTAATGTGACACAACGTGCGGATTGGCTCACCTAATGATATTGGTGGCGAAGTCCGGCGGCGTCACGCGGCCGCAAGGAAGAGGGCAACGAAGGGCGTGGGCTTGGTACGGATGCGCGGGTGCCCAGCGAACCAATTGGCCAAGCGCACCACATTGAGTGCCGCAGCGGTCAAGACGTGCTGCAAATGCACGCGAACCTGGCCCCTGTAGCGTGCCCGGCGGAGGGCGCAGACGCGGACTCCTTGCGAAATGGTTCCTTCAATGCCTGCGCGCACGGCGTACTGTTCCCTGAACGCCTCTGTCTTCTGGCGCTCGCGTGCGGCCTGTAAGGCGTCGCGCCGCTCTTGGGGACGCAGGAGGAGTTGCCGCGGATGCCGCTTGGAACGGGTGCAGAGCGGACGGCTGGGACAGGCCGCGCAGGCATAGTGGTCGAAGCGCACGCGGACGATCGGTTTATGGTCCGCATCGAACGTGTCCAGCCAGCGGACACTTGTCTCTCCGCGCGGGCAAGTCACACGCTTGCCCTGCCAGTCAACCACAAACTGCGCCGTGTCGAAGCCCTGACCGGCGCGCGCTTGCCAATGGGAGTCGTCGGGGACGGGGCCAACCAAGTCGATGCCCCGCTGCTGACTGGTGACGAGATTCTCGGCCGCGACGTAGCCGGCGTCAGCGAAATGTGTGGCAGGAAGCAGATCGCGCCGCTCCAACTCCTCCTGCACGCGAGGGAGAGCTTCATAGTCGGTGCCGGTGGCGATGCTGGTCTCCACCTGGGTCACCAGATGCGGGCGCTCCTCATCGCAGGTCTCGGTCAGGTGTGCCTTGTAGCCGATCCATGTCCGGTTTCCTTTGGTGCCGTAGCGCGCGTCGGGGTCATAGGGTGAGTTGATCCGCTGCGCCGCCGGTGGCAGATCCGTCTCCTCGCGCCAGCCGACGCGGCCCTGGGTCCACATGAACTGCTGTATCCATACCCGGCGGAGCACGTCGACCGCTTCGAGCGCGCACAGTGTGGGCGGCGCGCCCGGGGCATAGACGGCGTCCAGGAGCCTGTAGCCATCCGCGCCAACCTGGCAGACCCAGGCACGGCGGGACTCCTTGCCGCTCGGCAGCCGGGCGCTGTCGAGACGATGGCCGTAGCGGTCGACCTACTCCGCTGGCACGTGCGCTTGGAGCCAGGACGGGGCCATCACGGCCAAGCTGTTGAGCGCGGAGTGCATCGCCTCGCCGACACACTCTATGCGCTGGAGGGCGCGGACAGGGGTCAGCACGTGGGTGGCGTCGGTGCGCTGACGGCCTCGCGGCTTGAGCAACTGGCGCGCGACGCAGTGCTCCAGCAATGCATCGAGCAGCAGATGCTCCGCACCCCCGGCGACGAGGCGACTGCGGAACTCCGAGAGGACAGTGTGGTCAAAGCCCTCATCGGTCAGCTCCAAGCCGAGCAAGTACTTCATGTCGATGCGTCCACGTACGGCGTCGGCAGCCTGGCGATCAGTGAGGTTCTCGGCGAACTGGAGGACCAGCATGAGGGCGAGGCGCCAGGGCGCTTCTGCGGGCTGCCCCTGCACTGGGAAGAGAGCGGCGAATCGCTCGTGTAAGCGCCAGTTTTGATCTGGTTCTTGGGCGCTTTTGATGATGGGGCTGGATACCGTGAGTTAGTCAATCTCGGCTGGCCTTCCTGAGGTGATGAGCAGCAGGTTCGGCACCGTCAACCTGCCGTTGTGGCGCCCGTCAAACGTGCCCTTGTCTATCTCTGGTGCTACCAGAGAAAAAGGCATCATCAAAAGCGCCCAAGAACCAGATCAAAACCGGCGCTTACAATAGGGCGGGCGATGTGCGAGACGAGCACGGACGGCGCATCACGCGTGTCACCTCGACGTATTGGCGCTGTTGTAAGTGCGGGGCCACGAACAGCACGATCAAGCGTGAGGAGGTCGGTGGCATCGCGCATGACAGGTATGAGCCGTAGCGCGACCCCTCACCGCACCTGCCAAGCGCCAGGAACGCGGAGGGCAGGACAGACGAGCAGCCCACGGCCCAGGTCACACACCGCGAACTGCCCACATCATCAGCCTACCGAAGGGGGTGCGTGGCCGTTCCCGTTTATCGCGTCCACGCGTCCACCCCTCATCCTCTTCCGGGTCAGAGGTGTGCAGGGGGGTTACCCCCGCTCACGGGGAACCCGCGCCAGCCCGTTGGCCGGATCGGTGTGGGGGGAGCACGAAGGCTCCACGGGGAGGATAGGCAGACTCCCCCGCGTAGGAGGGTGTCCCCCTGCCGTACGGAGCGCTTCCGTCGCAGCCCAACGATGGTCGCGGGTAGCCCGATCACGGAAAAGCACGCCCCTGATCGTGCGTGATCGTACGCTTTTCCTTGCGAGGGTTAAGGCGCGATGGACCGGTCGAACGTTCTATCAGCCCATCCGCGGTGTTCCAGGGCGAGGATGGGCGGCGATCCAGGGGCCGGACCACTCCTCGTCGAACTCGATCATGCGCACCAGCATCTCCCGTTTCTCGCTGAAGAGGTAGTCGATGGGGGACACCCCTTTGCGCACGCGCCCGGCCACCCGCGCCAGATCCACATGGTCCAGTTCGCCCGCCTCCCATCGCTTGACCGCCGCAGCGAGCGGGTCGAGCACCTGATGCCAGCGATGGTCGTAGTAGGCGTCGATCAAAGCTTGCTCCCAGGCCCACTCTGGCGTGTCCCGCCGCCGCTTCCCGCTCATAGGACATGCTCCACCGGCGCCGCCATCACCGCAGCGCCTCCAACGCTTTGGGGTTGTGGATGTCTCGCTCCTGGTCGAGGAACACGAAGAACTTCTTGAGCGCGACGCGGATCTCGTCAGGGTCCATGCGGTCGAGCACCTTCCGCTGGTACCAGCGGCGAAAGTGGCTGTTGACCATACCGCGCGTCACGTCTTCCACCCGCTCCACATCCGTATAGTCGCACAGGAAGGTGATGAACAGGTCGACGATGCTTGTGTGCTTGCGCATCGTCTTCCGGCTGTACTTCTTTTCCAAGTAGGCGCCGAACTCCCCATTCAACCCCTCCAGCATCTCCCGGAACGGCGCCCGTGCCTCCTCGGCATCCTTCATCGCGGCGAGGTAGGCGTCGATCTGGTCGCCAGGGATCAGCACCTTGCCCGTGTACACCTCCGGCATTGCCCCATCCTCCATTGCACGGTGCGCCACACGTCTTCCGTACTCACGCGCCGGGAGACAAGCGGGCGCGTCGCCGCCCGTTATGGTTTATGGGCCATCAGGGACGCGCCCCTACTTGGAAAAAGAATAGCACGCTTGGATGTCGCCACTCAATACACGGCCCAGGTGAGACCTCTGTCGTCGCCTTCGGCCATGGTGTGAGAGTGACCCCTTATGTCGTCCAAGCCCCAAACGATTACTTTTGCCCTAAACTTATCGTTCGCGCAAATCTTGAGCGAGTTCGGCGGCTGGTGCCGACAATCGCCGGCGGCTTGTGAACAAACGGCTCGGTGCCGTGGTTATTGTCAACAAAAGGCCGTGATGGCCGCAGAGTCTATGGTCGTGACAGGTCAGTATGTTGCTGGGCATTCTGCTCTCCCTTCAACTCAACCAGTGACACTTCCTACATGTAGTAGCGTCTCCACTATAAATACTACATGTAGTGATCGCGACGCTCTCGAACTTGTCACTTTGCTCGCTATTTGGCCTCATTTCTTGGGAGCTATTTTGCACGGTACAATGACCGACGCCAAGGCTAGACTCGATGCTGCCGTCACCTTTCGTGAAGTGAAAAAGAGGCGTTAACAGGCTGTGAGGGTCGTGTTTCGGCACTCGCATGCGCAATTCACTTCCCGGATGGGCCATTCTGTCTAGTGAAAAGGCGTCCGACGCACCACGTCACAGTGCCATTTATCGCCCAAGAAATCGGGCCATTTATCGACCAAAGTGACACTCGAACTGGCTTCCAATTTGCGCGAACGATAAGCTAAAGTCAAACGCACACTCCGTCATAGGATGGTGTTGACTGAGGCGATGTACCCTTAGTGAGGGGCAATTCTCGATCACCAACGTCGCGAGAGCCCCCGATCACACGGCGAGGCGTGAACGCCCGTGTGCCGGTCACGCATGCACGAAGAAGGCGACGGCCACCAGGAGATAGACGGCCAGGAGTTGGGCGCCCTCCAGCCAGGTGCTCTCCCCATCGCGGATGACCTGATTGACCAGCGTGGCCGCGATCACGACCGCCGCGACCTCGAACGGGTCGAAGAGGAGCGTGAGCGGGTGGCCAAGCGCGAGCCCGAGCAGCACCAGGGCCGGGGCGACGAAGAGGGCGATCTGCGCCGCGCTGCCCAGCGCGATGGACAGGGCCAGGTCCATGCGGTCGCGCGCGGCCACGGTCACGGCGCTGGCGTGCTCGGCCGCGTTGCCGATGAGCGCGACCAGGATCACCCCCACGAAGATCTCGCTCCAGCCGAGCCCCGCCGTGACGCCCGTCACCCCGCGCACGAGCCACTCCGAGAGGACGGCGACGCCCACGGTCGCGAGCAGCAGCACGACGACGGCGTTGCGCACGCCCCAGCCCGGCCCGTGCAGGTCCACCTCGTCCTCCTCCGTGTAAAGATGCGCGTGCGTGCGCAGGGAGAAGACGAGCCCCGCCCCGTAGCCGAGCAGGAGGACCAGGGCGGTGCCAACGCTCAGGGCTTCGAGCGCGCCGGCGTGGACGCGGGAGGTGGCGACCAGGACGGTGGGAATGAGCAGCGCGCTCGCGGCCAAGGTGAGCTGCGCGCCGGCGGCGCCGGCGGCCGTCGCGTCGAAGTGTTGGCGTTCCCGGCGCCACCCGCCGACGAGGAAGGCGAGGCCGACGACGGCGAGCACATTGCCGAGCACGGAGCCGATGAGCGAGGCCTTGACCAGGTCGGGGCGGCCGGCCTGGAGGGCGATGACGGCGATGATGAGTTCGGTGGCGTTGCCGAAGGTGGCGTTCACGAGGCCGCCCGCCGCGGAGCCAAGCCGACCGGCCAACTCCTCGGTCGCGACACCGATCAGGCGGGCCAGGGGCACGATGGCCAGGCCGCTCGCGAAGAACAGAACGGCCGCGCCCCAGTGCAATCGGTCGGCCGCGAAGGCCACGGGTGCCGCGAGGAGCAGGAGATCAAGCGGGTGCAGGGCCGCGCGCAACCCGTGCAGCGGTCCGCCGGTCGTGCGCGGCGGCCGCGTCAGTAGTGTCGGCCCTTGATCTTCAGTGCGCATCGCCCCCCCAACGCTAGGCCCTGTGGCCGCCGACACACGGCCATGCAGTGTACCAAGGGGACCGTGCGGAGAAAAAGCACAGCGGGAGGCCCTTACGGCTAGGAGACCCCCTATTGCCAATCTAGGACGCGGTAGCCATGGCGCAGGCGGCGGCGCAGGATCGCCTCGACGTGGGCCTGCGCGTCGGCGCGGTCGGGGTAGTAGTCGATGCGCGTCCGCTCGGGGCCACCGGTGCGTCCCCACACGCGCAGGAGCGCGCCACCCTCGAACAGGGCCGGGGTCCAGGTCAGCGTGTAGCTGCGGTCGCGGTCGCGCGCGGGGTCGACGCTACGCAGCCGGACATAGGCGCGGAAGTGCGCGGCGGCGGGGGGCAGCGCTAGGCGGCGTAGACGTCCCATTAGGCGAGCCCTCAGCGATCGTGGGGGTCGTCGTCATCGCGGCCCGGCCCTGGGGACGCCTGTTGCTGTGGTTGCGGCGGCGGGCGCTGTTGGAACGGGAATCCATGGGCTTCCAGGTCGCGCCGGGTTGCCTGCTGCACCGCCGCCGCCTGGGTGATGGCGCGGCGGGCGTCCTCGGCGGTCGGCTCGGGCTCGTCCAGATCGGGGTAGCGCGTCTGCACGGCGTAGCGCGAGAGCTCGGCTAGGGCGGTGGAGGCCCGCCGCGTCTCCCAATCGGCGGGCAGCAGCGCGGCCAGCGCGTTGAGCCGGTGGATCTCCTCGAAGCGGACGCCGGCGTAGGTCAGCGCGCCCTTGATCGCCTTCTCGGCCGCCTGTTGTGCCCAGAACGCGGCTTGGTAGGGCGACGACTTGGTGCCGGGGCGCAGCGCGTCGCGGGCGCCGTCTATATCGCGCGACGAATAGCGCAGCCAGGCGCGCGTGCGCTGTATGCGCGCCTCGCGCGTCGGCCCCGGCCCCTGCGTCACGCCGACACTCCCGGCACCCCCGCGCCGCCCGCCGTCGCCGACACCCCGTCGCCGTCCCTGGTCAGGGGGCGGGCGTCCTCATCGGCACGGTAGACCACGACGCCCCGCTCCTGCGCCCAGTGGAGGACGCTGCCGTAGTCGCCCCAGGCGGCGGCCAGGCGCGCGGGCGTGGCCGTGACGATATCCACGTCGATGCCCGCGAACGGCAGGTTGTTGTCGATGGCAATCGCCGCGCGGCGCGTGTCCGTGCCCTCGGGCAGGACGACGAGGAAATCCGCGTCGCTCCTCGGGCGGTGCGTGCCGCAGGCGCGCGAGCCGAACAGGATCACGGCGAGCGCGCGGGGCCGCGCCTCCCGCACGATAGTCTCGACCATGCCCCGGATCGCCGCCTCGGCCGGGTCGCCGGCGAGGGGATCGTGGGCTGGGACTGTCGGTGTTGTCGTCATGTACGCCTCCTCACATCTCTATGGGCATCGTACCACGTCGCCCCCTGTCATCGAGGGCCTGCGGCGCACGAGGCCGCCCTACCGTGTGCGGGGGAAACACCATCGTCGGGCGCGGGCTAGCGCCAGGTCGGCCGCCGTCACGACGATGCGCGGGGTGCGCCGACGCGCGAGCGTCGCCTGGAGCCTGCGCAGCCCGACGAGCACACCACACAACACCGCGTAGAGCGCCACGTTATTCTCCTCCTCTCGCCACTCTCGTCACTCTGGTCACCGATCGCGCTGGGGAGTGGGGAAGTGCAGCTTCTCGACGGCCGTGCGCTTGGAGGCCTCGCCACGGCGGTCGTACCGTTGGGTCGTCGTGACGTTGGCATGCCCGGCGCACTGCTGGACGGCGCTTGTTAGCGTCGGAATTGAGCAAGTCGCCGTCGTTGCTCGACAAACTTATTTGCTATCCAGCCACGCCGTGACCGTTTGCCTAATAAGAAGTTCTGCGTCGGAGAAGGTCATAGGGTTAGAAGGCCCTTCCCGCTTACTATGGGCATGACGCGCATCATCACCGAGCGCCTCATAACTGTTCGCCGTGTGCGTGAAGCGCTTGAGTTCGGCTTTATGCGCCCATAGCTTGCGCTCAAGCTTCTTCTCGCCGCCGACATCTTGCTCCACAACCTCAAGGAGTTTGTGAAGGATCGACCAATCAGGTTCGTAAGAGAGCAGACGAAGCGTGTGCGCAGCGGCATCGTCATAAGCGGCGAGTGCTGTCCACCGTTGAACGTCGCTTGGCGGTGGGGAGAGAGGGACCCCATCAGGACCGATCATCGTTATCCGTCCGACCCCTACGGCCCCGCCGCCCGCTGCCATGGCCGATACGAGCATGATCGTGGAAAGCCGCCGACCCTGCTCGTCAACGAATGCCACGGTATCGGTCGTGATAGGGATGATATGACCGAAATGGAGTCGTGCCGCCCCGTTGATATGCGAGAGCAGTTTTTGGGCCTTTGCATGGACGGTGCCCGCCTCTGTCAGCCCATCGAACGCGTTTCCGCACAGGTAATAGCCGTCGTCCTCCTTCACAACCCTGAGATCTGGCGAGCCCATCAATTCGCTAAGTTGCTCTAGTTGCCAACTATCGCCGGCGAGTTTAGCCAATCCGCGCATCATATCCGCGCATCATACAACGCGACCCTTTCTCTGCACGATACGACCAACGATTACGAACTCCTAGCTGGCTCCGTCGCCGGCATCGGGAAGTGGAGTGTGTCGGCCGCGCGCCGCATCACCTCGTCGCCGCGCCGGTCGTAGCGTTGCGTCGTCGTCACGCTCGCGTGGCCGGCCATGCGTTGCACGGCGCTGATGTCGTTGCCGGCGGTGAGTAGATCGCCCACGAAGGTCCGCCGCACGTCATGGGGGGTCAGGGGCGGGATGCCGGCCTGCCGGGTGCGCTTGTTGAGCATCTTGTAGATCGCGTGGGCGCTCATGCCCGCGACGCCGCCGGCGATGCGGCCGGCCTGGTCGATGGGCACGAACAGGGCACCGGGCTCCCGGCCGCGCAGCCCCAGCCACGCGTCGAGGGCGGCGGCGGCGCTCGCCGGGATCGGGACCGCGCGCTGCTTGTCGTTCTTGCCGTGCAGGATGCGCAAGGTCGGCGGAGCGGCTATGTAGTCGTCGAGCGTGAGCGCGGCCAGCTCGGAGCGGCGCAGGCCACCGGTGTAGAGCGCGGCCAGCATCGCCGCGTCGCGCACGCCGGCCGGGCTCGTGTCGCGGGCGCACGCCCGCACCAACGCGGTCAGTTCGCCCGTGGGGACAGCGCGGCCGCGCGGCAGGCGCTCGCCCTTGTCGGCCTTGACTTCGCAGATGCGGCGGTACTCCTCGCTCGTCATGGCGTTGGCGTTGCGGGCTTCCCGCGCGATGCCCCGCAATACGGCGAGCGTCAGGTTGACCGTCGCCGGCGCGGCCCGCTTGTGCGTGGGGCCGTAGGGCTGCATGAGGCGCTGTCGGATGCGCGCGACCTGGGCGGCGCGCAGGTGATGCCAGGGGAAGGTCTTCGGGTCGGGGATCGCGAAGAGGCGGGCCACGGTGCGCAGGCGCTTCCAGACGGCCTCCTGGCTCGTCGGCGACAAGCTGTCGATGTAGGCGTACACCGGGTCGGCAAAGGTTTCCGGCCCGGTCGCCGGCCGGACGGCCTCGCCGAACAGATCGACGGCGCGCGCCACGTCCTCGCGTGTGGTCATGCTCGGTTCCTCCTATGTGAAGTGTTGCGCCATGAAGGATCGCACGGCGTTCAGCATGTCTTCCACGTCCTGCGCCGTGAATTGGTTCCACTGTCCGTGGGCAGCATTGTTGCGGATGTCGGCCAAGGCCGTGATTTTCTTCTGCGTCAGGAGGTTGTACGCGCTGGCTTTGTGGAGATCGGCGTTCATCATGTCCAGTTTGGGTTTCGCGCTCAGGGCGATGCCCCGCCGTTGGCAGAGCTGCCTCAGACCGTCCTCTAGCAGTCTGTCGGAGAGAACGAAGCGATGGGTAGCATGACCGGGGTGCTGCTGTCTGGGTGGGGCGTCCGGCCCGCGCCCACCCCTGAGCGACGCGTGGCCGTAGCCAGGACACGGCGGCGGAT
>JAABUY010001381.1_pt1 | contig 32937 bp, 31 predicted proteins | sample 5560271 | NCBI WGS metagenome assembly JAABUY01 (sample SAMN10711886, study PRJNA513374) | rock metagenome | isolation source: Antarctica rocks | place: Antarctica: Victoria Land, University Valley | reverse complement strand
AGGAAGGACCCTCTGCATCAAGGACTTCGCGTTTCATTGAATCAAGGTCCTGATGCCGCGTGGGCCACATGCATTGACGAAAGCGTTCGAGCCTTGCATACTCAGCATATGAAGAGCATTCACTGGACGTCTTATATCCTAGCCGCGCGCAAGAACAGTAACACATATGTCTACACGGGATCCCGTATTGGCACTTGGGGACGATCCATTGATCCTTGCTCAATGCGTCCCGTGTAAGAAAAAAGCGACAACGCGATCCTGCACCGTTTGTACACCAGAAACGGATCGGGATATGTTATAAGAAATGGCCCCATGCGAGGATTGTCAGGCCGCGACGAAGGCGGAGGGTAACGCTATACGAAGGACAAAATTCCGTCCTGTCGATCCGATCGTCCGGTCCCTCCAACTCGTACAGGTGAAGGCATAATACAAGCGCAACAATCCAACGGTGACAGATGCGGGTCTTGTGGAGGGTGCAGACACAGAAGGTGATAATAGTGAGTGAAGTTGGAATGTCTTTGAAATGTTGCTTTCTGGTAGCAAACCTGCACAGCATAATGCACGCTAAGCGCGATGTCAGCCAGCGAGATTATACAGTATGCAATGATATCCTCTGTAAACCTTGAATTGATGCACTCATGCCCCAAAAACAGGGCCATCTCGCTGTGCTGTGCCCTTATGAAAGTCCGATAACCTCTTTTGCGACCCATCTTGGCATTGTTGCCCAAGCCCTAGGTGTTCATGACTATACAGACGAGCTTTGCGGGTTGGAAAACGCCAAATCAGCGCCTCGAAGTGTGGCCGATATGGGTATCATGCAATGCAACAAACCCAAACATCTAGCCTTCAGCAGCTCGATATCCACAAGCCACGGCAACTGCACCAGCCTCCTCCTGCGTACCGTGCATCGCCGCATTCATGAAAAAGCGTCCGCCTCCCCCTCTCGATATCATGCTCATCCCCTTCACAGTGGCTCGTTGCATACCACCTCTCCCTCCTGCGCTCCTTCAATTTGCTCATCTCCTCCTCCTTTGAGTCCTCCCAATCAAGCTCCGAAGCCCTCAACCCCGACAACTTCTCCACAACCACACTCCTCCCATTATCAATGTCTGTAAAATGATTCGACCTCTCGTGAATGTGCTCGCGCCACATGCACTAATTTCGCCCCCCAGCCCTTATAGATAGGTCCAAAGCTGTGCAACGGTGGTTGAGTGCGGGCGACAGCTGCGAAGAGATTGGAGCAGCTGGTTCGCTCTTTAGATGACTTGTAGTCCAAAACGCCCTTTAGCGATCCGTATGTTATTACTGGGTCCACGCCCTGGGGCATAGAGAAGTGACACGCTGTTTTCGAAGATGAATTGGTACGTTCTTTTATCTAGGAAGATGATACTTGCTTCTTTTGCACCCCAAAGGGATTGGCGAGCCGAGTTGTAATTACCCTAAACTTTCCGTAAACTTTCCGTACGAGGTCGGGGTCGAGAGGGGAGCTGGCGGCGGAAATCATTTTCTCGGAGGCGGGTATGTCTAGTGTCTAGCCGTGGTTGCCGGCGATAATGAGTTTCAAGGGGTGCGTTAATTGCCTTGAGGAGTTGGATGGTAGTTTGGAGTTCCGAGAGTTTGGATTCTTCGGTCAAATCGCCGTAGTAAATGACTACGTCGACTTGCTGAAGTGGTCGAGGCATATACTGGGAAAATAGTGCTTCGATTGAAGCAATCTTCGATGGAATGATTGGCCGCTTATGTTATAGAAGGTGATAGAGGAACACATTTCAATTTCCAGCCACGATAAATCGGTGGTTGAGATTGATGTGGTAGATAGCCACATAATTCCGTTTCCCTATATGTTCCGAAAGCTCGATGCTCCTAACGTTAATTTGGGGTGCTAATGTCAAGTCGTATTATGATTCGAATAGCGAGTATCTTGTCGCTGAATGGCCTTTTAAAGTCTTCACTGGACGCGACGATGACTCAAGGATCTCAATGAATAGCTAGTAGCTGAGCTGCACTCCATGTAAATAGTCATCCATAGCGACATGTCAATTTCAGGAATAAGCACCCAAAAGCGTCGACGATTAGGTGCTGCTGTCGTTGACATGAGACACTCATTCGCCAATTTATTTTTACTCAACAGCGGCGCGCTTTGACATTGCGCAATGTAGATGACCTCTACGCATGTCGAATTGCATAAATCCTGGTTCACGCTGCGACAGATGCTTGCCATTGACGCCTTTCTGGGCTCACGCCGGACATCCCTCGAAAGAGAGGAAAAGAGAGAGAGGGGGAGAGTATTGACCAATTTTTCCTCGACTCTGGCGGCGATCAGAGTTTACTAAATCGGGTTTAGAAGAGTGGTACGAAATATCCTGGTGTAATATCATCAACGAAGACTTCATCGGGTCTTTTGTATGGGGAAAATTCCCTCATGTGCGCTTAACGTAAGCTTGGTATTGTATGTAGTATTGCTGTGAAGAGATTCGTTGATTGGTAGGGTTTTTCGGGCACAAATTTGGTAGCAAATTGCAAAATAAGAGTATCTATGCCACTGCAGATACTGCAGTATTCGTCGCGATCCTGGAGGGAATACCAATCGATTGCTTTAAATACAAATTTTGGTGGTAAAGCATGCCGACGTGTTCATGATAGGACTCTCCCACATACTGTACCCCCTGAAGTTTCCCCGGAGGCCCCTGGGCTCTGGAGATCAACCCCCCAAAGCACGCCCTCAAAGCACCCTTCAAAGCAACGAATGGTACATGTTTTACCGCTTAGACTCGTATTGGAAGCAATGTACCCCTTCCTGCTGTGAAGGGTGCTCTGGCTTTGCGGGATTTGCTTTAGGGGGTGCTTTGCAGGCGCAATCGCGAAGCATATTTTGGATAGAGCGCAACGATATCTCCACCAAAACATGGTCGTTTGGAGTGATTGAAACGGTGTTCGAATACGCTTATCATGTCTTGAACTTTGAGAGGTGTTGATGCAAAGTGCATGCACTGCGAAAAGCTCTCCACTAATAAATTGTACTAGCGCCATTAGCAATCGACTCCCTGTCATCTCCCCCCTATTTTTTGGCAGTTGAGTCACGTGGCATTGTTTTTCGGAACTTTTCCGCTATTTTAAAGTTATATACATCAATAAGAGTAACAGTTTTAGAAATTGCGACTTTAGCTCAGTTGGGAGAGCGTCAGACTGAAGTTCAACTCCGGTCCATACCATCTGAAGGTGTACGTGAATATTCCACAGTTGCCACAAACATCAATTAACATTCGTTAGCATCCGTTCGATCCGGGTAAGTCGCAACCTTTTTGTTTTTTTACGCTGGGACAGCATGATCTCGATACTTGGTGATGGTGCGCTGCGTTTCCCGCGGGATTCGCCAAGCTCTACTTGCCACCCGACAATCAGACAAAAACATCACTTATAAAGATCAACGCTCCATATTCAGACACCCCTCGACCCCTACTTAGACCCCCTCGTATACAGCCATCATAACGTCCAGGAATTACAAAGAGGTGGAAGCTCGGTTCTCTGAAGCTATTGACGCTATTCGCCATCGCGATGTATGTTCTGACCAATATTGCGCGAGAATTCATCGTTCCTCACCAAAGACTCCGAAACCGATACCTGGGCACACCATCTAAGTCTGAAGTGTCCGGATTGCATTTGCGACGTCTAGAACCTTATCAAGAGGAGGCTTTACACCGGTACTTGAAAGAATGGGATTATATGGGCCTGCCTCACCTATTCTCTTATTGAAAAGGCTGAATATTAAATCCTGGTCGACAGCCAAGATCACACCCAAGAGGGTCTTAAAATTGGGTACGACGCTTCCTAAAATGGCATAAAGACATTTACAAAGTCAAGCAGAAGACTATGCCTGCCAATCATGGCAATGTACACGATCAGGTCGTGATTGGTGAGCATTTGAATCGATAGAAGTTCTAGATTGCCAAAACCGGTGCAACACCATTAATCGCAAACATAGGATGATTTACTCAACATGGACGTCGACAGAGTTCATAAGACCTGCCTCAACAATCGTGAATCCTGCACGGTAATTAAGCATGTCAATGGTGATGGGGCAAGTATTCCACCACGGGTGATCTTCAATAGCATTGAAATTCACGGCACATGGGCTGAGAACAACGTCTGCAATAGCGTCGTATTTACAACGGCTGAATTGAGTTACACAAATTATTGGACTGGTTATGGATGGATCCCATTGTTTGATCGGGCGTCTAAGAGATACTAAAGGACTCCCTGGTGTATGCTCCTTTTGAACGGTCATTCATCACATCTTACCTTTGAATTCATCAACTTCTGCCATAGACGGCAGACTGCGACACTCAATACTCCATCGCATGAAACTCATTTGCTCCAGCCACTTGATGTTGAAGTCTTTCAGCCCATGAAGCACTAGCATTCTGAAGCCGTTAACGAAGCTGTCAGCTTAGGTGATCAAGCCTCATCAAACTTGAATTCTTAGCCTCTTTCAATAGCTCTTACAATGAGCGTTATATGGCCGACCCTTCAGGCGGAAGAAACTGCTTATCCTGCCCTTTTCTGTTCAAATCTCTCTCCCAGACGTGATGCACCCCTACTCTACATGACAGAGCAATACAGCCATCAATCCTCTCACCTACAGCTCTCTATTCGACACCAGACTCTTAACCGACAGGACAACCCTATGGATTGAGGATGGAAGCGAGCGATCCATGACTCTCAAACACTTCTCTTGATTCCCCGGACCCATTCCTCGACGTTCAACATTGGCTGTTCTACAGCACCCCAGCATTGAAATTTCCTCAATAGAAAGATCGCAAGGAGGCTGATATCTCGCTATTCTGCTGACGGCAATGTCGAGTCTACATGCTTTGAGGTTTCAAATCCTTGCAACCAAACCCAGCGAGCCGGTGCCAATGCAGATGTCAGAAGCGCATCAAGATGTAGGATATATCTCTGCTACAGTGCAGAAGGTCAGTTACAAGGATGGAATGTCCATGATGAGTCTAGCTTTCGGCTCGGCGTGCATCTCACTGACCTCTTGTCCAGTGGCTTCAATCAAATCAGCAAGTAATCCTCTTTGACCAAGCCCTTTTCCGCTTCAATCCTAGTCATCGGATTCTGCAGTCAAGTCGAAGAAACCGACGGCGATTACATACAATGCAACTACGATCTTCAAGCTACCTTCAGCATAGTTTGCCCCCTGGCCATTCGCTCCATGGGTGCTGCTATCGCGGCTGCCGTTGAGAATACTATTTTAGATCGTTTGGTGTGGCTTGAGATCAGAGCCGCATTGTTGAAGTCTCTCAGGGGTTCGGATCTGGGAATTTTGCAATTTGGCCCTCTCATGTTCAAAACCCCATCCAGATATCTAGGAGTGCTTGAGCGATGATCTGAGACAGCAGGCGCTGGATTGCCTGCTTTCTCCCATTAGTCGATGTTCTATTCACCGTCGCGCTGTTTTTCAATATGGTAGCCTAGCAATCTTGTCAGAACAAAACACATGACTTTTTACCATCGGTGGCGTACTGGCATCTGCCTCTATACAAATCACACCATTCATCGACGACGCCACTACGCACAGGAAGGCGTGAACGCAGCGAGGTGGATCACGTGAAAACTTTATTCAGCAAGCGCTATATATACTATTCATCTGTGATGATTAGAACGAGTCTATAGTCAATGGTTTGAGCGTATTGGATGAACAATTCAACGGTTACTGATGGTTGGGAACTTCCTAAGCTCCTGCAGAGATGTTGGCTAGAGCTTGGTAGTATTGCTACATCGAGAAGTCAGGGCTGGCGAGAAGCACGTGGGATTTGACTATCATCGCCCATACAACCTCGGGCAGCAGCCGTAGCGCAGACGGTTGGTGAGTTTTATCACGGCGTAAGGTATTGAAATAGTGGCGAGATCTCATAGACTTGTTTAAGGGTGGTTTGTTGTCTCCTTGAGTCGAGCCAGATGAGTAGCGCCGTGCAGTATGTCTTTTTTGGTTTTGACAATAGTTTATCCGAAGACGAGATATCACGCGATCAATGCCTCTAACCCACAGGCATGGACTGTGAAATTCACCCTTTTTGAGGGGACATCAGACATCTATTATCAACTTTCCGAGGTGAGCTGGAGGCATCGGCTTGCTGGATAGATATGTCCTCATGTTTCGCCCCTCGTGTTGATGTATTCGTCATTCTTACTTCCGGACCTGGTACTCGGAGAACTTAGAGAGAGGCTGATATAAGAGCAGAGAAAGCCACCTGGGCTCTTCTGGATGCCTCTTTCTAGCTTTTCGTATAATTCCTCGGCGGCCACTCCGGTGCAGGCGCTGAAAGCAAAGCGCATATATCCTGCTCGACTTCATTAACACGACCACTCTCAAAAACCTGAGACCTGTGACCAACTTTTCTCCTCCTCCTAAAATCATCATACAACCCCAACCACACCCTCTTATCCCTACAATCCCACTCCTGTCCTTCCATTCCCTTCTTGCACCTCGGCGTCATATCCCCAATCAGATTGTGCGGCCACATAATCCACGGCTTCGGAAGTGGCCAATCAGAAAAGTGTATCAGACTTGCTTCTTTCAGTACTTGCTCGGGGTCCCATGTATCATGGTTATTCCCGAGATAGTTGTTGTGGGTTTTAGCCCGGAACTCTCCACTCAACAAGCCATATTTCCGATGCGACAGCACCATGGCGCTATCACCATAGAAATGATTTAAAATTTCCATATCATATTCCCCTGCCCTCCTCTTCCCCTCCATCGCAGCCTCCATCAACCGCTGAAACTCTGCCCCTGACGGCTCAAGCAAGATAAACAACGACGTTAACGCCTTAATGCCCGGCAACACCCAGTACGCCCTCATCATCGCCACCGGTGTCCTCGGTAGTAAAAACAATTCGTCCAAGTGCTGTAATACCGTCACATCCGAATCCAAATGAATGATACGTTCATACTGCGTCTGGCCCCACGCCAAAAACTTTGTAAAGCTCGAATTCCACGTATCATCATTCAACAGCCGCATCTGCACAGGTATCAACTTGACGTTGTACCAATCTCTCGCTTTGACAAGAAGCTGACTGTCTCTATCCCTCGTATCCGAAATCTCCGTGTCCCACTCTTCCGGGTAGAATAGTATGCGATCAGCTTTGCTGCCTAGACGCGAAAGCGCCTCGAAGACCATGACTGAATTGCAAAGGTAGGCGCTGCTGGTGGCATATTGACTGTAAGTGTAGCGGGACCAATCGACGGACTTGTAGCGGATGGAGGGAGCATGAATGGGAGAGCGGTAGGGAATGAGGGATATTGGTGAATAGAGGTAGAGGAGAAAGGAGAATATGGGGAGGAAGAGCCACCGAGAGCGGCGGGGGAGCCATGATCGGCTTGAGCGGTACGGGGGTGGTTGGGCGGATTTGGGCGAAAGGGTGAAAATTGCTGGCATGGTGGGGAGAGAAGGTCCATCATGTCAAGATCCGGAGGTAGACCAGCGATAGAGGGTGTTCAAAGCCATCCAAATATTGGAATGGTTCTAAGATCTTGAAGCATTAAAAGGTGAAGTCCAGTCAGTCAGCGAGCACTTGCCTCAGTTCTCAGACGTGCCAGCGTCGCTAAGCCCCTTCGGGTTAGCGCCTCCAGGCAAGCGAGCACCAGAACACAAAGCTTGATTACTAATACAACCTTGCGTGCAAAAAACCACTTTTCATACAGCTATAGTTTGAAATTCTTAATATTCTCATGTTTGCTTAACTTGGACAACGACAGGCCCTTTTAAAGTCATAGAGAAGGCCCCTCTGCTTGTGTTGAATAAAACGCAATCTTCTCCGTAATTCCACATGATCTACTTTAAACCAAGTCATCATCTTCTACCCATCATGCGAAATGCACTTCCCAAGCCAAACCCATGCCTTGATACCATCCCAAATATTTACAACAAGGCCGGCGTGTGAAAAATTCTCCCTAGGAGAATCCCGCTTATATACATGTAACTTCAAGACACTTTATGACCTAGTATATCAAGTTATAAGTTAGATCGGTCAAGATATGAATCTTCGAAGATGGTGGAAAAATAGGTGGTCGAAGTATTAGCCTGGGTAAAGTGCCTTGGTAGCGAAGAAGCATGAGGACACCCCAATTATAATCCAAAGTTGTAATGTAATTATGCAACACCTTTATCATAAAGCGTACCACTCACGCACAACAGCCATCACTGGGCCTATCAAGGCTCGCGCAGTGATGGCTAGTGAACCAAGAGTAAACAAAAGCCAACCGGGACTCAATATCTCTGACAGGGATATAATATCAAGCGGGACTCGCTTCTCAAGGTATTCTGAAAGCACCAGGCTCACTTCTTCTTCTTCCCACCAGGAGGATTCATGGTTCCAAGAATGTCATCAAAGCTCTTTCCAGGATCATACATGGATACTGGTCGGGCCCCGCTTGGCGCGACATTGGCGGGCATCGGCAGCGCCTCCAATCCTAGGTTTACCGAGTCTCTTTGACTTCGTCGGGTAGGTGAACTCCTTCGTGAGCCAGGCCCTTCATATGTGACAGGCAAATGATGCGGTGACAGGTCATCGTAGTGATCAGCTTGTGAGATAGGCGCCGAGGCCATATCATCATATCCAGTCCATATGTCTGCAGCTTGCCAGGCATGACTTCTATGGTATATACCATCCACGCCATGGTCGACAACATCTGCAGGTAGACTCACCACGCCAGCACCCCCTGCGATACCGTACCAGCTCTGTTTGATACTGGACTTTTCCTGAATCCATGGTGCACCACCTTTTGGAACTTCGCAGAGAAAATATTCCACTCCTTTTGTCCATCTCAGACCCGGAGCGTCCACCACCACTAGAGGTAAAGCTTGAAGAACGGCGTATAGGAATATCCATTGCCCGTATCGTAGATCAGACATTTCGTCAACGGAACAGTCGTGTGCTGATCTTCGCTCGAATAACATAAAGGACTCTAAAAAGGGCGTAGACTTGACAGAATCACGGTTGTACGACTGCATGAGAGCTTGATTGATCTCATTGTCCTTGAGCTTCTTGGCGCTCTCTTTTCTCTGTCTCCTTGCGTCCAGTGAACCGAATTCTCTTCGTGTGGTGGATAGAGATGGTAGACGAGGGATATCAAACGGCATAGGCGGCTGTACAGGAGGAGTGCTGCGATCATACTCGTTCATTAATCTGCGAAGAGCGCGTGGCGCAAGTTGCTGTCCATCATTTGGCTCAGAATTTCCTAACGAAGGCAAATCGATCGACCGAGTTGTGAGCGAAGTGCGGTCAACAAGAATATCGTAAAGATCAGAGAAATCTTGATATAGCTCTTGAAGCAGAATTCGGTTCAGACCACTTTCTTCAAACTCGTTCTTCTTCGACTTCGCCTTTGGAGGCCAGGCGCCGTATTTTTCCCGATAGAATGTTAATATGTGTTTTCGCGTTGCCGTAAAAGACATTTTCCAGGCCTTGAAGCTAATTATCTTGCTCTCGGAACTAGTTGAAGAATTTGCGATCCCAGCAAATAGCGACGGGAAATCAAATGTCTCTAATCGCGAGCGCACATTTTTGAGGCGAGCATCAAGATCTAGAGTCGCTCGTTCCAGTCGCTGATGGGTAATCGACGAAATTAGCGCGAATTTTGGGCTTCGAAGACTAGTGATGTCCTCGTATTTGCCAACTGCGTGAGCAAATCCTTCGTTATACAAGTCCCAGAATCGCATACGCTCGCCTAAGACAATGGCCTGGATCGTCTTCTCACGACTCCCTCTAACGTCTCCCACACTGAAATCTTTTACAAAATGAGCGAAGTTCCCTGCTGTTTCTTCACCAAGCGTAGAGCCATCCATGTTTGTAAACTCATATCTCTGCAAGAGGTCCGCTAACTTTAGTAAGGTTGAAAAGACTGTCGGCGCATGAGTGGTTGCGACCAGGGGTCGACCGGTCAGAAAGGCAAAAACATTCCGCACAGCAACAAGTGTTTCAACGTCGTGTTGATCAAGACTGCGATGTGGTTTTGAGAGATCCGCCCGGAGGGGCTGTGGTAGGTACAGATGAATATCTTTGGGCAACTCATCGAACGTATCACTGAACGTACGCAATCCCATTGGGCTGGTATCGGATGACGTGCCTTGTTGTGGTGACGTAGGAGGTGATGTTGGTGTGTTCAATGAGAGCTGATGGGTTCTCTCCTCAAATGATGGAAAATCCAAATCACTTGGGCCTTGTATTGGGCTGTTCTGTGTTCCACTATGAGCTAAGGATAACAATTTCCTGGACGAAGCAAAGCAGCTTGAGTCAAGTCGAAACGATGGACCTATTCCAGGTATATGCGAGTGAAGGTAGACGAAGGTATCCCCGCGTTCATTCCAGAGTTCTGGGACCTAAACAGAGAATATCAGCAGTTGTTCACCAGCAAAGGTAGTTGTGAATCATTAACCTTTTGCAAATTCAAAAGTGGGGAGACGTCGTACGGCCTTTGCTGCTCCGGAGTAAGTACCCAGGCACGCGGAGACGCGTGCGCCTCGTCGGCTTCCTCAGCAGAACCATGTTTAGACCTTCCTGGCAGCCAGCTTATCCTCTTAGAAGCTCTTCTCTCTGATATTGGCGTTGCGGGCTGAGATAGGTATTTGGACGGCGAGGTTGGCCTACTGGTGGGGGCCAAACCTGATCTGCTTGCAGGTCTACTTGGATTCCCAGCCTCGGAGGTTGGAGTCATTGGCCGGAGGAAGTCCTTGGATGGTGATGCTGGCCTACTGCCATTACTACTAGTAGGCCTGCTGAAATTCTTCGGTGGTGAGCCTGACCGACTGCCAGCGGCGCTTTGTGGTCTGATCTTTCGGATCGAGCCTGGCGGTAGAGGCAGAGGCTTAAGGACCCCTGGAGGAAGACCATGATCGCGAATTGAAGAAGCGGAGCGTATAGGGTCAAAGGAAGGGCCCAAGTGAGGAGATTGTCCAATACTCGGTGTCCGTAGGTTTGGGGACGACGCTGAAGGTTGGAGAGTAGAGGTAGAGCTTTGATGTAGTCTGGAAGGACTCGGGGTTCGGGAATCTCGAGGGGCGTGAAAGGATGGCGGTCGCTGAAGGTTGTTATTGCTTTTGTCTGATGATGTGCTGCCCAGGGAGAAGATGGAAGAAATCCGTCTAGCGGATCTCTCCATTGCTGCGAGCCCCCAAGCTAGGAATAAGCTGAGGAGACCAGCTCCAATGTTATAAAGCGGCTGAGGTATTCCGAATTGGGTTCACCATGAACGATTTATGAACGCGCGGAAAGTTGCGTTGCTCTTTCCTGCGGTTTTGGTCCGTCAATTTCGTTCCCTTTCATACATCGTATATATGATTATATTGTATAAATCTTGACCAGCGTCGAATAGATCAACCCTATCACCCCAGGTTCCGGTAGAGAGGACGCGACAAAAGGAATCGATGTTGTTGCAGGCGTTCCTGTTTTCAACCTACCACTGTACCTGGTAGGGCTGACGAAATCCCAGGAAATGCACCAATGGTGACGTCATTGGTCGTTGAGAAACCCAGCATGCTGGTTTCACTATCTCAAACAAACGAACTGAGTCAGAGCATTATTATCCACACAATGAATGGGTCCTCTAAAGCTTTGATCAACCTGCTGCGAGGGTGGCCGAATGCTTCGCTACTTCCAGCAACTCAAATCAAAGCAGCATCGTCAATTGCCCTCTCCGATCCCAGCATCTACACTCCAGCTCTATTGTATGGTCCCGACCCGGGCTATGAGCCACTACGACGCCAGATCGCCCAGTGGCTCACACACTTTTATCAGACTCCCAAGGCCATAGACCCTAAAAGAATATGCGTTACGGGCGGTGCCAGCCAGAATCTTGCTTGCCTTCTTCAAGAATATTCTGATCCTCTTTACACCAGGAATGTCTGGATGATTTCGCCTACCTACTTCCTCGCCTGCCGCATCTTTGAGGATAGCGGTTTCCATGGCCGACTACGCTCTGTACCCGAAGACGAAGAAGGCGTCGACATTGACTTTCTTTCGCAAGAGATACACAAGAGCGAGCAAAAGGCGAGGGCCGAAGGGAATCTCAGGCCGGTATGAGAGGCAAGCGGTTTTGGCAGCAGAAGATCTGCCGTAAGCTATGTATTGAGCCTGGATTAACAATCTCGTTCAGACTCTTAAACCTCCACGTCCATGGGGCAAGATATACCGACATCTCATTTACGCTGTACCTACATTCGCAAACCCCTCTTCGAAAACCATGACCTTTCGACGGCGCCAACAGCTTGTCAAGCTCGCCCGAGAGTACGACGCCTTGATCATAACAGATGATGTCTATGATCAGTTGCAATGGGCAGCAACAGAGTCGTCTACTGATTCCAGCATGGAACACGCAGTCCTACCCCGAATAGTGGACGTCGATCGGGACCTCGATGATGGGCCAGAGAGGCTAGGTGCGGACGGTTTTGGAAATGCTGTCAGCAACGGTAGCTTCAGTAAAATCGCAGGCCCCGGATGTCGCTCCAGCTGGGCTGAAGGTACCGAGAAACTCTCCTACGGACTGTCGCAAGTGTGAGTTTTGTATGCCTAAGTAAAAGATGGCTCTGATTGACCAACGTGCAGTGGCTCGTCGAGGTCTGGTGGTGCACCTTCGCAACTGACTGCGACCTTCATGTCCACCCTCATCGAGTCAGGCGATCTTCAACGTCACATCTTCCAGACCTTACAGCCGGCATATGCCCGGCGATACAGCATGATGGTCGATGCTGTGGAGAAATACTTGTTACCTCTAGGCGTTACATTCCCTAACATGGGCCGCGATGTAGTGGGTGGTTATTTCATCTGGATTGCACTGTCCGAGCCTTTACAGGCGGAGGAAGTTGCGCTCCGAGCACGACAGGAAGAAAATGTGATCATAGCGCCGGGAACGATGTTTGAGGTTTCCGGAGATGATCAAGGACCAGACCTGAAGCGGAAGGTGAGGTTGTGTTTCTCTTGGGAAGAAGAAAATCTACTCAGCGAAGGGGTCGAACGACTTGGTAAGGTGATTTATCGATTACAAGGTGCACAGAGGTATGGTCAGGGGGTAGTACAGCCACCACCGCAAAAGGACTTTGACGCCGGGGATTTTCGGTAATGGTCGGCCCAGCAAGCAAGGTTAAAAGCACATCGAGCACTTATCTTGATCCAGACCATGCGGTCGAGTTGGCAGATGAGGTAATGATGAAGAGATCAACTTTGGGTGCGACAGTCCTTTGTTCGATGATGCACGTTCGATTTCAAAAAGGCAGTGCAAGCCTAAGCCCAGCGCATGCACACTTCTACGGCCGATGGCAGGTGCCCCTCGCAGTATGCAACGCGCATGTACTGATCAGGAGGTGCTGCCTCTGTTTGGCAGATAACATTATTGTTGGATTGCGGCAAAGGGGGCCAAGATGGATGGAAGATGGGAGACGGGAGATGGGAGATGGGAGATTCGAAATCCGGGGTGCGGTACTAACTAATGCAAGTCACCCGGCTACCAGAGATTCCAATCTCCAACATGCTGAAGTAACCCTATGAGAATAGTGGCATCGTGAGCGGTCTCCTAGGCGCCGTTGTGACAGCAGAGCAGAACCTTATGACATTGGTCTTGCGACAGAGGGCCTGAGCCAACAGAATGCAACGTCCTTGTAGCACAGCATGGTTTAAATTGACGGTGTGATATTCGATGAAGACCATATGACGATAATATAACTGTAACCAAACCGAAGCGCTGAATTTGTTGTATTTTGATTGCTGCGTAATAATGAAGGACTGTCATGGTATTAATTTGAAGTTAAAGGGAGACAGACCCTTGTGGCTTTGGTGCTTGGGATTTATTGGGACTCCGGCACTCCGCTCCACCCCTGTTCCCCTGTACCGTACCTTAGTAGAGTAACGTCGGGCCGAGAGTAATTCCGACGGGCGCCTCTTTGATCAAACGACTACCTTACTCTAACCACTCATCCACTCAGACCTGCTGCCCTGCTGGTGAGGGTCATCTCTTGATACACGCAACTCTAGATGAGCCTGATGAGGTCAAGATTACCTCGACAGTTTCACAGCCACTCACCCTCATCATAGGTACTGCGCATTGTGCATCGCGACCGAGGCTTGTGGGTCTGATATTCTACTGTGGTCTGCCCGCCGCCATCCATTCGGCACCTGCGCACTAGAATTCTACCAGACCTGCCGGGCTTACCGGTCCAGCAGAAGCACAAAGGAAGCAGGGTAACCATGAGCTTGATGTGCTGTGTTTCATCCCGGATAGAGCGATTCTCCGCGGTTTGGTGCGAGTTGGAATGGGAGCTGGTAACACAAGAATGGACAGGGCCTGGCGCTCGCTAAAGCCGCTACGCTTCAGATCAACCTCCATTCTTTGAGATGGCCGAAGAAATCCACCTGACTGGTCCATTCCATCATCAACCTCCTTCCCCTGACCACCAGACATTGCAATGTGACTTTGCTGGCCACCTGCACGGTACAGACCGAGAAGGCTCTCCCAATCATGCCAACCAGAACCATCATGGCGGGGAAAAGGTCGATATATATCCAGGCGGATATGCCAGGAAGATCGAGGAAGAAACATCCAAGGAACAGACGCCCAATACCGAATCAGAGTATATACCCCCTGGTAAGGAGTATCCGGCGTTGCAAGGGTCATTTGTAAGTTGTTTACAATTGCAATCAAAGTTTGCTACATTAAGAACCACCGTCTCTCATCATTCACTTGGAATTAATTGCTGTTGTGTTTGTTGCTCATTATTACAGGTTGGCTTGATTGCCCCTATTCATTCATTCACTGTTGACTCAGATACCTCAACACGTTTTCTTCTTGGAGTAGCTCGACTGTTTTGCGAACTACAACCATCTCTTGACAACTTCACCTTTCTACACTGAACCAGTCCATTCCTTCAACTACTTGATATCACTTAAAACAGTGCCGGTCACTAACAAAACTTATCAAGTACCAACATTCCTTCCGATACTTTTTCATCATGGTTGCTTTCTCAACCGTCGCGCTTTTTGTGACCTTACGATCTCTGCTGCTTCTGGCGCCAGCTTCACCGGTTGGAGCTTCGCCAGTCGCACATCCACTAAACGGCACACATGGTACAAACTCGTCTCAGCCAGCCACTGCAGCAGCATCCTCGAACTATTGGCTAGCGAACATTCAACGCCAGGGTGTCGTTGCCTTCGGGGCTCCCGGATTCCAGATCTACCGAAATGTGATGGACTTTGGTGCTAAAGGTTTGCCAAAACAACCTACCTTTGGGAACATGAAGCTGACGTACACTACTTTTAGGTGATGGTAATACCGACGATACTGCAGCGATCCAAAATGCTATATCCTCTGGCAATCGCTGTGGTCAAGGTTGCGATTCTTCTACAGTCACTCCGGCAATCGTCTACTTTCCTCCAGGAACCTATGTTGTCAGCTCACCGCTGAACCAAAACTACTACACGCAGATGATCGGCGATGCACTCACTCTCCCGACACTCAAGGCCTCGGCAGGTTTCGTGGGTATGGCGGTCATTGATGCCGACCCATACGTAAATGGTGTCAACTGGTTTACCAACCAGAACAACTTCTATCGTCAAATCAGAAACTTTGTCATCGACCTGACTGCCATGCCTCCATCGGTTGGTGCTGGTATCCACTGGCAAGTTGCACAGGCTACAAGCATCCAGAACGTTGTTTTCAACATGGTCCAAGGCGGCTCCAACAACAGGCAATCCGGCATTTTCATGGACAACGGATCTGGAGGTTTTATGGGAGATCTCGTCTTCAACGGGGGTAATTACGGAGCATTCTTAGGAAGCCAGCAGTTTACGAGCCGCAACCTTACTTTTAACAACTGTAACACGGGTATTTTCATGAACTGGAACTGGGTATGGACGCTCAAATCCATCACAGTCAACAACTGCGGCGTTGGAGTTGATATGTCAAACGGCGTCACAAATCAAACAGTGGGATCGGTCTTGATTCAGGACAGCAAGTTCTCTGGAACGCCAAAAGCTATTCTCACCTCCTTCTCCACAAGCAACAACGTACCTGCCGGTGGAGGTACCCTGGTCATTGACAATGTCGACTTTTCGGGTGCCGCTACTGCCGTGGCTCATGCTGATGGTTCGTCCATTCTCGCTGGAGGTTCCAAAGTGGCATCATGGGCTCAAGGACACGCATACACCACTGGGACCGATGGCTCAGCCGGGAGCTCGACATGTAACGCCAATGCTCCTGCAGTCTCGGACTCTCACATTCAAGGACCCCTCGGTGCGACACCTAAACCTGCCTCGCTTCTTGACGGCAACGGAAACATCTTTGAGCGCTCCAAGCCACAATACGAGACCATTCCATCTTCGTCATTTGTCAGCGTCAGATCCAAGGGCGCAAAGGGTGACGGAAGTACTGATGACACTGCGGCTATTCAAGCAGCCTTTGACTCGGCTACTGCAGACCAAGTTGTCTACTTTGACCATGGCGCATACATTATCTCCAATACGGTCAAGGTTCCCAAGAATATCAAGATCACCGGTGAAATCTGGCCCATCATCATGGCCAGTGGACAGGCCTTCTCCGACGCAAACAAACCGACTCCTGTCTTCCAAGTCGGTCAAGCGGGCGACACTGGCGCGGTGGAGATGAGCGACCTTCTCTTCGAGACCAAGGGCCCTCAGCCAGGTGCGATTCTCATTGAATGGAACGTCGCCGGCCCTGCTGGATCTTGCGGGATGTGGGATGTGCATATGAGAATTGGGGGGAGCGCCGGAACTGATCTGCAATCCGACAAGTGCACTAAGAACCCCTCCGCCATCGCTCCGGCAAACCCGCAATGTGAAGGCGCTTTCCTGATGCTTCACATTACCTCCAAGGCTTCTGTGCTACTCGAGAACAACTGGTTCTGGGCTGCCGACCATGAGCTCGACCTTGCAGACCACAACCAGATAAATATCTACAACGGACGTGGTGTTTTGGTCGAGAGCCAAGGTCCAGTCTGGATGTACGGGACCAGCTCCGAGCATAGCCAGCTGTACAACTACCAACTCGCCAACGCCAAGAACATTTACATGGGAGCCATCCAAACCGAAACTCCGTAAGCTCTTTCTCTCCTCCGAATTCCCTACTTTAACAAACTAACCTCCACCAGCTACATGCAATCCAACCCCAACGCCCTCACTCCCTTCACTCCCAACCCCACCTTCTTCGACCCCACCTTCAGCAGCTGCACCACCGACTCGTGCAAGAAATCCTGGGGCCTCCGCGTTCTCTCCTCCTCCTCCGTCCTCATCTACGGCGCCGGCCTCTACTCCTTTTTCGACAACTGGGACCAAACGTGCACCCCCACCGAGAGCTGCCAGGAGAACATGGTCAGCATCGAGTGTTCGGCCGAGGTGTACCTCTGGGGTTTGAGCACAAAGGCCAGCACGAATATGGTCACGGTGGATGGGAAGGGGGTTGTGGCGCAGGGCGATAATAGGAGCAATTTCTGCTCGACGATTACGCTGTTCGAGCAGGCTTGATTTGGACACACTGACGGTGGTAAACGGTTGTTTGGAGGATTACTTTTCTTGCACATAACGTTCGTTTGTATTCACGGAGCATGCTTGCATGCATTGGGGAAAGGGGACCACGACGCTCGTTTCGCTTGCTCGTTCAAGTGAAAGATATCCCGGCTTGAGGTGTTGTACATAGCATAATTTTCATTTCCGAAACCCAACATTCTATCCCACCTACTCCCCCCTGCACACAGATTCAGAACCACTTAGGAACTGTCTTCCACCTCAAACGCAGTCCGATTTAGAAATCCAGCGCACATGCCTCTTTCGACTGTACCACCCACCCCTCTCCCCACTCACCACTGAACGCAAGTCACCCACTCCATCTCTCATCTCTCATCCCCCCCGTCCAGTCCAGTCCAGTCCTTATACCTCTCTACCCCTCCATCCACTCCCATCACACCTCCTCTCCTTTCCCCAAAAACCCATCCAACAATCAACCTCCATCCGGACTCTCACACACACCCCCGGCCGTCCTTCTTGTTGTGAACGGTCTGGTATTGCTGTGTGGGGGGTGTTCGTGAAAGGGTTGGGTGGGGGAGTGGATAGGTTGGTGAGGAGGGGAGGAAGGGTGGAAAGGTGGTAGGTGGGTGGGGGATGGAGGTGGTTGACGGGGGGTGTGCAGGAGGGGGCGGGTGGAGGAGTTGATGAGGGTGGAGGTGGGGGGTTGGGGGTGAACTACTGTAAGCACACGTGAATCGAATTCGATAGAATCGATAGAAATCCACATAGGTAAATGAGACATACTTTATCGAATTCACTGAATGGATATATCTTTCTAAACAGTATTCATTATAACCTTACGCCATGTACGGAGTATCATCCATAACATCAATTACAGTACGGAGTAAGTTTATTCACCACTAACAGTGAGGCCTAGGCACAATTTTGAATATGGTTTATGTGAATCGTTTCTTTTAGATCGTCATCTTTCCATTCATCATACATATATTCCTCTTTTTTTCTTCTTATCTCTCACAGCAAAAAAAATATCATCTCATTTCCCCTTTATCTCCCCTCTCCCTCTTTACTTACATTCTCCCCCAACCAACCCCTCCAACCCCTCCTCACCTTCCCCCAAATCCCCAACACCAACACCAACACCAACACCAACACCAACACCACTTGCCCACTCACACACAGCATCTCAGAACCCACACCCACCCAGCACATCCCCCCCCAAAAAAAGTTATATTCCTGTCTGCGTAAACACAAAGACATGTACAGAGTGAACGAGATGTTTGCATGGGTTTGTTTGGATGACGGGGTTTGGTTTGATTTTGGAGGGGAAGAATGAGAGGAAGAATGGGGAATGGGGGATGGGGGATGGGGATGGGAGGGGTTTGAGGGGTGGGGGAGCGTGGAGGGGGAAAGCAAAAGTAATTTTTTTTTTTAAAAAAGGTAAAAGTACAGAGGTCTCTATCATGCGATGACTGGCTATCGGACTCCTATCGTACTCCTATCATACCTATCGTACCCCTACCATCTCCATTACACCCATCGTACCCTCGCCGTACCCCTATCATACGTATACTCATCTGCTCAGTCAATTAATCGTACAGATCATCTCCATCATCCATAGTCTTAAATCCATCAATTACCCCGTCTTTCCGGTCGTGAGAAAAGAAAACTAGACCGTCCCTCGTGTGCTCTCCCTTCGCTGATGGTCCAAAGGTGCCATCCAGCTCTGCTACGCAGATGGGGGTTTGGTAGTGTTGTGTAAGCCAAGAGATGTGTCGCTAGAGCTTCTGTAGATGAGATAATAGCGAGAGATTGCAGGTCGGTGTTCTCGATGAAAGCGTTTTTCGAGGATGCGAAGGGAGCGGAAAAGCAATCGCAACATCCTCTCTTTTAAAACACAAATGGCTGCCGCAGTGCCAAAGGTTGTTTGCTGTCAAGGATGGGAAGAAGAAATCCGGACTTGATAGGTAAAACCTTGCAGTCATGACCCCTTTATTCCCTCCTCGCCATCATTATAAGCACGACCCCCTTCTTTATACTCTTCCTCGTCTACACCGTTCACAACCTTGCCCATCATGTCCTCCACCACATGCTGGATGTTGTCTCTCTCGCGTTCTTGGTCTGCCTGCTCATCTTTCGCGCTGTTCTCCGTAGGTTGAGGGTCAGCTCCGAGGCTTCTGCCCACGGCGTGGACGCTTAGCTGAGGGCTTCCGGGGCTGTAGGGTTCTATTTGTATTTCTTGGGTTGGTTCATGCGTGCTGTACTGGGCAGGTAGCGAATTAGGCTGGTGCGTAGGGGGTTCGGCGGGCACGGGTGTGGGGTGAGTAGTAGCGTCGAGTGAGGCATTTTGGGTTGAGGGACCGATGGATTCATGTGGTGGCGACGGGGCACCGATTGGTCTGTGATTGTTTTCCAAGTCGGTGTGGCTCGCTTGCATTGGGGTGATGGGTTCTGTCCTCGGATTGTGGTACGCTGAGGCACCATCGTCTCTTTGGTCATCATCGTCAGAGTCCTCACCAAGTAGCTCTTCGTCTCTGACGCCCTGCTGAATTCTGTCATCTTGAGCGTAGTCTTTACTTGACTTGCCCGTGCTGATAGTTGGCAAATTTTGATAATCATCACCCTCACTTCTGGTGTCCACCCCTTCATCTCTACTTGTATTGATCCTCGGCACGAACGGATTATCTCTCAACTCTCGATCCACCACATCTTTCCACGAGCATTTAGCGTGTTTTTTGGTGCAACCCATACATGCTGTTAGGTTCTTTAGACAGTCCATGTGCAGTCGCCTACAACGATCACAAGGTGGCATGATCCTATCGCCGCGGAGAAGTTGCTCCATCCGAGCAACCATCTCAGCTTTGTACGGACCGCTGTCGTCAAAACGATCGGCGGGGGAGGGCTTGACATGGGGAAGGAGGGAGGAGGGTGTATTAGGAATCGGGACTGGTGATGTGGAATTGATTAAAGAGGCGCAATCGTTTGATTCAGTGGTCGGTTTCGGCTTGGGTTTTGAGAGAGAAGGGCGCGAGGTATTCATAGAGGCTCGTCCCGACGGATCTTGATCTATTGAAGCTGCGCGCTCGCTATTGGTGAAGAATTTGCTAAGAAGTTCGGCTCGGGTGGCAGCGGAAGCCCCGTGAAGAGAAGTGCCGTTCACAATGGTTACATTTGCGGTCCTAGGATTCTCATAGACAGAGTTATCGTAGACGGAGCCTTCATTCGCATAGGATTGCCTTGAGTTGACAGCTACGAAACCAGACGTAGGCAAGATTGACGCTCGTTGGTCTCCGTTCGAGTGGATCGATGATTGCCCCATGTCGGCAACGCGAACGTTGTTTGGACGTGAGCTAGAGGCACTATTGTCCTCTAGTGCGGTCGCTTCAGCTTCTCGCCTTGCGATGATTGCATTCTTGCGACTCTTCAGTCGGTGGTTCAGCTGTCGAGCGCGAGCGGACACTGTTGGCATGTTAGCACGAGATCGATACCACAACAGAAAGCTCCAAACCTTGATCCGCAAGCTGCACGACTTGTCCCAAGCTCTTCTCAAGTATCTCTAGCGTGCCCAACTCTTTCTCCTCGTCTTCCAGAATCGGCTGCGGGGGGATAAGCTTCTGCGGCATTCCCGAGGCAATCAGTTGATAATCCTCCTCTGTAATTTCCACCCGGCTTTGCTTGGTATAGAACTGGCAGACTCGCACACCGTCCCTCATCTTCTCAAGGTTGAACTGTTCCGGTTTGTTTCGCGCAAACTCCACCACGTCAAGCCAGCCCACTGTAGTTCCTTCTTTCCCATGCGACTTAAGTACCCTCGGCGGCCCGTCGAACAGCCTCTCGAATCTCTTGATGAGTATCGGTCCCAGAGGTCTCGCTCCGAGATTGCCCGCCATGCTCTCATGTCGTTGGAGAACGCCATCGTACTCGGATATCAAGGAGAGCAGGGAAGGCAGTGGGTCTTCGGCGGAAATGAGTGGGAGGATATCTGGGAATTGTCGGGCGAGGTAGTTGATCTGTAAATGGTTTGAGTGTGTCTTTGCGGCCTTGATCGGAAGAGCTGGAGTGTCCGCGGACGTACTCCGCTTTCTTTTCGCGGAGGGGTGGTTGTTTTCCGTCGCTGGGAGAGACGGAGTGTCCATTTTTCCAATGGCAACTGATGGGAGGACCTGAGAGTCTGAAAGAAACCCCAAGGATACGTAAAAGTCCCGGCGCAAAGATGTCCAAACAGCGGAGGTTAGCGTAAATTCCGAGCGGAAGGCGGGAGAGGGAATGCGACGCAGTACAGAAGGGAGACTTTCAAAATAATTCAATCTCCAAGCGGTGCCTTTCAATAGGAAAGGATAAGTGAAAGAGAGAGGGAGAGAAAGACAAAGGAGACAGTTGTCCTTGGAGGAGAAGAAGTGGGTGGGTGGGTGGGTACTGCAAGGGAGTACTTAGGCAAGGCAGTGGACGGAGAGGGGGGAGTCCCGCCCCTCTCCATTCAACGCCATTGCGCAACAAATGCGGCAGCGAACAGCCGTTTAAACCCGGCACATCTTTTTTACGCGACTATCCCCCCCCCCCACCCTCACCCACACAACAGCACCCCCTCCACACACACAATCATAATCATCGCACACACCACATGCCCTCCAATGTCCGAACGAGGTAATTTCCGCGGACGAGGCGGCAGTGGTCGAGGAGGTGGGGGAGAGCACAGCAGAGGCGGCCGTGGAGGTGGGGGGCGAGGTGGGGCCGGACAGCATGCCGAGAAACCCAAAAAGGAGAATATCCTGGACCTGACGAAATACATGGACAAGGAGATTACGGTCAAGTTTAATGGTGGCCGAGAAGGTCCGTGATGCTCTCGTGTGTCCTGTTTGCTTTTTTGGCCGTGGTTCGGATACTGAGGTGGTGGGGGGATGTTTTAGTGGTCGGGACGTTGAAGGGTTATGACCAGCTTATGAATTTGGTGCTGGATGATGTCAAGGAGCTGTTGAGAGGTAACACTTGAGAGAATCGATAAGTTATAGGACTAGCTAATGACTACAGACGACGAGGGAAGCGAATCGACGCGGTCGTTGGGCTTGATGGTCGCTCGCGGAACCCTACTGGTTCTGATATCACCCCTTGATGGCAGCGAGCAAATTGAGAATCCATTCAACACGGCAGAAGATTAAGGTAATAAGAGGTTCCAATTGGCTTCTAGTCAAATCATCACAAAACAGATAGTCCACGAAAAGGCAGGACTGCTTGACAGGTACCTGACAAGTCGTAGCAAGTTCTAGACAACTGCCCTGGTTCAAGTACGAGTTTGTCAGCGGTCAACCAAAATTATAATCCTCCAGATGATGCTCAACGTTCACGTATCGAGGGGTACTACGATTTATAGGTCTGCGCAAGTGTTGTATCCAAAATGATTGATTTGAACCAAGTATGGTCATATGTAAAGATGGTAGATATGGACAAGAATAAATGAACGTTACATGCGATACTTCAGACAATCCATCCCAACATTCCGCTGCTCACCAAGTGAAGCTCTCCTCAATAAAGTCTAGGGTGCCTTTCCCGACGTTCTCACGGACTGCCGCTCGGACGTCGTCAGCGAAAGCTCCTGGACCGCAGACAGTGACGGCCGTAGCTCCCACTCTGGTAATCATCTCTTTGGCAATGATGATCTTGGGATTTGCCCGTCCGGGGTACATCAAGACCGTCTCGCTTCGGCTACGGACTTCTCTTGCATCTCGCGGTTTCGTTATAAACATCATGATCTTGACGACTTGCTTCCGGTGGGGCATAGCTAGAATTTCGTCCATCCATGGGCGAATCCATTCCAGTTGCTCGGTGGTACGCACCGACCAGACAAGAACAATCTTCTGCGTGGCGACCTTTCCCTCTTCGTATTGCGCAAGGAGATCTCGCACATGTGAGATTTGATGTGTAATGCCAACACCGCCGGCAAAGAGGATGACGGTGCCGTAGGAGTGGAGCGATTCCAGGCCGCCGTAAGGACCTTCCACTGCGCCCGCAATTGTGATGATTCCGGTAGGTGAAGCACTAGCTTTGTTGTAGAGCTTGGCTGTCATGCCGCTACGTTTTGACATGATCAAAGAAATTGAGGTTGTGGTTCTTGTGGGAAGTGGATTGCCGAGATCATGTTGTGTAGTTGGTAGTTTCTCGTCTTCCAGTGTAAGATAGGGAGTCGGTCTTGAATCGCTCCAAGCGATGGAGAACGGATGAGACATCCACAGCGAGACACTTGGCAGGTAGGCATAAACATGGCAGCCCGGAGTGACTTGCCACGGCCGCCTGAGCTCAAATGTTACTCGGCAGGCGTCGCCGGGAAGCGCTTCGACGGTAGCTTGGGTGCAGCCGCTTGTAGAAACGTTGCGATATAGTATCCGAATCAATCGAATGCAGCGTTCCGCCACCCATAGAGCGACTATCCAGATGAGGTAGTTCATCTGAGGTAATTTTCCATCCTTGCAATGAACCCAGATCCCGATTATAGCCAAAATGGCCAGAAGTTGATGGATGTGTAGGAATGTTTCGTAGAAGGCGTGGCGAACCGCCGAAGGGGTTTGCACGAGTAGGAGTGTCATGGCGACTGTTGCGAGCGTTCCATATTGCAAAAATGCACTTCTAGCTATATGCTCACGAATTCCATGAGCGCCTTCTGCAGCTACCACGTTGGCAGCCCATGCGGCTGTGTGTGCAATAGATTGTAGTATGACGATCCTTCCAAACCAGCGGTGGAATAGATTATAGGTATCGAAGCTGACTCGAAGCAGAGGGATCAGGGGGTTGTTCCGGCCGGCTAGGATGATCAAGGGAACCATGTTGACGATTGCGAGATGTCCGGTCCTTCCACGAACGTCCGCAAGTATGGCGGCTTGGTCTTTGACATGGTAGTCCAACATGCAGCAATAGACAATATTGCTTGCAAAGTACAGGCCGAGGATGATCGTATGTATTCTTGATGGCACGGTTCCAACGTTCATGGCCTTTGATAGCTGTATTTCGCGGTTGTGTCGCTTCTGGTTAAGTGGAGCGTATAGCACTTCTTTCTTGATAGTTGGCCACCACCAAGTTCTATCCTGCGACCAATATGACTGCTGTGTGGCGCTGGCGTCTAGGTTCATAAGATGTCGTAGGTGGGCGTTGCAGATTTGTGCTATTCGTCCAAGGAAGATAGCGCCGCATAATCCTGTTATGGAGAGCCACAAGACGTATGTCGTCAAATCGTCGACTTTTAGGTTCACTCCGGCGAGTCCTGATATATATCCGCTTGCCGGGGAGGCGGAGCTTGTACTTTGAGGGGTGGCCATGACTGTAGTGTAGATTTGAAAAAGGGAGAGTTATTGGGATTAAGGATTGTTTCGAGGTTTAGTGGCCAGCACTTCGCGGTGTCTAGATTGACAGATGTTGGCAAACGATGGTGGTAGACCGAAAAGAGCGTCGAATGTGTTGGTGGCTTCGAGAGGTGGAGGGTGTATATATGTTTTGGCTCGGTTCGGGAATGTAGTCGAGAATAGTGATGGATGTACTCTTCTGATGATGAATAGCGGTAGTGAATAACGAATTCAAGGAATCCTCAACCGGATTTAGGATGCTGCTCGATATATCATGGAACAATAACTCTTTGTCTGAACACTGTTTCGAGAATCGCATTTTGTCTTATTGTTCACTAACAGGGCCGTCTATTGTATCCGACATAGCTTATTGTGCTTATTGTCCCTTTTAACACTTCTCTTTGTCCGACTCACAGACCTTTTGTGTTATTGTCGAAAGTTATGATCCAGCTGTGCTAGACCAAGGTCGAGACTGTTGCGCGATGCTGCTCTTTGGAGAGAGGAACGAGGATGGTGTAATCTGTCGTGTAGGGATAAAAAAACCGTAGAAAATCCCTATACTATGGCCGTAAGTAACTCCTTACGTTGAATACGCCTTTCGTTTGCCGTCACTGTCGTCGATGAAAAGTGATACAAAGTAGGAAGGGAACAAGACTCTGTCTCAAACTCTGAGCAGTGACAATCGAGGACCAATGAGATTTATTAGGAAGGTCAAGAGGGATAGACTCGAGGCAAGGAGACGATACAAGACAGCTTCAATCAGAGTGTTGCGAGTGAAGTCGTAAGGTCAGGAAGTCGTGTAGCAGCTCAGGGCTGGAGCTTGACAGCAACGACCTTTCGACTCTTAGGCGTCGTGAAAGAGTGCTTCAAGCGCCAACACCAGCCAGGTGGCAACGATTGAAACGGTATTGAGGTACTCCGTAAGGTACATATCCGATATAAAGCGCGATATTCTCCACAAATCGAATGGGTGCAGAATTCAAAATAGAGGATGAAACAAAGAAAGTTCACGTATGGGGGGTGGTGAGAAGTCGTTGAATGGCTGACGATGAATTTGCTAGGCGCTGAGGCTAACAAAGCAGCATGAGCACGTGAGTTGACTTGGCAAAGCCGCATCCCTGCAACACACCCGAAACGGACATCTCGGAACTCTGAAATCCTCATCCCCCATTCCTGTCTTGACACCCTCAAACAAGAGGGGAGCGATGAAGCTGAAACGCATGTTCTTGCTGCTATTCCACCATCATTACACTTCCACCACTACATGCAGCACAATTCCACAACGCATAATCCTCAGCACAACCTCTTAGCCTTAACATTGTTGTTTCCTACAGCTTCTGCTAGTTTTCTTTTGCAATCGTTACCAACGTTACTTTGTTGATCCGGCTTTGTCTACGACGAAATAGGATCACGCGCTCGTGTAGCTCAATCACTTGGGTTACACTTTGCTCAAAGGGAGAAGTTCTTTGATATACGTCATCCTAAGAGAGCTTTATGGCGTGGCAGACGAGGGTCAATAACTCTACCGAACATGAATATTTTTGAGATGCGTTCCCAGGGCGTACCACATGTTGCATGGTCTTCCAGATATTACCGGAATTTTACCCGTCACCTTGTTTAACTTCAGAGCACTCGTTTGTATTGTCAGAGGGTCAACTGGAACAAGGCTTAACTGCAATAGTATGATGCGCATGGTCCAGTGCAAGCTTCATGGCAATCCCTTGGATACCCCTTAGGTAGGACGGGGATTTTTCAGTGACGTTGTGAAACAGTTGTCTTTATTCATCTTACTAGGCAGATTTGACGAAACAGAAGCATACCCAATTGTCCGTTCACCGCTCAACATTCCAAAGTTCACTAATATTCGCACTTGCTCTGTCATCAAGTGTAAGGTAGGTCGTTCTGCACCTACTGAAAAGTTTGGGGAAGCTTCAAGCCCACAGTGCTTGGAAACAAACGAGTCTTCGGTCCGGGCGAAGGGACATGATCGAGAAGTTTGGTTTGGTCGCAAGAATTCAGAACATCAGACTCTTTGGGCGTGGGCACTTGCGGTTTCTTCATTTCGGCACCGGTTTGATACCCCCTTTCGTTGGGGTTGGAACCATCCTGTGCTTGGTATATTTTTAATCTAAGCCAATAAAGAGATATTATATCAAGCATAACCATCTAGAATTACACGGATCCTCTAGAGCATATCAGTCAACTACAATGGACACGGCGTTGGGAAAGTGATGATAGGAGGACTATGCTAGAAACCTCTGGATGCACGAGCCACGCATAGGGCTGAACTTTACTCTTTGTTCGGCCTAGTGTATAAGTTACTTGGAACGTCCCTGGCACCCTACCTAGTTTGAGACTACATAGCAGCAAGTAAGCGTTCGATATTATTTTTCAACCAGCCAAAAGCCTGGGCTAACGCAATATAAATACCACAACTATATATACATCTATATATCGGTACTCCAGCTGGCATTCGACTCGCCAAATGATCGTTATTCTATGGATCTAGAGCTATATAACAGGCGGCACAGCTAGAGGGAGCCGACTACGATGATTTCGGAAGGGGAAAGGTTTTTGAGTCTTCTCAGGCTGCAGAGTACCAAGACTCGTCCTGATTGATGATGCTATATCTTCTGCCTATGAAGCAGAAGAGCCCTCTGCAACCAAAGAGCACCTAGAACCAGAGGACCGAATACGCTGATGCGGTAGCTATGATTTTAATAAGCTGCAAGTCCGGCTTTCGTGTACACAACCAAGAGATGGAAGATGTCACCGCAAGGTCACCACAAGGGTCCGGTACTTGGACTGCAGTACCAGTGCTCATATCTCTCGATCAGATACTTGAAACCCCCCATTATAAGTTCGACAGTCTGAGCAGTCGAACTCGAACCATCATCGATTGAGCTAAAATCCCAAAGAGAGTTCGATGTGAGGTAAAAAATTAGGCTCATATATACAGTTGGATGTTGAGCTGCCGCTTTCAATGGTCGAATGACGAAGTGGATTCCCATAATACCGGCCGCATACATTCCGACACAGTGAGCAAACCTAATCTGGATAACACTGTCATAGTAGTAGCTCTTTCTGACCACGATGAGGGTCGGTATTGGTACCGGTCGTCTTCAAATGGTTTGCCTTTCTAATTGGATAAGAATAGTCCTTTGATTCTGAATTATAAGGACCTCTGGCTTACGGCGCCCCGATATGGTAGAGAACAGACTGATATACCTTTATAAGACATAAAAGGTCTCCACGTTTCATGCTGATGCCGTAGGTCTTTGTGGCGATCTTTAATATGCTTGAGGCACCTGCTGACGAGGTTTAAGCAGGTAGCCATGGCGTGCTTGTCGAGACTACGCACAGCATACTCTGGTATAACCAGAGAGATACCGGTAATCTTTCCAGACGTGCCTTGTCTCTGGGATAGGGCCTGTCATTCTTGGTGAACATGCTCAGGGCCCTACTGGTAGCCTCCGTCGAGGGTAAGACCCCTATATGACTGCGCCATGGCAGGACGTTAGGGGCTTCCGTGAACAAAGGTTATACTGTGTTACCAGTTAGCCGCCGACCGTGAATCTTTCTGTAATACTCGCGATAGACGCGTTCAGTCTCATCTTCCTAAAGTGTTCTTCAGCTTTACCATTCACTAAACCAACCTCGCACAAATGATACAGGCTTTTCATGACATGCGAAAATTAATGTATCACTGCTTGATAAGGACAAGACATAAGCACGAGCTATAGTCTACAACTGAGAACCTGCTTTCCAGTTCCAGCTTTCAATATAGGCAACATGCTACCACATTTACTGTCCGATACCTACAAGCAATACAAGGAGGATACGGAACAGTTTTTGAAATGGCTTGCTGAAACGGCAGTCGATTGCGGCCATGTGCCTACCTCGTTCCAACCTTTGACCAAGGGACCACGTCTAAAAGGAAAGGACAGGAAGAAGGCAAAGGTAGCTGAGGCTAATGGAGCACCAGCAACACAGCACACCGTAGCCATTAAAGAAATGATACCTCTTGCAAGGAGCATTGCGGGCTCGAAAAATGCAGTGGAGGTGCCTACGAACATACTTTCGCTGTGTCGAAGGGCTATTGCAGCCAGAGAACGTTGTACTACCTGGTACCGCGGAAAGGCCGTCGAGCAGATAGACGTTGAGAAGAGTACACGGGACCACTCATACTTTGTCGGCGTCCTCAAAGATGTTCTAAACATCTTAGAATCCTACATCGCTCTGCACCAGCCAGGAAGCAAGCAAGGAAAGGGTTATCTTGGGCTAGCCATTAAACATGCAAAGAAGCAGACTTCCGAGGATCAAAGGACTAAGTGGACCAATAAAAACGCATTTGAGAGCCTCGCCGTCGACGAAGTTGGTTCAGAAGAGGTGAGTTTTGAGGATGAGGATATCGCCAAGACCAAGAATCCTCTAAATACAACCCCTGGTCAATATCCATCTCGATCCAAGGTCAACTTCCAGCCCGAGAGCTCTGCAGGGGACGTAGAGTTCGCCATATTCTGCGTCTTAGAGGACTTAGGCTGCATCCGAAGGTTTTTGACGAAAACGTGGTCAGATTATCACACTGGAAGCATTAGTCTAATAAACGCTTCCCTAACAACGAATACGGCAATCGAATTTGTTCGCCGTATCGATGAAGATTTTCGGGCCTGGTTCCCAGAATGCACAGACTATCAGAGTACTATGAAACTGGTTCTTCCCATGGTCTGTGCGCTTCACGGTCTGGATCCCTCCAATATCGACTGCGTCCATTGGGAGGTTGAGGATTTTATATACTATGACCCGTTTTTCAATCTACGAGAGTTTCGCGATGCTTTCGAAGATGCTGGTGATGGCAAAAGGCTTATTCTTGAGCCTTTACACGATCTGTTTTACGATCCACGCTTTGATCGAGAAGGAATTTCTGAGCAGGAGCGTAGGGCAAACGACAGGATACTCCTAAGAGAGATATTTCCTGAGTTTCTCATACTAATTGTAAACGGAACGTTGCCCACCGAGGATACAATAACTCAGGGCTTTCGCAATATGATCCTTGAGAAGAGGATATACCTATGGGTAGTCTTTGGTATGCAGATATTTTTGGATATCCACCATACGTTGGGCGAACATATTAGCCGTGGACTTCAAGAATTTCGCGCAACCACAGCTCAGGTCAAGGTCACCGTAGATGAGTCTTGCCGATACGCACGAAGTCTGGGTGGAAAATGGTGCGAAAACAATGCCGACTACCTTAAAGAACTCCAATGGAACGGTGATTTCATCAAGACATGGGTCACCGACGATGCTCTGATGAACATGAGACTCAAAAGTACCGCCGGATTTGACTTCTCACGACACGGGGTCGGTAAGCCATATCTGCTTCTGAGGCAGCATCCTCTGATGTGCGGCCTTCAAATGCTAGCGCTAGAGCTCAAGATACAGCAAGGAAGTGTAGCATACGCCAACAACCACGGATATGTAATTGCCGCTGCACACCTCTACAACGCGGTGCAAAAGCAAGGCTACCTTCAACTCTCGTGGCCTGAGATGGACAGGCTGATCAATCTATACACCCCAGAAGCCATCTTCGTAGGACCAGTCCCCATAACTCCTCAAGACTTCTATAAGCGTTACCTGTTGGCCGAAGGTGCATCTATCGAATATTTCGCTCGAAACAGACGTGTCGACAAGACGAAAAGGATACCGAGATCCAAGAAAGGGCCGCTCCGATTTGGCGAGAACTCGGCTTTCATCCGTGTAGTCCGCAACCACCTTTGCAAATACGAGGGGCAAGTAGGAACCACGCTTGAGGAAGTCGAGAATTTATTGAGCAACAGTAGCCCGCTACAAACGCAAAAGCATACATTCCAGAAGCTTAATCCTCTGCAATTACTAGCCCGCCTACAAGAATGTGTCGACGAAGAGGAACCGACAATCCACTATGACCATTTGGCAATGTATAGGAACAGCCTGGCGATGTTGCGCCGGATCGAGTCAACAGTGCCAGGACTACATGAGACTTTCAGTGCTTGGTGGTCCGCATCAAGACCATCATTAAAAAATTTAAGTCTAGATGCCACGTTATACGCTTTACCTGAATATCTTCTTACGAAGCTTTCCGGCAACGAAGGCATTGCTATGGCGCGCTCAGGACAATCAATGCTTGCAGACACAGCAGGGATTATAGAGCTGTGCATATTGCAGGACCAAGACACAAAAAGATCAGAGACTTCCACGTCTGAGCCTCCGGAGGCTACAGACGCCTCGGAATACAGCCCGCCTACACAATGGGGAAAATCTGACTCCGGCCACCCAACCCGCAACGGGGAATGTCTGCATGTCGGGGTTTGTCAACGACAGATTAATGAATGGGCCAAAACCATGACTCGTCTGGCACAGTGAGAGTTTGACCTGTTGAATGGGGTTGACAGCATTGTCTATCAAAAGCCTAGAAACATATCCGCAACGGAAGTTTCAACCACTGGCTGGTTGTACTGTATGAAGATATGCGCCAGGTGCGCTTTGGGTTGTCTTAAGGGAACAGCGGAGCTCTTCCGCTCCACCGCAACCGAATCTCGAAAGCCTACTTGATTACTCATCGAACAACCCCGCTCCACCACATTCGAGCAATGACCCTTTCATTCCAGTGAGCGATTCTTCAACCTATATTTTTATAATATTAATGATGGGGCAATCCTTGATGCCTCAGAAGCTCAGGCTCGCTGTTGCGCAGTCCCGCTCCCTCGCCACCACTTCCGCTACCCTCTCCGCCCTGGAAACTCAAGCCCACCATGCCGCCCGCTCTGGCATTCACCTAATCCTCTTTCCAGAAGCGTACCTGGGCGGATATCCCCGCTCCTGCACGTTTGGTGCCTGCGTTGGCTCTCGCGCTGACCACGGCCGCGAACAATTCCTACGATATTTCCACAGCGCGGTCGATTTCGGAGATACACCCGCCGAGTCGGGGGACAAATGGGTTGAGAAAAGATTGCCGGTGGGTAAAGGAAAAGACTATAGGGGCGATGGCACAAGAGAAGTGTTAGAAAGAGTGGCGAGGGAGACGGGTGTGTTCCTTGTTGTTGGTGCAGTAGAGAGAGCTGGAGGGAGCTTGTATTGTGCTGTAGTGTATATTTGTCCGAAGGAAGGATGTCTGGGAAAGAGGAGGAAAGTTATGCCTGTGAGTATAGGCTTGAGTATAAGACTAAATAGTATATCGTATTAAGTCGTGGTTACAGACCGGAAGCGAGCGGTTGATCTGGGCGCAAGGCTCCCCATCCACACTAAGGGCTGTTACAACGACTATTGCGGGCGTTAATCTTACGCTTGCGGCAGCGATATGCTGGGAGAATTACATGCCTCTGCTGCGCTTCTCGCTGTACTCACAAAATGTGAATCTCTATCTTGCGCCTACTGCCGATGCTAGAGAGACATGGGTACCGCTGATGCAGACGATAGCTTGTGAAGGCCGATGCTTTGTGTTAAGCGCAAACCAGTGCATGAGAAGGAAGAATCTCCCCGACTGGATTAAAGAGGCAGAAGCTACAAGCGGTAGTGAATCAAAGCCTTCTGAAGCGGCCGCAGATGCACCAAGGAAGCAAGCCAGACGCTCCTCAATCATCACAAGAACAGAAGATAATCACGAGATCTCATGGCCTTCACCCGAAACCACCACCACCTCTGCCAGCAAAGATTACTTTCCAACCACAAGCGAGGGATCAAAAGATGCAAACACCAATGATGTTCCACAAAAGATACCGAGGCGAGCATCCGTCATCACAAGGACAGAAGATAACCACGAAATCACCTGGCCATCAGCAGACGCCAAGCCGCCTACAAACCCTGCCACTGCAACCTCCCACATCGCCAACGGTTTCTTCCCGTCTCCCTTACGCACCAGTGCTGTCCCGAACGACAACCCAGCCACACCCTCTCAACAACCCCTCTCCCACCAGAATACCCCTCCGCAAAACCTCACTACCACCAACTCAGATCCCTCCCCCGATGACCCCGAAGAACTCGTCTCCCGCGGCGGTTCCGTTATCGTCTCCCCTACAGGCTCCATCCTTGCCGGCCCTCTCTGGGA
>JAABUY010001378.1_pt1 | contig 33030 bp, 29 predicted proteins | sample 5560271 | NCBI WGS metagenome assembly JAABUY01 (sample SAMN10711886, study PRJNA513374) | rock metagenome | isolation source: Antarctica rocks | place: Antarctica: Victoria Land, University Valley | reverse complement strand
CCGGGCCCCCGGGGGCCCCGGCTTCAGATATAGTCGGTCCAGCGCGCATAAAGCGCTCGGAGAACACGCAGATACCGTCGTAGTCTTAACCATAAACTATGCCGACTAGGGATCGGACGGTGTTACCTCCTTTGTCAGAAATTCCATGCAAACTTAACCCGTGCGGAGTTTAGACTTCATGGACATCAGATACGCTCTGCTATGCATGAAAAACATGAAGTATCGTGCCGTGCATAATATGCCAGAATACTTGTACCATCTCGTTTCAAAAATACTCCGGAACCCATCTGGCCTACCTGCTCCAGCCAGCCCGCCCAAACGCCACAACAATCGTCCACCCGCAGACTCTTTGATCATGTCACCATAGGCTCCGCATCCTCGTTGCCTTGCATTACACTGTCCTCGTTGGCACGACCGTCCTGAGCTTCTCTCGCGGGGTCAAGACCCAATTCTAGAGTGGCGGGCAGATCCTTCTTCGCCTCGCGAGCCTTTTGCTCAGCCCATGCCCGTAGCCGAACCAAGTTCCGTATCCTAGCCTCCCTCCGTGCCCCTTGACTGCTCAGAATAGCTTCGTTGACTCTGTTGGCCACCGTCTTTCGAAGATTTGGGTCAAGTAAAGCCGCAAGCGGCGGAGCTAGGTTGTCCGGAGGAAAAATTAACAGCGCCATAGTACGCTCAAGGTCTTCGAGAAACTCAGGGTTCATTGGTGCTCGGGGTGCTAGTTGAGTAGTTGCAAAGGTAAGGACGGGCGTGATGTCGGCGTTTGGGGTCATTGTGCATGTTCGGATAAGTTCGACGAGCTGTAATCGGAGAAGAGCAAAATGGAGCGGTGAGTTCTGGTCTAGTATCTGTCGAGCAAATCAGAACACAGATGATCAACCGTTGACATGAGATGTAGAAGTGGGTTGCTTTCGTGGATGCTCATACTGAGGACTGAAGTTGGAGTTTGTTTCTCATCAACACCCCGAAGGGTATATGAGTGGTGCATGAAACTAAGGTCTAATCATAGCATTATGTGATTGACGGCAGAAATGCCAGAGCGAGTGGGTGCAGCCTGCAATGTTCGACCTACCTGAGGATTGAGTTCGTTGATTTTCTCGATGGCACTTTGTATGTCACCGCCATGTATCGCATTCCGGATTTCCACCCGCTCCTGTATTGAGTCGATATCGGCCTTCGGCTGTATGTTGGCCTCCAATGCGAACTTTTTCGCGGCTGAAGGGTAGCCCTCATTGATCAAGTAGTCCATAATCACGAAGTTTATGTCTCTATAGTTGATTGCGATCAACGTCAGTAAGATGACACCTAGAACGCAGGATAGATGCAGGCCATGACATGTCTTTTCGTTGTATAGTAAAGATCAGATAGACAAGTTAACATATTCTCCTCAAGATAAATCAGAGAGATTCCCAACTTGATTTTTACGCATCATATGAGACGAACGCAGCGACAGGCCCATTCACATAAAGTGATATGGAGAACCCACGTCTTGGAAGGCTTTACCTCTTCTACCCGTCGCTCGAAAGAATGCCGTGTCGGTGTTGTCGTGGAGGTTGTTGAAGACGTCTATTTCAGTAAGCTTTTTGTGTGCTTTACATTGAGCTCCCGGTAGCCTACCATGATGAACTCCGCGGTGTGTCTACGTCCATGAACGTTTCTGATCATTTGACAGCAATCAAGCTGGCATAGACTGCGTGGGCGTGGTGCGGATTGTGGGCTGTGGGTTGGTATGTGAGGTTTTAGAGGCTGGGGAGAATAAAAGATGGAAAGCTTAAGACCACGGCAGTGGGGGCTAAAATTGGGTCCAGTCCCGCTACGGAAGACAACCGACGCAACAACACCACATACATGTACCGTTCACCCTCATAACACCGATGGTCGGACTGATGTTTTCTAGTAGATTATTATGAGCTGTTTGAAACTCATTTCAATTGCGGATAGGGAGGGTGATTTGCATTGCTGCGTTCTTACGCCCTGGTGGTCAACATGTCCACCAGCAGCACGCACAAGGCTCACTATTCTCCACCATGGGCGGATACGAGCATTATCTCTATAGCAGGAGGCTCTGGATCTGGTAAGAGCTCTTTGGCCCTCGAGATCGTGTCATCCTTGGATCTGCCATGGGTTGTGATATTATCGATGGTAGGAAGCTAGACTAGCCATCTACGATTCAATACGTCTGATCACTGGGCAGGACTCGTTCTACAAGAGTTTGACTCCCGAGCAGTCCGAGAAAGCATTTAGAAATGAGTATGACTTTGATTCACCGGACGCTATCGATTTTGATGTGTTGGTGGACCGGCTGAAAGACCTCAAACAAGGGCAAGGCCCCGTACTCGTTTACCCACGAAGTGACTGAAACTGATGGTGCTCAAGAAAGAGAGCAGAGATCCCCATCTACTCCTTCGAGAAGCATCAGCGGAGAGACAAGACGACAAGCATCTACTCACCGCATGTCCTTATCCTAGAAGGCATCTTTGCGCTTTATGATGCTGAAGTGCTTGATCTGCTGGATGTGAAGATCTTTGCAGATGCAGATGCAGATCTATGTCTCTCGAGAAGAAGTAGATATGTCCTTTTCATTAGCTTTTTCTTCTGTGGCTAATGGGAACTCTAAGCAAGTTGTTCGTGATGTAAGGGACCGCGGTAGAGACATCGAAGGATGCATCAAGCAATGGTTCAACTTCGTAAAGCCAAACTTTCAACGGTATGTCGAGCCACAGCGCTACAAAGCAGGTCAGTAATACCAGCAGGATATCGAATTAGGGCTAAGTCTGAGACGCCGCAGATATCATCGTGCCGCGAGGCATCGAGAACAAGGTTGCCATCGACATGGTTGTAGGCCACATTCAACGGACCCTGGTGGATAAGTCCAAGAAACATCGGGCGGAGCTGCAAAGGCTGGGGAAGCAGGTGGAGGACGAACCTTTGTCGGCGAATGTACTGCTCATCAAGCAGACAAAACAAGTGACAGCTATGAATACGATCATTCAAAACCCTGAGACAGGCGAGATAGACTTCCGATTTTATTTTGATAGGCTAGCAACGCTTCTTGTTGAAAGGTACGGTCTTACCAGATTGACCTACGACAGGCGCTGCTGACTGTATAGGGCAATGGATAACATAAATTACCTTCAAGCAAGAGTGCAGACACCGCTTGGATTGGAGTATCATGGTCTCCGACCTGACGGGGAGGTAAGCATGGCGTATTTCTGCAATCAACTGAGCTTCCCTTCGCAGCTGAGTTATTCGTTTGTAATCATGCAATCATCCTTCCTGTTGTCCGTATCATGTTGATTGCCGATTCCCACTACTCATGTTTGATTATAATCACCCTGACATTTATACGAGTACAATGTCGAGTGTAGGCTGCTGAAAAGTTTTGCAGGTCAGCGCAGTCGTTATCCTTCGCGCCGGTAGCTGTTTCGAAACTGGGCTCAAGCGTGTCATACCAGACTGCCAGACCGGTAGGCTCCTGATACAGACCAATCACCGGACCGGAGAGCCGGAGCTACACTATCTGAAGCTGCCCGCCAACCTTGCATCACACAGCAGCGTCCTGCTACTAGATCCGCAAATGTCTAGTGGTGGAGCAGCGCTGATGGCAGTGAGAGTACTGGTAGATCATGGAGTGCCTGAAGAAAAGATTGTATTTATTACGTACTTTGCTGGAAGGATGGGGGTGAATAGACTAGGATTGGTCTTCCCAAGTGTGAAGGTGGTGGTGTGCAATATTGTGGATGACTTTCAGGAAAGGTGGGTAGAAAGACGGTATTTTGGGTGCTAGTATGTAGTGAGAAAGAGAACATTGAACCGGATGTTACGAATGTTAGTAGTGCAGGTCTCACTTTGCACGTGAGTCCACAGCCTAGAGGTCTTGCTGTATAAGACGAGGCCGACATAGTACTATGCCTAGCAGCCTAGGGCTTCAGTTATCGTCTTATTTGATATCCCCATGCACAGTGGCCGTTGGTGAAGACATTGGGGAGATCCAGACTGTTTTAAGAGCACTTAGCCAGTACGATGCGATGAAAAGGGCGCATAGTAATTACCGTTTGTATACGCCATCCTCCTCGTTCTTGACCGCGCGAAGAGCAGATGCCAAATTCCGTATAGCCTGTTCGATTCGAGCCTGACCAGGACCCTGCAAGACGGTCACCGCCTTGCCAAACACGCGTACATCCCCAAACGCGATGGCCCGGTTGGATCCCAAGAAGAAGCCTTTCGCGTCCTTGAGCGGGTAAGCCCACCATGAACTCTTGCGACTCGGCATGGCGATGCGCGCAGAGACCTCCAGCTCCTGGAGGTTCGTGCAAGACTTGAGATATCTTAGCACGATGAATGGAGCGCCCTTGCTACAGTTGAATCTGATCTTCCTGAGCAGCTTGCGACGCTCCGCCCCGATGCCTTCCAAGAACTCGAGGAAGGGCCTGATGTAGAAGAATTCGAAGCCGTTCTTGGCGAAGAAGATGTTGGCCGATTCCTGGTAGAGCTGGCGACAGGCGCTGGCGAATGCGAGATGGCGATATCTGGTAGCGTCGTGGTAGAAGGCTTTTGTGACGGCGCTGTTCGCTCCTATATACTGGGGGCTGACGAAGACAAGGTCGTAAATTCGGTTTCGGATCTCAGGCGGCAGTTGCAGGAAAGGGAAAGCATGGTGAGTGTCAGCTTCCGGGAGCGCAGAGCCAGTGATGGTAGAGTCAGGAGAGGAGGCCTCTGGTGCTGAAATGAAAGATATCGCGCTGGAAACGCTCGCGTTTGCAGCAGCCATGCTCAAGAGCAGTTGACTTGCAGAGGCACGGAAAGTGAGCAGAAATAAAGAAACCGATCAGGTTCGCGGAATGAAGAAGTGTAGAGCAAGCATAGATCTTGAATTCAGATAGGAGTGAGCTGGACTGAATTGATCCTGTAAATGAGCATGTGCTAGCGGAGTGTTCAAAAGTCAACCTGGAGACCGTTCAGATATCCACCCGATTCGAAGCAGCGTTGCAAATCTCGATCTGAGTGAAATAAGAGCATGTGTAATAGGATGCTATCACACTGTGGCTTCTCGCCCATCTGCCTCCTAGGATCCAAGCTGATATCTCTGGTAGTCTTGTCAAAGTTGAGAGCTGTGTAAACACTGTACTTTATCAAATTTTGGATCCGACACCGAAAACGTGAGGAGGCTCAAGCACCTGAGTTCCGCGAATAATCTCAAACTTGGTCTCTGGCACTTAAAGATCTACCAAAGGATCGACCAAGAGCCCGGCAATTTCAGATTGACTGTTAAGCAGTGTATAGATCGCTCTAAGACAGTTACGGGGCGACGCATTCGAGATCACATCACAAGAACCTATTTGAGAACCCGCATAGCATACTCATATACACTGTTCTGCATTGTAATGTTGAAATTTCTCGATATTCCCCTACTTCGTCCTGATTACCTTCAGCTTCTTCGGGTAATGTACGAAGTTATTCGCGTATGCCTTTGGTATGAACCTCCGCTCATTCGGCTCTTGCACAAAGTATTCATATCCTTGCTTTTGTGCGAAACGAATCGCATCCTCCTTCGAATTGAAGTTCAGAATTTTGCTTTGCATGAAGTCCCCGGTTGATTGCCAGCCCATTAGAGGATTCTCCCACCGGTACCCCTTGCCTAACACGTCCCAATCCATTCGCCAATGATGACCGTGCCATTGTCCAGATTGTGTAGCTGTCTTTGAGGGTCGATAGATTCTGTCCGGCAACGCGTGAGCCCATGTCACTTCCGGCTGCAGATGGTTCGTCGAAAATCATACCTCACAGTTCGAGCCTGTAACTCAACAGGAGCACCAGAGAGCACAGCAGCAGCGACACTGTCTCCGGGCTCGCTTCCATCCATCACTCGTTTCGGGATGGGCGAAAATGTTCTTCACACACGATCAGCATCCTCCAGAATATGTCCCAGTCCCATTCTTACGATGTGCCATGGTCGATCGGCCCATTGAAATTCGGCTGATGTCTCACTGTTCCTTCAGATGCATCTTCCTGCCGAATCATAGAAGAGTCTCCCGCAGGAGCCGCAGGTGCCTCAGAGGAGTCGGCCTTTGGTGGTGGTTGAACTGACGGGTCGGCTGTGGTCTGACTGTTGTGCCGAATCCAGGCGGGTTGAATGCGATTACCTACCGGCACAGCCGGCGATAGTAGCTTTCCTATGGGTTTTGGTCGTATTGAGCGCATGGCGAGTTGGGTGGTACGCATTTCCGAATGCTCGAGATCAGTGACGTTCGTGTCGGGGTTAGGGAGTATGTATGACTAAGCAGTGGGCGGCACAAGCCTTACAGTAGCAATCCCGCATCGTCAGTCAATCCCGAATCCAGCCCTATTATCATTCAGTACAACCCCTCATTGAACTACTCAGAGGTGGAGTAAGCGTTCTGTACTTCATTGTTTGCCTTGCTCCCCATAAGGATAATCAATTCCCAGGGATACAATAGCTGATACACCGCAGGATCGCAGCAATGAGCTTCATTACACGAAGGGGTCTATCGACCCTGATTCCACCCAAGGTACGTATGCTTGAACAATACTCAAGTGGATCTTGCACCTGTAGTCATCACTTTACTGACAGAATTTACAGGTGGCCTCGCCGACTGTGAGTATCTCCGGAACCGGCGTGCACACAACCGTCGATCTCATACCCCTCGGAGATTCCTGCGCTATAACCTTCATCAAACGCTATCTCTCACATGGTAAATGGGCACCGGCTAATATGGCAACACTATAGGGTATCGGGGCTGCGCGAGATGCTGCTCGAATGCAACGGGTTGTCAGCTTTTACGAGAAGCTACCGCGAGGACCGGCCCCCGACGTGAAAGGGAAGGGACTACTAGGAAGATATCAGGCTCGTTACTTTGGGAAGAACTCATCTGCCATGCGTGAGTGGTTTCCAAGACGACTTGCCGCCACAGGAGCTGGCAGAGGTGCTCTATGTGGACTAACGAGCAATCGGTACGAAAGCCCTCGTCCACGTCATTGGGGCTCTCATGTTCCTCGGATACTGCAACAACTACTATTTCCATCTTCGTAAGATACCTTTCCAAAAGAGTTAAAGAGTCGAGGAGTTCCATTAACGCATTATTGCAGGCCACCACAAGAACAATGCCCACTAAGCGCAGTACTTGTTGCCCAAGGATAAGGGATGTTTGTAAATAGTGTAGGAAATCAGAAATAGCATTGGTGTCTCTCGTCCCCTAAGAAGAGGATGGCAGCATGAAGGACGTGTTCTTGATTCCTTGCGTTGCTCCCAACCCTTACACTGCCCTGAAGTGTATCTTATAGTCTCATAGACTGTAACTACTGCTGATCCCATCCGAAAGCGCATCACCAACTAAAGTAGCTCAGCACCTACGAGCCAGATATATGGTATATGTGGTATTTATGGTATCGGTTTGGTTGATCTAGTCTGAAGTTCAATCGACTTGGTTGTAATCCAAAACTAATCCGTTCTGAGTCACTTTCGGTTTTCGCCAAGACCTTTCCCGGAGCCTCCAACCCCGTGATCTACTGTTCGACTACTGCATCAGAACATCTCCTTAACATCACCATACCCACTTCACACTCCCCTCCTTCAAGTCAGCAATACCACCCCTCATAAGCGGACGACTGACTTCCGCGAACTCGAGAGTCTCGACAAAGCCGTCAACGCCGACCGCCTCAATCATCGAGCATCCTTTAGCGACAAGAAGGACTGCCCTTATCTAGCTCGATCTACCAGATCACATAGGTTCACGGCGTATACGCTCTGTAGTCCGTCGTGGCGAATATTAGCACCTAACATCAGGTAGATCTCCTTCTCCTACTTATCTCGTTTATCGGCCGTCCAATATGGGGCCAACATAGCATCCAGACTGCAGTCGAGCAAGTGTCTAACAACGAGCGACCTCGTATCGCATTCACAGATTCGGGACTTGTTATGGCAGAGCAGAGTACCCACGATGTGGTAAATAAAGCACAGTCGGTCGGCGACGCTTCGCCCTCCGACGTTTCTGCGCTCAAATCAAACGATTCAAACGCCGTTGGCGACTCGGAGAGGACAACAGCTCAAACCAACACTCACGAAACTTCCTCGAGCGAACCGGAAAAATGCAGGGATGTCGATGTTGCCGATGTGGATCCGCGACGAAATGGCACCGGGTCCGGAGATATCGCCCATGAAAACGGGAACGTAAGTCTGGATGATCCCGAACGCTTCTAGTTCCTGCTAATATTAGCATAGTTCGAGGAGAAGCCCTTGGATCCAGAAGGCGAGACCGTCGCTGATAATAGAGAACACAATTCAGAACCAGTTGGGGAAGGTGGGGCTCATGTAGTGATTGAGGATCTACCCATATTGCAGACTTCTGCCGAGGTCAGCGGAGGCTCAGATACAGATACCACCGGGGCAGATGTTACAGAGTCTTCAGGGAAAGCGCTTAAGGATGGTAAACATCACGGCCGATCAAATTCAGTGAAGAAGCCTATCTCGTTCAAGGCTGTTTCGGTGACGAAGAGTTTTCTTGCCAAAGCTACCGCTGGGTCTGCGCCTGCCTCCAAGGGAAGTAGCGACAAAGGTAAGGTAAACACATAGCACAACGAAACTACGCGAAACTGATTTTCCAATGTCAACACCAGCTCCCATCACTGCTATCAAGGATCAACCAGCACCACGCCCTCGATTGGTAGCCAAGTCAGGCAGTGGTCTTCGAGACGCGATGCCAAAAGCAATGAGTTCCACGAACAATTCGGGACGCGGCAGTGGGCCAGACCCGAATCAAGTGTGGAATCGTAACCGCCGTAAGTGTTCTGTCCAAGGCAATACAATTCGGATACAATTCTCTGACATCGAGCAGCGGTGCAACCCGCGCCTCCAAAACAGTTTACCGACGAGGAACTGAAGCAAGAATATGGTATTCACCTTGCCACAAGACTTCAAGCAGATGGGGAGGACAAACAGAACAAATGGGCGGACATCGACGACGAAGAAGACGACTGGGCGCCGGACACAATCGAATGGAACGATGGGACGAAGATAACTATTGCACCTATGGAGACTGCCGCTGCCCCTGTGGTCTCGGCCACGAAAGAGAGCAAAGCTGAAGCTATTAAGCCAAGTATGCCTACTACCAAGGTACCAAGCTCCGTGGGACCGAATGCCACCGTTCTGAAAGTCGGATCAACTACAACGGTACCTCTCAAACTCGGAGGCCTTGTGTCGAAAGGGTTTTCCGAAAAACCGACTTTGGTTGCTAAACCTGCCGTCGCTGCTGCCGTCAAGTCTCCATGGGCACCTCTCCCACCAGTCGAGAAAGTTTCACCTGTTTTAATCAATGTAGCTCAACAATCATCAACGCGATTCGGCCAAAAGGATCCTCACGGATTTGAGGCCATGCCACCTCCTCCGTCCCCAACGAAGGAAATCGCTGCTGATGACTTCAACCGGTCTTGGCGCGATCCACAGGCAGGCAACATGCGCGAACTTTTTAATTCGCAGTCCGGACGATATGAGCCCGTGAATAAGGCGCGTCGCGGGTCTATTCGTGTCGAGCCAACCTTCCGTGCACCATCACTGCTGCAAAGACCGCTGCAGGCGGATCAGCCAGGGCCGGCGGAGCCGTCCGCCGCATTTCAGACTAACCGTTCAACCGCGAGTCAAGATGCGGGTTCATGGAATCGAAGACGCACTTCTTCGAACGTCAGTGGTGGGAGTGGTGGTTTTGGACGCCGCATGTCATCTGGTAAAGGTCCGGAAAGGCCACCGGCACCCAGTGAGAGCCACCAGCAACATCGAGGCTCTCAGCCCAGCTTGGCCTCGGATCAGATTGCACCACCAACTCGCAATAACACAGCATCTGCACTCGATGAAAACCAGAAGCAGTATGCTGGACGCGTCTTTTCGCCAGTTGAGAATAATCAACACCAGCCTTGGCAGGCACGTCACTCGCCAGGATTAAGCCATGCTCAAATCAAAGGGCAGCCCTTGGGTTCCGAAACGTTGTCAGTCCAAGTTGCGTCTACGCCTGCCGAACAAGTATCAGTTCAGAGTTCCATATCTGAGGTTCAAGATCCCGTTGTGATGCAAAAGAAACTCATGCGGGAGAGACGCGAGCTCGCTGTCAAGCGTCGACAGGAGCAAGAGGCCAAAGAAGAGGCCGACAGGAAAGAGAGAATCCGCGCAAAAATGGAGGCACTTGGACTGCCACCTTTGGAGGAGGAGAAGGCATCAAAGGCACAGTCTACAAAGTCACAGACTTTGGAGACCAGACAAGATATGCCGAAAGCGAAGCTTGCTGTCCTTGATCGCGAACCGACTGTTAACGGGATGGTTACCACCGCTCAATCGCCTCCGAAGCCACCCGTTCCCGATATCTCGGGTGAACCGAAACAATATGGGATGATGAGAGTCCATCATCCCCAGACAGTCAAGAAGTTACCTTCAGTGAGCGAACCCGTTGTTGATCAGGCCTGGGGAGAGGTTGTCCCTGCAGACCAAATCTGCGAACCCGTTGTTGACCAGTCCTGGGGAGCGGTTATGCCTGCAGACCCGACCCGCGAAACCGTTGTTGGACAATCCTGGGCAGAGGATATGCCTGCAGACCGAACCTCATCGTCGTTCAGTGACGCAACAGTGGAAGCTAAGAACGAAATGCATCTGCCAATTCGAAATGGGACCGAGAGCACGACACAGCAATCAACATTCAAGTTACACAACGATCTAAAGCCTCACAAGCATCTACCTGAGGAGCAGAAGGAGAAGCCATGGCAGAATGTACCGCAGGGCTCAGATACCTACACAAGTTGGGGAGAAGCCGGCTTGGTCACACACTCGGCTGCCGGAGGCAACCTTTGGGGTACCCCTGGCAGAGACAAGGCTCTGGGGAACGGCACATTCGATCACAACCTGACCCGGCTGCCTCAAAGGCAGGTTACCCATCAATCAAGGGTATCCCCCCCAGGCCCTGGGCCAATGGGGCCTTCTTCTGTACGATCAACGGTCGTCCCACCTCACACTGGTGCTATTCCTCTTGAGCGTCCACTCAGAGACGGCCAATCGATGCCAATCTCCGCTCAAGAAGCTAGTGAATCGGCTCGTGAAGCTCGTCATCATCAAGACAACCTTAGTCAAGACTTGCGACTACCAAAGCCCATCGCGCCACCGGCGCCACTAAGAAACCAGTCTCGCCAAGCTCCTAATGCTGTCAACAAAGCTAGAGTTCAATCTGGCTGGAACAATTTCCACATCACGGCTGCTCGGGATGAGACAGAAGCGAGGGACAAGGCTCGCAAGGCACGTGAAGCACGTATAGCAGAGGAGGCCAGGACAGGCGTCAAGCAGGGATTAGAAGCGGACTTCAGTGAGACGTTCGTTCAAGTTGCTGTTGACGAAGGCAATGGCAAACGGAAGTATGTAAATACTGCCAAAGAAGCAAGCACCGAGCAAGACTTCACTGATGGGCAAGAGGGCTCTCAGCCTGGGCGCAGTCCTGTTATCAGCAAAGGCATTGAAGCGAAAGCGACAACCAAGCCTCACGTTGCAACGCCTGCGTTCGGGGACTATACTTTCCGTCAAACTGCTCTCGACGACCGCACTGGCGGCCGCAACTTTGTGGATACTTATAAGCCAGTAAACGTTGGGCAAGAAGGGACTCGTCATACGGCGCGCAATCATCTCGACAATGTCATGGTAGCACCTAAGGCGACCTCAGCCACTTCGAGCGGCGCTGGAGCCACTGGCCGAGGTTCGAGATTCTTCCCCCAGGTGCTGGACGAGAGTTCTTCCTCAGACAAGCGATCTGCCAGTTACTCTTCCGTTGATTCTCGTTGCACATCTCCGCCGCCTCCAGACTCGGATGACCATCCGGCATATGCTGGTAACGTTTCAAAACCTACAGTGAGCTTACCATTCATGAAGCCTAAGCCTACCGTGAGGCTCCCACCTCCTGTGTTGGTACCGGTCGCGCCGCCAGAGCTATCAAAGATGCAACCACCTGTGCAGCCCCTTCGCGTGGTCTCGCAGCCATTGGTCAATACGCCATCTTGGCAGGACCGATTCAATGGTCTGTTTGGGAGGAAAGCGTCCCCCGAAAAAAAGCATGTCCTCGCCGTCAATTCGGCGACCAAGGTTCCGCTTGAGGTTCCATTGACGCAAGTTCCGGCGGCAGTGTCACTGCCTCGGGGTGATGATGGAGACGTTACGACGAGGTTCCTCGATGCTGGGAGCATCACTTCCACAAAGATGGAAAATGAGGAAGCTCTCTTCGAAGAGCGAGAGTTCGGCTCTCTACCGACGGTCAGGCTTCCCAGGCATGCACCTCCAGCAGCCTGGCAACCCGCAACACCACCCTCGCCTCTCAAGCCACATTCGAAGCTGTTCCATTCGCCAATAGTTCAGGAAACAGAGTCTCACAGCATCCAGCCAATGTTTTGGAGTCTCTGGGACCAAGAGAATCTTAGGACCAAAGCCTTTGTGATCAACGTTAAGTTACCTGGGGCGATGTTCAATAGGGCACTGCTTATGGAATGGGGGTATTACTCGCACCCTAAGTATCGGCCATACCCTCCAGAACGCAGGATGCCCGCCAACTTCAAAGGGCGGAAAGGTGTGAAGTCTAAAGAGAATCCTATCAGTACTGGCCACGCAAAGGGTGTTCAGGCTCAGCCGCAGAGTCTTCCCAAGAATGGTACCAGACCGGTTTTCCATGGTGCGAGTTGGGCACGTCGGGTATCCGGCGTCGTACAGTGAGGATCCCTCCGAATGGTCTACTCGGAGTGTTGACTATGTCCGCCCCTGGCAGTATTGAATCAAGCGAGGTCCAATAGACGGCGTGATTTTGGATGTGCTGGCTCGTTGCCTGGCTGCCTCTCTCTTGTCTTTCGTCACTGCCCATGATATGCGGCGTTTGCCTTGAAGCTGTCCGCATTATTCCCTATCGTCCATTTTCAGACGCATTCTCCCTGGCGATCAGATGTCGCTTGTTGCACTCGTTTCTCGTTCGCGCATCTTCTGCTGGCTGTGCGCAGTCGGTAGGACTGGTGGCTATCGTGGGTGGTGTAGCCACTTGGGTTTAGACGTTAGCTCCAACGAACAGCTTTGAATACCACCATAGCTTTGAATACAAGATCATCATAATACGAGTGTAGTCTTCTGCATTGTGATAGAATAGACACGATCCTAAACACACATCCTCTGAGTGGATGACATGAAGTCTGGAGTATCATACGATGGATATGACGCGATGCCTTTAATGACTGTTCACAAATGTTCGCCACCGACGCCCATGCCAAATACTCATAAAGGCCTCCACCCCTCCTTTGACCAAAACGCCATACAATATAGAAAGATTAGAATCACCAATTCCATGTCCTCGAAGATGCGCTAAAGACGGGCGGCTTCCACTGCAGCCTCTCCGGATCGATCCGACGCTTGCCCTTGACCCTCTCCTTCTCCCTCTGCTTCTCCTTCTGCTCGACGATGGCGTTGGTCAGGACAATGACATGTTGGCCCTTCTATCGACATGGTCAGCATCGTGACTCTCGCGGAGTGTTTTTCTTCGACGGCAGCACTGGCCGCCAGCAAAGGAAGGAAGGGGGGAGCAAACAGAGTTCGAGGGGGCCAAATCTTACCGAATACCTCAACATGTTGAGATTCTGCAACGTGTGCAGCACATCATTGGTCGTCATGGCCGACAGCGCGCCCAGCTCTTCGACGTTGACTTCGGCCCGCCCGTCCGTCAGGACGTCGACGATGGTCTCCTGCCAGTAGGCGCGGTAGCCCAACAGGCCCAGGTCGCTGAGCGGCTTCTCGGGGCTGCCGAGCTTGCCCTCGCGCTTGGAGAGCTCGTAGCTGAAAGCGATGAGGAGCTTGCCGAAGCCCTTGCGCTGATACTGCGGCAGGGTCAGGATGCAGGCGACGTTGTAGCCCTCGGCGGACTCCTTCTCCTTGGAGAAGTAGCCGACGAGGTGGCAGCCGTGGTGGTCGCGGGTGGTCATGCAGTAGAAGAGGAAAGGGTCGACGTCGTAGTAGAGGGTCTTGTGGTCGAGGAAGAGCTTCGACAGCAGGCAGAGGTTGCGGCACCAGGTGCGCTGCCGCCGGCCGTCGATCTCGAAGAAGCTGATGTGGTCGTCGCGGTAGATCTCGTTGCCGGGCGGGTGCAGGAGCGTGCATTTGGCGCGGTGGCGCTCGAAGGGCCGCCGTCGGCCGAAGTACGACAGGCAGAACTCGCAGATGTACACCATTTCTTCTTCCGTGTATTCGACCGGGTACGGGCTGAAGTACCACGGCTCCATCTCGTGCTGGCCCATCTGCACCCGGCCCAGGTTCCGCACCCGGCTGATTTCCGTCTGGTTCTGCGTCATGCTGCCGCCCGTGCGGAGTTTCTCGATCTCCTCCTCGCGCGAGTAAGGGGCGTCGTTGGGGGCGGAGGCCTTGGCGGCGGCGGCGGCGTCTTGGACGTCGACGAGGTCCATCTCTTCGTCTTCGGGTTTGGGCGTGCCTTCGAGCACTTCGGTCTGCACGACCGCGACATGGCCGCTTTCGTCATCTTTGCTCCGGTTCTCTTTGCCGCCGGCTTTGGAGGGTCTGGTGATTGCTTTGCCTTGGGCGTTCGTCGATGCGCCGAGCTCGGGCGTCGCGGACACTTCGCGGGACCTAGTCGTGCCTGGACGAGGGCGTTTTTGACCCGCTTTGGGAAGTGAGGCTTTGGATGGAGGGGGGCCGGATTTCTTCTTTTCGGGCTTTTCGGGGGCGGGCCATTCGACTTCCCGGCTTAGGTCAATACGGGTGGATGGAATCCATTCTGGCTTTGTGAGTCGTCTTCTTTCAAAGGGGAAATCTTGGACTTCTAACCATCTAAACGCTTGTTGAACTCTTCGTAGTGGACGCTGTCGGGGCGGTCAGTATGCCAGAGTCAGGGGGCGAAAGGACGCCCAGCACTCACTAGAAGTATGGCTGCCCTTTCCGCTGTTGCATAGATAGAATCTCAGCTTTCCTTTGCTCGCCATCCTGAGCATGAGTTAGTAGTCATATCAGGATTTCCGGACCGTAGACACCAGGGATGTGTTCTGAGATATAGATCGAGGAATCCACCAGTCAAACTTGAAGGTGGGAAACAGTAGCTGGACATGTAAGAAAATGAATCAAAATATGAGTAGAGCGATGGAAAGAGTTCTGTAAAGACATTTGTTTCTAAATCAAAACTGCTGCTGCTGCTGCTGCTGCTGCTGCAGAGCGCACAATCGAACGGTCGCAAAAAAGCTCAGGTTCTCAAGCTCACCTTTTCAACGAAGGCCTTTACACCGATCCTGTGGCAAATATCAGCGTCTCTGTGACATTTCCGGTCCTAGAAATCATATCCAGCGATACAATAAACATACCTCAGCGTTGCGAAGGTCGCAAAACCCTTCTCTATCGGATCTGGCGTCCCAGTCGGCTCATGAGATGGATCTCTGGGCGCCATTTGCGTCCGTAGAATAGATAAACTGATGTTGCGTGGATTTTGACGATTAAAGTATCAAGTGAAAGGTGTCTGAAATCATTGACGCGGCGTTCGCCTCGTTGATGACCTTTGTCGTCTTTGCGACCGGCGGTTGCCTCATCGCCTCCGCTGAGTGAAGACTTTCACTTGCGGAAAGCTACCACGAACTTCTCGCTCTCGTCACACATATCATTCTACTGCTAGCTAGGACTCAAAAGGCGTCTTCTAATATGACGCTTCACCAATCAATGGCTGTGGACTAATTTAATAGGGAGATCTCCCTTACCATGTCCACAGCGACGAACAAGTCCTTGCGGATGAGCTACCGCATCGGACGAGGAGAGCAAGGCGTCCTTACATTCGAACCCTACAAGTCCGCCCTCCTACCACTATGGCGCTTTCGTACACTACCAATCGCCAAGCAATCATCGGAGGATCTATGGAACCGATTTCTACATTACGATTCCCAGAATGACTTTGTGGGCATGGACATGGCGCGGAAGTTCATCCAGATGGGCATGACAAGAGCGAAGAGATATGCGAATCATAAGGGAGGGCGGAAGTATGATCAAGTCTCGGGGAAGGAGCTGGAGAAGAGTAAGGGTCATAAGGACATGAAGGAAAAGGAGGAGGCGAGCCTTGTCTTTAGGCAATTTTGGGAGAGGTGTAGGGCTCATGAAGGGTATGTGGAGAAGAAGGAAGAATTCCTGAGAGAGCAAAAGGAATGGGATAGGGAGCGAAGGGCGTTGAGTAAGGTGGCCAAAAAGGTCAAGGCTGAGGACGGGTCAACGGAGGACGGATGATAATGTGGTTGCATGTCATGACAAGTCGCTCGCCTTTTATCGCACAATACTCAGCGAAAGCACAAACGCGGCCTATGGAGCATGACGGGATCCGATCCGTCAAATATCAGGGATCCCTCCTATTCTGCACAGCGGTGAGCGCTGATGGACCCGTTGAATGCATCTACGACCGTCAGCATGCCACGCCTAACTCTAAAGGATAACGCAGCATACCGTCTCGGCGAAAGCAATCCATTCTTGGATCCCCTTCACATAGGGGTCATTCTCATCTGGTGTGCTCTCGTGGCCCCATAGTACCACCTCGTCAAACGAAGCCTGTTCTTCTAGTATCCTTACGGGCTCATCCTCGGCTCCCTCATCCTGTTCCACGAAATCGTCATGCTCGAGCTGCGCTACGCCAGTGTTTTCGCTACCCTGAGGTACTGAGCGGTCTGTTGGCTTCAATACGACGCCTACTGACATTGATCAGTGGGAAAAAGCCGATACATCTACGCGCTATGACCGACCTCGATAGCCTTCCGGTATCTTGACATTTCTGCCGTGTAGCTTGCGCCCTCGAAAATACGCGACCTTCTTCCCATCTGTGAAGCATTTCATGAGCAACGAAGCGCCTGCTTCAAGGCTTGGGCTACATTACCATTGTCGGTTCGTGGCGACCAGTACCTCTCTGTCGCGCTGACTGGGCCATTGTGATGGACTCGGCAGGGGAGCACGTTCGGCGTGCATGTCTGAGTTCGGTCTGTCTTGGATTCGATTGATAACATATTGCGCGTCCAGACTTTGAAGTCTAGGGTTGTAGCTGATGTTCCGGCTATGGATACCTTAACCTTAACCTTCAAAATACTCTCCGTAGTCCTTATCGATAACCTTAACTTCCGGTCCGGACTGATTGATTGATTGATTGATTCATAGGTGACCGAGGCTGCCTAGGCTGCCATACACCGCATAACTACAAGCAGCTAGCACATACTGATCTTATCCTCATTACTCAACCTTGCTGTCATCATCACTGTCACCTCATGAACTAACTAACTAATACAAATTCTGACTTTGTTCTCTGTAGCTCTTCATGTTTCTCTTAATTCTGATGCTTGCTAATCTTCTTTTCTTGTGATCTAATGTTAATGTCTTTCTTTAACTGTCATCAATAAAAAATAAACATTGCTGTAAACAATTAATTGTCTTTTCTGCAGTCTAAAATGTGTAATTGTTGAATTTTTCATTTCAGACTGCATCTAAGAGTATCAGATCTTCTGATATCTCTTTTACAGTTTAAAATTGTTTTAAAAGATTGCTTCATAATATAAGTATAATGATTACTTTAATTAATGCTGAATCTCATAAAATCTTCTTTATATCATTAACTCATCTCAATAATTTCTTTCTTAAATTCTGAGTTCACAGACATTTCATCAGTACATGATGAATAGTTTGAATGCTCAAATTATATAAACATCATGAAGAGTCTACTTAATCTATAACATAAAGATAATAAATTATGTCAATCTTCTTTATGCATAACTGAGTAATAAAAAAGCTTATAAATTAACAAAGTTCTGTATATTTATTCAACACTTTTCTGTTTAATTATTACTTCATATTAAATGTAATCTATTCTGCTGTTTCATTCTTTCAGTCATTGATTCATTCTTTTACTATCTGTTGACAAAGTCTTGTCTTACAGATAACAATTAAATGTCAGATCTTTATAATTTATTCTTTCTCAATATATAAATCTCTGATTTAAATTACTGTCTTAACTATTCTATCTATCTCTTCATTTTCTGATATCTCTATATACATCAATATTCATCAAATTCATATCTGAATCTTTTAACTTTACAGATTATTCATTCTCTTTATTATGCACTGCAGTAAATATTAATCTGACTGTGTACTCAGTTTAATAGCTGATCAAATTGCTACTTAATTATCTATGTATATGTTCACTGCTTAAAGCTCTGATTCTGTCATTTTCACTGTACTTATTATGCTTATTGTCATGATCAGACTCTGTAGCTTCATCATATATACTGTGAATGTCTTATCTATATTTATGTACATTATATGTCTTAGATCTCTTTTCAGTATCACTGTTGCTGTATTTATCTGACTTTTGATGTCACTATTATTTATGTAAATATTCAATATCTTTTAATTCTGACAAAGTTTATTAATATTGTATCTGTGAACAGCTTTATCTGCATTGTCATTTATGTAAATAGTTAAGCTGTTTTATCATAATAATACAATGTAAAGCATTCTGAATTTCAAGTTAACTTTTAATGAAAGTTATATCTGCATCTTATAATGAAGCTATAAACATTTCAGTGAACTCTTTCAGCAAAGTTTCTTTGTAAAATCAGATCTGATTTTCTTCATTAAAGTGTAAATTGATGCAGTGACAATGTAAAGCATAAACTTTCTCAGTGTTTTCTTTAGCTGCTGTTTCATTAAGAAAAAAAAGAATTTTATGTTCAGTGCTGAGTCTGCTGTTATATGAAAGATCTTCACTATAATGACTTCTGCTTATTGCTGTATGACTGTTAATTTCTAAAAAATTCATTTTTATTGTATAATTATTCTGTGTCTGCTATTTAAGCTGTATCAGACTGAGCAGCAGTACAGAATTTGTGACAACATCATTATTATATAGAATCTTTATAAATTCTTAAGCTTAAAGCTTTATATAAAGTCTGTCAATACTGCTAGATCTCTGAGACTTATTGTAACTTAAGTCTGAATGTATTGTATATGTGCATTTCATTTTAAATGTAAATTTAAAATAACTCTTAACATTCTGCATATCAGTGATGTCTGTACTGTGTATATATTTAAAATCAGCTTTACTGTTATATTATGTCTTGTGAAGCAGTTTGTGAAATAAATAAACTCATACTTAATTAAAATAAAAATAAAGATATATCTTTAAGCTTATTGCTCTGTGTAACTGTACACTGTGTACAAAGTGATGCAGTTCTTCTCTATTAACTTTTTTGTCATTATAATGCTTACATCATCAATTTAATTTACTGCTGTAACTCAAAGCTGTGAATCATTGATTAAATTCAGTATGTCAGCATTGTAAAATAAATATAAAATAAATGATAATGATAAGTTTTAAAATATGTCTATATGAATGATAAAGCTCTCTAACTCATATTTTAATAACTTTATTGTTAATGTTCTTTTTCTCAGAAAGTCTTCTATTCAGTTCACTATCTTTAGTGATAAATGATGTTTTTAAAGATTGTAAAGTAATCTTTTGTAAAAGACATTGTTAAAGACTTCTGATACATTCAGCATTAATAATAATGTAATTAATGTGCTTAACTTTTATACTCTATAAATTTACTTCAACAATGTATAAATTATCTACTCTATAAACACAATCTTCTGACTTCTCAGCAATGTTTTAAGTAACAATTAATAGATCTTTATCATATAGCTTATTCTGTGTATTATTATGAACTTCAGAGCTTTATTTATAATGTTTAGAAATATAATTAATCAGTATATTTTAAACTGCTGATAGTTTTCTTTATTAAGTTTTTACAGCATTACTGTAATGAAGTGTTTAAAGATTCTTAGATGTCTTTTGCTGTTTAGATACAAGTTGTACAGTGAGAGCAGCAGTGAGAGTAATTACAATAATATTTAGTGTAGAACTCAGTTCAGTATGTTATTTAATTTTAATATCTTATTGTTTAATGTTTACATTATAATCTCTGTTAATTTGATCTCTGTAATTGAAAATATAAATACTGACTTAAAATACTTATATTCTGCAATGTTGCTGAGATCTGTCTCTAAAGAAGTTGAAAAGAAAATTATTTAAAATAACTTTATCTTATTCTGTAATTCTGTAAGTTTCAACTTTTTTGTCTATTTCAGAGCAGAAGTGAAAGTCTGACTTGTAACTTCATAATTTCTGACTTACTTCATTAATTTTTATAATTTTTAAAAATTCTTTAAGATCATCTTTATCTGTTCTCTGTAACTCATTCTCATTAATTTTGTCAACTTCTTTCTTTTTTCATTGTAAACTCAGCAATACATCTTTTAAATGTGTATGCTCTGCTCTCTTTATCAATAACAACAGACTTTATTTACTTTTCTTATTATCTCTTTTGCTTTTAAATCAAATTTTGACTTTAATTATTTGCTAAAAGTTAACATCAATACTGTTGTCTTCACTGCAGTCTAAATTATCTCTGTAATAACAGTTATATGTTGCTCTATGTTAAGTTCATTATAGTTATGAAATAATGTTAATAGCTATTCTATTAGAATCTGTTGTAAAAGCTTTATATCTACTCTATCTCATTGCTAATAAAATTGTAATGTAGTCTCTGCTGTAGACAGCAGAAGATGAGTGACAATAAAGTAGTGATTAAAGTTATAATATTATTGTTGTATTTTACAGCTAATTAATTATTGAGTAATGTCTGAGCTATTTAGCATTAAATCTATAATACTGCATACTTGTTGAGATCTTTATGTGACTAAATTCTACAGTAAGAACAGAGAAAGCTGTCATTCATTTATTATTTATATTAATTGCTTTGTCTATAAGTTCTTCTTCATTCTCAGACTTTCTCATGTTAAATGATGCAGATTAAAGTCTTTCACTATAATGTATTGTCAGTAATCATTTTTCAATAAATTATTCAATTACTTTAAAATTACTGTAATGTTCTCTCTGACTATTTCTCTATACACATTGTGAATGCATAAACACTTAAACTGACTATGTTCAGTGTATTAAATCTTTAAAATTATAAGATCTTTACTGTATGTCTAAACTGTTCAATCTATGCAGTTCAATCATAAATTAATGTAGAAGCAGACTCAGATTAATTCTCTTTCTGTGAGTTCTGAATAGATCAGATGAAATCAGTTTTTGTAGAGATAATAAATATTATTATTGTATTTATTGTATTATGACTTTTAAATGATCAGCACATTGTAATCTTATATAATGAAATTCTAAAGCAGAAATATCATAATCTTGTTTTTTAACTTTATTGTGTTGTACTGTAAGATGATGAAGTTTAAGTGTATTAACATTACTTTATCATTATTATAATCTTTAAAATTAATGTTATCTCTATATTCATGATATCTATCATGAAGTCATCTTAACTAATAAACAGCAAGCTCACTGAGTTCTACTTAAAGACACTCTTAATTTCTGTTATCTGATTACTTTTTAAATTTATTTAACACTTAAAGAATTTAATGCTTCAATAACTCACTACTATTTTTACTGTAGCATCTGTCTTTTACATTTTTAAAGATCTGATTGTGATTCTTTTAGATCTATTTTCATTCACTGATCTTAAAGAAATTCAATTTGCATCTGTAATTGCTGTTTTTGTAAATGATATTGATTGCTTTTCATTTTCATTGATGAATGTCTTTAAAATTAATATTGAGATTGATGAGATTCTTATAAGAATCTTAAATATTGTTAAGTAGAACTCACTGATGATTTTATGACTGCTATTTATTATTGTATGTAATGTAAGTATTGCATTCTCACTAATATTGTTACTGCTGTCACTATTATCACTGTTGTCACTGTTAATGCTTTTGCTATAACTGTTGATGTCAATCTTATTAACTTCATCATTAACTGTCTTTAAGAATGTAACTTCTTTAAGTTTAATAACTAATGTTTATGTTAGATATATAACTCATGATAGCTGTGCTATTAGTGTGGTGCCACCTTTTAACAGGTTATGAGCCCGGGTTAGTGCATGATAACTTGCATAAAGTGGTGCCTAGGCCACCTCTGCCGGTGGTTCAAGTCCATGGTGAGGGAGTAAGTCCAAAAGGTCGCAAGTTCAAACCGCCATCTGCGCGCACCCTTTACACCTGCGGGTCGGTTGCGGGCCGATCGCGGGTTAGGGGAAGTGTTAGATATATAACCCACGATAGCTGTGCTATTAGTGTGGTGCCACCTTTTAACAGTTTAAGTTAATATTTGTCATCAGATCTGCTTGATGTTATATGTTATCTGTATATACATTATCTCTTTTTAAAATTTAAGACACTTATTATTCTGCATCTTGTGTAAGTTCTTACAGCTTACACACTTTCTGATGTTGAATTCTAGATTCTTAAAGAAATAATTCTTAAATTTATAACTCTTTATACATATGCTGCATTTCTAAGTATTCTCACATTAAGCACTTAAATAATTATATTTATAACACTTAAAACACTTCTAAATGCAGCAAGCTCAATCATATAACTCTGTCTTCTTATATTCAGAATTTCAAATCAATTCAGTTTAATATGTTAAATTGACATGTTCTGCATTCATAAATTTCATCATTACAGATTCTGTTGCTCATTTTAAGCTGTACAGTCATCTTACATAATTAATTAAAATGTTCTTTTTAACTTCAATCTTATAATTTTCTGTCTATATACATATTACTATAACTTACTAATCTTTCATTTTAATGTTCTGTATCAATATGCTGTGCACAATAACATCATAAATAATGATAACTATCTTGCTGCCTACTTTTAAAGATGTAATTCATTTAATGTTACTTTATAATGACTCTTTTTCAATCACTATGAATATGTACACTGTCAGGTCATCTGACTTCAGTTATTTAATAGCTACAATCTTAATAATAATGATGTTTTAATTTACAGTGATGCAGATGTGACTGTTGATGTGATTGTGTAATGTAATTGATGAGAAAGTACATCAATAATTAATAAAAACAGTGTTAATGAGTTTGATGACAATTCTATAATCATTAAATATAAAAAGATCTGTGATGATGCTTTTTTCTTCAAATAATAATGAAAAGAATACTGCTGTTGAGAGTAACAATACATTTATTATTATTTAAGCTTAAATGTATGTGTATCTATATTTTATAATGATGAAGAATTGCAATGCAGAGTTTCTGTTAATGAGAATTTTTAAAATGTTCTTTGTAACTGTAATGTTGTATTGTACTGTGTTCATGATTCATTATAAAGCTTTCAAATCAACTGTAATTTAAACTGTTTCAGATTGATTCAGAACTTTTTTTATGAAGTTCTGAATAGATTTAACAAAGAGTTCAATATAAATTTATTAAAGAATCTTTTTAAACTTATCTTTCTTAATCTTTGAGTTCACAAAGATCTGAAGTTGAGTTGCTTCATGTTTTAATTGAATGACATGCTCTGATAAAGAAAAGAATTGCACACTCACTGCTGATTATGAAGGTTCTGACATTGTGATTTATATCAAGTTATAAAGTGTGATGAGAAGAGTTACTGACTAGATTTTGAGCTTATTTGGTGCAGTTCTGATGAAGTTATTCTGAAAATTTGTTTTGAGCTAGAGGAGGTGTTTTCTCCGGTCTGGACTAATCGACGTTTTTCAATGGACTAGTCCTAGTAGGGCGACAGACGACGGCCCCCACCCCACATTCACACCGTTTGATGGTTCCTAGACTTCGACGATATTGTTATTGCCCGTTTCTACGTTGCATCGGACTTTGATTTGCAGTGCTTTGTCTTGCCTTGCCTTGCTTTACTGCTTCGCTTCACTATATATAGTCTGTCATAGAATTACTCACAACAAGCATTGAACGATTTCGCCATGCCGAAGGTAAATCCCCACATCTTGGAGAGACTGCCCGCCCTTCCTGAGCTAACGTGGTCCGGCTCCAGATTACAGAGCTCCTCTTCGACTGCGACAACACGCTTGTCCTGTCCGAAGATTTGGCCTTTGAAGCCTGTGCCGAGCTGGCCAACGAGATCCTCGAAAAACACCACATCAAGGACCGCTACACTGGTCCGCAGCTGTTCTCGAACTTCGTCGGCCAAAACTTCCGCGGCATGATGGGCGGCCTGCAGGAGAAGTACAATTTCACCATGAAGCCCGAGGAACTCGAGAGTTTCGTCAAGCAGGAAGAAGACCGCGTGATCGCGACGCTCGAACGCAAAGCCCAGCCGTGCGTCGGCGTCAACGCCGAGCTGGACAAGCTCGCGAAATCGAAAAAGTACGGCATGGCCGTCGTGTCGTCGTCGGCGCTGCGACGCGTGCAGGCCTCGCTCAAGAAAGTCGGCCAGGACCACTATTTCCCGCCGGATCATATCTTCAGCGCCGCGACGTCGCTGCCTGTGCCGACGTCGAAGCCGAATCCGGCCATCTACTTGCATGCGTGTAAGGTGGTGGGCAAGAAGGCGAAGGAATGCCTCGCCATTGAGGATAGCAAGAGTGGGACGCTGAGTGCCGTGCGCGCTGGCATCCCGGTCGTGGGGTATGTGGGGAGTTATGACGGGCACGACAAGCAGGTGGAGATGGCCAAGCTACTCAAAGACAATGGGGCGAACGTCGTCATGACCAATTGGTTGGAGTTCCAGGATTGTCTGACGACTATCGAGAAGTCGTGATAGGACATGTTCGTTTTGACGTTTTCCTTTCCTTTGCGGCAAAGGCAAGGCCGCTGTGACGACTGATTATGGACGATATAACGGAGAAAATTGAGGCTTGGGGTCCTACATAAGAAGGGGTAGAGAGCTCACCGATCTTCGCTCTTTTGAACATCTACCCTTAGATATTATGATCATCTCATTGGAATCTCTGTCGTTGTCGTTATCTTCCAACAGAATAGGACGGTGGATTGATCAGATGATTTAGATGAGGATAAATCTATTCCTACTGTCTTGCAATCTAGGAGACACCTACCTTGCAAACATTCAATCATTTAGTGCTCTAATTGATCGGTCCCGCATGCAAAACACTTCGTGATAAAGCCAAAAATTCGAAAAATCAATTGTGGAGAAAAGTGGACTATCTTTTCCTTCCTCTTCCTCTTCCTCTTCCTCGATCTTCTGCTTCGAAACATCCCAGCAAGCCCTACTCTCAGCCCATCCTTTCCTTGACGTACGTCGCAGCCAACAACAATGTTGTGTCTGACACCTCCACATGTATCCGTCTTCTCCAGAAAATCCATAGCCGTATCGCCACTGTGCCTTGAATTCTCTCGCTCGGACTCCTGACAGGGAGGGGGAGGGATGTTCTTCTGTCGTTCATAGATCAAACCCGGTCGGGTTGTTATTCGCAAAGGTGTCTCACCACGTATCTAACCTATCTACGCCGATTCCGGGACTGTAAGGATGGCTGTAGTCCTGGGATAGAATCAAGGGTGGATGGGCGGGGGTGATTGGTTCTTCTCTCACTCCCAGGGAAAGAGTGGTGGAAAATGAACTACTTCGACCGCGAACCTCTGACACTGGCAACACACTCGATCGTTATTTCATTGGTCGTCTCGAGTACAGGCTACGGCCAATACAAATACGGTGTCTAACAATACACGCTCCAAAGCCTGTCTTGCCACCGTATCCGAGCCCACCCATCGACGCCTGTGCGTGCATCCAGTCCCCGCGGTGCTAATGTTGTACAAGGATCCTATCTGTAAGCAAGAGGTTTCATCAACGTAAGCGAGTGTGTACTGATCATTAATCTCGAATCCTTCCTGGTCCAGAGAAGACGTAAGGGCTCTCAGTCTGCGTATACTCCAGCGCGAGTGACTGCCCTTTTCGGGCCGTTGCCTTCCCATCACCTCCGTAGCTGAAAGGTTAAGGTATCAATCTCCGAGTGTGCGGCAAGGCAATCTACCGCACCTCCTGCAGTTCAAACCCGCGCAACGGCAGCGGCCCCGTCTGGATCGGCGGTGGAGGTCCGGTCCCGCTCCGTCTTCTCCTCTCGCGCTCCAGAGGCCCGTTATCCCAACCACCCATGTCTCGGCCGTTTCGGAACTTCCCACCTACGCCCTTCATCCAAGTGGCGTCTTCATCGACGCCAAGCCAATAGGTTTTGCCGACGCTGACCATCGCGCGACCGAGGCGGCCTTTCCAACCTTCTCCTTCGCTGAAATGAGGTTCGAATGGGTTCTCGACGAGCGAGCTGTCCTCGGGCTGCAGGTGGATGTTGCTCCGGGATGAAACGTCGGCGATATGTTGTCGCAAGACGGAACGTGCGTATGACAACACAACGAACGCAAAGTAGACCCTGACCATCAGCAGCGCGCAGATGACGAGAATGCTGCTCCAGCTTTCGGGCTGGGCGAAGCCATGTCCGAGACTCGGTCCCGGCGCCGATGCAGATGCGCCGCGAACGCCGATCGCGACGGCATCTTGGCCCGTTGTCAGACCTGCAGCAGGGGTGGCGGCGACTTCGACATGGGAGACGTTGTACTTGGGGCTAGTGAAGCCGGCCGTATCGCCCATCATAGATCCGCCGACTCCGGGAGCAGGCGCGCCTTGTGCGTCGGAGTGGTGCTGGCTGATGACGAGAAACCAGGTGACCGCGAACGCGGCGGTATATGCCGCATTGATGACTGTGTCAAGCACGTAGAACCAGGCAAGGGCAAGGCATTGGAGAGGCGACTGTTTCCGGATATGTGGCGCAAGGGTGGCGGTCAGCACGAGGGCGAAGAGCGAGTAGATGTACATGGATAGTTGGAGTGGAGAGAGATGAAGGCCCGTGAGGATGGCGAGGAGGCCATAGAGGCCGGAAACTTTGTTGAGGAGGAGGGAGAGCGTGATGAGCTCTGTTCCCGTCCGTAAACTCATTAGATAGAGAAATGTCTAATACGAAGTAGTTGTCAGAAAGAGATCACTGATCGAGAATGGTATAAGGTCGCTTTGCAAACACACGTAGGTGATATAGCATTGATTGGGGGAACAGTCATCATACCTGGGGCCGTGGTAGGCGGAACAACCTTGCGGAGACACCCATTATGATTCCACCGATTGACCTTCTCCCATCCGTGCCGTAGGTAAGGTACTGTACGTTACCTTGCCTTGGCTTGGTGAGTGCATGCACACATGTGTCAGTCCGGATTGTGGGAAGGTGGTCGTCGTGGGCCAGCCAGCATCAGGAAGTCTCCGAGGCACTCGTACTCGGCAAATTAGTCCGGTCTCCCATTACGACCAATGACGAATCTTGCCGACCCTGCACTCATAATAATCAGATCACTTTAATTCGGTCATAACGTTGGTCTTAGTCTTCAGTATCAGGTTGATGCTAATACCAACTCATGAATTGCTCTATTAAGCTCTGGTATCTGCGTACCCAGAAGGAACCAATGCATATCTATAATACACTGTCAGGGAGTATGCTCAAAACATCCATACAAGAAACAGAAGCCCCCGCTCAAAACGCCTACCATTCCTGTGAAAGGATGAAATCCCGCGAGATTTACAGGATGACCGTGAGGGAGGGGTACGGCAACGACGCGGCGTCAGGGGATGGTGAGATATTAAGTCCCCTTGAGCGATATGGTATCAACAGGCGCATCCTTCGTTACTTGCCGGTTGCGTTGGATTGATGTTGACGTCGATCACTATGGCTTTTATCAGCATAACACAGAGATACTAATAGCCTCTCACTTACTTTGCGACTCGACCCTGTTCCCTTCCCCCTCCATTCCCGGTAAAGCCTGCGCTATCCTCCTGAACAGCTGCTTAACGTTGTGCCCCAGCTTCGCGCTCGTCTCAATGAACATCAGGTTGTGTTTCTTCGCCTCCTCTTCTCCCTGTGCGCTTGTGACCTCTCTCTTGTCATTCAGGTCGGTTTTGTTCCCAACCAGCACGATGATCACGTCGTTCCCCCTCTCCCCTCGAACGTCATCCACCCATTTCCGCGTGTTCTGAAATGACTTGGCGTTGGAGATGTCGTACACGACTACGGCTACGCTGGAGTCGCGGATGTATGAGGGTATCAAACTTCGGAACCGTTCTTGGCCGGCAGTGTCCCAGAGCTGTAATCGAACTGTCCGATCTTCGAGGTACATTGTCTATGTTCCTGGATTAGCCCGTAGAATCCAAAGCGCGGCTCAGTCCTGTACACATACTTTTGAGAGAAAGTCAATGCCTATCGTTGCTTGATACTGGTTGTCGAATGAATCGTACATGAATCTAGTTATTAAGGAGGTTTTGCCAACTGCGACAGCAGTCGATACAACATCAGCCAGGTCCACGTATAGATCGTTCGTTATGGATATGTACCGCTCTGTTCCCCTAGGAAAACAAGTCTGGACAAGCTCTGGTCAGCGTTCCTTCGGTACTCATAGCTCTCGAGGCAACAGTATCTGCTTACTTGAACTTCTTCAGAGGATTCGAATACGATCCTACGGTCGACTGTGCCGCCATGGTGATAATGAACCTGGGTGAGGAGCAAGTCTAAGATCTTAAGGTGATAAGGGCGCGGGTAGGTACTTGTGAATATAATTGATCCGTTTTCAGGAGAGCTGCCTCATAACAATTGCCCAGTCCGGGGAAAATTAACGTTATTCCGAGCGCATCACTATCGCTTCCGCTTTGGCTTAGCCCACAAAAGCTTAGTCATCCAGCATGCACATCGCGGAACATGTAACTGAAAACTTATCGATAGCCAGCGGTAGCAAGAAGAAATTCACGAATCTCGAGGATTGACCACGGAAGTCATGGCGACAGTGCTTAACCCACCAAGCCAATTCAAGCAGCCTTCAAGAAAGGGTAAGAAGGCTTGGAGGAAGAATGTCGACATCACGGAAGTTCAGGAAGGCCTCGAGGATCTTCGACAGGAAGTGATCAAAGGGTGAGGACTTTCTCCGCACAATGCCCGTGCATGGTAGGGCAAACTTAACTGGTGACCATTGTTTCGCAGCGGCATTATTGCAGAAAAATCTTCCGATGACCTTTTCACGCTCGATACAACCGGGTCAGACGCCATCCAAAAAGCTTACAATAATGTCCACAAACCGCTCAAGGCCGACGAGATTCTATCACAGCGGTCCGCGATACCGGCGATCGATAGTCGAAAAAGGTCAGGGGTTAATGTGACAGACGGAGTGATTGAGCCGAACAGCAAGAGGCGGAAGGGAGGGGTTAGCCACAAAGAACTCCAGCGGCTGAAGAATATTGCATACGGCGGAGAGACGGTACCTAAGGATGTTGTCGCAACAGCCAACGCTCCTGACTACGATCAGTGGGCGGATACTCTAGAAGTTGCAGACAACCAAGATCCTTGTTTCTCGTTTCTAGAACCGCCTAAAGCGATTAAGGCGCCAAGGACGCTCAAAGAATCACCAATCTCACTCGTCGCGAACGGGAAGGATGTGCCTGCAGTCAAGAAGCCGAACGCGGGTATCAGCTATAATCCTGTGTTCCAAGATTGGGATCAACTATTGACCGAGGAAGGCGAGAAAGAGGTAGAAGCGGAACGCAAGCGGTTGCATGAGGCCGAAGTGGAGAGACAAAAGCTGGAAAAGATAGCGGCGGCCCAAGAAGAGGAGGACACTTACGCTCGAACAGAAGACGAAAGGGCCTGGGAGGGTATCGAAAGCGAGTTCGAGGGCGAAGAGTGGTTGACGAAACGAAGACCAGAAAGGAAAACCCCCGCCCAGAGGAACAAAGTCACGCGAAGAAAGGAAGCGGAGAGACGGGCGCGGTGGGAGGCACAGATGAGGAAGAGAGCGCAACAGGCGGAGCAGATCAAAGCCATCGCCAAGGCGGTCAAAGCTCGGGACGAGGCTCGCAACCAGCTTTCCACGCGAGTGGAGAACGGAAGCGACTCCGATGTCGACGATCGAAAGTTGAGACGCAGGAAGTTTGGCAAGAATCCGTATGTCTCTCCCGTGCTGGCCGGACGGAGCATATACTGATTGAAGCGAGCAGACTCCCCGAACCTCCCCTGGAATTGGTCCTTCCCGACGAACTCCGAGACTCGCTCCGGCTGCTCAAGCCTGAGGGCAATCTGCTCAAAGACCGGTTCCGCAACATCCTCGTCAGAGGCAAGATGGAAGCGCGGAGGCCGATCACGCAGCCGAAGAAGGCGAAGAGGACGTATACGGAGAAGTGGACGTTTAAGGACTTCACGATATGATTGCGAGAGCGGGGGGGTATAATTTGTGGTTGTTGGAAAGACTACGGACCTAGAGATGAACGGGAAAAGCCATAAAAGCTGGTTTGCGAGCCACTGTGTGGTTGTAGGCCTACTGTGCCCTAACTTCTTCTACAAACTATAAACAAGTCCACAATCTGTATGTTTCAGACTCGAATCACGTCTGTATACCTCGTGGCTACCTCCACATTGCCCTACCCAGCCTTTTCATAATGTTTCCATGCGTTCACCATCATCATTACAACAAAGGTGTCCAAGAAGGGCATCCCGAGGCTCGACGGAAATTCCTGGCCGCTAGTCTGTCTCCCCTGATTGTTTGATTATCACCCTTAGAAGTTAGGTGTTATTTCGTGGATGTAGGTTGACAGTAATCGCGTGCCTTTGAAGCTACGAATGGTAGCACTTGATTCCGATGTAGAGGTCGGTTGTTCTTTCAAAGCGGATAAAACAGAGAGGTATGTGTGGTCTTCATCTCATTGATGTATTTATGCGCAAGAAGGCACCATAGACTTCGTCTGTCGAGCTCGAGGTTGCCGATTCCCGCAGAAGTATCGGCCACCTTCGACGTCGTCTACGTCGTACAGATATGCCGGGTCGTTGACCTCGGCTCCAGTCGTAAGCTTCTCACAGAACACAATCCTGTCATTGTTGGGACACGTAGAGGTAGGAGGCCCAATTGAGCGTCTTGAAGGGAGTATTTCGGGTTCGAATGCTGCTATTTGCTGATATAGCACGTCATCGTTCTCACCGCTTGATTTTCCGAGGATGAAAGTTGAGATGGCATTATAGGGCTTCGACAATGCCTAGTAAAGTAAGGATAAGCCTGATAACATCGTTGCTCAGTTCACATACCATAGTCGACGGACTGTACCTGGAAGGCGGTTCACTTCTTCCCTCGTTTCTTCTTATTCCTTGTCTTCCCCTGCTCATGTCCCTCCTCAGTTTGCTTCACTCTGGTCCTCGTACCCCACCTCTTGGCGTGCTCCGACTCAAACGCATCCTTCTCCCTCTGAAACAAAAGCATACAAGCCCTCGCATCTTCCACGCTCGAATGCTCCCCTCCTTGAATATCCACCCCCAACACCTCCTTCGCCAACCTCTTCAAACTCGGCGTCTTTCCCATCGCCAGCCGTCGGAACGCCGGATGCCGACTGGTGTCCCTAATATCCCTCTTCGGATGCCCGAGCATTAACACCTCCAGATCATGCCTCACGCCGTGTCCCACTAGAATCTTCCCGTCGAGTAAGCCGGCGACGGCAGTCTGTACGTCCTCCAGTGAGCGCGCGCTCCGCATGTGCGAAGGTAAGATGCCGGAGATGGGAGTCCGCCAGTCCGTAACGAGCTCTTTGGGTCGGACGTAGGAGTCGTATATTTGGACGCCGTGGTAGTTCACGATACTTACGCGGGCGAGGGCAGAGGTCAGGTCTGGTGTGGGGCCGACACCGACCATTTCGCAGTCTAGGGAGAGGTACCTGCCTGCTTCGCCGCTGTTTGGTAAGAGAACATTTAGCAAAGTGATCTTGTATTGAGCACGTCGAGCATTGGAGTTGTGAGACTGTGAGGATCTCAGGGTCCCGGAGAGATATGAGGGCGTACGTTGTGGATAAGCCCTCGTTTACTTTATCGACAATCTTCGTAGGGGCAACCGGCACCTCGATCACGGTCTCATCTTCCATGATCCTTCGCTTGTGGTATCTTTTGCCGGGTTGTATGGCTTGAGCTTCGTTCCCTCCTGGCTTGCGTCGCTTTACGCCGTGATGCTGTCGTTGGTGTAGATCTTCGCTGGTCTTGCGCTTGGGAGGTCTGGGTATTGACTGGAGGGTCTTCTGAAGCTTCTTCCAATTGCTCGACAGGGCTTTGAGATCCATTTCCGAGTCCGTTTATTGTGGATTGATTGATTGATTGATTGATTCTTACTCCGTTCCAGCCAATTAGGCCATGCGGGTGTGACTAATCATGCGTTATGCGCATTTATGTACGGGTTATGAAGGTTATGCAGAGCATACTCCTATGCTGGCTCGTCTACGAACTACCCTTAAAACGTGGCTCATACCACTGACCTCAGCGCTTCCCTCACCCTACTAAACTGTCCTAGGAGTCCGGTTTCCAGTACCATGTTGATAGCGGCCCTCAGGGTATCCGGTTCTCCTAGTAGTTTGGCCAGATCCCGGTGCCTGGTGCGTCCAAAGGCCTCCCATCTTTCCTGCGTCCACCTGCTGCACGCCAGTAGCACATGATGTACACTCTGGTCTCCTTCTCCGCAGCTGCATAGCGGTGTATCGAAGCCTGGGACCTTTCTTCCGTGGAGGAACTCCCCCAGACCGATCTTACCTGTCCTCAGCTGCACCCCGATTGTACTCTTAGCTTTGGAAAGCATCCCATGTAGTTTGAGGACGTTCTTGTTTGGCCGCTCTGTAATGCGGTAGCTGTGTCGTCCCTTAGGACTGGTCTTCCAGTCTTGCTCCCACTCTTCCCGCCATCTGCGCGCGGACTGCATCTTGATGGCCGCGATGAGGCTTTTGGGGGTGTATTTCAGGCTTTGACTGGTCTGAACATCTCCCTCTGCCGCCTTCTTTGCTGCTTGATCCGCGTGCTCGTTGCCAGGAGTTCCTAAGTGGGCTGGGGTCCAGATAATTGTGATGTTGGCGGTGGTGCTTTCTCGTATCTGCTCCCACATCTTCGCGATTTCCCTCAGTATTTCTTGTCCAGACTTAGTGTAGCCTGTCTGCACGGCCTTAATGGCTGCCTGGTTGTCCGTGTAGATGTCGTATCCTTCCCTGCCTTGATCGTGGTTCCTAGCGATTAGGAACCTAATTATGTCGAAAGCCGCCATCACCCC
>JAABUY010001377.1_pt1 | contig 33058 bp, 36 predicted proteins | sample 5560271 | NCBI WGS metagenome assembly JAABUY01 (sample SAMN10711886, study PRJNA513374) | rock metagenome | isolation source: Antarctica rocks | place: Antarctica: Victoria Land, University Valley | reverse complement strand
TTCAGCTATCAACTCAGCTATCACCTCAGCTATCAACTCAGCTACAGCTCAGCTATCAACTCAGCTATCTACTCGTTCGCCTACTAGTCAGTCTACTCGCTTCAAAACATGCTTTATGCGACGTGTTTAAACACGAGTTATTCGCTTCATGATCTACTTCATGATCTACTTCATGATCTTACTTCATTCTTCATTGCTAATTAGCTCAATAGAAAGCACTCTTCATGAATCAATATCAAACTTTCTATCGAGCTTTCTATCGAACACTCTACGTGCTTCAAAATACGCGTCGATCGAATGCATAACACGAATCAAACAGTGCTTCAAACAATGCTTTTCACTGAGCTATCTACTGAGCTATCTACTGAGCTATCATCGTCTTTCTACTGATCTTTCGATCGAACTTTCTATTGAGCTACCTACTGAGCTATTATCGTCTTTCTACTGATCTTTCGATCGAGCGTTCTACTGAGCTATCGATCGAGCTTTCTACTGATCTTTTGACCGAGCTTTCTATTGAGCTATCTACTGAACTATCATCGACCTTTCTACTGATCTTTCTACTGATCTTTCGATTGAACTTTCTATTGAGCTATCTACTGAGCTATCATCGTCTTTCTACTGATCTTTCGATCGAGCTTTCTATTGATCTTTCTACACATCATTCAAGAATCAACTTTGTTCTCTATCGAGCATCAAATATGACTCTATCGTACATTCTACGTGACTTCATATCGAACATTCTACATGACTTTCTACCTCATTAAGTTTCTCATTAAGTTTCTCATTAAGTTTCTCATTGACTTCTTCATTGACTTTTTCAGCGCATATATTAAACTGTGTAAATAGCTATTATTTAGATAGTCAAATTAATTATTCAACGTTGCAACTATCAATGCTACAAGTGTCAGAATCATGTTTGTTGAATCAAACATCAAAGACACATACTGCGCTCATAGAAGTTCTAAAGATGTTGATGCTTTTATGAATATGCATCAGTTAAAAGTGACGCAAATCTGAAACATGAGATTAAATGAATATTTGAAATATTGATCGCTAAAAGCACTAAAATCTGTCTCTGTCACTCTTTACAAATTGCAGATGTAGAATGATCAGTAGAATGATCAGTTGAAAGATTGATCAAAAGATCAGAAGAAAGATCAGTAGAAAGCTCAGTCGAAAGATCAGTAAAAAGCTTGATGAAAAGCTTGATGAAAAGCTCAGTAAAAAGCTCAGTCGATAGCTCAGTAGAAAGCTCAGTAGAAAGCTCAGTTGAAAGCTCGATGAGAAGCTCAGTAGAAAGCTCAGTCAATAGCTCAGTAGAAAGCTCAGTAGAAAGTTCAGTTGAAAGCTCGATGAAAAGCTCAGTAGAAAGCTCAGTAGTAGAAAGCTCAGTAGAAAGATCAGTAGAAAGATCAGTAGAAAGATCAGTAGAAAGCTCAGCAGAAAAATCAGTAGAAAGTTTGATATCAAGTCATGAAGAGTGCATTCTATTAAGTCAGTTAGCATTATTGCATACAAAATAGAAAGTATAAACTGTTTTATGAAGAAAGAAAGAAGTGAGAAGAAGTAAATACTTTGAATTTTCTGAATTTTCTAGCATCGATCTTCAACTGAGAGCGAAGATTACTAATCACAGAGATAACAATACTGTTTTCAAGTCATGTAAAAAGCATTGTTTGAAGCATTGTTTGATGTATTTTATGCATTCAATCAACGTATTTAATAAGCGTTTGATAGAGAATTTGATAGAGTGTTTGATAAAGAGTTTGATAGAAAGTTTGATAAAGCATTTGATAAAGAATTTGACAGAGCGTTTGGTAGAAAATTTGACAGAGAATTCAATAGAGTGTTTGATAGAAAATTTGATAGAGCGTTTGATAAAGAGATTGATAGAGTGAGTAGATGAGCGAGTAGATGAGCGAGTAAATGAGCAAGTAAATGAGCAAGTAAATGAGCGAGTAGATGAGCGAGTAGATGAGCGAGTAAATGAGCGAGTAAATGAGCAAGTAGATGAGCGAGTAGATGAGCGAGTAAATGAGTGAGTAGATGAGCGAGTAAATGAGCGAGTAAATGAGCGAGTAAATGAGCGAGTAAATGAGTCAAACTTCATTGAAAATTAAATGATTAACTGTAATAGATTTAACTTTTGCAACTTTGATAAAAGAATCAATCATTTTACAGATTAAATAATTAAGATTTCAGCACGTTAGTGAAAAGAAATCAAAATCAGTCAATAGAAGTAACTGCGTTGCTAACTAGATTCATTGACTGCTCAAGCAAGTCTATTATTAATAAAAAGCAACGCAGTTTTCAATCTTTGCTGACTCAGAACTGATTAAGTAGTTTCATTAACTTGTCTCAGTTTTGCCTCAGTTCTTAAACATAGTAGATGAAATCTAGTCTTATGCTACATCTTTTCAAGTAAGCGATGATGACTAAGCTTCTTTAAGTTAGTTGTCTTGCTTACTATGTAAGATTCAATTACTACATCTGAGAGCATGAATTTGAATTACAGTCAGAATTTTCTTAAATCTGAAATAATATCAAACTTTGTTATCATCTTATTTGATGCAATAAGCTCAATGAATATTTTATTCACATTAACATAATTTAAGAATAATAACATATCAGAAACATTTATGTGACATTAAATGAACTTTTAATGATAATAGCTGCAATCATGATTCACGATGAAGAATTCAACAGTTTATCAAACGTGATGATTGATTACATGCAGATGAAATTCATTGTTCTAGTAAAGTTGAGCAACAGTGATGAAAAAATAGACTTTTATCAGAAAGATCATTGCAAGATCAAGACATCATGATGACAAGATGATAAAGCATATTTATTGTTATTTTAATATCAATCATGTCTCATAAAGATAATCATTAATAAAGTTGCATTGTATAACTTTATTGAAGAATCTAAATCTTGAACTATTTGCTCTTGAATGTTCTTGACTTACTTGATTTCTTGAATATCTTTGATGTCTGAAGTGTTTTTGACATCTGAAATGTCTTTGACGTCTTGAATGTCTTTGACGTCTGAAGTATCTTTGACGTCTTGAATATCTTTGACGTCTGAAATGTTTTTGACGTCTTGAATGTCTTTGACATCTTTCGCTTGTCAAAAGTCTTTGAAGTCTCTTTATCACTTGACTCATCGTCAAAGTTTGCATTCTTGTTCAACTGCTTTTTCTTTTGAGACTGCAAAATCGCTTTGTTTCTTAATTTGAAAGTGAATTCATTCATCAAGAATCTTTCGTGAAAAGAATGAATGAGATAGTTCTCGATATCTTTGACTTCGCAAAGATGATGTAGTTCACGTCATCACTTGTAGTAATATTCTTCATTTTTTTTATTAGCGTAAGTTTCATTCATACTCACATATTTATCTGAAACTCATATCTTGATTGCATTACTCAGCGACATGCAAGTCATGCAAATCATGCTCACTTGATCAAAATCAACAGATTAGTTCTTATTAAGATCTTGAGAATTGAATTTCTTAATGACAAGTGATATTGTAAGATCATCAAGATGAACGCAAGAAATGAAAACATCTTTGACATCTTTTAGATCAGCATTGACGTAAAGAACATAGTTCTTGAAATCATCAAATTTGACAAAGAAATGAATGACAAAGAAGATGATGAAAGAATTGTCACTGTCATACAAAGCATAGTTTCTTATGATAAACTTCTTCTTCATCGTCTTGAAGAGAGTGCAAGAAGAATGAGTGATATGCTTGAGTTTCTTCAATTTCTTGCTGAAAGTCAACTTTTCATCATCACTGATAAAATTCTCATTCTGATGCTTCTTTGTGAAAGTCTTTGACTCGACTTTCATGTTATCATTGAGTTATCAATTGATATCAGTAAAACATATTGAATTAAGTGAGAAAAGTTGATGTCATACTGCGTTTGATACATTCATTCTTGCAACAATATTTTCTTTCACTTTGACATCATTAATAAAGTTCTCATTCTGATGCTCTTTGATGAAAGTCTTTGACTTGACTTTCATGTTGTCATCAAGCTGTCAATTGATATCAGCTAAATATATTATATTGAGCGAGAAGAATTAATGTCATACTGCGTTTGATACATTCATTCTTGCAGCAATATCTTTTTTTATTCTGATAATGAAGTTAGATTAATCAATTGTGTAGTGAATGAATATTAGATGTAAACTAGTCATGAGCGCTGATTCTTGAAAAATTTAATTCAAGAACAGAAAAAATTTGATGAGCAAAAAGCTCAATGAAGATATGAAGTACTAAGATTGAATGTTTGATTGTTATGATCATGATGATAAATAATGAGTTGATTGTGATAAAGTGTTGAAGATTTTGATTATCTTGAAGATTGTAAACAAAACTTATTTATTTTGTTGAAGTTCTATTTCTTTCTCATTCTAAATCTCAATTCATCAGTTAAACTTAATGATTTAATTTCAACATCTTTGTTCTATTATTAATGTTTATTCTGATTGCGCTGTCTTACATTTTAACATTCTCATAATGAAGAAGAATGTCAGCTCAATTATGACAGCAATATTATCTTTTGATCAGCTGAGACTTTAGATAGACTTCTTCTCTGAGATAGATTTCAGAAAACTCATCAACAAGTGAATGTTAAATCATGAAAGTAACAAGAATTAACTTAGAAAAATCTTGAATATTTTTGAACAAGCTGAACTGCATGTAAAAAAACCGAACGATGTTGTTATGAAAGTCTGAGAAATGCTGATCGATGAAAAAATATGAAAAGCAAAGTTCAAGACAAAGAATGATGTTATTAAAATGATCAACATCTCATTTTTGAAGAACTTTCGCGCTTGCGCTTAATCAAGTCAAAATAGAAAGAAGTGTTATATTATCATTATCAAGATGAAATGAGAAATAAATGTTCAAGATTGATGATTCAAGACTTTGAATAAAAATTATTTTAACAATGTCACATTTATTGTGAAAGATTGAATCTTTGAGCTGATAAGTAATCTGATTCAAAAGATCATCATGAATCATTTGCAAAAAACTCAATTAAATCAAGACTCAATTTGATTGATTATTACAAAGAATTAAAAAGACATGCAATTACTTGATGAAAATGAGATCAAAGTATTACTTTCTTGAGCGTTGATTTCAAATCACAAGCTTGTCAGATTCAAGAATTCAAGCATTCAATTATTTAAAAGATGAGCATTCACAGTTGAAGAATTCAATCTTGACATTGAGATAGATAATATAGATTATGATAATATTGTTATGAACTCAAAAAATGAGAATATAAGCATGCTTAATTTCAAGAAAGATGAAAGTGATATGAGTTCAGTGAAGTTTGAACATATCAATGAAGTTGACAGCGCAGATGATGAAGATGAAGAGATTGACAGCAAGATTAACATCATTATTCATTGCAAGAAGAAACATTTGAGCTGCATTTGCAAAAACATTGAGTCTAGTCTGTTAAAAAGATTAAGACATAAGAATGCAAGAACATTCAATTTAAAGACAGAAACTTAATACATTGTGACACTTTAACGCATAATTGAATGCAACTTCAATGAAATGACTTTAAAACATGTCTGTCATAAACATCTTCATGCTTTCATCAATCATTTTGATCTGCAAATGCAAAAGCTGATCTTGAATGAATTGAAAACTCATCTCAAAGCATGTTGAAATCATCGCGATGATTTAAATGTCTTCAAGACTAGCTCTGATCACATGTCATGATTTTGATTAAAATTTCGTTCACAAATTGAGAATAATCTACATGATGTTTATGCAAAGCAATCAATAAGAAAAAGCATTGTTTATCAATCAAGTGTGCATCAAGTCAAGATCATTATGAATGAGATTAAAAAGTCTGAGATCTGAGTGAATTGACAAAAGAACAAAAATCTGCTTGTACAGAAAATGTTTCTTTGATTGTGAGATGAAATTACTAGTGATGAACAACATAAAAAGAGTATTGATGACATGATAATCAAAGAATTCAATATGTATCTGCATCATCAGCGTCAAAGAAACGATCAATCAAATAAGAAATGATTGCATATCATGTTTTACTTTCTCAGTTAACAAATCATGAAACAAGACATTGAATACTGAATGCTCTATGCATGTCTAAGACTTGATAGAAACATTCAACTGATATCTTATTCATACTATGTCAAGTTTGTAACTTCTGATGATTCAACATTCTTTCGTTACATAGACATGAACATTTCTAAGTATCTTGTCGACGATCATAAGAGAAACATTATTCAGAAGTCATTATCATTAGATGATAAAAGTCTTGAGAAGTGCATCAAGATAGTCTTTGATTTTCATAAGCATATAGAAAGATGATGAGTGAAAGTGAAGACATGCAAGATGATAATCAATGATTATATTCATGATCTGAAGAAAATCTGATTGAAAGAAGATGTTGTCAAGTATGATGATTTCGTTCTCATTTTCTATCAATAAGATGAAGTTCATGTTATGAAATCAAAGATTCTTCACGAATTAACTCATAATAATGACAACATCAAATGTAGAATCATTCTTTCTTGATTTGTTGCAGTGAATCAAAATGATCAGACATTGAATAATAAGAAATTCGACAAGTGAAAGAATATCGCGCGCGCTTACGCTATTCAAAAAGTCATCAATCTTACACTTTTTAATCTGATCAATAAATTTGAACTCATTCTTTACAAATTCTCAGCGTCAACACAGCTATATTTAGACAGCTTGATCAGTCAGACGTTGATTTGTAAAATCATCTGAGATGATTTTGTTGTACAAGTTCAGACAAATGTGATGTTGAGAGTGAATCATGAATGAGCTGATCATGCTATTAACAGACATCGATTTGAAGCGCTGCAAGCGTTTAGAAGAGTTTACAATATGATGAAGATGATCGAGAAATTATTTTATGAAGCAGATAGTTTTTTCAATAAATAAATAGAAATAAGTAAAATGTCATTTTTTCATAAACATTTTAACAAAGCTTTTCGTCTTTCAGATGAACTCTCTCTCTAATTGATTGAATGAATGATAAAGTCACGTCATGCTGTTTTAACTTGTTCAAATTTCTTGATCATCTTTCTCTGTTTAATAAATTGAATGATAAAGTCACGTCATGCTGTTTTAACTAGTTCAAATTCTTTGATCTTTACTACAAACATAAATCATACATTGACATTGAGAAAAAAGAAGAAAAGTGATGTAAATCTTTGTCAATGATTTTTATCATTAATGCGTTTGAAAATTGACTCATCATTACGTTAAAAGAAACGATCATAGAAAAATGAAATTTGAAAAGTAAGATCTTGAATTCAATGAACTTGTGATAGATTCACATATGTTAAATCTTGACAGAAGTTCAACATAGCAAGATTGAGAATCACTTTGATTAAAATAAGCTTTTGACTTTTGTGAATGATGATAGCAAAGATCAGAATCAGAGAAAATTACTTATGAGAACATGTATTATCATTATTATTTCACGTAGCTGTTCTGAGAAAAATAGAAACAACATTTCAATCATTGATGAGCATGCTGATAAAATCAACATAGTCATTCATCTTCATCAAAACAACTGCAGAAAGAGTTGTAAAAGAATTGTTTGTATCATCATTGTTAAAACTCTTTCGCATGAAATTATGTAACAGCAATGATTAGATAATCATTGAGTAATCAGAGTCTCGAAGATGATCATTCTGATTGCTCGAATCAGAAGTGATCACAGTAAGCATGACGAGCGTAGTGCTCATCTTGCTCATCTTGCTCGAAGATGATCAAAGCAATCATTCAGAGCAGAAACGACTTGACATGATTCTTTTATATTTATATAACGATGATCGTTCTCTTAAATAGAAGCTTCGTGCTCAACTCATGTAATAGTCAATACAGTCTATTGTCTTAGTTATTCTCAGACTTTCAGTCTAGTGATTAGTTTGTTACTATACTGATCTCTATTTATATTTTGTGTTGTTAAAGAGACAATCATTACACTTTGAGCATCTCGCTTTCGCAAGATATCAAAGCATCATCTTATCACGATCGTTATGTCATTTTCAGAACGAATCACATCAGCAGACATCACTGCATTCTCAAATAGCAAGTCATTGATTAAGATATCTACATCGAATCTGTACTATGAAGATAGAGATAAGCTTGACGCTTTTCTTATACAAGTGAACGTCTATGTCAGAGCACACAAGAAACTAAGTTCATTTCATGACAAGATATTGTTTGCATTCTCATACTTCAAAGAAGATGTCTTCAAATGATTTAAATCATTGATAAAGAATCACTTGAAGAATAAGTCAAAAGATCAAGAAGATAAGATTAACAGAGTCTTTGAAGACTTTTCTAACTTTAAGCAAGCAATACAAAGAATGTATGAACACATAAATGCGAAACGAATCATCGAACGACAGCTGTATGATATTAAGCAATCAGAATCAGCATTCAAGTACATCGCTGCTTTTCAGTCAATTGCAGCAGAGATTGAATGAGATGACTTGACTCTTACAGCACAGTTCTATAGAGAACTGAAGAATGTGATAAAGAACGAGATAGCTTGTATGAATAAACTCGCGACTTTGCATGCTATGATTAGCAAGGCAATCGTGCTGAATAATTGACAGTACGAGCGAAGACTTGAAAAGAAGAACAAGATCGCTTATGTCTCAGTTGCACGAAGCAAGAGAAAGAAGAAGCAACTTTATTACGATTCTCAATCTATGAAGTTAGACGCAATTCGAAAGATATCGATGAACGCTTGCGATAAAACTGTTCAGCAAAGCAAAACATGTTATACATGTGAAAAGCTAGATCACTTCTTTAGAGATTGTACTCAGAACAAGTACAAGAACAAGTCAAAGCTCTATGATAAACAAGACAGATCTTTCGCAGCAATGAAAGAAGATCAGAAAGACAAGCATCAAGCATTGTCGTGAACAGCATGTTACAAAAACAACTGTCACACTCATCTGAGCAATAAGAAAGATTCTGAATGATATTTGAAATTCTCACGAAAGAATCATTTCTACGCAGCAACTCATCATCAGTCAGAAGCGCACAATGAGAAAAGTGACGAAAGTTTGTTCACTATGATCGCGAAATCAGAGATTTTCGACAGCGAAGCATATAACTCGAACAGGTCGAACAGCACTGAAGAAGCTATTCATCAAGCAGTCGAGAAAGAAAATCGACTTAGCGAAACTCTACAAGCATTCACTATCGCAGCAGAAGACATTCTCAAGCAAGAAGAAGATCATCTTGAAGTAAAGAAAGATCTTAGAAAACTTACAAATTAGACGAGTTTTATAAGCATGTACAACGAATTGTACACTCTCTTCAGACAGAAAGAAGAAGATTTTTCACAGCAAATGCAACAGATCAAGAATGATATACATCAAGCTATCTATGACACAATGCAAGATGAGTCGATCGCATCGCGCAAGAGCATTCAATATCATAACATAGTCATGAAGAAGTCACTCACAGAAGTCAAGTTCATCAAGCAAGAAGAATATGTACTTCTTGATGAAGATCATATATTCAGAGAACTTAGACAGATGACAGAAGTCATCAGAAAGAGATTTGATCTGTGTGATTCAAAGAAATATTCACGAAAGAAGATTGATTTGAATCAATTTCAGTACATAGAACAAGTACTTGAAAAGTGAGCTTCTAGTTCAAAAAACTAGAAGACTCTTTGATCGACAGATCATTGAAGAAGTCTAGTCAAGAGTCAAAAATCGAAAGCATATTTATCTTCATGAATGACTCAACGCAATTATGAGTCTGAGTCAAGATCAATGATCATACAGCACGTCTATTCATTGACAGTGACTGTACGAGAAACTACATGTTCTCAGAATTTGCTAGAAAAGCGCAAATATTTATGCAGAAGAAGAAAGAATCTTACAATCTGTGAAACTTCGATAAAACATTCATGAAGTATAACAATGAACTAATAAATCAAGAGATTCAATTCATTCACTTAAGACTTGAACATCACTGAAAAAAGTTGCGTTTAGACGTTATAAAGCAGTCAGACAGCAATATAGTTCTAGACGAATTATGACTTCGTATGATCAATTCAATGATAGATTGAGTTAATGAGACAATCGCTTTTCTTCATACAGAAACGACGCGATTGCACTCGATATTGAAGTCATCAGAGAGTGTGAAAATCTTCGTAATGACAGCGAATGATATGCGCAGCGAGTTGAAGAACAGCTCAGATGCACAGATGTTATAAAGCAGAAAGATTAAAAGTAATCTCACTATCATTAAAATTTTTAAAGAATATCAGAAATATAAGATTCTGTTTGAGAAAGAAAGTGATTAAGAGACACTACTCAAACATCAATCGTGAAATCATGAGATCAAGCTCATAGATGACAAAAAATTCACGAAAAAGTTCATTTACTCATTGTCAGCAGAAAAGCTTGACGCTTTGCGACAATATCTGAAAGAGAACATGCGAAAAGAATTCATTAAAGAATCGCAGTCGTCAGCAGAATATTTAATTCTGTTTGTTTTGAAATTGAATGAAAGTTTAAGACTATGTGTTGATTACAGAGCACTGAATAACATCACGATTAAAAACAGCTACTCGCTATCGCTCATATCTGAACTGCAGAATCGACTGCAGAGAGCACAGTGATTTATGAAATTTGATATACTCGAAGCATTCAATCGAATACGAATTAAAGAAGAAGACGAGTGAAAGACAGTCTTTCATACTCGACTAGAACATTATGAGAATTTGATCATGTCTTTTGATTTAATCAATGCTTCAGTCACGTTTCAGACATTTGTAAATAACGTGCTACGACGTTATCTGAATCAGTTCGTCATAGTATATCTGAATGATATACTAGTATATTTCAAGACGAAGAAAGAACATGTGCAACATGTTAAGAAAGTTCTACAAACTTTGAAGAAAGTCGATCTGCGCATCAAGTCAGAGAAAAGTGAATTTCATGTACAGAGTGTACAGTTTTTGAGATTCATAGTCACGTCTCAGAGTTTAAGAATGAACTCAAAGAAGATAGAAGCTGTTACGACTTGATCGACGTCAAAGTCAAAGATCGAAGTTCAATTCTTTTTAGAATTCGCGAACTTTTATAGACGCTTTATAGAGAGATACTTCAGAATTGTCTCGTCACTTACGAATCTTACGAAGAAGAATATATCGTTCGTGTGAACTGAGAAAGCAGAAGAAGCTTTCGAGAAGCTGAAGAAATTGTTCATCTCTCAGTCAGTACTGATCATGTTTGAATCAGAAAAATCTATTACGCTCGAGATGAACGCATCAGACGAAGCTATTAAGACGTGTATCAGTCAATCAGACGAAAAAAGACGTCTGCATTCTATTGCTTACTACAGTTGTAAGCTTACAGTCGCTGAATTGAACTATGAGATACATGATAAAAAGCTATTAGCTATTGTCAACTCTTTCAAACAATGAAGAGTGTATCTGAAAGAATCTAGACATCAGATTCAAGTATATACAGATCATAAGAATCTGCTATACTTCATGATCACGAAAGTTCTAAATCGAAGACAGATTAGATGATCGAAGAAATTGTCATCGTACAACTTTCAAATTCAATATCGAAAGAAATCTGAGAACTTGAAGATTGATGTCTTGAGTAGAAGAGCAGATCACATGACAGATAGATCACAGGTAAATCAGACTATCTCACAACAGAATCAGAATGATTTCATTGTCTATAATAAACAAAATGCAGCTATACTACGAATCTACAATCGAGATTTCAAGAAACGAATAAAGCTAGAGCTAGCAAAGAACTCAGTCGCGCAGAATATTATAGAGAATATTGCTGACAACGCGAACTTTGAGATAACTAACGAAATACTGACATTTCAAGATCTCATCTATGTTTCAACAAGATGCAGACAAGAGATAATAAATGATTATCACAAGTCAATGATACATGAGCATCAGAGTTCGAATAAAACCATTGAAAGAATATCTAGAATCTACTACTTTCTCAAGATGAGAAAACAAGTAGAAGATATCATAAGAAAGTGCGATGTATGCATTTGAACGAAGCATAGTCAACACAGATTCTACGAACTTTTAAAAAGTCTCAGCACATCAGATCATGCATGAAAAAGCATAGCTTTGAACTTTATAGTCAAGCTATCAAAGTCAAAAGAAAGAGTTACAAGAACAACGTATGACTCTATATTGATAGTCACAAATAAACTAATCAAGTATGAATATTTCTTGTCATACAAGAAAGCAACATTCGCAGAAGATTTGACTTACACATTCTTGAGAATGATTGTAGCAAATCATAAATTATCAGACGAGATAATTTCAAATAGAGACAAGCTCTTTACATCGAAATTCTGAAAATCGTTGATGAATCAACTGAGAATTCATCATAAGCTGTCAACAGCTTATCATTCACAGATGAATGAACAAACAAAAAGAATGAATCAGACACTGAAACAGTATCTCAAATGCTATATCTACTATAGACAGAATGATTGAATACAGTTACTGTCAGTAGCACAGTTGACTTTCAATAGCATAACAACAGAAGTAATCAGTGTGTCATCATTCTTTGCAAACTACGAGTTCGAGTCAGAAACTCTTAAGAAATCGCGTGAGTTTGTGCAAATAGCTCAGAAAGCTACAATACAGATTGAACAAATACATTTGTTGCACAAAGAGCTGCAAAAGAACATTCAGTTTCTAAGCAAATGCATGACTCTGTATGCGAATAAGAAAAAAGATAGAGAATCTACTTTTAAAAAGAGAGACAAAGCTTATCTATTAAGACGAAATATCAAGACAAAAAGATCAAGTAACAAGTTGAATCACACGAAACTAGAATTGTTTGAAATTCTAGAAGAAAAGAGATTGATTAACTATGAGTTGAATCTTTCAGCATCTATGAAAATACATTCGATATTTCATATTTCTCTTTTGAAGTCTGCAGACTTGAATACATCAATTCAAACAGAATCTTCAGATATTGATTCAGAGAGTCAGAACATTGAGTACGAAGTAGAGAATATACTGAATCAACAGAATATCAAAGATCAATCTCATTGATTAGTCAAGTGAAAAGATTACGAACATATTGAAGACACTTGAAACTCAAAGAGAAATCTCAAGAACTGTCAGATGCTTCTGTGACAGTTTCAGTTGAGAAACTCAGTTAGTCAAAGTCTGATGAAATCTCAATCTGCTCGAAAGACACGTCAAAGAAAAGATCATTCAGCAATGATTCGCTAGTCTTTCTCTCTTCTTTCTCGAGTTCGACAATGTTTTAAAACTTTCGTTCAATCATCATCTGTTTCTTGTTCTCTAGAAACACAAATTGATTTTGCAGACAAGTAGTTCTTGCGAAGATCTCTTGCATCTGCTTGTGAGCATTCAGCAGCTCATGAAGAACGCGATCGCGTTTTGCCTTTACTCTTTTTCACTTCATCATTGAGATGCACACACTCGATGCAATGATCAGTTTCGTTGTCAACACAACATTTCTTTTGCAAGTGACTGCAGTGTTCACAAAGACGTATGACAGCACGCTCAGAACTTGTACGCTCAAGAAAATCTTTGCGACGCAAGATAAAGTTTTTCGTTGTGCAATAAGAAGACATGAAAGAAAAGTGATTTTCAAGACGAAAATTTTAGAAGAGAATCTAGTGTTAAAACTCTTTTGCATGAGATTATGTAACAGCAATGATTAGATAATCATTGAGTAATCAGAATCTCGAAGATGATTGTTCTGATTGCTCGAATCAGAAGTGATCACAGTGAGCATGATGAGCGTAATGCTCATCTTGCTCATCTTGCTCGAGAATGATCAAAGCGATCATTCAGAGCAGAGATGACTTGACATGATTCTTCTATGTCTATATAACGATGATCATTCTCTTAGATAGAAGCTTTGTGCTCAACTCATATAATAGTCAATACAGTCTATTGTCTTAGCTATTTTCAGACTTTCAGTCTAGTGATTAGTTTGTTACTATACTGATCTCTGTTTATATCTTGTGTTGTTAAAGAGACAATCATTACAATCATCTTAAATAACATCAACAACAATGTTCATTGAATCATTGATCAAGTTCTTCTCGATAAACATATTGAACATTAGCATGACTTGAGCATCTTTGTTGAAAAGCAATGTGCAAGAGAGTTTATCAGCGTTGTTGAATAAGATCTTCTTAATCTTTTTGTCAGCGTGTTTGATGCATATCTTAATAATCGACTGATTTAATCGCTCAAGACAATTGAAATTATACTTATTAATTTCATGTCTAATGACATAAAAATATAATGCTTCATTAAAATTGATTCAGCTTTTTAGAATCATATTTTTCTTCACATGAGTTAAAAGAAAGCTTCAATTCTCAGAACTCAGCTTGTCATCTTGCAGCTCATTCAAGATTTTATGAAACTGTTGAGATTCAGCATTTTCATCTTGTTGTTTCATGATTTGAGACAGAATAATGATTTGATCAAAAGTGAGATATGTTTGCAGATCAGTCAAAGCTTTCATGAAGAAAGACGTGACATGAGAATTATACAGTACTCAATCGCTGATCGAAAAAAGTTGATCAAAGTTGTTGCAAAAAAGAATGAAAAGATTTTCAAAGAAGACATTCAATCAAGCATGAATCTGACAAAGATGTTAATCAATGTAATGAAGAGTCTTTAAATCAATCATGAACTTCTCATTGATGATAAGAAAACAACAACAACGAAAGTGATTCTGCAAGTGAATAAGACTTTTTAACTTCAGAGACTCAAAGACACTTTGAATGAAAAGATTTAACAACTGATGAAGAGTAAAGCTTTTAATGTTAAAGACAGTTACATTGATGAAAACTATCAGCTCACAATACTGAATTGCTCATATTAATTTGTACAGCATAGTACATCAAATGACTGAAGATTAAATTAATGCAGATTGACTTGTCAATCTTGATAATATCATTCAGATGCAGAAGAAGTTGAGCATCAAAGCAATAACAATAATGATCAATAACTTGATCAACAACATCTCGCTGCTCAACATTCAAAAGAGAAAAACTATCAATCTTTTTAAAAGTAACTGAAATGAAAGCATTTTTACAAGTTACGCAAGCAACGATCGAGTGATCTTGAATGATGATCAAAGTCGCGTCATATATAGATTGCAATCAGTCGTGATTCTTGTTCATGAATCTTTCGCTCAAATTAATAAATATTTGCATGAGACTATTGTCATGATTCAATCTGCGTCAATTCAGCAGTTCTTCATGATGAAGATGCTGATTCTGCTCAATCTTATCATGCTTTAAAGACTTGATTTCAGAGTCAATCTTAATTGTCTTAAGCATGATTTTCAATGAATTGCGCAAGTGATCATGATTGATCACGCAAGCGACATAAGCAGACATTCAATTCTCATCATCATTGTTTAATAAATCATTAAGAATGACACTTTAAAAGCAGTGATGAAGTATGAGTTTGATTCTGCAGAAATTCAAATAATCGACATGAGATGATTAATTTGAATAGCAAGAAAATAAGTTAATCATCTTGAAATGATCACGTCAAAAGCGAAAGTTCTGAGTTTTGTTTATTCATGTGTATTCTTGAGTTGCAATCAGAAGAGTTAAATGTTTTTGATGAGCAAATTGCTCACAATAGTGTTTCAGAAAGATTTTGAACACAGTGATATTATCATTCTGAAGATTCAAAGCACATTGTTGCTTCTTGATTGATCATAAATCAAGATTCTGCACAATTCATGAGAAATTTCATAGATTTTGCTGAAGAAGATGATGACACATCTTTTGAGCAAATCAGTTTCACTTGACAATTAACTTGTTCATTAGCTTGATAGTAAGAAACAGTAAGAAAGTTCTGTCAGAAACTTTAAACATAATGAATTGAAGAAAACTTTTGAATGATTCAAACTTCTTTTCGATCTTGAAGTAATACTTGATCAAATAGTGCATCACTGTCGTTTGATTCATACAGAGAGAAAGATTCGTGTTAATCATTCATTTCATGATCATCGTGATGTTATAACTGTTGAGCAGAGCATCATTTTGAGCGAAAAGATAAACATGATGATTTGAATTCATCTTGCAAGAAACTTCAAGCAAAGATTACTTTGATCAAGAGAAGTGAAAACGACAAGTCAGCTCATCTGTTTCTCTGATTTTACGTTGACAGTGACTTGAAGTACAGCGAGTGTGACGCTGAAAGTAATTCAACAGTTCAATCAGCTTGCGAAGTGTATTAATACACTTTGAGAAAGAATGATTGTTTAAGTGAACAGCAGTCGTTGACAGTTCATTAATGAGATTGAAGATCATGATCTGTACATTTCAGAAAGCAAAATATTGATTAAGATTTGTGACATTCAAAGCATCATTAATTTACAGAAATTCATGAATGTGATTGCTTTCACAAGACTGTCACTCATAGCAATATCAGAAATTTTGAATTTTGAATTTCTTTTTAATAACAAACTTCATAAACAGCGTCATTCTGCGTTTTAAACACTTGATGACAATGTGAAAATTCTTCTGAAGCAGTCTTCAAGCAATTTTAACTCGTTCACTTTCGCTCGCTGTCATGTAAGTTTTTTGATCAGACATGTATGCATAAAGATCATGTCACTGTAAATCAGTGACATTAAGAATAATGAATAGCAAGAAACAAGTAAGATCATAAATTATAGTCTTCAGTTTTGTTCTGACTCTGTTTCAGTATGATTGAATATTTCACACAGTCGCTGTCTTGCAAACAATCATATCAATTAGATGAAACTTTGAATTTTTGATCATTTCTTAAAGTACGTTGATATCATTCATTTTCTTTGCATTGCAACTTATGTATCATTAATTGATTTGATAAATCTGCTTTTGCAGCTGATTGTTAAATGCTCAATAGTGAAACTGAGAATGACATGCAAAGCAATTATCTTTATATCTCATTAAATGATTATGATAATTGACTAAAGAAGTTACAACGCAAAGATAAATGCTGTTGAAGAAGATGATCTCAATAGAAAAAAGAGTAGAAAAGATTATATGAGTAATGTGTAAAGAGAAATCACGCTCATTAAGAGATCGAGAACTTAAAGTGATCATGAAAAACGAAGTTTGCTTGTTAAAACTCTTTTGCAGATGATTAAATAATCATTGAGTAATCAAAATCTTGAAAGTGATTGCTCTGATCACTTGAATCAGAAGTGATCACAGTGAGCATGATGAGCATGATGCTCATCTTGCTCATCTTGCTCAAGAATAATCAGAAAGATTATTCAGAGCAGAGATGACTTGACATGATTCTTTTATATTTATATAATGATGATCATTCTCTTAGATAGAAGCTTCATGCTTAACTCATGTAATAGTCAATACAGTTTATTGTTTTAACTATTCTCAGATTTTCAGTCTAGTGATTAGTTTGTTACTATACTGATCTTTGTTTATATTTTATGTTGTTAAAGAAATAATTGTTACACTTTAAACATCATTCTTTCACAAGATATCAGAGCATCATCTTATCATGATTATTATGTCATTCTCAGAATGAATTACATCAGCAAACATCACTGCATTCTTAAATAGCAAGTCATCAATTAAGATATCAACATCGAATCTGTATTATGAAGATAGAAATAAGCTCAACGCTTTTCTTATACAAGTGAACATCTATGTCAAAGCATATAAGAAACTAAGTTCATCTCATGCCAAGATATTGTTTGCATTCTCATACTTCAAAGAAAATGTTTTCAAATGATTTAAATCATTGATAAAGAATCATTTGAAGAATAAGTCAGAAGATAAAGAAGATGAAACTAACAGAGTCTTTGAAGACTTCTCTAACTTTGAGCAAGCAATACAAAGAATGTATGAAAACATAAATGCAAAATAAATCATCGAATGACAGTTGTATGATATTAAGCAATCAGAATCAGCATTTAAGTACATCATTACTTTTCAGTTAATTGCAGCAGAGATTGAATGAAATGACTCGACTTTTACAACACAGTTCTATAAAGAATTGAAGAATGTGATAAAGAATGAAATAACTTGTATGAATAGATTCGCGACTTTGCATGCTATGATTAATAAGACAATCATGCTGAATAATCAACAGTACAAGTGAAGACTTGAAAAGAAGAACAAGATTACTTATGTTTTAATTGCATGAAGCAAGAAAAAGAAGAAGCAATCTTATTATGATTCTCAATTTATGAAGTTAAATGCAACTTGAAAGATATCAATGAATGCTCGCGATAAAACAGTTCAACAAAGCAAAGCATGTTACACATGCAAAAAGCTAGATCATTTCTTCAGAGATTATACTTAAAACAAGTATAAGAACAAGTTAAAGTTTTATGATAAATAAGACAGATTTTTCACAGCAACAAAAAAAGATCAGAAAAACAAGCATCAAATGTTGTCATGAACAGCATGTTATGAAGATAACTGTTGCACTCATCTGAGTAATAAGAAAGATTCTGAATGATATTTAAAATTCTCATGAAAGAATCATTTCTACACAACAACTCATCATCAGTTAAAAGTGCATGATTAGAAAAGTGATGAAAGCTCATTCACTATAATTATGAAATCAAAGATTCTCAACAGTGAAAAATATGACTTGAATAAATTGAACAGCACAGAAAAAGCTATTCATCAAGCAGTCGAGAAAGAAAATCAACTTAGTGAAATTCTATGAGCATTCATTATCGCGACAGAAGATGCTTTTAAACAAGAAGAAGATCATCTTGAAGTAAAGAAAGATTTTAGAAAGCTTACAAATCAAGTAAGTTTTATAAGCATGTACAATGAATTGTACACTCTTTTTAAACAGAAAGAGAAAGATTTTTTACAATGTATGCAACAGATCAAGAATAAAATACATCAAGTTATTTATGACGAAGTTCAAGATGAGTTGATTGCATTGTGCAAGAACATTCAATATCATGACATAGTCATGAAGAAGTCATTCACAAAAGTCAAGTTCATTAAGCAAGAAGAATATGTACTTCTTGATGAAGATCATATATTCAAAGAATTTAAATAAATGACAAAAGTTATTAGAAAGAGATTTAATCTATGTGATTCAAAGAAGTATTTACAGAAGAAAGTCAATTTAAATAATTTCAATACATAAAATAAGTACTTGAAGAGTAAGCTTCTAGTTGAATAAACTAGAAGATTCTTTGATCAATAAATTATCAAAGAAGTCTAGTCAGAGATTGAAAATCAAAAGTATATTTATCTTCACAAATGATTTAACACAATTATGAGTCTGAGTCAAAATCAACGATCATACAGCATGTTTATTCATTGACAGTGACTGTATGAAGAACTATATGTTCTCAGAATTTGCTAGAAAAGCGCAAATATCTTTGCAGAAGAAGAAAGAATCTTACAATTTGCAAAACTTCAATGAAACATTCATGAAGTATAATAATGAACTAATAAATCAAGAGATTCAACTCATTCATTTGAGACTTAAATGTCATTAAAAGAAGTTGCATTTAGATGTTATAAAACAGTCAAACAGCAATATAGTTCTAAACATATCATGACTTTATATGATCAATTCAATGATAGATTGAGTTAATGAGACAATTGTTTTTCTTCATATAAAAATGACATGATTGCACTTGATATTGAAGTCATCAGAGAGTGTGAAAATCTTCGTAATGACAGCGAATGATATGCGCAGCGAGCTGAAGAACAGCTCAAATGCACAGATGTTATGAAGCAGAAAGGTTAAAAGTAATCTCGTTATCATTGAAATTTCTAAAAAATATCAGAAATATAAAATTCTGTTTGAGAAAGAAAGTGATTAAGAGACACTACTTAAACATCAATCATGAGATCATGAGATCAAGCTCATAAATGACAAGAAACTTATGAAACAGTTCATTTATTCATTATTGACAGAAAAGCTTGATGCTTTGCAACAATATCTGAAAAAGAACATGTGAAAAGAATTCATTAAAGAATTGTAATCATTAGCAAAATATTCAATTCTGTTTATTTCAAAATTGAATGAAAGTCTAAGACTATGTGTTGATTACAGAACACTAAATAACATCATGATAAAAAACAGTTATTTGCTATCGTTTATATCTGAACTGCAAGACAGACTTCAGAAAGCACAATGATTTATGAAATTTAATATATTTGAAACATTCAATTGAATATGAATTAAAGAAGAAGATGAGTGAAAGACAGTCTTTTACACTCAACTAGAACATTATGAGTATTTGATCATGTCTTTTGATTTAATCAATGCTTCAATCATGTTTCAAACATTTATGAATAATGTGTTATAATATTATTTGAATCAATTCATCATAGTATATCTGAACAATATATTAATATATTCAAAGATGAAGAAAGAACATGTGCAACATGTTAGAAAGATTCTACAAACTTTGAAGAAAGTTGATCTGCGCATTAAGTCAGAAAAAAGTGAATTTCATGTACAGAATGTACAGTTTTTGAAATTCATAATTACATCTCAAAGTCTAAAAATGAATTCAAAGAAGATAGAAGCTGTTATGACTTGATTGATGTCAAAGTCAAAGATTAAAGTTTAATTCTTTTTAGAATTTATGAACTTTTATAAATGCTTTATAAAAAGATACTTCAAAATCATCTCATTACTTACAAATCTTATGAAAAAGAACATATCATTTATGTGAACTGAGAAAGCAGAAGAAGCTTTCAAGAAGCTGAAGAAATTATTCATCTTTCAGTCAATACTGATCATGTTTGAATCAGAAAAATCTATTACGCTTGAGATAAACACGTTGAACGAAGTTATTGAAGCATGTATCAATCAATTAGATGATAAAAAATATCTACATTCTATTGTTTATTACAATTGTAAGTTTACAGTTGCTGAATTGAACTATAAAATACATAATAAGAAACTACTAATTATTGTTGACTTTTTCAAACAATGAAAAGTGTATTTGAAAGAATCTAGACATCAAATTCAAGTATATACAAATCATAAGAATTTGTTATACTTCATGATCATAAAAGTTCTGAATTGAAGACAGATCAAATAATTGAAGAAATTATCATTGTACAACTTTTAAATTCAGTATCAAAAGAAATCTGAAAACTTGAAGATTGATGTCTTGAGCAGAAGAGTAGATCACATGATAAATAAATTACAGATAAATCAGACTATTTTACAACAGAATCAAAATAATTTCATTGTTTACAATAAACAAAATGCAGCTACGCTACAAATCTACAATAAAGATTTCGAAAAATGAATAAAGTTAAAGTTAGCAAAGAACTCAGTTGCACAGAATATTATAAAGAATATTGCTGACAACGCAAACTTTGAGATAATTAACGAAATACTAACATTTCAAGATCTCATTTATGTTTCAACAAGATGCAGACAAGAGATAATAAGTGATTATCATGAATCAATGATACATGAACATCAGAATTCAAATAAAATCATTGAAAGAATATCTAGAATTTACTACTTTTTTAAAATGAAAAAGCAAATAGAAGATATCATAAGAAAGTGCAATGTATGCTTTTGAACGAAGCATAGTTGACACAAACTTTATGAACTTTTGAAAAGTCTCAGCACATCAGATCATGCATGAAAAAGCATAGCTTTGAACTTTATAGTTAAGTTATCAAAGTCAAAAGAAAGAATTACAAGAACAATATACAACTTTATATTGATCATCACAAATAGACTAATCAAGTATAAATACTTCTTGTCATATAAGAAAGTAATATTTGCAAAAGATTTAACATACACATTTCTAAAAATGATTGTAGCAAATCATGAATTATCAGATAAGATAATTTTGAATAGAAATAAACTCTTTACATTGAAATTCTGAAAATCATTGATGAATCAATTAGAAATTCATCATAAGTTGTTTACAGCTTATCATTCATAAATGAATAAATAAATGAAAAGAATGAATCAGACACTGAAACAGTATTTCAGATGTTATATTAACTATTGACAGAATAATTGAGTACAGTTACTGTCAGTAACACAGTTGACTTTCAATAGTGCAACAATGAAAGTAATCAGTATATCATCATTTTTTACAAACTACAAGTTCAAGTCAAAGATGCTCAAGAAATCTGTAATGATTGTCTCTTTAACAATACAAAATATAAACGAAGATCAATATAGTAACAAACTAATCATTAAATTGAAGATTTGAAAATAATTAAAATAATAGACTGTATTGATTATTACATGAGTTAAGCATGAAACTTCTATTTAAAAGAATAATCTTTATTATATAAATATAAAAGAATCATGTCAAGTCATTTCTGCTCTGAATGATCTTTCTGATCATCTTTGAGCAAGATGAGCAAAATGAGTAACACACTCATTATGCTTACTGTAATCACTTCTGATTCAAGCAATCAGAGCAATCACTTCAAGACTTTGATTACTCAATGATTATTTAATCACTGTTTATTTAATCATTTGCAAAAGAGTTTTAACACTAAATTTTCTTCTAAGATTTTCGTCTTAAAAATCACTTTTCTTTCATGTCTTTTCATCACACAACAAAAAACTTTACTTTGCATTGCAAAGATCTTCTTGAGCGTATGAATTCTGAGCATGCTGTCATGCATTCTTGTGAACATTGCAATCACTTGCAAAAGAAATGTTATATCAACAATGAATCTGATTGTTGCATTGAATATGTGCATCTCAATCGCAAGTGCAATCTTACTTTTTCAATGATGAAGTGAAAAAAAATAAAGACAAAACATGATCATGTTCTTCATGAGTTGCTGAACATTCACAAACAAATGCAAAAAATCTTTGCAAGAGTTATTCATCTGCAAAATCAATTTATGTTTTTAAAGATCAAGAAATAAATGATGATTAAATAAGAGTTTTGAAACATCATTAAGCTTGAGAAAGAAAAAGCAAGAATTAGTAAATCATTGCTGAATGATCTTCTCTTTGATGTGTCTTTCAAGCAGATTGAGATTTCATCAAACTTTGATTAACTGAGTTTCTCAACTGAAACTGTCACAAAAGCATCTGACAGTTCTTGAGATTTTTCTTTGATTTTCAAGTATTCTTAATATGTTCATAATTTTTTCACTTGACTAATTAATGAGATTGATCTTTGATATTCTGTTAATCTAGTATATCTTCTACTTTGTATTCAACATTTTGATTCTTTGAATCAATTTCTGAAGATTCTGTTTGAATTGATGAATTTGAATCTGCAGACTTCAAAAGAGAAATATGAAATATTGAGTGTATTTTCATAAATGCTGAAAGATTTAACTCATAGTTAATCAATTTCTTTTCTTCTAGAATCTCAAATGATTCTAGTTTCATGTGATTCAACTTATTACTTGATCTTTTCATTTTGATATTTCATCTTAGTAAATAAACTTTGTTTCTCTTTTTAAGAGTAAATTCTTTATCTTTTTTCTTATTTGCATAACATGATCTGATGTGCTGAGACTTTTCAAAAGTTTATAGAATTTGTGTCAACTATGCTTTGTTTGAATGCATATGTTGCACTTTCTTATGATATTTTCTATCTGCTTTCTCATCTTAGAGAAGTAGTAAATTCTAGATATTCTAGATATTCTTTCAATGATTTTATTTGAATTCTGATGTTTATGTATCATTGATTCATGATAATCATTTATTATTTTTTGTCTGCATCTTGTTGAAACATAGATGAGATCTTGAAATGTTAGTATTTCGTTGATTATTTCAAAGTTCACGTTGTCAGCAATATTCTTTATAATATTCTGTGCAACTGAGTTCTTTGCTAGCTTTAGCTTTATTCATTTTTCAAGATCTTGATTGTAGATTTGTAGCGTAGCTGCATTTTGTTTATTGTAAACAATGAAATCATTCTGATTCTGTTGTAAGATAGTCTGATTTATCTGTGATTTATCTGTCATGTGATTTGCTCTTCTGCTCAAGACATTGATTTTCAAGTTTTCAGATTTCTTTCAATATTGAATTTAAAAGTTGTATAATGACAATTTCTTCAATCATTTGATCTGTCTTCAATTCAAAACTTTCATGATCATGAAGTATAACAGATTCTTATGATCTGTATATACTTGAATCTGATGTCTAAATTCTTTCAGATACACTCTTCATTGTTTGAAAGAATCAACAATAGTTAGTAGCTTCTTATCATGTATTTCATAGTTTAATTTAACAACTGTAAACTTACAATTGTAATAAGCAATAAAGTGCAAACATCTTTTATCATTTAATTGACTGATACACGTCTTAATAGCTTCATTTGACATGTTCATCTCAAGCGTAATAGATTTTTCTGATTCAAACATGATCAATATTGACTGAAAGATGAATAATTTCTTTAACTTTTCAAAAACTTCTTCTGCTTTCTCAGTTTACACAAACAATATGTTCTTTTTCATAAGATTTGTAAGTGATGAGATGATTCTGAAGTATCTTTTTATAAAGCGTTTATAAAAGTTTGCAAATTCTAAGAAGAATTGAACTTCGATCTTTGACTTTAACGTCGATTAAGTTGTAACAACTTTTATCTTCTTTGAATTCATTCTTAGATTCTGAAACATGACTATAAATTTCAAAAACTGTACGCTCTGTACATGAAATTCACTTTTTCTGACTTAATGTGCAAATCAACTTTCTTTAAAGTCTGTAGAATCTTTCTAACATATTGCATATGTTCTTTCTTCGTCTTTGAATATACTAGTATATCATTCAGATATATTATGATGAATTGATTCAAATAACATCATAGCACATTATTCACAAATGTCTGAAACATGATTGAAGCATTGATTAAATTGAAAGACATGATCAAATACTCATAATGTTTTAGTTGAGTGCAAAAAACTGTCTTTCACTCATCTTTTTCTTTAATTTGTATTTGATTGAATGCTTCAAGTATATCAAATTTTATGAATCATTGTGCTCTCTAAAGTTTATCTTGCAGTTCAGATATGAGCGATAGTGAATAGCTGTTTTTAATCATGATGTTATTCAATGCTCTGTAATCAACATATAGTTTTAAACTTTCATTCAATTTTGAAATGAACAGAATTGAGTATTCTGCTGATGATTATAATTCTTTAATGAATTCTTTTTGCATGTTTTCTTTCAGATATTGTCACAAAGCATTGAGCTTTTCTGTCAACAATGAATAAATGAACTGTTTCATGAGTTTCTTGTCATTTATGAGCTTGATCTCATGATCTCATGATTGATGTTTGAGTAATGTCTCTTGATCACTTTCTTTCTCAAACAGAATCTTATAATTCTGATATTCTTTAAAGATTTTAATGATAGTGAGATTACTTTTAATCTTTCTGCTTCATAACATCTGTGCATTTGAGCTGTTCTTCAGCTCGCTGCGCATATTATTCACTGTTATTACGAAGATTTTCACATTCTCTGATGACTTCAATATTGAGTGCAATCGCGTTGTTTCTATATGAAGAAAAGCAATTGTTTCATTGATTCAATCTATCATTGAATTGATCATATGAAATCATGATATGTTTAAAACTATATTGCTGTCTGACTGCTTCATAACATCTAAACGTAACTTCTTTCAATGATGTTCAAGTCTCAAATGAATGAGTCAAGTCTTTTGATTTATTAGTTCATTATTATACTTCATGAATGTTTTATCAAAGTTTTGCAGATTGTAAGATTCTTTCTTTTTCTGCAAAGATATTTACGCTTTTCTAGCAAATTCTGAAAACATATAGTTTCTCATACAGTCACTGTCAATGAATAAACGTGCTGTATGATTGTTGATCTTGACTCAAACTCATAATTGCATCAAGTTATTTATGAAGATAAATATGCTTTTGATTTTTGATCTTTGACTAAACTTCTTCAATGATCTGTTAATCAAAGAATCTTCTAGTTTTTTGAATTAAAAGCTTACTTCTCAAGTACTTGTTTTATGTATTAAAATCAATTCAAATTGATCTTCTTCTGTAAATATTTCTTTGAATCACACAGATCAAATCTTTCTTTAATGACTTCTGTCATCTGTTTAAGTTCTTTGAATATATAATTTTCATCAAAAAGTACATATTCTTCTTGCTTGATGAACTTGACTTCTGTGAATAATTTCTTCATGACTATGTCATGATATCAAATGCTTTTACGTGATGCAATTAACTCATCTTGAACTACGTTATAAATAACTTGATGTATTTCATTCTTGATCTGTTGCATACGCTGTGAAAAATCTTTCTCTTTCTGTCTGAAGAAAGTGTACAATTCATTGTACATGCTTATAAAACTTGCTTGATTTGTAAGTTTTTTAAAATCTTTCTTTACTTCAAGATGATTTTTTTCTTGTTTGAGAGCATTTTCTGCTGTGATAGTGAATGCTCATAAAGTTTCGCTAAGTTGATTTTCTTTCTTGACTGCTTAATGAATAGCTTCTTTTGTGCTGTTCAATCTATTCAAATCATATTCTTTGCTGTCGAGAATCTTTAATTTTACAATCATAGTGAATGAGCTTTCATCACTTTTCTCATCATGCACTTCTGACTGATGATGAGTTGCTGCATAGAAATGATTCTTTCATGAGAGTTTTAAATATCATTCAGAATCTTTCTTATTGCTCAGATAAATGCAACAGTTGTTTTTATAACATGCTGTTCATGAAAATGCTTAATGCTTATCTTTTTGATTTTCTTTCATTGTTGCTAGACTGATCGCGTCAAGTTGAGTACTTAAGTTCAAGTTGAGTACTCGACTCAAAAAGTATCAAGTTGAATTGAAATTTTTTTGAAAAAGTATCGAGTCGAATTGAGAAGTTGAACTCAAGAACTCAAGTCGAGTTGAAAAGCTGAACTCGACAACTCGACTCAATAACTCGACTCAACTCGACAAGAAGTAGATAGATAGATGTAAATAGCTTGATCAAACAGTCTTCATGATTTCTCGTCATGACTTTCTATCAAACGATCTTCATGTTTCTCTTCATGTTTCTCTTTATATTCTTCTTTATGTTTCTCTTTATGACTTTCTACTAAACGATCTTCATGTTTCTTCTTCATGACTCTCTATCAAAAAGATAATAATAATAATAAATTCATACACTCTTGTGACATTGATTAAGCCGATTCATGAGAGACTCTATGCTATCTATATTGAGTGAACAAAACTCTCTGTGATAGAAAATCACTCGCTGTCTATACGACTGCTTCGCGCAGTTAAAACTATCATTATAAGACTATGTATCAAATTAGTTCGCGTTGATCGCACATTAGAGAATGAGTGACTCAGTCACTTTAAATTGCTTCAGAAGCTTCGTTTTCATCATCATTCTCGCAGCTGCTCTGAGATTCTTCGTGATAGCGATGATTATTCGATAGTTCAAGAAGTTGACGTCTCGTAGCATTCTTGATCGCAGGTGCGATCAGTTCAAGCAGTGCATGAGTACATGTTTCGTCGTCTGATGATTTCAGTCGCAGTCGCATCGCACGCTATCTGCGTCTGAAACGTTTTTGAAGTGCAGATAAGCATTCAGATCTATGCGTTCGATTTTGATGTGAGTGACGAAAGTGCTTTCGACTTTCTGAAGATCGTTTTGCATCTTTATCGTCTTGTTGAACAGCTGCGATCTTTGTGTTGAGATGACGTGAACATCTGCGATGCGTTTTCTATATTTTTTCCATCGTTGCTTTCACTGACTTCTGTGATACTGCGCTATTGCGATGCTGTCACTAGTCGAAATCGTCGCAGCGAGAGCTAATCACTCGAGTCTCGACTGTATTTTCGCGCCTTCTCGAATTGAGTTGTTCAGAAGCGTCACTTTCTTAATGACGAGAAAGCGAGAAATGATGCGATTGACACTCATCAGGCAAGCGCGTATCAGTTCACATGCTTGTCTGATTTTCTGTGTACAATTGTTGACTTGACTGCGTAACGTGATCTTGTCTTGCAGCATGTTCAGATGAACATGCAGCGAACTTGTGTACATTTCTGCTTTCAGAGTCTCGATGCTTACTCTTTTGAACATCTCTGCGACGTGACACAGAGTCTGATTCTGTAGTGTTTCAAGTCTGCGTTCTTTGCCTGACAACTCTTTCTCTTTTTCTCGCTGATGTCAGACTGATGCTTCAAATGTCTATCGAAAATATGTTGCATACGTTGCATGCAACATACATAAGACACGACTTCTATGCTGATTTTCCCCTTAGCGAGAAATAGTTTCTCGCAGCAGATTCACAGTTCAAGACGAGCAAAATCTCTCACTGCTCAGATTTCGGCAGTTTACTTCTTAAGCATGAATCGCAGGCGTTTCGTCAGCGATACGTATGCATATCACAGTCAATTTCTTCTTTAATCACATCGACACACGCTACTGTTCTCTTAAGCTATACAGACGATGTCTTCAACTAGAGATTGACTCTATCATCAAGACATTCGAGAGTCAGAGTTCAGTGAAGAGATGAGATTCTCAAGATCGACAGTTGTCGTCATTGTATATCACGTCTCGCAGACGCTCGCTTCGCTTGTAAGACGTGCGACTCATCTGTTTCGCGTTATCTGTAGAGATATCTCTCATGCAGATCGATCGTGTCTTGTAGAAATGTTCATATGCTACACTTCTAATCAGACAGCGTAGTTCGATCATTCTCTATTAACTCGCTTGTGTCTCTCTTCTCTTAATGAAGTCTTCTCATCAGCGTATCACTCACGTATAAAATGTCTGTGTCTGAACGTCTGTTAAACAATATTAATGAGACTATCAAGTTTGTCTGTGTCGAACTTAACGAGTCTTGTGAGTTGCTCATGTCGTAGTAACAGGCACGCAGTCTTAACAAGATCTATACGTAGTTAGCATGTAGATTTAAAGAATGTTCGTGATTCAAGTTCTTTCTGCTAATCATTCTCAACAGATCAAACGCGAGAGTGTTCTGTTTCAGTTCTTGTCATTGCGACGACAAGATACTGAATCGAATGATTTTCATAAGCGATTTTCCTCGTAGTTCTGCATTCTATTTGACTTTCTCATCTGCATGCAGATTGCTTGTAGCATGCACATTGAGATTATTGAAGTCTGCGCGATCGCGAAAACTCTGCACGCGATCAACGCACAGCGCTTCATCATCATGCAGCGTCTCGATGTCATTCAAACTTTTGATAATCTCTAGACTCTACTGTAGCTAGACAGTAGATTCGTGATCAGCATCGCGTACAGATGAGTTTCATCGCTGATCTCAAAAAGATAATGCAAAAAGATAATGCAAAAGTCGAAAAAATTTCTATATTTAGTTCTCTTGATGTCAAGCTCAAGTTCTTGACGAGTCGAGTCGAGTTGACTCAATTCTCAGTCGAATCAAGTCATGTCAAGTTGAAAATATGTGTAACTCGACTCGAGTCGAATTGAAAATGTGAGCAACTCGACTTCGAATTGAGTCGAATTCAAAATGTCAACTCGAAACTCAACTCGATGATGAGTCTAATTGTTGCGAAAGATTTGTTTTATCTATCATAAAACTTTGACTTGTTTTTGTATTTGTTTTGAGTATAATCTCTGAAGAAATGATCTAGCTTTTTACATATGTAACATGCTTTGCTTTGCTGAACTGTTTTATCACAAGCGTTTATTGATATCTTTTGAGTTGCATTTAACTTCATAGACTGAAAATCATAATAAGATTGCTTCTTTTTTCTCTTACTTCATGCAACTGAGACATAAGTAATCTTGTTCTTCTTTTCAAGTCTTTGCTTATACTGTCGATTATTCAGCATGATTGTCTTGCTAATCATAGCATGCAAAGTCGTAAGTTTATTTATATGAGTTATCTTGTTCTTTATCACATTCTTCAGTTCTTTATAAAACTGTGCTGTAAAAGTCAAGTCATTTCATTCAATTTCTGCTGTAATTGACTGAAAAACAATAATGTACTTAAATGTTGATTCTGATTGCTTAATATCATACAGCTGTCATTCAACAATTTATTTCACATTTATATTTTCATACATTCTTTATATTGCTTGCTTAAAGTTAAAGAAGTCTTTAAAGACTCTGTTAATCTCATCTTCTTGATCTTCTGACTTATTTTTCAAGTGATTCTTTATTAATGATTTAAATCATTTGAAGACATTTCTTTTGAAGTATGAGAATGCAAACAATATTTTATCATGAGATGAACTTAGTTTCTTGTGTGCTCTGACATAAACATTCACTTGTATAAGAAAAGCATCAAGCTTATCTCTATCTTCATAGTACAGATTTGATGTCAATATCTTAATCAATGACTTGCTATTTAAGAATACAGTGATGTTTGCTGATGTGATTCATTCTAAGAATGACATAATGACTGTGATAAGATGATGCTTTGATATTTTGTGAAAGAATAATGCTTAAAGTGTAATGATTATCTCTTTAACAACACAAGATATAAACAAAGATCAGTATAGTAACAAACTAATCACTAAACTGAAGATTTGAAAATAACTAAAACAATAAACTGTATTGATTATTACATGAGTTGAGCACGAAGCTTTTATCTAAAAGAACAATCTTCATTATATAAATATAAAAGAATCATGTCAAGTCATTTCTGCTCTGAATGATCTCTTTGATCATTTTTGAGTAAGATGAGCAATACACTCATCATGCTCACTGTGATCACTTTTGATTCAAGCAATCAGAGCAATCACTTTAAGACTCTGATTATTCAATGATTATTTAATCATTGTTTATTTAATCATCTGCAAAAGAGTTTTAACAAAATCATGTAAGTTTGTACAAATAATTCAAAAAGCTATAATATAAATTGAATAAATACATTTGTTGCATAAAAAGCTGCAAAAGAACATTCAGTTTCTAAGCAAATGCATGATTTTGTATGTGAATAAGAAAAAAGATAAAGAATTTACTTTTAAAAAAAGAAACAAAGTTTATTTACTAAGATGAAATATTAAAATGAAAAGATCAAGTAACAAGTTGAATCATATGAAACTAGAATCATTTGAAATTCTAGAAGAAAAGAAATCAATTAACTATGAGTTAAATCTTTCAACATTTATGAAAATACATTCAATATTTTATATTTCTCTTTTAAAGTCTGCAGACTTGAATTCATCAATTCAAACAGAATCTTCAAAAATTGATTCAAAGAATCAAAATGTTAAGTACGAAGTAAAAAATATATTAAATTAACAAAATATTAAAGATCAGCTTCATTAATTAATCAAGTGAAAAGATTATGAACATATCAAGAACACTTGAGAATCAAGAAAAAATCTCAAGAACTGTTAAATGCTTCTGTGATAGTTTCAGTTAAGAAACTCAGTCAGTCAAAGTCTGATGAAATCTCAATCTGCTCAAAAAACATGTCAAAGAAAAAATCATTTAACGATGATTCATTAATTCTTGTTTCTTCTTTCTTAGACTGATCGCGTCGGGTCGAGTACTCGACTCGAAAAGTGTCGAATCAAGTTGGAATTTTTTTGAAAAAGTGTCGAATCGAGTTGAGAAGTTGAATTCGAGCACTCGAGTCGGGTTGAGAAGCTTGACTCGACAACCCGATCCGAAAACCCGACTCGACCCGACAAGATATTAGGTAGGTGTAAATAGCTTGGTCGAACAGCCTACATGGTTCCCCTTCATGGCTTTCTATCATGTTTTCCCGTCATGACTCTCTATCAAAGTCAAACGGCCTTCATGTTTCCCTCCATGTTCCCCTCCATGTTCCCCTTCATGTTCCCCTTCATGTTTCCCTCCATGTTCCTCTTTATGTTCCCCGTTATGGCCTTCTATCAAACGGCCTTCATGTTCCCCTTCATGTTCCCCTTCATGTTCCTCGCCATGACTCTCTACCAAACGACCTCCATGTTCCCCTTTATGACTCCCTACCAAACGACCTTCATGTTCCCCTTTATGACTCCCTACCAAACGGCCTCCATGTTCCCCTTCATGGCTCCCTATCAAAAGATAATGCAAAAAGGTAATGCAAAAGCCAAAAACCGGAAAATTTTCTATATTTAGCCCTCTTGGCGTCAAGCTCGGGTCCTTGGCGGGTCGGGTCGGGTTGATTCAATTCCCAGTCGGGTCGGATCGCGTCGAGTTGAAAATATGCTCAATCCGACTCGAATCGAGTTGAAAATGTGAGCAATCCGACTTCGAATCGAGTCGAATTCAAAATGTCAATCCGAAACTCGACTCGATGATCAGTCTATTCTTTCTTAAGCTTAATGATGTTTTAAAACTTTCATTCAATCATCATCTGTTTCTTATTTTTCAGAAACATAAATTAATTTTGCAGATGAGTAACTTTCGCGAAGATCTTTTGCATTTGCTTGTGAGCATTCAGTAACTCATAAAGAATGCAATCATGTTCTGTCTTTATTCTTTTTCACTTTATCATTGAAAAAGTAAGATTGCACTTGCGATTGAGATGCATACACTTGATGCAATGATTGAATTCATTGTTGACACGACATTTCTTTTGCAAGTGACTGCAGTATTTATAAAAACATATGACAGCACGCTCAGAACTTGTACGCTCAAGAAGATCTTTGCAATGCAAGATAGAATTTTTTGTTGTACAATGAAAAAACATGAAAGAAAGGTGATTTTCAAGATGAAAATCTTAAAAGAGAATTTAGTGTTAAAACTCTTTTGCAGATGATTAAATAAAGCAATGATTAGATAATCATTGAGTAATCAGCGTTTCAAAAGTGATTGCTCTGATTGTTTGAATCAGAAGTGATCATAGTGAGCATGATGAGCATGATGTTCATCTTACTCATCTTGCTCAAGAATGATCAAAGAGATCATTCAAAGCAAAGATGACTTGACATGATTCTTTTATATTTATATAATAATGATCATTCTTTTAAATAGAAGTTTTATGCTTAACTCATGTAATAGTCAATACAGTCTATTGTTTTAGCTATTTTCAAATCTTCAATTTAATGATTAGTTTGTTACTATACTGATCTTTGTTTATATTTTGTGTTGTTAAAGAAACAATCATT
>JAABUY010001375.1_pt1 | contig 33125 bp, 33 predicted proteins | sample 5560271 | NCBI WGS metagenome assembly JAABUY01 (sample SAMN10711886, study PRJNA513374) | rock metagenome | isolation source: Antarctica rocks | place: Antarctica: Victoria Land, University Valley | reverse complement strand
GTGACGCGGGTGCGGGCGCTCGAAGGCGAACTCGCCCGCACCATCCAGTCCATGGCGGGCATCAAGGCGGCGCGGGTCCACGTCGTGCTGCCCGACGAGGGCTCGTTCCGCCGCGCCCGCCAGCCGCCCTCGGCCTCCGTCGTGATCCGGGCCTCGACGCTCGACGACAGCCATGTGGCAGGCGCCATCCGGCACCTCGTCGCGTCCGCGGTACCCGGCATGACGATTGACGAGGTGACGGTACTGTCGACCGATGGCACCGTGCTGGCCAGCGGCGACGACGCCACCAATGGCGCGCCGACCAAGATGCTCGACCTCGAGAAGGTGATCGACCGCAACGTCGGCGAGAACATCCGCCGCACGCTCACGCCGACGCTGGGCGCGAAGAACCTCCAGGTCAGCGTCACGGCCCGGCTCAACACCGACACGAAGCAGACCGCCGAGACCACCTACAACCCCGACGGCCGCGTCGAGCGCTCCACCCGCACCGTCAAGGAGACACAGAACCAGCAGAACTCCACGGCCCAGGCGCCGGCCAGCGTCGGCCAGAACCTTCCGCAGAACAAGCCGCAAGCAAGCGACGGCAAGACCTCGACCGAGCAGAACGACAAGCGCGAGGAACTCAACAATTACGAGGTCTCGTCCAAGACCGTGACGACGTCGTCCACAGGCTACAGCATCGATCGGCTGTCGATCGCGGTCGTCATCAACCGGGCCGCCTTCGTGAGCGCGCTGGGCGACAAGGTCCCGGCCGATCAGTCCGACAAGAAGCTCGCCGAGATCGAGCAGCTGATCGCCACGGCGGCCGGCATCGACAAGACGAGGGGCGACAGCGTCAAGGTCATGGCGGTCGATTTTATCGATAACGCGCGCGACCTCGAGCCGATCCCGTCGCCGGGTCTCATGGAAGCCGTGCTGCGCCAGTCGGGCGCGCTGATCAACGCCGCCCTCGTCCTGGCGTTCACGGGCCTCGTGGTGGTGTTCGTGGTGCGACCGCTGCTGCGGGTGCTGTCGACACCGGTCGAGGCGTCCGCCCCCGACGGCGTGCGGATGCTGCCCGGCGGCGCCAAGGGCGATCCGATGATGCTGCCCCAACCCGGCAGGGGCACGATGGAGATCGGCGGCCCCGACGTGCCGGGGCCGGTTCAGGTCGGGGCCTGGAACGAGGAGGTGAGCCTCATCGACGACATCACCAGCCAGCCCCGCCGCTCGCCTCAAAAGCGATTGGAGCAGATGATCGAGTTCGACGAGGAACAGGCGGCCGCCGTGCTGAAGCAGTGGATCCACAGGAAGGAAGCCGCGTGATGGGCGCGACCGCATCGACGAAGGCTTCGCAGACGAGGGATCCGGCGCCACGATGACGCGCCATGATGAAGTCGCCATCGATCTTGGATCACGAAGCGCGCTCCGCCGCTTCCTGGTCGATTTCGACGCGCTGCCGTCGGCTCCGGGCCGGAGGGCGAACGGCTCCCCGCCGTGGCTCCCGATCGGGGGCGCCGTCCCGGATTTCGCGGTCTTCGAGGGACTCGAGGGTGGCGCGCCCGAGCCCGCCTCGGGAACCGATCCGGGCTCCCGCAGCATGGCCGAGGCGGTCGCGGCCGCCCTGGCGGAAGCGGAAGCGAGGCATGCCGCGGAGCGCGCTGCGCTCGAAAACGGCTTCGTCGAGCGGCTCGCGGCCGAGCGCGCCGCCTGGGTGGAACACGAGGCTGCAGCCCTCGCGAGGGCCTTGCGGGACGGTTACGGAGTGCTGGAAGAGGTGCTGGCCGAAGCCGCCGCGGCCGTTCTGGAGCCTTTTCTGGACGAAGCCGCCCGGGCCTCGGCGATCGCGGATCTCAGAAGCGCGATCAGCAGCCTCGCGGTCGGCGGATCCGGCGCCGCGATCGCGGTCAGCGGGCCGCAGGACCTCCTCGATGCGCTCCGCAAGGCGCTCGACGCGGCGGGAAGCGACATGCAGCGCATGAGCTTCACGGCGTCGGACGCCTGCGACATCACCGTCGTGTCGGACAGCAGCACCATCCGGACGCGGCTCGGGGACTGGACCCGGACGCTGCAGGACTGCCTCGGAGTCCGGCATGATTGACGAGGGCCGCCCACACGAGATCATCATCGTCAAACGCCACGGCGGCGCCCTCGAGGAGGGCCACCACGGTGGCGCTTGGAAGATCGCCTATGCGGATTTCGTGACTGCCATGATGGCGTTCTTCCTCGTCATGTGGCTGGTCTCGGCCAACGACAAGACGAGGTCGGTGGTGGCGCGGTACTTCAATCCCGTGCAACTGGTCGACTCGACGCCGCAGCCGCCGGGCCTCAGCGATCCGAACGACGGAGCCCCCAACGTGCCGCAGAAGAGCGGCGCGAAGCCGGTGCGGGACGCCAAGGCGGCCGCGACCTCAAAGGACGCGAAACCGACCGACAGGAGCAGGCGGGACGATGCCGAGCTGTTCAAGGACCCTGAGGGAGCGCTGTCCGAGATCGCGGCCCGGGACGGCGCGCGACCGGAGCAGCCGGCCAGAGCCGCGGCAAATACCCCACGGCACGGCACGGCCACGTCCGACGCGACGGGCCAGAAGGGCGGCGAGGCCTTCCGCGACCCGTTCGAGCCCCTGACCTCGACGGCCGCCGATGCCGGAGCCGAGCCCATCCGGATCGAGACGGCCACGCCGTCTTCGGCCCCGGCCCGGGTCGCCACCGGGAACGCGGCCGCAGCGGCGCCAGAACCGGAGTCGGCATCCCTGCCGGTCGAACCGCAGGCGCGGGCGGCCGAGCTCAAGAGCCGCGTCGACGGGCTGATGAAGGCGGTCGCCGCCGCATCCTCTGGGCCGGAACCCAAGGTCGATGTCAGGGCCACGCCCGATGGCCTGCTGATCACCCTGACGGACGACGCCAAATTCGCGATGTTCGCCAGCGCTTCCGCCGAACCTGCCCCTAGGATGGTGGTGCTGATGGAGAAGATCGGCAGGCTCCTCAAGGCCCAGCGGGGAAAGGTGACGGTGCGCGGCTTCACCGACAGCCGCAAGTTCAAGTCCGACGTCTACGACAACTGGCGTCTCTCGTCGGCCCGGGCCCATATGGCCCATTACATGCTGGCCCGGGGCGGCCTCGAGGACGCGCGCATCGAGCGCATCGAGGGCTATGCGGATCGCCAGCCGCACAACGCCAAGGACCCCGAGAGCCCCGACAATCGTCGCATCGAGATCCTGCTGAGGGGAGCGCCATGATGGCCCTCGACTTCGCTCGCGGACTGCGGCGCCTCGCGACCGCCAGCCTGCTCCTGGTGCTGGCGAACGCGGTGCCGCTCTCGGCGGCCCGGGCCAACGAGGCAGCGGCCGTCGACCCCGACACCAAAGGCAAGGTGGCCCGGCCGGACAGGTCCGCCGAGGTGGGAGCGAGGCCTGCGGAGACCGCCGGACCGGTCCAAAGCCCGCTTGCACCCTACCTGGCGGTGCGGTTGCTGCAGCAGCTCCAGGATCAAATCGCCCATGGCAGTACGGCCGCCCAGGCGGCGGAGCCGAAGCAGCTGGTTCGTATCGGGGAGGTCTTCGCGGCGGCCGATCCCGCAGCCTGGACGAACACGCGCAATGCGGGGGCGGCGGTGCTCTACCTGTTCAGCGCCGGCAAGCCCGCCGTGGTGCGGGCCGCGATGCAGCGGGCGACCCTGTCACCCGACAACGACCGGCTGATCAAGGGCGCGCTCGCCTACGCCGAGGGCCAGGATGGCGCGGCGCGCGCTCTGCTCGGGACGTTCGACCCCCGGGCGCTGCCTGCCGTGCTCGGGGGGCATCTGGCGCTGGTGCTGGCCACCCTCTACGCCGACACGGATCCCCAGAAGGCCGGGCATATGCTCGACTCGGCGCGGCTCCTCGTACCGGGCACGCTGGTCGAGGAGGCGGCACTGCGCCGGCAAATCTTCCTCTCGGCTCACCCAGCGATGCTCGACAAGTTCTCGGCCCTCTCGCGCCAGTATATCCGGCGCTTCCACGGCTCGGTTTTCGTCAACAACTTCAAAGGGCGCTTGGTCTCTTTCGCGGAACGGATCGCGCTGTCGGGCGAGGTCGCCCAGATGGCGAAGCTCGATGCGGTGATGGCCGAACTGCCCGGCGCCGAAGCGCGGGGCATCTATCTGGCGATGGCCCGCGACGCGCTGGTCGCGGGACGCAGCGAGGGCGCGCGATACGCGGCCGCCAGGGCCACGGCGCTGTCGAGCGACGCGACCGCGGACGCAGCTCGAGCCAAGCTCTACGCGGCGGCCGCGATCGTGTCGTCGGACGACGTCGCAGCCGGGCGCGCCGCGTTGCAGTCCATCGATGCCGGGCGGCTCTCGGTGCGCGACGCCGATCTGCGCGACGCAGCCCTCACGATCGCGGCTTCCGTCGACGCCGATCTCGTCGACCGGAACCAGGGCGCGGTCGTGCCGGACGGCGCGGCTTCCGTACTGGTCGAGCGCGCCGAGGCGGCTCTGTCGGCCGGCGACACGCTGCTGGGGCAGACGCCATGACGGGCGATCTCGGCTCCATCGTGCGACAAACGTTCAGCTCCGGTGGGAGGTCGACGAGCGGGGCCTCCCCCGCCGCAAGTCCCGTGGCCGACGCCGGGCCACCCGTCACCGACGCCGCCGGCACGCCCGATGCCAGCTTCGGCAGCCTGCTCGATACGGTGTGGCGCGCTGCCGCCAAGAGCCGAAGCACCGCCCCCGCTCTGCTCTCCGTGCACGGCTGCACGTCCGCCCCGGCGCCATCGACGCCTGCGGTTGCGGTCACGGTTGCCGCCGCAAGCCTCTCCGACGCGGCTCCAGCCATCGACGTCCTGGCGCATCTCGCGACGGGGGCGCCGAGGAAACCCGCGGACGCGGACGAAATCGCGAAGTCCGCTGCGGCGGCCGAAGCCGCGACCGCCGGCACAGACCTGGAAGCCCTGGCCCAGGCGGTGCTTGTGGCTGGCCTCGCTCCTCGAGCCGCCGCTCCTGCGTCCGCGCAGAACGCCGCAGCCTCACCCTCCGGGACGGGGAACGCCGCACCTCCGGCCTCGGTCTCCACGCCGGCCGCGACAGCATCGCCGGCAGCCTCGGTGGCCGTGCCCCCGACGACAGCCGCGCCCGTCATGCGGGCCGGCACGGCATCGATGCCCGACCGGCCGGGCTCGCCCGGACTCTCAGTATCGCCTGGTGGGGGCACGGCAGTCGCAGGACCGTCCACACCGGCTGCGCGCCCGTTTGAGACGACCGCCGTGACGCCCGCCCCGTCTGCTCCGGCGCTCGTCGAACCCACGCAGGCCGGCATCTCCTCGACGTCGCCCGCCACGGCAGCGGCCGGGTCGGCCGCAGCTCTTGCCCCGGTCGCAACGGATTCGACGCCTGCGAGCGACGGGGCTCAAGGCGCCGCTGGCGACAGCTCGGTCGGAACCGCCTCGCCGGTCGGGGCGGCACCGGCCGCCATCTTGGCGATCGCGACCTCGGGCTCGAGCCCTGCACCCGTGACGCCGATCGCGAAACCCACGCTGGTCACGCCGAGCCCCTCGACGAAGCCGTCGCCTCCACGGCGTCCTGGGACCGCGGAATCGGCACCGTCCGGGACCGCGGCCGTCGCGGCCGCGTCGAGCGGTTCCGGACGCCACGCTGGATCGACCGGCCCGGCTCACGATGGCGCGGCACCGGGTCCCGACAGCGTGGCGGCCGCGACGGCCATGAACCAGCTTGCGTCGGCAGGCCAGCAGGCGTCAGCTGGCCTGCTTGCACCGGCAAGCCAGCAGGTGGCGGCTGCGGTCTCGGCTCTGGCCGCCGTGCCGACCTCCACGGGCCAAGGCGGCTCTGCCGACACCGCCCCGGGTGCCGCGGCGTCAGGGACCGCGACGGCGGATACCACCCCGCCCGGGCAGATGCGCACCACGGCCGACGGCGCCCGTGAGATCGTGGTCAGGCTCGACCCCGAACATCTCGGGAGCGTGTCGATCCGGCTCAAGATGAGCGGCGGGAAGATCGACGTGGCCATCACGGTGGCGGAGACCGGGACCTTGGACGTGCTGAACCGCGATCGTCATCTGCTGACCGCCGCCGTCTCGACGGCGGGGCTCGGCACCGACTCGCTCGTCCTGCTCAAGGCGGGCGCACCGGAGGTCCCGGCCAACCAGGCCGTCGCGACGAACGGCGCGGATGCGGGCTCGCGCCAAGCCTCGGACCATGCCGCCCCGGGGTCCGGCGATCCGGCCGGAACCGGCGGGCGCCGCCGCGACGAGCGCGCGCATGGCCCGTCATCGAACGACGGGGCTGCGGATGACGGCATGGCGGCCTCGACGCCGGCACGGGCCGGAGACCTCTATGTCTAGGCGTTTTGCCAGGCCGACGAATGCGATGCTGGCGGCCGTCGTCGGCTCAATGGTGCTGGGCGCGACCGGCCCGGGCACGGCCTCGCCGGCACCGGCCTCCCCCGTCCCGGTCGCGACCGTTCCGCCACCGGCACCTTCCGCAGCGGCCGCGGTCCCGCACAGTTGCGAAGCGCAGGTCGCCGCCGCGGCTCGGCGCTACGCCATCCCGCTCGCGGTCTTCTACGCGGTGGGCCTGCTCGAGACGGGCGGGCGCAACGGACTGCAGCCCTATACGATGAACATCGAGGGGCGCTCCGCGCCCAATGCCACGCTGGCCGATGCGCTGGCCACCTTCGAAGCCGCGCACCGGCGCGGCGCATCGCTGATCGACATCGGCTGCATGCAGATCAACTACCGCTGGCACGGCAAGAACTTCGCTTCGGTGGCGGAGATGTTCGATCCGGCCCACAACGTGGACTACGCCGCGCGCTTCCTGCGTGAGCTGAAGATCCGCGAGAAGACCTGGACCCTCGCGGTCGCCCGTTACAACGCCGGGCCGAACAACAATGCCGCGCAGAAACAATATGTCTGCGGTGTCATCCGCAAGATGGTGAACAGCGGTTTCGGCTCCTGGACCGACAACGCGCGGGCCTTCTGCGGCGAACCCGCCGCCTGACGACCTCCCCAAGGGGAAGCGCCGGGTGAGCGCCCGGCGTTCGTAGCCGTCGTCTCCGTGAGTGCCCCGGGGCTGATAGCGCGGGCCCCCCGCCCCCTTGGGTTCGCCGCCGTCCCGGCATCGAGAGCGTGCGACGCGTCCGAGGCCTCCGCGACTCACGCGCCCTGCCCCGATCCCGGCACCAGACGGCTTCTCGGCTGTCGCGCAGGCCGACGGCGACCCGAGACATCCGGTCTTTTCGGTCCAGCAACGACCGCCTTTTTTTCTCTCGTTAACTTTAAATAATCGGTTTGGCGACATGGTGACGGCATCGAGCAAAGGACTTGTGGTGGCCGTCACTGCGGCAAGCCGTCCACAGTCCGGCGCTGCACCCCGTCGCAGTCCGTCGAGAAGCGATCATGAGCCTGTTCGGAACCCTCAATACAGCTGTGTCGGGCATGGCGGCCCAGGCCAACAAGCTCGGAACCATCAGCGACAATATCGCCAATGCCAGCACCACCGGCTACAAGCGGTCGAGCGTCGATTTCCAGACCATGCTGGGCAACGAGACGCCGGGCAGCTACACGTCGGGCGGGGTTCAGTCCAAGGTCCGATACGGGATCACCGACCAAGGCACGCTGGCCTCGACGACCTCGGTCACCGACCTGGCCATCAAGGGCAGCGGCTTCTTCGTCGTCCAGGACTCCAACGGTTCGACGGCACTGACGCGGGCCGGCTCCTTCGTGCCCAACGCGGCCGGCGACCTCGTGAACACGGCCGGCTACCAGCTCATGGGCTATAACCTCACGGACGGTTCCTCCGCGACCGTCAACGGCACCGGAGGGCTGCAGGTCATCAATCTGTCGAAGCAGCAACTCACCGCCAGCCCCTCGAAGAGCGGCATCCTGCAATTCAACGTGTCATCCAACGCCACACCGGTGGCGGCCGCCAATCTGCCGTCCAACAATCCGGCAACCGCCACGACCACGGCCACCAACGACGGCAGCGCCAAGACGTCGCTGGTCGTCTACGACAACCTCGGTAATGCGGTCACGCTCGACGTCTATCTCACCAAGGCGGTCGACACCGCGGGTTCGGGAACCAACGCCTGGGAAGCCACGATCTACAACAAGGCCGCCGCGAACGGCACCGGGGGCTACACCTCCGGCCCGATGGCGACCCAGAAGCTCGACTACAATGCAGCCACCGGCAAGCTGTCCACGGTCGACGGAAAGCCGACGCCGCTCGACCTCACGGCCGCGATCCCGAACGGCCAGACGCTCAACCTCGACATCAGCCAATCCACCCAACTGGCCTCCAGCTTCAGCGTCGGCACCGCCACGGTCGACGGCAGCGCGCCGAGCAAGCTCGACCACGTCACGATCGGGACCGACGGAACCGTCACGTCGGTCTACGCCAACGGCGTGCAGCAGGCGACCTATCGCATCCCGCTCGCCGACGTCGCGAGCCCCGACAACCTCACGTCGCTCACCGGCAATGTCTACCAGCCCAGCCTCGGCTCCGGCAACATGACGATCGGGGCGGCCCAGACCGGCAGCCTCGGTGAGATCGATTCGGACAACCTGGAGAATTCGACGGTCGACCTCGCCACGGAACTGACCTCCATGATCTCGGCACAGCGCGGCTACGAGGCCAATTCCAAGGTGATCCAGACGAGCTCCGATCTGCTCACCGTGATCGACCACCTGAACATCTGATGCATCGCCACGCCGCCGCCGCGCAGAGGACTGCATCATGAGCCTGTCGACCACACTCAACATCGCGCAATCGTCGCTGGCCAACAACGCGGCTCTGTCGACCATCGTGTCGCGCAACATCGCGGGCGTGAACGACCCGAACTACGCCGCCAAGACCGGGGAGGTCGAGACTTCGGCCTACGGCGGCGTCAAGCTCGTCGGCATCCGCAACGCCACCGACGACGCGCTCTTCGCGAACCTGCTGTCGGCCAAGTCCGACGCGGCCTCGAGTTCGGCGCTGTCGAGGGGGCTCGACCAGCTGGGACAGACACTCGGGCTCGATACCACGACCGCGGCGAACGGCACCGCGACCGACAGATCGCCCGCGACGCTCATCAGCCAATTCACCGGCGCATTGCAGCAATATGCGGCATCGCCGGCCGACGCCTCCTTGGGCCAGGCGGCCGTGGCGGCCGCCAAGACACTGGCTTCGTCGCTCGCCACCACGGCCGTCACCGTGCAGGGCGTGCGGGCCCAAGCCGACGCTGGGCTCCAGACCTCGGTCTCGACGATCAATTCGTTGCTGCAGCAGTTCGGCGATGCCAACACCGCGGTGACCAACGCCACGGTGGCGGGCGGCGACGCCACCGACGCGCTCGACGCGCGCAACAAGATCCTGTCGTCGCTGTCATCCGAGATCGGCATCACGACGGCCTCGGCCGGGCACGGCGGCCTCGCGATCTACACGGACGGGGGCGCCACCCTGTTCCAGACGACGGCCCGCACCGTCTCGTTCAACCCGACTGCGGCTTACGCATCCGGCACCGTGGGCAGTGCCGTGACGGTCGACGGCGTGCCGGTGACCGGCACCGACGCCCCCATGGCGACCAGGAGCGGCAGGATCGCCGGCCTGGCCCAGCTCCGCGACATCGCGGCGGTTGGCTACGGCGACCAGCTCGACCAGATCGCCAAGGGTCTCATCACCAGCTTCGCGGAATCGGACCAGACCGGCAGCAACCCTCCCGCGGTCCCGACCATCGCCGGCCTGTTCACGGCAGCCGGCGCGACCGCGATCCCCACGGCGCGCACGGGGCTGGCCGCGACGCTGACGGTCGCCGCCTCGGTGGATCCCGGACGGGGCGGCACCGTCACGCTGCTGCGCGACGGCGGCATCGGGGGGGCTGGCAACAGCGCCTACACGGCCAACACCACAGGGGCCGCGAGCTACTCGGCCCATCTCACGGCCGCGCTGGGCAAGCTCGATGCGTCCCGGAGCTTCGACCCGACGTCGGGCGGCACCGGCTCCGGCACCCTCGTGGCCTACGCGGCGTCCTCGGTCGCCTGGCTCGAAGCCGCCCGCCGGGACGCCTCCACGGCCTCGACCAACAAGGCGGCGGTAGTCACCCAGACAACCACCAACCTGTCCAGTGCGACCGGGGTCAACCTCGACCAACAACTGAGCAAGATGCTGGACCTCGAACATTCCTATCAGGCCTCGGCCGAACTGATCACGACTGTGAAAGCCATGCTCGACTCGCTACTGGCGTCGATCCACTAACAGCACTTCTGCCAAATCGGCCCGTGGTCTTGGAGACCGCGCGCATATAGCGGCCCGCACGGATGGCTTGCCGTGCGGATCACCTGCAGACGAGCCGGTCGGGCTCGGGAGGGTTCTTTCGTGAACATTTCGACGATGGCACTCCTATCGGCGCCGAGACAGACGGTGATGCAGGCGCAGGCAGCGCTGTCTCAGGCGCAGATCGAGCTGGCGAGCGGGCGGCTGGCCGATATCGGCACCGGGCTCGGCCGCACGACGGGGGAATATGTGGCCCTCGGCGCTCAGCAGACCCGCCTGCAGTCGATCAAGGACAGCAATGCCGGAACCGCGACGCGCCTCGCGGCCACCACTGCGGGGCTCGACACCCTGCGCGGCACCGCTTCGAGCTTCCTGTCGTTGCTGACCGAAGCCTCGACGGCCGGCGCAACGCCAGGCGCGCTGGTGGCGACCGGGACCAGCAACCTCGACGCGCTGACCGCGACGCTGAACACCTCCGTCGGGGGCCAGGCCATTTTCGCCGGCATCAATACGGGTCTGGTTCCCTTGACCACCTACGCGGCCGGATCCGCCGCCAAGGCGGCCGTGGACAATGTCTTCTCGTCGACCTTCGGCACATCGCAGTCCTCGGCGTCGGTATCCTCGATCTCGGGTCCCGCCATGCAGAGCTTCCTCGACGGCTCGTATGCGGCGCTCTTCAACGCCTCGGGCTATGCCGCGAGGTGGTCCACCGCCTCCGACCAGGTGACCACCGCCCAGATCTCCTCGACCGAGACGGTGGTGACCTCGGTCAGCGCCAACGCGCAGCCGTTTCGCCAATTGGCCCAGGCCTATGCGATGGTGAAGGAGTTCGGCGGCGCGAACTTCGGGTCCGCGGCCGGACAGGCCGTGATCGCCTCGGCCACGACGCTCGTGTCGAGCGCCCTGGCCGGGATGACGAGCGCGGAAGCCGGCATCGGCCAGTCGCAATCGGCCCTGTCGGACGCCAACGACAGGATGACGACCCAGATCGGCTATCTCTCGACTCAGGCGAGCGACCTCGTGAGCGTGGACGCCGCTGCCCTCTCGACGAGGATCTCCGGCCTGCAGACCCAGATCCAGGCCTCCTACGAGATGACGGCGCAGCTCCAGCAGTTGAGCCTCGTGAACTACCTCAAGTGACGCGTCCCCCGGGCCGGCCGGCTTGTGCCGACCGGCCTCGACTTGAGGGGCAGCCCTTTCACCACCGCGCGCAAAGCGGCGGTCGCGACGGGAGCCTGCCCCTGGGGACATGTGAGTAGCCGAGCCAAGGATCAGGAATGTACCAGTTCTCCTACGCCGATATCCTCGCCGACGACGCCGACGACGCCCGCGCCCGCGAGCGCCAGGCCTTCGACCAGGCGGTGGCGCTGCTCCGTCACGCGGCCGAGGGCCGGCGCGGCGCACCGGAGGAAAACCGGGCGCTGACCTTCACGACCGAACTCTGGGCCACCCTGATCACGGATCTGGCCCATCCCGGCAACGCCTTCCCGGACGAGCTGCGGGCCAACCTGATGTCGATCGGCCTCGGCGTCATAGCGGAATGCGAGCGGATCACCCGGGGCGAATCGCGCGACCTCGCCGGGCTTGCCGAGATCTGCGGCATCATCCGCGACGGCCTCAACTAGGACGGACGCCACCATGCACATCACGCTGCGGGCCAACGAAAAGATCTTCATCAACGGCGCCGTGCTGAAGGTCGACCGCAAGACCTCGATCGAGCTGATGAACGACGCGGTGTTCCTGCTCGAAGCTCATGTCATGCTGGAGCGCGACGCCACGACGCCGCTGCGCCAGCTCTACTACATCGTCCAGCTCATGTTGATGGAACCCGGCGAGCGTGCCGAGAACCGGGCCATGCTGGCCCAGCATGTCGGCGCCATGGGCCGTGTCTACGAGAATGCCGAGATCCTAGATGGCCTCGTCAGGGTGACGGAACACGTCGGCCGCGCGCGTCCGTTCGAGGCCCTGAAGGTGATCCGTTCCCTGCTTCCGATCGAGGCCCGGCTCACCGGCCGCGCCGGAGATGCCGCCGTGCGGCCGACGCGCCCCGCGCAGCCGAAGCCCAGCTTGCAGCCCGAGCAGGCCCCGATGCTGGCCGAAGCCTGCTGAGCGTTCCTGCGGGAACGACGGCTCCGCCTCGATGCGTCATGGCCCTCCGACGAGGTCCGAAGCCCATCGTCCCGCGGATGCCCTAGCGCCTCGCGGGAGGGCGACCAGCACAGGCTCGAGGGCGCCGGGTCGGGCCTGCGTGCTGCCCCAGCGACGATAAGGACTCCGGGTCGCGGGGGACTTTCGCCGGGTGCTGGCCGTTGAGGATGTCTCACCGGAGACACCACCATGTTCATGCGCATCGACAAGTTGCAGGCCGAACTGCCGGCCCCCAAGAAGGCCGACCCCAACGCCGCGGCGGCCCTGCAGGAGCTGCTCGGCGGCAAGTACGGGGAGATGTCCACGCTCGGCAACTACATGTTCCAGAGCTTCAATTTCCGCAGCAAGTCCAAGCTGCGACCCTTCTACGAGCTCGTGGCCAGCATCACGGCCGAGGAACTCGGGCACCTCGAACTGGTGTCCAACGGCGTTTCCATGCTGGCCAACGGCCCCGACGGGCAGGGCCTCGACAAGCACGGCGGCGACATTTCCAAGGCGCCCTTCGCCGACATGCAGGACATCCGGCTAGCCGGGTCCTTCCTGTCGAACGGCGGCGGCGCCATGCCGATGAACAGCAACGGCGCCTCCTGGAACATGGATTTCGTCACGACGACAGGCAACGTGGTGGTGGACCTGCTCCACAACTTCCACCTGGAATGCGGCGCCCGCATCCACAAGCTGCGCGTCTACGAGACCATGACGGAGGCGACGGGCCGCGAGGTCTGCGGCTATCTCTTGGTCCGCGGCTCGGTCCATGCCCACGCCTACGGGCTCGCCCTGAAGCAGATCACCGGCGTGGCGATCGAGAAGATGCTGCCGACGCCCAACATCGACCTCAGCAAGATCCCGGAGTGCCAGAAGTACCTCGCCGAGGGCTCTCATCGCCGGCTCTATACCTGGAGCCCGAGCGACTACAAGAAGATGTCCGGCATCTGGGGCAACGGCGAGACGGCACTGCCCGGCGATCCGCCCGGCATGCTGGAAGTGGTCGATGGCCTGCCCGAGGGCGGCAAGATCCACGACCTCGACGGCATGGCCTCGGCCTTCACGCCGGATTACGCGCCCGAGGAGATGTACGAGATCGCGACCAAGCTCTACAAGGCCTCGCGCTGACCTGAACCGACCGGGGCGCGGCGGCACCGGTGCGTGCCGCCGGACCTCTTTCTAGATTAGAACCGCTCGCAACTTGCTTAGTTTGGAGCGGTTCCAAGTTGAGCTCGAAGGGTGGACAGTCGAAGTCGGGGCGCGTAACGACGGTCTTCCTTCGCACGGACCGCGGCCGTCGCCTTCCCATGAGCATCATGCACAGCATCTTCCCCGGTGACATGCGTCCCGCATTTTCGTGGCGGCGCCTCGCCGTCGTGGCCGGACCCGGCATCGTGGTGATGCTGGCCGATACGGATGTGGGCAGCGTGGTGACGGCGGCGCAGAGCGGCGCCCAATGGGGCTATCGCCTGCTGCTGCTGCAATTCGCGCTGATCCCGATCCTCTACGTGGTGCAGGAACTCACGGTGCGGCTCGGCGCCGTGACGGGCGAGGGCCACGCGGCGCTCATCGGCCGCCACTTCGGGCGCTTCTGGGCCGCGGTGTCGGTGCTGACCCTGGTGGTGGCCTGCGTGGGGGCGCTGCTGACCGAGATGGGCGGCCTCGCGGGCATCGGCTCCATGATGGGCGTGCCGGCCGCCGCCACCATGGCGCTCGTGGTCGCGACGCTGACGCTCGTGGCCGTGACGGGCTCCTATCTGTCGGTCGAGCGGATCGCGCTGGCGGCCGGGGCCTTCGAGCTGGCCTTCCTGCTCGTGGCCTGGTGGGCACGGCCGAGCCTGGGCGAGGTCGCGGCCGAGATCGTGGCGATCCCGGTCGCCGACCCAAAATACATGCTGCTGGTGTCGGCCAATATCGGGGCCGTCATCATGCCCTGGATGGTGTTCTACCAGCAGTCGGCCGTGGTCGAGAAGGGTCTCACGCCAGCCGATCTGCCGGTCGCGCGGGCCGACACCGCCGTGGGCTCGGTGCTGACGCAGCTCATCATGGCATCCGTGCTGGCCGCCTCGGCGGCGGCGCTGTCGCGCGGCGGCGCCTCCCCGGTGTCGCTCGACACCGTGGGGCAGATCGCAGAAGCGCTGACGCCCGTGCTGGGCGACACCGCCGGCCGGCTGGTGTTCGGCCTCGGCGTGGCCGGGGCCGGCATCGTGGCCGCCATCGTGGTGACGCTGACGGCGGCCCGCACGCTCGGCGAGCTGTTCGGGTTCCGTCACTCGCTCGACCGGCCGGTCGGCGAGGCGCCCTGGTTCTACGCCGCCTACGTCCTCGCCCTGGTGGCGGGCGCCGCCGTGGTGCTGTCGGGCGTCAACATCGTCAGCCTGTCGGTCGGCGTGCAGGTGATGAACGCCCTGCTGCTGCCGATCGTGCTCGGCTTCCTGTTCCTCCTGGCCCGCCGCCTGCCCGACCCCTACCGGCTCCGCGGCGCCTGGGCGGGCGTGGTCGGAACCGTGATGGCGGTGACGGTGGCGCTGGGGCTCTACAGCGGGGTCGCCGGGATCTGGAACTGAGGGGCCGCGCAGGGTTCGATGTGCCCTTCAAACGTGCAGTTTCACAAGCGATGCTTGGCCCAGACCGCGTCCATTTGTTCATCTGTTGCCAATTCGCCTCACGCGGCTTCGGCCTCCGCTTCGGCAAGGTCCGCCTCTTCCTCCGGCGTCAGCCAGATCGGGGGCCGATCTTTGCCCGTGTAGGCCAGCACCAGGCGAGCGATGTCGTCTTGCATCTCAGCCGGGAGACTGCGCGCCTGTTCCAGGGCTCGATCGAGCAATTGCGTCATCGGAGCGCTTCGAATTTTGAGGTGTGCAGTGGATAGGCATGGAGACGCTTTTGGAGTCCTGCAAGCTTCCGCGCGCTTTTGCCGGGATCGGTAGGCATCTGCGCTTTCCGCTCATCCCTCCGCCTCCAACTCCACTCGGCCTAGCGAACGGAGCCCCTCGCAGGCTTCGCCCGCGCAAGCGGGGGTCCCCCGAGCCTTTTGACTTGTAGGCCCGGAGGAGGCCACACCAGTTTCAACCGAAAATTACAGGACACCGCGAGTCTCCGCAAGATTGTACTCTGGCCGCGATGCGTCCGTGATCTCGAGGTCTCATGCGGCAGGCAGACTTTGCAGCCATCCAACCCAGCAATTCCGGGAGGCCGGTGCTCGACGGGTCCGGCAGCCTCCTCGGCGTGACGGTCGCCCGCATGAACGACGTCGCCGCGCTGGAGGTGACCCACACGGTTTCGCAGAGCGTCAGTTTCGGCATCAAGGGCGATATCGCCGCTTCGTTCCTCCATGTGAACGGCCTCGAACCAAAGGCGGACACCGGCCCGCTTCCCGCAACGCAGATCGCGACCAGCGGAAAGGCCTTTACGGCGCAGGTCATGTGTGAGCGGGCGGGTGGGGGTAATTAGGCGGGAGCGGAAGCAGGTCCGATCCGCACAGTTCCGCCCGTCTCGCGCAAGCGAAAACCCAGACAAGCTCACGCGCTTCTTTATGTGTGGGTCCACGAGACGCAGGGGACGCGCCACATGGTCTGAGCAAGCATTTTAGGTCCTACTCTTCCGTGGGTGACATTAGCTCGGTTTCGGCATCCTCTTCGTCCATTACGGGAGCCTGCTTCCTGCTGTCCACAGGTTGAGCTATAATCCTCTTGGAGATTTCCTTCTGTATTCTGGCAATTCTGTTACGGTAAAAGGTCTCATAGTCGTCTGTTGAAAGGTTATCTTTGCCATAGTCTATGAGATGATGCTTCAGGAGTGTGCGCCCCAAATCTGGATTGTGCCCAGAAAATTCCTTAAGGTAAATTGACGGGCGCTTAGATCCAATTTTTGCTTTATTCAACCGATCGTCGACAATTGTTATATTAGCGATGTGATTCGCGTACGGATTGTACTCTTTCTTATTCAGGTAACCCTTTGGAAAAAAATGGTGATAGTTTTTGCTATTTGCTCTCTTCAGCCAATCATTTCGAACGCTAACATCACTGTTGGTGTCGAACGATAATGGTCGCTGAGCTACAAGGATGCAGAGTAAACCCTTGATATAGCTTCGACTTGCGGAAAAATATCCGTTTTCGGAGATGAAGTCATACGTGTTTTCCACCGGCCAGTCGTAATCTGGATGTTCGCCTGCATAGATCTTGTCGACTCTTCGAAGATCCTGAGCCATTTTAGTTTCGACGCTCCCGCTATATCTGCCGCCCAGGCTAATCCGCCAGAACAGGTCGTTCAGCAACTTCTGGACTTGGCCGGTCGGCGCATGCACGTTCAAATGGAAGAAATATGCAATGATCACAACAGCGGGATTGAACGGTAGGAGTTCGGAAGCTGGAACTCGAATTTGCAGTCGCAAATAGTCAACAGCACTCTTCAAAGCAGAAATTGCTTGCGGCCACGTCGCGATAAATTCCGTTCTGGGCAGACTCAATATGGTCTTTGTAGAGCAGTCCTTTCGGAGGATGGATGAAACAACCTGTAATATGATGAGAGGTGGTAACGTGCCAAACTGAACAGACACGAGCTCTTTTTGGAGATCTTCGTATTTCTCAAGAAGATCAAATTTAGATTTCTCACTGAACGTCTTAGCTACCATTATGTCGAATAGAGTAAGATCCTTACCTGTGGTATTGATTCGCGTGAAGATGTCCGTCGCCACTTCGATTCCTACCTCCTTTATAAGGATAGAAGAAAACAGAAATCCCTTTAACTGGTCTCTATACATCTGCATCTTCGGATGCAAATTAGCTGGGTATTTGCTGATCAGAGTGAAGCTGCCTTCAAACAGGTCGCGAACGCGAACATAGCGGATGCTGCCATCCTCGACGCCGTTTATGCACACAATCTCGCTCTCCCCATCGGCTTCGAGGTCAACCCAAATATCTTTATAATCGATCACCTTTACTTCACGGTGTAGAGTCGCACCCTTTATGCACGCGTAAACACTTGTCATCCGTTGCTGTCCATCAAGAACATACTGTGTAAACTGCCCTTCCGGCGTCTGTGGCAGCTTTAAGTGGCCAACCTCTCTCACGGAGCGGAGTGTCTCTTTCGTCTGCCAAATGATAAAGGTCCCAATTGGATATCCTTTGACAAGGCTATCGATCAACTTAGCTGATTTCTCTCTCGACCAGACGAACTCGCGCTGAAACTGAGGTATCTTTGTTAAACCCTTGTCGATGTTCGAAATCATGGCATCGATGGTCAGGGCTTGCGGATCGGGTCTGTTCATCGAAAGTTGCGTCCTTGGCCGGCACTCGAAGCACGGCGCTCCTGGCTCTCTGAATATCCCAGATTGCACGTCTCACCCCTGTTTGGCCAGCGCCGGTTGGACTTGTGTTTGCCCCCGCCGTCCCCGTCCACCCTTCTTCCACGTCCCCACCTTGGGTCGGGGCGTTCGGGGCGGAGGAAAGTATCGGTGTCGGCCGGGGCTTCCTCGCGGCCGGGACCCATATCGTCGAGTCGCGGTTTTCTGGCCCGTGGAGCGGCCGCCTTGCCGGCAAAGCGCGGTTTGCCTTCCCCGCCGCCAATTGTGCGGGCCCATGTCGGCGTCGGTGGGTTTGCGGGGCCGGTTGCGGGCCGTCCCCTGGGGCGGCAGATTGGCCGCCGTCCCAAACTTCCGCTGGCCGGCGTAGCGGCCGGCCTTGCGCTCGACCTCGCCTTGCCGGGCCATGGGATCGGTGCCGACCATCAGCTCGGTCGCCTCAAGCCACCTTAACTCATCGCGCAGCCGCGCCGCCTCCTTGAATTCGAGGTTGGCGGCGCGGCCCGCGCGCTTCTCGATGTCGGCGATCATGGCCTTGAAGTTGTGGCCGATCAGGCTGCCGGTGCCGCAAGGCCCGGGTCGACCGTGACGTGGTCCGCCTCGTAGACGGAATTGAACATGTCCTGGATGGCGCGCTTGCTCGAGGCCAGCGTGACGCGCACTCCGGTTTCTGGTCGTAATCCAATCCTTCCCCTTGAGCTAGTTGCTGACCCCCGGTCCCGGCTTCTCCGGTCGCGCACTGGTCGCTCCCCGCCGGCGCCTCTTCGCCTCGTGAGCACCTTACGACGCGTCCACCACGTCGATCCTGAGTTTCTTCCCCAAAACGCGGGCTGCCTGCGTCAGCGCCGCCAATTGTACGTCGCGGCTCTCGGGGTCGAGCAGCCTGTCGAGCTGCGCCCGGCTTACCCCCATGCGCTCCGCCATGGCCTGCCGGCTCACGCCCTGGACCCGCATCATCTCGCCCAGTTGCCACCCGACCACCCGCTTCACGGCCGACGCTTCAGACTCCTCCAGCAAGCCTTCCTGCTCAAGGAAGACGTCGAAACTGGAACCGCTGTGGTCGAAGATGGCGTCCGTCATGCCAAGCCCCTCTCGTGCGTGGATGCCTTGATCGCTGTCCCCCGTCATCGCGAGCGCAGCGAAGCGACCCAGCCTCTCCCGGCCGCGTTCTGGGTTGCTTCGTCGCTGCGCTCCTCGCAAGGACGGCGCTCCCCCGGATGGCCGGTTTGCAGGCGACATTACTTCCGCCCCCGCCCTTTCCGCCAGTTACTCACCGCAGGATCGGGCTTCTCGGGCCTGACGAACCCGTCGGCGCCGGCCGGCGCCTCTTCGCGGCCCGGACCCATCTCGTCGAGGTTCGGCTTCCGCCCGCGCCCCGCCGCGCCCCGCCCTGACGGCTTCCCCTCGCCGCCGCCGAAATTGTGCGGCCCCATGTCGGCATCGCCGGGCTTGCGCGGCCCGCCCGCGGCCGCCGACCGGGCCACTCCCGCCGTCCCGGGCGCGCGGCCTGCCGTCGAGCGCCCTGCCCCGCCGGACCCGCCGCCGACGCGGGGCGGCAGGTTGGCGGCGCTGCCGTAGGTCCGCTCGCCGGCGTAGCGGCCGGCCTCGCGCTCGACCTCGGCCTGCCGGGCCATGGGGTCGGCGCCGACCAGGAGCTCGGTGGCCTCCAGCCGCTTCAGCTCGTCACGCAGGCGCGCAGCCTCCTCGAACTCCAGGTTCGCGGCGGCGGCCCGCATGCGCTTCTCGATGTCGGCGATCGTGGCCTTGAAGTTGTGGCCGATGAGGCTGCCCGGTGCCGCGAGTCCCGGGTCCACCGTGACGTGGTCGGCTTCGTAGACGGAATTCAGGATGTCCTGGATGCCGCGCTTGATCGAGGCCGGCGTGATGCCGTGCGCAATGTTGTAGGCCGCCTGCTTCTCGCGCCGCCGCAGGGTCTCGGCCATGGCGCGGTCCATCGATCCCGTCACATGGTCGGCATAGAGGATCACCTTGCCGTCGACGTTGCGGGCCGCACGGCCGATGGTCTGCACCAGCGAGGTCTCGGAGCGCAGGAAGCCCTCCTTGTCGGCGTCGAGGATCGCCACCAGGGCGCATTCGGGGATGTCGAGGCCCTCGCGCAAAAGATTGATGCCGACCAGCACGTCGAACGTGCCCAGGCGGAGATCCCTGATGATCTCGATGCGCTCGATCGTGTCGATGTCGGAGTGCATGTAGCGGACCTTCACGCCGTGGTCGTGCAGGTACTCGGTCAGGTCCTCGGCCATGCGCTTGGTCAGCACGGTGACGAGCGAGCGGAAGCCGAGCTTCGCCGTGTCGCGGATCTCGCCCAGCACGTCGTCGACCTGGGTGCGGGCCGGGCGCACCTCCACGGGCGGGTCGATCAGCCCCGTCGGACGGATCACCTGCTCGACGAAGACGCCCTGGGCGCGCTCGATCTCCCACGGCCCCGGCGTCGCCGAGACATGCACGGTCTGGGGCCGCATGGCGTCCCATTCCTCGAAACGCAGCGGGCGGTTGTCGAGGCAGGAGGGCAGGCGGAAGCCGTATTCGGCCAGCGTCGCCTTGCGGCGGAAGTCGCCCTTGTACATGCCGCCGATCTGCGGGATCGTGACGTGGCTCTCGTCCGTGAAGACCAGCGCGTTGTCGGGCAGGTATTCGAACAGCGTCGGCGGCGGCTCCCCGGGCTGCCGACCCGTCAGGTAGCGCGAATAGTTCTCGATGCCCTGGCACACGCCCGTGGCCTCCAGCATCTCGAGGTCGAAATTGGTGCGCTGCTCCAGCCGCTGGGCCTCGAGCAGCCGCCCTTGCGCATAGAGCTGCTCCAGCCGGTCCTTCAGTTCCGTCTTGATGGCCTTGACGCTCTGGATCAGCGTCGGACGCGGCGTGACGTAATGCGAATTGGCGTAGACCTTGGCGAACTTGAGGTCGTTGGTCTTCTTGCCGGTCAGGGGATCGAACTCCTGGATCGATTCGATCTCGTCGCCGAAGAAGCCGAAGCGCCAGCCGCGGTCCTCGTAATGGGCCGGGAACAGTTCCACGGTGTCGCCGCGCACCCGGAAATTGCCTCGGCTGAAATCGGGCGTGCGCTTGTATTGCAGCGCCACGAGGTCGGCGATGAGCTGGCGCTGGTCGATGCGGTCGCCGACCGACACGCCGAACGTCATGGCCGTGTAGGTCTCGACCGAGCCGATGCCGTAGATGCAGGACACGGAGGCCACGATGATGCAATCGTCGCGTTCCAGCAGCGACCGGGTGGCGGCGTGGCGCATCCGGTCGATCTGCTCGTTGATGGTCGATTCCTTCTCGATGTAGGTGTCGGACCGCGGCACATAGGCTTCGGGCTGGTAGTAATCGTAGTAGGAGACAAAATATTCTACGGCATTGTCGGGGAAGAAGCTCTTGAACTCGCCGTAGAGCTGCGCCGCCAGGGTCTTGTTGGGGGCCAGGACGAGGGCCGGCCGGTTGGTGGCGGCGATCACCTGGGCCATGGTGAAGGTCTTGCCCGAGCCGGTGACGCCGAGCAGCACCTGGTCGCGTTCCTGCCGGCGCACGCCGTCGACGAGTTCGGCGATGGCCGAGGGCTGGTCGCCCTTGGGCTCGTATTCGGAACTGATCTTGAAGGTGATGCCGCCTTCCGACTTGTCGGGGCGGGCCGGCCGATGCGGCGTCCAGGGCCGGTCCTGCAATCGCGGGTCGCCGGATTGCAGCAGCTGCTGGAGCACCTCGGCCGTGGCCGAGGCGCCGCTGAGCCCGCGCGGATGTTCGGCCTTGTCACCCGCCGGGGCCGGCACCGGTGCGAAGCGCGCCTGCGGGGCCTCGGCGAAGCCGTTCGGCCCCCGCCCCCCGCGGTCCGGCACGGCGGCGGGCTGGCGGCCCTCGTTGAGCGCCGGGTTCAGCAGCGCCGCGAGATGCTGGTCGAGCGGCACCACGTCGGGCCGCGACGCCTTGGAGTTCGGCGCACGTCCGGGCTTTTTAGAGGTCGCGGTCGCGGCGGCGGGATCGGCGGCGGAGCGGGCTTTGGGCATCCCGGCAATATGGGGCCGCCAGCCGCGGCTGGGAAGCCTTCGGCCTCGCGGTTCCGGCTATTGCGGTGCCGGACAGCTCGCAGCCGAGAGACCGGGGCAGCCTTCACCACGCTTCGCGCGCTCCTCCTCCCGATCGGCGCTGACTTAGGGGCTGGCGCTATCAAACGCTCGTCGCCTTGGTCGCAGCAGCGGTCCTTCGAGGATCTCGAACATCGCCGGGTCGAGAACAGGCGATCGCTCGAAGCTACGACGGCTTTCGGCCCGTGGCTGGTTCAACAGGACTGTCGGGCAGACGAGCGAGGAATGCCGCAGGCGGATGTGGGCACTCCAATTTCAAGTCTGGAGCCGCGCATCGATCAGCCCTTCATGTCTATAAAAAACCCGTCACGAAGCGATCTGCTCGCGTGCCTTCACGATACATCGCTCGGACCAAACCTGCCCCAACGATCCCAGTCAGAGCGCCCCCCAGCACGTCACTCGCGTAGTGAGTGCCGACGTAGACCCGCGAAAAGATCATCAGCATCGCGGCGACGAGGAACGCGCTTCCTCGTCGTGGCATGCCATGAAACAGCAAAGCACCAGCGATGGCAAAGCAAGCCGTCGCGTGATCGGAAGGAAATGAATAGTCCGTGCTGCGCTCGATCAGCAGATGCGTAACCCCGCCATCATACGGGCGCATGCGGTGGAAGAACAACAAGATGATCTGGTTGAGGGCCAGCCCAAGAAGGAAGGACAACCCGGCTGCAAGAAGGATGTGCCGCGTGTGCGGTCTGTTGCTGCCCTGCCACCATTGCAAGGCGACTGCCACGATCAGCAGCGGCACCCCCCATGTCGAAATCCCGACCATGAGCTGATCGAGCAGTGGCGTCTGTCCGGCCCCGCCGTTGATCCCACGCGTCACCGCATTGTCGAGGTCAGACAGGGTCATGCCCGCCCACCGCACGATTTTCGTCCTGAGATTCGTAGACGCGCTGCGCGTAGTTTTCGAGCAACATTTCGCATCCGCTCAACCGCTCCTCGGCCGTGGTGGCCAGCGTCGCGCCGTAAAAATCAAGCTTCTTGATCTTTTCCAGCCAGCCCTGAAGCTTCTTCAAGTCTGTGTCCTCCTCCTCCAACTCGGCATAGGTGAACTTTTTGATCGCGAACTCCTTGGCGATCTCAGCCTCGAAGCCCGCACAGCGTCCGAGAAACTCGCGGTACTGGTCATCCCGGTCCGCCTTGAACCGGCTGACGACCTTTTCCTCCTGAGCCTGGTCCAGTGCGATCGTTTCGAGGAGAACCGCGTCGCCGCCCATCTCGGCGACATCGTTTTCGAGCATCTTCAACCGGCGCACATGATCGTCGGTTTTGGGAAGCAGGCAGACGCCGTTTTGCAGGTAGATCGCCCCGATGCTCTTAAGCCGTCGCCACAGCGCGACCCGCTTCGTCGCGGGATCGGCAGGGACCTTGTAGGTCAGAAGGAGCCATGTCATTGGAACCATGGTTGCTTTAGATTGCAACGACGGTTACATGTCAACAGCGATCCACACCGACTGACAGGCGACATTCGCGCGTGCATAGCGACTCATCGGATATGGAGACCGCCATCGGCTTGCGCCGCGTCGTCCGCCGCGTCGGACTGCTTAATCTCGGCTATTTCGGTGTCGAGTTCGCCGTTGCTCTCACCATCGGCTCGGTGTCGCTGTTCGCCGACAGCGTCGATTTCCTCGAAGACGCTTCGATCAATTTCCTGATCTTCGCCGCCATAGGATGGAGCGCGCAGCGTCGAGCCAGGGTCGGCATGGCGCTTGCGGGCATCCTGCTGATCCCTGGCCTTGCCACCCTTTGGACAGCGTGGGACAAATTCAACATCCCGGTGCCGCCCGCGCCCTTGCCGCTCTCCCTCGCAGGGTTAGGTGCGCTCGCCATCAATCTGTCGTGCGCCTTGATGCTCGCCCGCTACCGGATGCGCGGCGGCAGTCTCACCCGCGCGGCATTCCTGTCGTCGCGCAACGACACACTCGCCAACGTCGCCATCATCGTGGCGGGCATGGTGACGGCCTTTCTGTGGCGATCCGCATGGCCGGATGTGATCGTGGGACTTGGGATCGCGGCGCTGAACGCTGACGCGGCATGGGAAGTCTGGACAGCTGCCCGCGTGGAACATGCGGGATCCCGATGAACGAGCATCGGATCCACCAGATCTTTACGGTCAGTGTCCTTCTGAAAGGCGCTCATGCGGTCATCGAATGCCTTGGCGGCTTTGCACTTGCCCTGGTCAGCACCGGGATGATTGCCGCCCTGGTCGACCGGCCTACCCAGGATGAACTGAATGAAGACCAGCACGATTTTGTCGCCACCCACCTGCTCGACTACGCCCAGCATTTCTCGATAGGCAGTAAAAACTTTTATGCGTTCTATCTTCTCAGCCACGGGCTCATCAAGATGTTTCTTGTCATCGGTCTACTTAGAAACAAACTATGGTCGTATCCAGCCTCGCTCGTCGTGATGGGCCTGTTTATTGTCTACCAGCTATACCGGTTTTCGTACACTGGCTCCTTTGGACTGATAGCGATAACGGCTCTCGACGTGGTTGTCATGGTCCTGATTTGGCACGAATATCGTCTAATGCTCCGCCACACTATGGTGGGACGAACCTGACCGGGTTCGGCGAGAAGGCGCAACCGTCAACGACCACGGGCCGGCACTGTCGGTCGGCGCCCGATCGTCACCCTCCCCCGCTCCGTAGCCGCCATCCCACCACGGCACGACGCTTCATTCCAGACAAAAGGAGGCCAAAAGGGTTTGGGCGTTACCCGACTCTCCCTATTGGGCCACAAGTTCGGCCTGCAGGGCGCCGGCCGATTTGATGGCCTGGAGGATAGCGATGATGCCGCTCGGCTTGAGGCCGATCTGGTTCAGGCCCTTGACCAGGGTGCGCAGGGTCGTGCCGTTGATGATCTCGAGGGTGCCCTTGGGCTCGCTCGACGAGATGCTGGTGGAGGGCACCACCTGGGTCTTGCCGCTCGAGAGCGGTGGCGGTTGCGACACCTGCGGACTCTCCGTGACCCGCACGGTGAGGCTGCCGTGCGTCACCGCCACGGTGGAGATCTGCACGTCCTGACCGATCACCACGGTGCCGGTGCGCTCGTCGATCACCACGCGGGCCGGCACGTCGGGCTCCACCAGGAGGTCGCCGATCTCGGACATGAAGCGCGTCGCCGTGACGCCGGGCGGGCACAGCAGCGCCACCCGGCGCAGGTCCTGCTCCTGGGCGGCGCGCACCCGGAAACGCCCGCTGGTGTAGCGGTTGATGGCGTCGGCGACCCGCACCGCGGTCTTGAAGTCCGGGTTCTTGAGCTCGAGCGACAGGACGCCGCCCGGTCCGAAACTGCCCGGCGCCTCGCGCTCTACGATGGCGCCGTTGGCGATGCGGCCGGCTGTCGGCACGCCCTGCGAATAGGTCTCGGCCTGACCGGACGCGGCCGAGCCCGACACCGAGACCGATCCTTGGGCGACCGCGTGGGTCTGCCCGTCGCCGCCCATCAGCGGCGTCATCACCAGCGTGCCGCCGAGCAGCGACGTGGCATCGCCGAGCGACGACACGGTGACGTCGAGCGGCATGCCGCGGCTCGCCAGGGCGGGCAGTTGCGCCGTGACGATCACGGCCGCGACGTTGCGGTTGCGCAGGGTGATGTTGCGGACGTTGACGCCCATGCGGTCCAGCATCGACTGCACGGATTGCTCGGTGAAGGGCGCGTTGCGCATCGTGTCGCCCGAGCCGAGCAGGCCCACCACGAGGCCGTAGCCGACGAGCTGGTTGTCGCGCATGCCGCCGAGCGTCGCGATGTCCTTGATACGGACCGAGGCCTCGGCCGGCGCGACGGCCAGGGAGCCGGCCGCGACCGCGACCCAGAGCAGCGCCAGGACGAGGCGCCGCATCAGCCGCTGCCCACACGCACGCTGCCGTCGCCCTCGATGGTGCCCGAGACCGTGAGGCCGCTCTCGAGGTTGCGCACCGGGATCACGTCGCCGACGGCGCCCGCCTGCAGGGCCGAGCCATAGGTCGAGATCATCAGGCCGCCCTCCGCGAACACCACCCGGACCATGGCGCCGAGCGACACGACCTTGGGCTCGCCGACCGCGTTCTTGGCGATGGGAAGGTTGGGCAGCAGGGTGCGGCGCGACGTCTTGTTGACCAGCGCGGCGCGGTCCAGCACGGCCGCCCCGATGCCGGCAAAATCGTCCGGCATCTCGCGCTCGGCCAGCATGCCGTCGCGGATCACGTCGCCCGGATAGATCACGACCGTGGGCACGGGCACGAACTGGCCCGCCGCGGCAGGATCGGCCGTCGCGGCCCAGGCCGCCGCCAGGGCCGCGGCTGCGGCGAAGCGCCGGCGCCGCCGCGACGCGATCCGGGTGGCGCGCGTCACCCTCGGGTGCCCGTCGTTAAGGTCGAGCCCATCTGGTCGCAGGCCTGGATCACCTTGGAGTTCATCTCGTAGGCGCGCTGCGCCGAGATGAGGTCCGAGATCTCCTTCACGGGATCGACATTGGAGGCTTCGAGGTAGCCCTGGCTCAGCGAACCGAAGCCCGGGTCGCCCGGCACGCCCACCACCGGGGTGCCCGAGGCGGGCGTTTCGCGGAACATGTTGGAGCCGAGATGTTCGAGGCCGGTCTCGTTGGCGAAATTGGCCGTGGTCAGCTGGCCGATCTGGGTCGGCGTCGTGCTGCCCGCCACCGTGGCCGTGACGATGCCGGACTGGCTGACCGTGACGTTGGTGGAATTGTTGGGCACCAGGATCGAGGGGCTCACGGCGTAGCCGTCGAGCGAGACGAGCTGGCCCGTGGCATTGGTGTTGAACGCGCCGGCCCGCGTGTAGACCGTGTCGCCGTTGGGGCCGGTCAGCTGGAACCAGCCGCGGCCGTTGAGCGCGAGATCGAAGGTGTTGCCGGTGTTGGTCAGCGAGCCCTGCGTCTGCAGGTTGCGGATCGCCGCGGTGCGGACGCCGAGGCCGAGCTGCGCGCCCTCGGGGATCGTATTGCCCGAGCCGCGGTTCGACACGCCTTGCAGGCGCTGCGCCTCGTAGAGCAGATCGGAAAACTCCGCCTTGCCGCGCTTGAAGCCCGTGGTGTTGATGTTGGCCAGGTTGTTGGCGATGACTTCGACATTGGTCTGCTGGGCCGACATGCCGGTGGCGGCGATCGCAAGGGCTCGCATTCAGGTGTCCTCGGAGCCGGCCGGCCCGGGATGGGCCGCGACGCTCGTTCGATGTCGATGGAAGCCGGGCTGCGACGCGGCCCGGCGAAGCGCGAGCGACCTGTTCAGATCGCCATTCGGCTGATTTCCTGGAAAGCCGCGACCGACTTGTCCCGGATGGCGAGCGCGGTCTGCAGCGATTCCTGGGCCGACATCACGGATTGCACGACGTCCTGGGCGCTGGACTTGCCCTCGATGCCCGACAGGGCCGCGGTCTCGGCCGCCTTCATCTTCTTCACGGCGTCGTTCGACACCTGGGACAGGATCTGTCCGAAGTCGCTTCCCGCCGACCCGGCCACCGAGGTTGCGGCGGAGGTGGCGGCCGAGGCCGCGGCGCCGCCCGAGGGGGCCAGGGCCGAGAGCGCGGAGGTGAGGAGCGGAAGGGCCGCGATCATGGTGAGCCTTTCAGGAGGTCGATGGTCATGGAGATCAGGTCGCGGGACTGCTTGATGACCTGGAGATCGGCTTCGTAGGAGCGATTGGCCTCGCGCATGTCGCTCATCTCGGTGATCATGTTGACGTTGGGCATCTTCACGGCGCCTTTCTCGTCGGCCGCCGGGTTCCCGGGGTCCTGCTGGATCTGGAAATCGGACGGATCCACACCGACCGACTTGACGGCCACGATGTCCTGGCCCGCGACGCGGTCGAAGGTGTTCTCGAACGTGATGGTCTTGCGCCGGTAGGGGTCCGACCCCGGCGTCGCGCCGGTCGACTGCGCGTTGGCCAGGTTCTCGGAGACCACGCGCAGGCGGGCCGATTGCGCCGAGAGTCCCGAGCCTGCGACGCGCAGCGCGGCCTGGAGGGCGTCGATCATGGGCGGGTCAACTCCTCACCGAAGCCATCAGCATGCCGTGGAAGGCTTTCACGAGGCTGGTGTTCAGCGAATAAGAGCGGTTGACATCGCCGGCCTTGATCAATTCCTGCTCGAGGCTGACGGTGTTGCCCGAATCCGTGACCTCCCAGGGACTCTCGTCCTTGATGGCGGCGGCCTGGACCTGGATGGGGTCGAGCGAGAGGTGGGCCGCGTCGGTCGAGGCGAGCTGCAGCCGGGTCTTGTCCATCACCTGGGTGAAGGGCTCGACCGATTGCGCCCGGTAGCCCGGCGTGCTGGCATTGGACACGTTGGCGGCGATCACCGCCTGGCTGGTCGACAGCCAGCGGGCCTGCTGGCTCGCGACATCGAACAGGTGAATGGGTTCCATCGCGATTGCCCCCTTGGCGCATGGATCGGACGCATCGGACGCTGCCGGGGCAAGCTTGCACGGGGCTGTTCGCCGCCGCTGCGGAACTCGCCGTGCCGGGTTGGCTTGGGCGCGCTTCTTGGACGAACGTCGAAGCAAAGACCGTGTGGATCGGGCCGTCTTCAAAGCATATCTGATGCGCTTAATACGTTCTTAACCATCTTGGTCTGGTCTCTTTCCCAGATTCATAGGACATCTTTTCCCGATGCTTCATCGCGCGGCGAAGCAGACGGATGTGGCGCGGGGGCGTTGCACGGCAGAAAGGGAACGACGGCAACGTTTCATTAAGCATCCCGCGATAAAAAGTTGATCAGGTTGGTGAATGAAACGTGAGCGGCGGGTTCGATCGAGCGAACCGCGGCCGTCGCCGGAAGGAACATCTCTATGCTGGTTCTGATCGACGACCGGGAAATCGTGGCGGTCGGCTACGCAGGCGGATTCAAGACCGAAGGCGTCTGCTCGACCGGTTTCTGCCCGACCGACTTCAAGGAGTGGGTCGAGACCGTGGCGGACGACGACCTCCTGGCCGTCGAAGCCTTCCTGATCGGCAATTGCCGCGACCGCGCCGACTACCCGGGCTGGATCCGCGAGCGCTCCGGCGCCCCCATCATCGCCATCAACGAAACGCAGTCGCTCGATCAGACGCTCGACCTTTTCGCCGCCGGCTTCGACGACGTGGTGCGCAAGCCCATCCACGTGCGCGAACTCCTGGCCCGCATCGACGCGATCCGCCGCCGCTTCGTGGCCGGCGCCAGCAAGAAGGACGACGTCGCGGTGGGCGAGATCCGCGTGTTCTTCGACGGCCGCGATCCCGAGGTCCGGGGCGAAGCCTTCCAGCTGCCGCGTCGCGAGCGGCGCATCCTGGAATATCTCGTGAAGCACCGCGGGCGCCGCGTCTCCAAGACCCAGATCTTCAACGCCATCTACGGCATCTTCGACGAGAACATCGAAGAGAACGTCGTCGAGAGCCACGTTTCGAAGCTGCGCAAGAAGCTGCGGGCGAGACTCGGCTACGACCCGGTCGAATCCAAGCGCTACCTCGGCTATTGCTTCGAGGACCCCACCGCCGCCCTGCCCTCGGCCCTCTGGGACGGGGAGGCCGAACCGGCGCGCGCCATGGCGCTGGTTGCGGACGCGGCTTGAAACCGTCACGCTGGCGCGTCCCAGCGACGAGCGAGCGTCGGGGGGTTGACGAGATGCTCACGGTCCTCCTGGCATGGTGGCACGCCACGCTCTCGGCGCTCGAGTGGACGGAAAGCGACCTCGACCGCGAGGTCCGCGAGGCTCGCGCCGTATGTCGTGCCGCCATGAATGCGCGCGGGCCGTCGGACGCGTCGCAGCGGAGGTGAAAGGGCTTGAGGCCGGCGTCCGGTCGGCCGCCGCCGCCGGCCCGCCTTGACCCGCGGCCCGCGAGCCTCCATCTCACACCTGTTCCACGGAGATCCCCGGCAAGGGGCTGAGACACCGCTGGGCTCGCTACGCACGTCGGCGGCAGCCGATAGGCGTTGACCGATCGGGGCGAGCGGCGCGGGAATCCATCGAACCTGATCCGGTTTGCACCGGCGTAGGGATGGAATCCGGCCGCGCCATCGCGGAACCCACCGGATGCACCCACCGCCGAGGCGCTGTGGGGAGGTCATGCCGATGGCGGGCGCGCCCGTCCTGTTCAACAGCCTGGGGGCCGCACCGCCCCTGCCCCCGCTCGACCCCGCCTGGCTCGACGTTCCGGCCCTGGTGGATGTCGCGGTCGTCGGGGCGGGCGTGATCGGGCTGTCGATCGGCTGGAGGCTCGCCCGCCGCGGCCTGTCGGTCGCGGTCTTCGATGCCGGCCGCGCGGGCGCGGGCACCAGTTCGGCCGCCACCGGCATGCTGGCGGCCGGGGCCGAGCACGAGCCGGGCGGCGACCCGCTGCTCGGCCTGGCGCGCGAAAGCCTGGCGCTGTGGCCGGGCTTCCGCGACGAGCTCGAAGCCGACGCCGGCCTCGCCATCGACTACTGGACCAAGGGCACCATCGTCGTGGCGGTCGGCCGGGATGAACTCGACCGCCTGCGCGCGCGCCACAGCCTCCAGATGCGGGCCGGGCTCGACGCGCGCTGGCTATCCGGCTCCGACGTGCGTGACCTCGAACCCGGGCTCCGGCCCAACGTCACCGGCGGCATCTTCTGCCCCGGCGACCATCAGGTCGACCCGCGGCTCACGCTGGAGGCGCTGCGGGCCGCCTTCGTGGCGCGGGGCGGACGGCTCGTGGAGGGTGCTTGGGTACGGGGTCTCGACAGGACGGCCGGAGCCGTCACGGGCGTGACCGTGGCGGGCAGGCTCTGCCGGGCCGGCACCACGGTGCTGGCAGGCGGCGCCGCGGTCGCGACGGGCGGGCTGCTGCCGGCAGGGGTCCACGTGCCGGTGCGGCCCCTCAAAGGACAGGCGATGGCGCTGCGAGCGCGTCCGGCCATCGGGCGCGGCGCCTCCGGCCACAACGCGCCCCTGCCGGTCGACCACGTGGTCTGGACCGCGGAGGTGCATATCGCGCCGAAATCGGACGGCCGCATGATCGTGGGCGCCACGGTGGAGGAGGCGGGTTTCGATGGCAGCATCACGGCGGGTGGCCTCTACGCCCTGCTCGACGGCGTGCGGCGCGTGTTGCCGGGCGTCGAGGAGATGGCGATCGAGGCGGTCTGGTCCGGCTTCCGCCCAACCTCGGATGACGACGCGCCGATCCTGGGCTCCACGGGCGTGCCCGGCCTCGCGATCGCGGCCGGGCACCATCGCAACGGCTACCTGCTGGCGCCCGTGACGGCGCGTGCCCTCGAAGACGAGATCACCACCGGCGCCATGGCGGGTGTCGCGAGCGGCTTCGGCCTCGGCCGCTTCGCCGCAGCCCCGCATTCGGGAGAACCAGCATGAGGATCAGCATCAACGGCGAGGATCGCGAGACGCAGCACCGCACGCTGGCCGCACTCTGGGCCGCCGAGGCCGGGCGCCTCGCGCCCGAGGGAGCGGAACCGGCGTCGCGCCGCGGCTTCGCCATCGCCCGGAACGGCGAGGTCGTGCGGTCGCAAGCCTGGGACGGGACGGTGATCGATGAGGGCGACCGGGTGGAGATCATCCGGGCCATGGCGGGAGGCTGAACATGCAACAGGATGGTCATGACGACCCGCTGGTGATCGCCGGCGAAAGTTTCGGCTCGCGGCTGATCCTGGGCACGGCCGGCTATCCGACCCAGCGCCTCATGGCGGAGGCCGTGAAGGCGAGCGGCTGCGAGATGGTGACGGTGTCGATGCGCCGGATCTCGCTCGCGGGCCACGGCTCCGACACGGTGAACCTGCTCGCGGGTTATCGCTTCCTGCCCAACACGGCCGGCTGCGAGACGGCGCGCGACGCCATCCTGACGGCGGAACTCGGCCGCGAGGCGCTCGGCACGGCCTGGGTGAAGCTCGAGATCATCGGCGACCGCGAGACGCTCTATCCGGATGCGGCGGAACTGCTGAAGGCGACCGAGCAACTGGTCGAGCGCGGCTTCACGGTGCTGCCCTACTGCTTCAGCGATCCCGTCCTGTGCCAGCGCCTGGCCGACCGGGGGGCCGCGGCCGTGATGCCGCTGGGTTCGCTGATCGGCTCCGGGCTCGGCGTCTCGGACCCGGCCCTGCTGGAACTGCTCTGCCGCCGCTCGCCCGTGCCGGTGATCGTCGATGCCGGGCTCGGCACGGCCTCGGACGCCGCCATCGCCATGGAACTCGGGGCCGCCGCGGTTCTGCTCAACACGGCGGTCAGCAAGGCCGACGACCCCGTGCTGATGGCCCGGGCCATGCGCCACGCGGTCGCGGCCGGGCGCCTGGCCCACCGGGCGGGCCGCATCCCAGCCCGTCGCCACGCCGAGCCCTCGAGCCCGCAGATGGGCCTGGTCGGCTCGTGATCCGACCCCTGCCGGGACGGCTCCTCGTCGTCACGGACCGGCACCAGGCGCCCGTTCCCCTGCCCGACATGGCCGAGGCGCTGCTTGGCGCCGGCGCCCGCTGGCTCTGGCTGCGCGACCGCGACCTGCCGCCCGAGGAACGGCGCGCGCTGGCCCTGGATCTGGCCGCGCGGGTGGCGCGCCACGGCGGGACGCTCACGATCGGGGCCGACGTCGCGCTGGCGGCCGCGTGCGGCGCCGGGGTGCAGCTCGGGGCCTGGGACGACGTCGCGGCGGCGCGGCGCCGGTTGGGTAACACGGCGCTCGTCGGCGTCTCGGCCCACGGGCTCGACGACCTCCGCCGTGCCCGCGATGCCGGCGCCGACTACGCCACGCTGAGCCCCATCTTCACCTCGGCCAGCAAGCCCGGCTACGGCCCGGCGCTCGGGCTCGGGGCGCTGCGCGAGGCCGCCGGCCTCGGCCTGCCGGTGCTGGCGCTCGGCGGCGTGACGGCGGCCGCGGCCCGGGCCTGCCGCGACGCCGGCGCCCACGGGGTCGCCGTCATGGGTCCGGCCATGCGGGGCGGCGCAGCGGCCGTCGCGGCGTTGCTCGGCTGAGGATCGCAGCAGGGCGGCAGCGGGGTTAGTGGCGTTATGAGTCGGGCATGGAGGGTGTAGATCCGCCCAGCGACGGGGAGCACCCAACCCCTCAAACGCAAGATAGCAGCATGGGACAACGACTTTCTCGCAAGCCTCATCGCCGGATGATCCCTTCACCCGATTCCCCTGGGCCGCCGGCGGCGATCGGTGCGTAGATCGTCCCCCCTTCCACAGGGCCATCGGCCAGCCGTTGCCTTGAAGGCGCATGGCCCAGGCCCTCCCTCCCTCGCGTCACCGCGCCGACGCGGTCCGCCAGCGTCGCGGTGTCGATGGCGATGCCCTCGCGGGCTAGAGCTGTTGCCGGTCAGGCTGGATCATAGGCATCGTAGCCTGCTGCGGTGAGGTAGTTGCGGCACTCGTCGGGTCTGAAGTGGGTGAAGGCTTCTCGGATGGCCGCCCATAGGTCCGAGAC
>JAABUY010001373.1_pt1 | contig 33136 bp, 26 predicted proteins | sample 5560271 | NCBI WGS metagenome assembly JAABUY01 (sample SAMN10711886, study PRJNA513374) | rock metagenome | isolation source: Antarctica rocks | place: Antarctica: Victoria Land, University Valley | reverse complement strand
CGGCTGGGTCATCTGGTCAGCTCCTGCGCAGCGAAGGAGACGTATGAATCAGGTGCGACCGTGGTCAGGGAAGCCCCCCACACGCGCCGGCCTTGCGTCACGATAGGGCTTTCGCAACAGGTCTAATAGAGTTACAAGAAATGCACAACCAAGTATGGCAGTTGATCCAAAAATAAGCTGTACTGTCATAATATAGTGATTACTGAACAAACTAGCTATTGTAAAGGCGGATATTGCTGATAAGCAAATAGCAGCAAACAGGTTTTCGCTTGAGGTGTTCGTCCTCATGACGCGCTCAATCTTGCCGGAAGCATTCTTTTCCACCGAGATCGTCGCCATGTCAGGCCAGACTCCGTGCACTGCTGAGGCTAGGACTGCCACGGTTGCGAACCAGCGTTTTCAGTAATTGTATCCAAAAAAAGTTAGAATTCTATTAGCGAAATATCGTCAACCTTGTAGGTTGAGAAGCCACCAAGAATTCGCTTTCAGGTCCCAACGTCATTCCCCGGCAAAGCCTAGCCTCGCCCTACCTGCCCCGCCAGCCCGCGCGGCTCGTCCTGTGCCCCCTAGCCCTCCATCCTGAATCGCGCCGCCGCCACCACGTCGCCCGCCACCGCCGCCACCACCGCCGCCCGCCCTGCCTCGCTCGTCGTCACCGCCACCACCCGCCCGAACGCCGCCACCTCGCCCCGCGCCCGCGCCAGGAACAGCCGCCCCAGCGCCCGCCCCGCGTCGCTGCGCGGCACGCAGCACGCGCACCCGATCGCATGGCCCCCCGCTTCCACCGTGAACCGCGCCGCCGCTCCCTCCGGCAGCACGCCGTCGCCCTCCAGCAGCACTGCGTCCCCTTCGCCGGCTGCCCCGCCCAGCACCACCGCGATCCGCCCGTCCCCCGCCGACATCACCACTCCCGCGTTATCACCCACTGGACATAAGGATATGTTTATGTGTATGACAAGCGCATGGACGAGTTGCTTGCTTCCCTGCGTGCCGCCGCCGAGCCGACCCGACTGCGCCTGCTGGCGCTGGCGGCGCGCGGCGCATTCTGCGTCACCGAGCTCGTGGAGATCCTCGGGCAGTCGCAGCCGCGCCTGTCGCGCCACCTGCGCCTGCTGTGCGACGCCGGGCTGCTGGAGCGGGCCCGCGAGGGCGCCAACGTGTGGTTCACCGTGCCGCACGGCACCGCGGCCGGCGGGCTCGCCCAGGCCCTGCTGACGCGGCTGCCCGGCGACGACGCGGTGCTGGAGGCGGACCGGCGCGGCGCCGCCCGCGTGCTGGCAGAGCGCGCCCGCGTCGCCTCGGCGAGCTTCAACCGGCAGGGCGCGGACTGGGACGAGATGCGCGCGCTCGACCTGCCCGCCGCCGCGGTGGAGGCGGCGCTGCTGAGCCTGCTGCCGCACGCGGGCCTCGGCCGTGTGCTCGACATCGGCACCGGCACCGGCCGGCTGCTGGAGCTGCTCGGGTATCGCGCCAGTGCGGCGACCGGCATCGACGCCAGCCGCGCCATGCTGGCCCTGGCCCGTGCCCGGCTCGCCGGGCTGGCTCTGCCGAACTGCGCGGTGCGGCTGGGCGACATGTACCGGCTGCCGTTCGCCGACGCCGCGTTCGACCTGGTCGTGTTGCAGATGGTGCTGCACTACGCGGAGGACCCGGCGGCCGTGCTCGCCGAGGCGGCGCGCGTCCTGGCGCCGGGGGGGCGGCTGGTGGTGATCGACCTGGCCGCCTACGGCGCGGACCCCAGGGCGCGCGCCCTCGCCCACCGCTGGCCGGGCTTCGACGATGCCGGTCTCGCCGGGCTGTTCGCGGGCGCCGGCCTCGCCGCGTCGCCGGGGCGGATCGTCCCTGGGCCGCTGGAGATCCGTCTGTGGTGCGCCGAGGCGGCGACGGTCGCGCTGGAACGGGTCGCCTGACCCGTGAATGGCCGAGGCCTCGCATTTGGAAACCTCTTGCTAAGTAAAGCGGTCCAGGGTCGCTGACCCTGGCGGAGTCCAGAGGCAGAGCCTCTGGCCTTATCTTGCTTCCTTGCTTCCTCCCCTCGAGGTACCTGCCCATGTCCCGTCCCCATCTCCTTGACGCGCTCCGCGACCAGGTCCTGCTTGCCGACGGCGGCATGGGCAGCCGGGTGCAGGCGCTGACGCTGGACGTGGAGCGCGACTACTGGAACCGTGAGAATTGCACCGAGGTGCTCAACCTGAGCCGCCCGGAGCTGGTGCGCGAGATCCACCGCGGCTACTACGCCGCCGGCGCCGACATGGTGGAGACCAACAGCTTCGGCGGTTCGCCGATCACGCTGGCGGAGTTCGACCTCGAGGACCGCACCCACGAGATCAACAAGGTCGCCGCCGAGCTGGCCCGCGAGGCCGCCGACAGCTTCGCCGACGGGCGCCACCGCTGGGTGCTGGGCAGCGTCGGGCCGGGCACCAAGCTGCCGAGCCTGGGCAACATCGCCTACGACCCGTTGGAGGCGGCGCTGGCCGCGCAGTGCGCCGGACTGATCGACGGCGGCGTGGACGCGATCCTGATCGAGACCTGCCAGGACACGCTGCAGATCAAGGCCGCGGTGAACGGCGCCAAGCTCGCGCGCAGGAACGCCGGCACCGACACGCCGATCTTCGTGCAGGTCACGGTGGAGACGACGGGCACGCTGCTGGTCGGGCCGGACATCGCCGCGGCGGCGACGGTGATCCACGCGCTCGACGTGCCGCTGCTGGGCCTGAACTGCGCGACGGGGCCGCAGGAGATGGCCGAGCACGTGCGCTGGATCAGCCGCAACTGGCCGGGCCTGATCTCGGTGCTGCCCAACGCCGGGCTGCCGGAGCTGGTGGACGGGCAGACGCACTACCCGCTGAACGCCGGCGACATGGCGACCTGGGTGGAGCGGTTCGTCGCCGAGGACGGCATCAACCTGATCGGCGGCTGCTGCGGCACCGGGCCGGACCACATCCAGGCGCTCGACGCCATGCTGCGCCGTCGCGCCGGCAGCGTCGCGCGGCCGGTGCCGGCGCAGAGGACGCACGTCTGGGTGCCCTCGGTCGCCAGCCTATACGGGCAGGTGCCGTTCCGCCAGGAGAACAGCTACTTCTCGATCGGCGAGCGCTGCAACGCCAACGGCTCGAAGAAGTGGCGCGAGCTCCAGGAGCGCGCCGACTGGGACGGCTGCGTCTCCGTGGGGCGCGAGCAGGTGGGCGAGGGCTCGAACTCGCTCGACGTGTGCACGGCGTTCGTGGGCCGCGACGAGGTGAGGGAAATGGACGAGGTGATCCGCCGCTTCACCTCCTCGGTCAACGCGCCGCTGGTGATCGACTCCACGGAGACCAACGTCATCGAGAGCGCGCTGAAGCTGCACGGCGGCAAGCCGATCATCAACTCGATCAACTTCGAGGACGGCGAGCACATGGCCGAGGAGCGCCTGGTGCTCGCGCGCCGCTTCGGCGCGGCGCTGGTGGCGCTGACCATTGACGAGCAGGGCATGGCCAAGACGCCGGACCGCAAGCTCGCCATCGCCACCCGCCTGGTGGAGTTCGCCTGCGGCAAGCACGGCCTGCCGCAGTCCGACCTGCTGATCGACCCGCTGGTGCTGACCATCGCCACCGGCATGGAGGACGACCGCAAGCTCGGCCAGTGGACGCTGGAGGGCATCCGCGCGATCCGCGACAAGTACCCGGACGTGCAGATCGTCCTCGGCCTGTCCAACATCAGCTTCGGCCTCAACCCCGCCGCCCGCGCCGTGCTGAACTCGGTGTTCCTCGACCTCGCGGTCAAGGCCGGCATGACCGCGGCGATCGTGCACGTCAGCAAGATCCGCCCGCTGCACCTGATCCCCGCCGAGGAGGTGCAGGTCATGGAGGATTTGATCTTCGACCGCCGCCGCGAGGATTATGATCCGTTGCAGAAGGTCCTGGCGATGTTCGCCGACCGCAAGCTCGCCGACGCCACCAAGAAGGTGCGCGCCGACACGGTGACTGGGCGCCTGAAGGACCGCATCATCGACGGCGACCGCAAGGGGCTGGGCGACGAGCTCGACGAGGCGATGCGCGACATGGCCCCGCTCGACATCATCAACACCGTGCTGCTCGACGGCATGAAGGTGGTGGGCGAGCTGTTCGGCGCCGGCAAGATGCAGCTCCCGTTCGTGCTGCAATCCGCCGAGACCATGAAGGCCGCCGTCGCGCACCTGGAGCCGCACATGGAAAAGGCGGAGGGCCAGGAGAAAGGCACCATCGTGCTCGCCACGGTGAAGGGCGACGTGCACGACATCGGCAAGAACCTGGTCGACATCATCCTGACCAACAACGGCTACCGCGTGGTCAACCTCGGCATCAAGGTGCCGCTCGCCGACATGGTCGCCGCCGTGAAGGAGCACCACGCCCACGCCATCGGCATGTCCGGCCTGCTGGTGAAATCCACCGTGGTGATGCGCGAGAATCTGGAGGAGATGAGCCGCCAGGGCGTCGACGTGCCGGTGCTGCTCGGCGGCGCGGCGCTCACCCGCAACTACGTCGAGGACACCTGCGTGCAGGCCTACGCGTCGGGCCGCGTGGTCTATGCGCGCGACGCCTTCGACGGCCTGAACCTGATGGAGCGCGTCACCGGCAACGGCTTCGACGACTACCTCGCCGCGATCCAGTCCAAGCGCGTCGGCAAGGCCCGCAACACCGCGCGCACCCTCGGCCAGGCGGACGTGAAGGCGTTCGCCCCGGTCGACATCAAGGCCGCCCAGCTCCGCCGGCGGCGCCTCACCCAGTCCACCCCGGTGATCGAGCCGCCGTTCTGGGGCCCGCGCACGCTGGCGGCGACCACGCGCGCCGTGCTGCCGTTCCTCAACGAGCGTTCGCTGTACCAATTCCAGTGGGGCTTCCGGAAGCAGGGCCGCACGCTGGAAGAGTTCCTCGGCTGGGCGAAGCAGGAGCTGCGCCCGGTGATGAAGCGCATGCTGGCGCTGTGCGAGGCCGACGACATCCTCCACCCCCAGGCGATCTACGGCTACTGGAAGGCCGCCGGCCAGGGCAACGACCTGATCGTGTTCGAGCAGGACGGCACCACCGAGGTCACCCGCTTCGCCCTGCCGCGTCAGCCGCGTGAGGACGGCGAGTGCATCGCCGACTTCTTCCGCGACGTCGACGACGAGCAGCGTGACGTGATCGGCCTGCAGGTCGTCACCGTCGGCCAGCAGGCGTCCGACACCGCGCGCGACTGGTTCAACGACAACCGCTACCAGGACTACCTCTACCTGCACGGCCTCTCCGTCGAGATGGCAGAGGCGATGGCCGAGTACACCCACAAGCGCATCCGCGCCGAGCTGGGCTTCGCTGGCGAAGACGACCGCGACATGGAGAAGATGCTCCAGCAGACCTACCGCGGCAGCCGATACTCGTTCGGCTACCCGGCCTGCCCGCGCATCGAGGACCAGGAGCCGCTGCTCGCCATGCTCGGCGCGGAGCGCATCGGCATCTCGCTCTCCGACGAGCACCAGCTCCACCCGGAGCAGTCCACCAGCGCCATCGTCGTGCTCAACCCGAACGCGAAGTATTTTTCCGTCTAGGTAAGCAAGGCCAGGGCTCTGCCCCATTGCTTGAAAGCGGGGACCCGCCAGGGGCAGCGCCCCTGGACCGGCCTCCGTTGGTACGGAGCCTGGGCGCGAGGCTTCCTTTCGTGTGCGGGTCTGGGGGCGCCTGCCCCCAGCGGGTCCAGGGCAGAGCCCTGGCCTTGCTGCTCTGTTCTTTAACTTGTCTCCGGCTATACCTGCCCCCGCAACAGCCCCGGGGCGCGCGCATGTTTCAGGAGGACTGAGTGCTGGGCACGCTGGGCACGGTGCAGGGCGACGCGTTCGCGCTGCTGCGGCTCGCCCTGGCTCTCGGCGCCACGGTCCACGTGCTGCTGACCAAGCGCAATACCCGCTCCGCGACGGCCTGGATCGGCTTCGCCTGGATCTCGCCCGTGGTCGGCACCGCGCTGTACTTCGGCTTCGGCATCAACCGGGTCAGCCGCCGCGCCCGCAAGCTGCGCCGCCGCCTGCACCGCAACGGCGACCAGGTCCCCGACAGCGACGGCCGCCACGACCACCTCGGCCCGCTGGAAGCCGCCGCGCGCACCATCACCAGGCGCCCCGCCCTGGCCGGCAACAAGGTGGAGCAGTTCGAGAACGGCGACGAGGCCTATCCCCGGATGCTGGCCGCGATCGAGGCCGCGCAGGCCAGCGTCGGCCTCGCCTCCTACATCTTCTTCGACGACGCCGGCGGCCAGCCGTTCATCGAGGCCCTGACCCGCGCGCATCGGCGCGGCGTCGCGGTCCGCGTGCTCGTGGACGGCGTGGGCAGCGGCTACTTCCGCTGCAGGGCCGCCAGCGCGCTGCACGCGGCCGGCGTGCCGGTGAGGCGCTTCCTGCACTCCGTCCTGCCCTGGCGGATGCCGTTCATCAACCTGCGCAACCACAAGAAGATCCTGGTGGTGGATGGGCACCTCGGCTTCACCGGGGGGATGAACATCTCCGTCCACAACCTCGTCGCGACCAACCCCGAGGGCCCGGTGCGCGACACGCATTTCCTGTTCGAGGGCCCGGTGGTCGGCCAGCTCACCGAGGCGTTCGCCGCGGACTGGATGTTCGCCACTGACGAGGAGCTGGACGGCGACGCCTGGTTCCCCGACATCGCCGAGGATGGCGGCGCCGTCGCGCGCGTCATCACCGCCGGCCCCGACCAGGACATCGAGAAGATCGAGCTGGTCATGCTGCAGGCCATCGCCTCGGCGCGGGAGGGCGTGCGGCTGATGACGCCGTACTTCCTGCCCGACGAGCGTCTGGTGACCGCGCTCTCGCTGGCCGCGATGCGGGGCGTGCGCGTCGACATCGTAGTGCCAGAGAGGAGCGACCACCGCGCGGTGGACTGGGCGGCGCGCACCGACTTCGGGCCGCTCATCGCGGCAGGCTGCTCCATCTGGCTCAACCCGCCGCCGTTCGACCACTCCAAGATCATGGTCGTGGACCGGGCCTGGGCGCTGATCGGCAGCACGAACTGGGACTCGCGCTCGTTCCGCCTCAACTTCGAGCTGAACCTTGAGGTGTACCACTCCGACCTCGCCGCCACCCTCGACCGGCTCGTGGAGTCCAAGCAGGGGCAGCGCGTGCGCGGCAGCGAACTGCGCGCCCGCTCCGTGCCGGTCCGGCTGCGCGACGCGGCCATGCGGCTGACGCAGCCATACCTCTGAACGGCAGAAAGCAAGGCTGGGCTCCGCCCAGACCCGCCAGGGGCGAGCCGCCCCTGGACCGGCTTTACTTGAGGAATAGATTCCAAAGGCGAGCCTTTGGCGGAGTTTGAGGCAGAGCCTCAACCTTGCTTGCTTCCCGTCAGGCCGTGCGCCGTCCCCGCACCTCTGCCATCTCCAGCCGCACCACGATCGGGTGGTGATCCGAGGAGTGCCGCTGCAGCACCTCGCGGTGGCTGCACGCCATGCCGCGCACCAGGCAGCGGTCCAGCCGCAGCGGCACCACCTTGCCCGCCACGTGCGTCGGCCTGCGCGGCCCGACGTCGCGGAACCCCGGCAGCAGCACCGGCCCCACCAGGTTGAAGTCGCCCAGCACCGCCGCGTGCGCCGGCAGGTGCGCCGAGACCGCGCGCAACTGCCTGCGGTTCAGCACCTGCCCGTGCGAGAGGTGCACGTTGGCCACGCTGAACCCGGGCAGCGCGGTGATCTGCGAGACGCGATGGAACAGCGCGCCCGACGGCAGCCGCACCACCGCCGGGGGCGCCACCGGGGCGGTCGGGCTCCAGGTTGCCAGCCCGTGGATGCGGCCGGGCTGCGGGATGCGCGCGTAGTGCCCGCCGACATGCGCGGGAAGCGCGTCCACCATCGCGGTGGCCTCCTGCAGCAGCAGCAGGTCCGGGCGCTGCGCCTCGATCAGCCGGCACAGCTCCTCCAGCGTCGCCCCCACCAGGCGCAGCAGGTTCCAGCTCACGATCTTGATCATGCACGCTCCAGGCCCGGCCGGCGCGGCGATGGCGCGGCGCGGTGCTTCTGCCACACAAGTCGCCGCCGTGCAGGGTGCGCCGCGCAGCGAGGAAGCAAGCAAGGTTGAGGCTCTGCCTCAAACTCCGCCAAAGGCTCGCCTTTGGAATCCACTACTCAGTAAGGCCGGTCCAGGGGCGGCTCGCCCTTGGCGGGTCTGGACGGAGCTGCCAAAGGTTCCGACGACCCGCTTGGGTCGTTGGAATGGCAGCGGAGGGGGAGCCCAGCCTTGCCTGCTCGCTCAGCGCAGTGCGTCCAGCGCCACCGGCGCCGCGTGCGGCCGCATCGCCAGCATCGCGTCGATCAGCGCCAGCGCCTCCGCCCGCCCGCTGTTGCGCGCCTGCTCGAACGGCGTCCAGGTCTGCCGGAAGTCCAGCGCCGCGAACACGGACCGGTAGCGCCGCAGCTCCGCCGGCGTGAGCGGAACGGAGCGCACGAACGCTTTGTGCGCCGAGATCGCGAGCGCGCGCCGCGGGTCGTCGCCCGCCATCTCGAACTTCAGCGCGTCGCCGCAGAACAGGATGCGCCGCGCGGCGTCGAACAGCACCGTGTGCCCCGCGAAATGCCCCGCCGTGAGGTGCAGCGAGAGCCCCGGCAGCGGCTCCAGCGCCTCGTCCCATGGCCAGCTCACCCGCAGCGCGCCGGACCACGCCAGGTCGCCGGGATGCAGCGCCAGCTCCGGATCGAAGCGGTCCTGCAACTGCCACAGCGCCCCGTAGGCGTGCGGGTGCGACGCCGACAGCACCGCCATCCCGCCCAGCGACGCGATGTGCGCCAAGGCTGGCTCGCTGAACACCGGGCAGCCCTCGAACCCCATGTTGCCCGCGTTGGTCCGGATCAGGTACGCGCTGGGCCCGATGCCGCCCACCGGCTCGTTCCAGAACCGCCACACCCCCGGCTCCAGCTCCGCCCAGTGGCAGGGGAAGCGCGCCTGCGCCTCGGGCAGCGTCCAGAACCGCCAGCCGTCCTGCGGCACCACGTGGCGCGCGTCGAGGCACATCGGGCACGACGGCGGCGGGGCGAAGTGGCGCTGCCAGTAGCCGCAGTTGTCGCAGAGGAACGCCGGCAGCTCCAGCGCGCCCGCGAAGGGAAGGTAGCCAGGGCTCATGTCCGCATCCTGCCGCGCCGGGGTTCAAGCCCGCCCGAGATGGCGCACCGCCCGCCGCCACGCAACGCCGCATCGGGGTCCGCCCGCCGCGATCGCGCGCGGTCGGGCAGCCCTGCGTCCCGTCCGGCCTCCGCTCTTTTGCACGCACGCCGCCCTTGCGCTTCGCCCGCCGCCGTCCTTCTCCTGGCCGGGACAGGCAGAAGGAGCGGCCAGCCATGGCGGTGCGGATCGACCGGGTCGTGACCCGGGGCGGCGACGGCGGCGAGACCTCGCTTGGCAACGGCACACGGGTGCGCAAGCACGCGCTGCGCGTTGAAGCCTACGGCACGGTGGACGAGGCCAACGCCACCATCGGCCTGCTGCGGCTGCACACCGCGCACGACGCCGACGCCGACGCCATGCTGGCGCGCATCCAGAACGACCTGTTCGACACCGGCGCCGACCTCTGCGTCCCCGGCGAGGCCGGCGAGCGCCTGCGCCTCACCGACACCCCCTCGCTCCGCCTGGAGGCGGAGGTCGCCGCCATGAACGACGCGTTGCCTCCGCTCGCCTCGTTCGTGCTGCCCGGCGGCACGCCCGCCGCCGCCCACGCCCACCTCGCCCGCACCGTCGCCCGCCGTGCCGAGCGCCTGGTCGTCCACCTCTCCCAGGAGGAGGCCGTCAACCCGGCGGTGCTGCGCTTCCTCAACCGGCTGTCGGACCACCTGTTCGTGCTCGGGCGGCGGCTCAACGCCGGCGGCGACGTGCTGTGGAAGCCGGGGGCGGGGCTGGGCAAGGCTGCGGATTGAAGAAAGCAAGGTTGAGGCTCTGCCTCAAACTCCGCCAAAGGCAGGCCTTTGGAATCCAATACTTAAGTAAAGCCGGTCCAGGGGCGGCTCGCCCCTGGCGGGTCTGGGCAGAGCCCAGCCTTGCTTGCTTCCTCTACCCCGCCACCTCCGTCGCCGCCGCCAGCCCCAGCGCCCCCGCCAGCGTCTCCAGCCGCCGCGTCACGCTCTCGCCCGCGAACACGCCCCCGCCCGCCAGCGTCAGCACCAGCCGCGCCCCCTCCACCCGCAGCGCGGTGCGCGCCAGCAGGTCCGGCGTCCCCGCCGACAGCACGTAGGCGAGCCGCAGCGCCGCCCCCAGTGCTTCCGCCGTGCGGATGTCGGCGTGGTCCAGCAGCCCGCGGGCCTGCGCCAGCAGCGCGAGGCCGGGCGGCGCGTCGTAGCGCCCCGCCACCGCCAGCGCGAGGAACGCCCGCGCCCGGTGGTCCAGCGCCACTCCCGGCTGTTCGAGCACACGCAGGAAGCTCTGCTGCGCGCGGTATTCCGGGTGGTCGTGGCTGCCGATGTCGGACAGCCAGCAGGCGCAGCAGCGCAGGCGGCGCGCGTCGCGGCCCTCCGCCCCGAACAGCGGCGCGGTCCAGCCGAACAGGGCGCGCGGCAGGTCGCCGTCGCGCCCGAGCTGCTCGCCGAGCGCGCGCGAGGCGGCGATCATCGGGTCCTCCGCGCGCACGGACTCCGCGACGTGCTGCATGTACCAGCCCTCGCGCAGGCCGTTGGCGGTGAACACCACGCGCTCGGCCGGCATCAGCTGCAGCAGGCGGCGCAGCACCAGGGCGGCGAACGGCAGGTCGTCCACGCGGCGCTTCGGCACGCCGGCCAGGCGCTCCAGGATGCGCCGCGGCCCGGTGGCGGCCAGCTCGGCGAGCGCGCGGGCCTCGTCGCGCCCGATCGTGTAGTGGTGCACGATCGCCAGCGGGTAGCCGGACTGCGCCATGTGCGCCCGCGCCAGCGCCCGCCACGCGCCGCCGACCAGGTACAGGTCGCGCCCCGCGAGCCAGTCCACGCCGGCCAGGTCCGCGTCCACGATCGCCCGCGCCCGCCCTAGGTCGCCGCCCGCGCGGTCCGACAGCCGGATCACGCCGAGCGGCAGCGTCTGCGCCCGCGTCGCCTGCCCGCCGACCAGGCGCACCAGCTCCACGGAGCCGCCGCCGATGTCGCCCAGCACGCCGTCCGCCTCGGGGATGCCGCACAGCACGCCGGCCGCGGAGAACGCCGCCTCCTGCTCGCCGGACAGCACGCGGATCGGCACGCCCGGCAGGATGGCCTGCAACGCGGCGACGAACTCCGCGCCGTTGCTGGCGTCGCGCACGGCGGCGGTGGCCAGCACCTCGAACGGCTCGGCGTGCATCGCGCGCGCCACCGCGTGGTAGCGCCGCATCACGTCGAGCGCCTGCGCCACGCCCTCGTCGTTCAGCCGGCCCGTGGTCTGCAGGCCGCGGCCGAGGCGCAGCACCGCCTTCTCGTTGAAGATCGCCTGCGGGTTGCGGCCCCGGCCCTCGAACACCACGAGGCGGACGGAGTTGGAGCCGAGGTCGACGACGGCGCAGCGAGGCGGCATGGCGGGGCTCTGACGCTGTTGGCCGCACCGTGGCGGAAGGGCGCGGGGAAGGCCAGAGCACCAAGCAAGGCCAGGGCTCTGCCCTGGACCCGCCAGGGGCAGCGCCCCTGGACCGGCACAACGAAAGCAGTCTGCTTCGAAGTGGATGCCAAAGGCGAGCCTTTGGCGGGGTCCAGGGGCAGAGCCCCTGGCCTTCCTTCAGTCCTGCGTCACCCGGTCCGCCCGCTTCGGCAGCGGCCGCGGCACGCTCACCACCGGCCCGTGCAGCGCCGAGCCCCGCCCCGACAGCGACGGGTTCGTCATGAAGTACTCGTGCGCCGAGACCGGCTTGGCGCCCGGCTCCAGCCTGCGCCAGACCCCGTCGCTCGACAGCTCCCACGACTGCAGCGTGTCCTTGAGGTTCGTCACCATCACCTGGTCCAGGACCTGCGCGTGCACCGTGGCGTTGTGGATCGGCACCAGCGTCTCGACCCGCCAGTCCATGTTGCGCGCCATCCAGTCCGCCGAGCTGATGTAGACCCGCGCCTGCCGGCTGGGCAGGCGGTGCCCGTCGCCGAACACGCAGATGCGGCTGTGCTCCAGGAACCGTCCCACGATCGACTTCACCCGGATGTTCTCGGACAAGCCCGGCACGCCCGGCCGCAGGCAGCAGATGCCGCGCACCACTGCCATCACCGTGACCCCGGCCCGCGACGCCTCGTACAGCGCGTCGATCAGCACCGGGTCCACCAGGCTGTTCAGCTTGAGCCAGATCGTGCCCGGCCGCCCGGCCCGCACGTGCGCGACCTCGCCCGCGATCAGCTCCATCAGGGTCGGCCGCGTGGTCAGCGGGCTGAACGCCACCTGCTCCATGCTGTCCGGCCGCGCGTACCCCGTCATGTAGTTGAACAGCCGCGCCGCGTCGCGAGTCAGCGCCGGGTCGCAGGTAAAGAAGCTCAGGTCGGTGTAGATGCGCGCCGTGATCGGGTGGTAGTTGCCGGTGCCGAAATGCGCGTAGGAGCGCATCGAGCCCCCCTCGCGCCGCACCACGAGGCTGAGCTTGGCGTGGGTCTTCAGCTCGGCGAACCCGTACACCACCTGCACGCCGGCAGCCTCCAGCAGCCGCGCCAGGGTGATGTTGGCCTCCTCGTCGAAGCGCGCGCGCAGCTCGACCATCGCCGTGACCGACTTGCCCGACTCCGCCGCCTCGATCAGCGCCTTGACGATCGGGCTGTCGCGCGAGGTGCGGTACAGCGTCTGCTTGACCGCGACCACCAGCGGGTCCTGCGCCGCCTGCCGCAGGAACTGCACCACGACGTCGAAGCTCTCGAACGGGTGGTGCACCACGAAGTCCTTGGCGCGGATGGCGGCGAAGCAGTCTCCGGCGAAGTCGCGCACCCGCTCGGGGAAGCGCGGCGTGTACGGCTTGAACAGGAGGTCCGGCCGGTCGTCGACGATCATCTGCTTGAGGTCGGAGACGCCGAGCAGGCCGCCCTGCACCACCAGCGCGTCGCGCGCCACGCCCAGCTCGCCGGCCACCAGCTCCACCAGGTCGTCCGGCATCGCCGCGTCCACCGCGAGGTGGATCACCACGCCGCGCCGGCGCCGCTTCAGCGCGGTCTCGTAGGAGCGCACCAGGTCCTGCGCCTCGTCCTCGAACTCCACGTCGGTGTCGCGGATCAGCCGGAACAGCCCGCGGCCGGTGACGTGGAAGCCGGGGAACAGCAGGCCCATCGACAGCTCGACCAGCTCCTCCAGCGTCACGAAGCGGATCTGCGCCTCCCCGTCGCGCCCGCCGCCCTCGCGCGTGCCCACCTCGCGCGCAGCCGGCCTGGCCGGCAGGCGGATGAACCGCCCGATCAGCGAGGGCAGCGGGATCAGGCCGCGCATCGGCTGGGAGTCCTCGTCGCGCACCAGCTTGAGCGCCATCACCAGCCCGCCGTTCGGCACGAACGGGAACGGGTGCGCCGGGTCGATCGCCATCGGCGTCAGCACCGGGAACACCCTCTCCATGAACCAGGTGTCCAGCCACGCCCGGTCCTCGTCCGACAGCGCGCCCGGCTCGCACAGCACGATGCCGCTCGCGTCGAGCTGGCGTCGCAGCTCGGCCCATCCGGCGGCCTGCGCGTCCAGCAGTCGCTTCGCCCGCTCGTTGACCACACCGAGCTGCTGGCTCGGCGTGCGCCCGTCGGGCGAGACCGACACCACCCCCTCGCGCGTCATGCCGATCAGCCCCGCCACCCGCACGGAAAAGAACTCGTCGAGGTTGGACGCGCTGATCGAGAGGAAGCGCAGCCGCTCCAGCAGCGGGTGGCGCGCGTTCTCCGCCTCCTCCACCACGCGGCCGTTGAAGTCGAGCCACGACAGCTCGCGGTTGATGAAGCGCTCCGCATCCGCCGGCCCGATCGCGGTGGCCTCGCCCGGGGCCGCTGCCTCCACGGCCCGCTCCCCGGCAGCCGGGGCGGCACGCGCGCGGCGGGGGCGGGTCATCGGGACGATCTTCGCGTCGACTGTGTCGGTCATTGGCCGAGCCTAGCGCGAACCGACGATCCCTGTCAGCGGCCCCCTGGCGCCGACCTGTCAGGAAGCAAGGCCAGGGCTCTGCCCTGGACCCGCCAGGGCGAGCCGCCCTGGACCGGCTTTACTTAAGGAGTGGATTCCAAAGGCGAGCCTTTGGCGGAGTTTGAGGCAGAGCCTCAACCTTGCTTGCTTCACCAGTCCACCCCAGAGGGCCACCGATATCACAGCAGCACCGGCCCCGGCTCGTCCGGCTCCGGCCCGTCCATCCCCGGCAGCACGCGCGCCGCCAGCGCCCGCGTCACGCCGCGCCGCTGGCCCAGCGACGCCCGGTCCAGCCGCGCCGCCGCCTCGCGCAGCGCCGCCCCGGTGCGCGGCAGCCGCGCCAGCAGCCAGTCCTGCACGCTCTCGGCCACCGCGAGCTGCCGCTCCGCCAGCAGCCGCGCCAGCAGCGCCCGCAGCAGCGCGTCGTCCGGTGCCCCCAGTCCCACCGCGCTCGCCGCCCGCAGCCGGCTGCGCAGGTCCGCGAGCCCCGTCCCCCACCGCGCCGGCGCCGGCCTCGCGGCCAGCAGCACCGGCCGCCCCGCCTCCGCCGCCGCGTTCAGCAGGTGCAGCAGCGTCTCCTCGCCGGCCAGGTCCGCGTCGTCCACCGCCAGCCCGCCCGCGCCCGCCGCCAGCGCCTCGAACGGCCCGCGCACCGCGGCACCATCGAGCAGCACCGCGCCCTCGCGCCGCGCCCACAGGTGCAGCAGGTGCGTCTTGCCGCTCCCCGCCTCGCCCCACAGCGCCAGCCGCCCCGACGGCCAGCCGCCGCGCGCCACCCACGCCAGCGCCGCCGCGTTCGCCTCGCCCGCCAGGAAGTCGTCGTCGAAATGCGCCTCGTGCGCGAACGGCAGCGCAAGCTGACGCGCTCCAGACTCGGGCCCGGGCTGCTCTGACATCACGGCCGCAATCAACGGCACCGCAGGACAGCAGGCAAGGTTGAGGCTCTGCCTCAAACTCCGCCAAGGGCTGGGCCCTTGGATCGCCTTCCTTGAAGAAAGCCGGTCCAGGGGCGGCTCGCCCCTGGCGGGTCTGGGCAGAGCCCAGCCTTGCTTCCGGTTGCCCCGCGCCCGCCCGCATGGTTCCTGTCCCCCACCCCACGCCCAGGCCCCGCATGACCGACCCCACCCCTCCCCCGAATGGCGCCACCTACCGCGACGCCGGCGTGGACATCGCCGCCGGCGACGCGCTGGTCGACGCGATCAGGCCCGCCGCCCGCGCGACCGAGCGGGCCGGCACCCTGGGCGGCCTCGGCGGCTTCGGCGCCCTGTTCGACCTGCGCGCCGCCGGCTTCCACGACCCGGTCCTCGTCTCCGCCACCGACGGCGTCGGCACCAAGCTCCTCGTCGCCATCGAGGCCGGCGGCCAGGACCCCACGCTGCACGACACGCTTGGCGTCGACCTCGTCGCCATGTGCGTCAACGACCTGGTCTGCCAGGGCGCGGAGCCCCTGTTCTTCCTTGACTACTTCGCGACCGGGAAGCTCGACGTCGCCCAGGCGTCGCGCGTCGTCGCCGGCATCGCCCGGGGATGCACGGAGTCCGGCTGCGCCCTCGTCGGCGGCGAGACCGCGGAGATGCCCGGCCTCTACGGTCCCGGCCACTACGACCTCGCCGGCTTCGCGGTCGGCGCCGCGGAGCGCGGCCACCTCCTGCCGCGCGACATCGCGCCGGGAGACACCATCCTCGGCCTCGCCAGTGCCGGCATCCACTCCAACGGCTTCTCCCTGGTCCGTCGCATCGTCGGGTCCAGCGGCCTCGGCTGGCACGACGACGCGCCCTTCGCCCCGGGCACCACGCTGGCCCGCGCCCTGATGACGCCGACCCGGCTCTACGTGCGCGCCGTCCTCGCCCTGCACCGTGCCGGCCTGCTGCGCGCCGCCGCCCACATCACCGGCGGCGGCCTGCCCGGCAACCTGCCCCGCGTCCTGCCCGACGACACGGTGGCCGTGCTCGATCCTGCCGCCTGGCCGCGTCCCCCCGTGTTCGACTGGCTGCAGCGCACCGGGGGCGTCGCCGAGGACGAGATGCTGCGGGTGTTCAACTGCGGCATCGGCATGGCGCTGGTCGTGTCCAACGTCGTGGCCGCCACCGCGCTGCTGTCCGAGCTGGGGGAGACCGTCCACGTCATCGGGCGCGTCGAGCGCGGCTCCGGGCCGGCCACGATCCGCATCTGACGCGGGTGACAGAGCAAGCAAGGCCAGGGCTCTGCCCTGGACCCGCCAGGGGCAGCGCCCCTGGACCTGCACAACTTAAGCAAGAAGCCTTATCAAATGCCGGTCCAGGGCGGCTCGCCCTGGCGGGTCCAGGGCAGAGCCCTGGCCTTCCTTCGCCCACCCGTATCGCCGTCCTCATCAGCGGCCGCGGCTCCAACATGGAGGCCCTGCTCCGCGCCGCCGCCCCGCCGCTGCACATCGCGCTCGTCCTGTCCAACCGCCCCGACGCCGCCGGCCTCGCCATCGCCCGCGCTGCCGGCGTGGAGGCGCTGTGCCTCGATCACCGCGCGTTCGGCCGCGACCGCCCCGCCCACGAGCGCGCGATCCAGGCCGAGCTGGAGGCCCGCGACATCCACCTGGTCTGCCTCGCCGGCTACCTGCGCCTGCTCACGCCGTATCTCGTGCACCGCTGGGCGGGCCGGATGCTCAACATCCACCCGAGCCTGCTGCCGGCGTTCCCCGGCCTCGACACCCACGCCCGCGCCCTGGCCCACGGCGTGGCGCTGCACGGCTGCACCGTCCACCTGGTCACCGACGCCACCGACGAGGGCCCGATCCTGGCGCAGGCCGCGGTGCCCGTGCTCCCCGGCGACACCGAGGCCACACTGGCGGCGCGCGTGCTGGCGCAGGAACATCGCCTCTACCCCGCCGCCCTGCGCCGCTTCGTGCTCGGGCCTGCGCCTGGCGAACGGCCCGACGCGGACGCCGCGCTGCTCAACCCCTTGCCCGACCCGCGCCCGGCGCCCTAGAACCACACGCAAACTTGACGGACCGGAGGCGACGCATGGCCGACCACCCCATCCCTAAAGCCAGTGTCCCCAGCGGACCCACCACCACCGAGGCGTTCACCGCCGACCGCGAGATGTTCTGGGGCACGTTCACCCGCACCGTCGTCTACGCGGTGATCGCCCTTGTCGTGCTGCTGGTGCTGATGGCGATCTTCCTGGTCTGAGCGCGCCCGCGACCCGGGCAGGGACCGCCGGAGATCCCGCGTCCGGCCCACGCCGTACCCTCGCACTCCCGCCTCTGCCGGGCATCGTGGACGGGCCACGCCGCCCGGAGTGCGAGGGTCCCGATCCAGCCGCCCGCCTCGCACAAGCGGCCACTCGCATCGCATAGCCCGTTCCGCCACCGCAACCGCGTCGTTGCGGATGTCGCCCGATCGCTCCACAACACGCCATGGCATCCGGCAAGGCGCTGAACGCTGCGAACCTCCAGGCGCTCGGCGCGGCACGCCTGGCCGGCCTCCTGCTCGAGATCAGCACCGGCGACGCCGCCGCCAGGCGCCGGCTGCGCCTGGAACTCGCGGGAAGCGCCGGGTCGGCGGACGTGGCGCGCCAGGTGACCAAGCGGCTGGCGAGCATCGCCAAGGCCAGGGGCTTCATCGACTGGCGGAAGATCAAGCCGCTCGTGGCCGATCTCGAGGTGCAGCGCCGCGCGATCCTCGACCTCGTCGCACCCGCCGACCCGCGCGAGGCGTTCGAGCTGGTCTGGCGCCTGGTGGGCTGCGCGGACTCCGTGCTGTCCCGCAGCGGCGACGGCAGCGGGCGGCTCGCGGCCTTCTTCGAGGAGGCGGCCCGCGACCTGGGGCCGCTGGCGCAGGCCGCGAGGCTGGAACCCGCGAGCCTCGCTCAGCGCGCCTTCGAGGTCCTGCGCACGGACAGGCACGATGCGTGGCAGGGGCTGGTCCCGATCCTCGCGCCGCACCTGGGTGCGACCGGGCTCGACGCGCTCAGGACCCTGCTGGAGGCATGGCACGCGAAGCCGGTAGCGCTTCCCCCGGAAGGCGAGCGGAAGGTAATCGGGTGGAGCAGCGGCTCGGGCAAGATCTACGCCGACCAGATCGAGACCAGCCGTCGCCGCAGCACCGCGAAGTTCGTCCTGCGCCAGATCGCCGATGCGCTGGGCGACGTGGACGGCTTCATGGCCCAGGTCGAGGCCGGCGCCCGCACGGTGCCCCACGTCGCGGCCGGCATCGCGCGGCGCCTGATCGAGGCGGGCCGGCCGCAGGAGGCGCTGGACTCGCTGGAGGCCGCGACGCCGCGCGACGACCTGGATCTGGTCGAGTGGGACGGAGAGCCTCCCGGCGCGCCCGAATGGGAGCAGGCGCGCGTCGACGCGCTCGATGCGCTCGGCCGCGGCGAGGAGGCGCAGGCGTTCCGCTGGGAGCGCTTCGCCGCCACGCTCCAGCCCGCCCACCTGCGCGCCTACCTGCGCAAGCTGCCCGACTTCGAGGATTTCGACGCGGAGCAGCGCGCGCTGGCCCACGCCATGGGCTACGGCAACGTCCACCTGGCCCTGCACTTCCTCGTCGCCTGGCCGGACCTGCAACGGGCGAGCCAGCTCGTGCTTACCCGCACCAAGGAACTGAACGGCAATTTCTACGCGGTGCTCAGCCCCGCGGCCGACGCCCTGGACACCAGGCACCCCCTCGCCGCCACGCTCCTGCGCCGCGCCATGATCGACTTCGCGCTCGGGCAGGCGCGCACGTCGCGCTTCAAGCACGCTGCGCGCGACCTGCGCGAGTGCGCCAGCCTCGCGCAGCGCGTGGCCGGGTTCGGCGACATGCCCGACCACGTGGCCTACGAGCGGGCGCTCCGCACGGCCCACGGCCGCAAGGCCGCGTTCTGGGAAGAGGTGGCAGCGTCGCGGTAGCAGGCGCCGGCGGCCTGAGCGCGGGGCCTTCAGCAAGCAAGGTTGAGGCTCTGCCTCAAACTCCGCCAAAGGCTCGCCTTTGGAATCCATTACTTAAGTAGCGCCGGTCCAGGGGCGGCTCGCCCCTGGCGGGTCTGGGCAGAGCCCAGCCTTGCTTGCCTTGCAGGTCCAACGCACAGAGCCGTCGGCATCAACCCCGCGGCACCCACGCCTCCAGCTCCGCCAGCCACGCCGCCGCGCTCGCGTCCGACGGCGCCCGCCAGTCCCCCCGCGGCGACAGCGACCCGCCCGCGCTGACCTTCGGCCCGTTCGGCATCGCCGACCGCTTGAACTGGCTCGCGAAGAACCGGCGCAGGAACACCGCCAGCCACCCCCGTATCTCGCCCAGCGAGTACGCCCGCCGCCGCTCGTCCGGGTATCCCGGCGGCCACGTGCCCTCGCCGAGGTCCCCCCAGGCCGTCAACGCCAGGAACGCGATCTTCGACGGCCGGAACCCGTAGCGCAGCACGTGGAACAGGGTGAAGTCCTGCAGCTCGTAGGGGCCGATCGCCGCCTCCGTGCTCTGCACCGCCTCGCCCGGCACCAGCTCCGGCGAGATCTCCGCGCCCACGATGTCGCGCAGCACGGCCGCCGCCTCGGGAAGCTGCCCGCTCGCCGCCACCCAGCGGATCAGATGCTGGATCAGCGTCTTCGGCACCCCCGAGTTGACGCCGTAGTGCGACATCTGGTCGCCCACGCCGTAGGTGCACCAGCCCAGCGCCAGCTCCGACAGGTCGCCCGTACCCACCACCAGCGCGCCCCGGTGGTTCGCCAGCCGGAACAGGTAGTCCGTGCGCAGCCCCGCCTGCACGTTCTCGAACGTCACGTCGTAGGCCGCCTCGCCAGACGCCGCGGGATGCCCCAGGTCGGCCAGCATCTGCCGCGCCGCCGGGCGGATGTCGACCTCGGCGGCACTCACCCCCAGCGCCGCCATCAGCGCCGCCCCGCGCGCCCGGCTGGCCTCGCCCGTCGCGAACCCCGGCAGCGAGTACGCCAGGATACCGTCGCGCGGCAGGCCCAGCCGGTCGAACGCCTTTGCCGCCACCAGCAGCGCGTGCGTCGAGTCCAGCCCCCCCGACACCCCGATCACCACGCGCGTCAGCCCCGTCGCGCGCAGGCGCTGCGCCAGCCCCGCCACCTGAATGCTGTACGCCTCGTAGCAATCCTCCCCGAGCCGCCCGGGGTCGGACGGCACGAACGGGAACCGCTCCAGCGGCCGGCGTAACCCCCGCGCTGCCGCATCCGGCGCCAGGCGCAGGGCCACCGTGCGGAACTGCGGCCGCACGTGCCGCCGGTTGTCGTCGAACGTGCCCGTGCGCGCCCGCTCCTGGCGCAGCAGGTCGAGGTCCACGTCGGCCACCACGGCGTGCGCCGCCGCCGAGAACCGCTCGCCCTCCGCCAGCAGCGCGCCGTTCTCGTGCACCATCGCCTGCCCGTCCCAGGACAGGTCGGTGGTGCTCTCCCCTTCGCCGGCTGCGGCATACACGTAGGCGGCCATGCAGCGCGCCGACTGCGACCGGCACAGCATCCTGCGCGTCTCCGCCCGCCCCACGGTGATCGGGCTGCCCGACAAATTCGCCAGCACCGTCGCTCCGGCCAGCGCCGCCTCGCTCGACGGCGGCACCGGCACCCACAAATCCTCGCAGATCTCGACGTGCAGCACGAACCCCGCCACGTCCTCGGCCGCGAACAGCAGGTCCGCCCCGAACGGCGCCACCTGGCCCGTCAGCGCGATCTCCGCGGCCACGCCCGCCGCCTCTCCCGCGGCGAAGTGCCGGCGCTCGTAGAACTCGCGGTAGTTCGGCAGGTAGCTCTTCGGCACCACGCCGAGCAGCCGCCCGCCGTGCACCACCGCCGCGCAGTTGTAGACGCGCCCGCCGTGGCGCAGCGGCACGCCCACCACCAGCACCGTGCCCAGCGACGCCGAGCCCGCCACCAGGTCGGCCACCGCACGCTCCGCCGCGTCGAGCAGCACGTCCTGCAGCAGCAGGTCCTCGATCGCGTAGCCGGACAGCGCCAGCTCCGGGAACACCGCCAGCGCCACGCCCTGAGCCGCGCACTCCTCCGCCAGCGCGAGCACCGCCGCGACGTTGGCGGCCGGGTCGGCGACCGCCACCGGCGCCACGCAGGCGGCCACACGGACGAAGCCGTGGCTGTGCGGCGAACGGAACTCCATACAGGGCCTCCCTCGTGACGGCTGAGGCCAGAAAGCAAGGCTGGGCTCTGCCCAGACCCGCCAAAGGCCAAGGCCTTTGGAAACCGATTTACTAAGAGAAGGCAATCCAAAGGCCCAACCTTTGGCGGAGTTTAAGGCAGAGCTTCAACCTTACTTGCCTTCTTCACGCATAAAAAAACCGGGGGAGCATCCTGCTCCCCCGGCTCTGCCGAACGGTCCTGCCGAACCGCAGCAGCCTACTCGGCGGCCTGCAACTGCCCGCCTGCCGAAACCGGATCGCTGTTCGCGGGCGTGCTCACCCTGGCGATGGCCGCCGCCACGCCCTCGCCGTAGGCGGGGTCGCACCTGCGGAAATGCTCGATCTGCGCGACCACGATGCTGGCCGGCACGCCCTGCATGGCCGCCGCGATGTTGTTGAACAGCCGCTGACGCTGGCCCGCATCGAACATGCGGAACAGGTCGCCCGGCTGCGTGTAGTCGTCGTTCCCAGCGCGGTGGTCGTAGCGCGCGACCACGGCCTCCTCCAGGCGGAACGGCGGCTCGGACGCGCCCTTGTCCTCCACCGGCCCGCCGAAGCGGTTCGGCTCGTAGTACGCGTCGCCGATGTTCGGCTGGTCGAAGCGCATCGAGCCGTCGCGGTGATAGGTGTTGACCTGCACCCGCGGGCGGTTGACCGGCAGCATCTCGTAGTGCGTGCCCACGCGGTAGCGGTGCGCGTCGGCGTAGGCGAACACCCGTGCCTGCAGCATCTTGTCGGGGCTGAAGCCGATGCCCGGCACGACGTTGGACGGCGAGAACGACGCCTGCTCGACCTCCGCGAAGTAGTTCTGCGGGTTGCGGTTCAGCTCCATCTCGCCGACCTCGATCAGCGGGTACTCGCCGTGCGGCCACACCTTGGTGAGGTCGAACGGGTTGTACGACTGCTTGCCCGCGTCCAGCTCCGGCATGATCTGGACGAACATCTTCCACTTCGGGAAGTGGCCCTTGTCGATCGCCTCGTACAGGTCGCGCTGGCTGCTCTCGCGGTCGGTGCCGATGACCGCGTTGCCCTCGTCGTTGGTCCAGAACTCGTGGCCCTGCTGGGTCTTGAAGTGGAACTTCACCCAGTAGCGCTCGCCCTCGTTGTTCCACAGCGAGAAGGTGTGGCTGCCGTAGCCGTTGACGTTGCGGTAGCCCTTGGGCAGGCCGCGGTCGCTGAACAGGATGGTGATCTGGTGCAGGCTCTCCGGCGAGGCCGACCAGAAATCCCACATCGCGGTGGCGGAGCGCATGTTGGTGCGCGGGTGGCGCTTCTGCGTGTGGATGAAGTCCGGGAACTTCATCGGGTCGCGCACGAAGAACACGGGGGTGTTGTTGCCCACCATGTCCCAGTTGCCCTCCTCGGTGTAGAACTTCACCGCGAAGCCGCGCACGTCGCGCTCTGCATCGCCCGCGCCGGACTCGCCGGCCACGGTGGAGAAGCGCAGCAGCAGGTCGGTCTTGCTGCCCGGCGTGAACACCTTGGCGCGCGTGTACTTGGAGATGTCGTGGGTGATCGTCAGCGTGCCGAACGCCGCCGAACCCTTGGCGTGAACGGTGCGCTCCGGGATTCGCTCGCGGTTCTGGTGTGCCAGCTTCTCGAGCAGCTTGTAGTCCTGCAGCACGATGGGGCCGAACTTGCCGACCGTCTCGCTGTTCTGGTTGTCGGCGACCCTGTTGCCGCCGGTGGTGGTGATGTACGTCTGCTCAGCCATGCGCCGCTCTCTCCTGCATCTCGATGTACTCTAGATAGGCCCGCCACTCCCGCGATCAAACAACAGATTTCCTATCGCATCCATAGGCTCCGCCTATCGCCTCAGCCCGATCCGCGCGCCGCATCGATGAATTCGCGGATCAGCGCCGCGTCCTTCCGCCCGGGTGCCGACTCCACCCCGGACGACACATCCACCGCCGCGGCTCCCGAGCGCGCCACCGCCTGGGCCACGTTGCCCGGCGTCAGCCCGCCCGCCAGCAGCCACAGCACCGGTGCCGCCCATCCTCGCGTCAGCCCCCAGTCCATCGCCCGCGCGTTGCCGCCGGGCCGGTCCGCACCCGCCGGCGGCTGCGACTCGACAACCAGCGCATCCGCTGCGGTGGCCACCGGCAGGTCGCCCTGCGCGGCCACTCCCACCGCACGCCACACCTCCAGCCCGGTCAGCGCCCGCAGCGCCGATACCCGCGCCTCGGACGCATAGACCTGGAGCACGTCGAGCCGCACCTGTCGCAGCACGTCGAGCACCTCCGCGTCCTGCGGCGCCACGAACAGCCCGACCCGGCGCGGCGTCGCCCGCCCCGCCAGCAGCGCCGCCGCCTCGGCCGCGGTGACGCAGCGCGGCGAGCGGGCGAAGAACACCAGGCCGACCCAGTCCGCCGCCGCCGCCGCCTCCAGCGCCGCCGCCGTCCGCACGCCGCAGATCTTCACGCGCATGGCATCGCCTCCGGGCAGCCGACGAACGAGCAAGGTTGAGGCTCTGCCTCAAACTCCGCCAAAGGCTCGCCTTTGGAAACCTGGTGTCTGGGCCTGAACCCCGGCCTGCGACCTCTGCACTCCAACGAGCGCCGGTCCAGGGGCGGCTCGCCCCTGGCGGGTCCGGGCGGAGCCCGGCCTTGCTTCCTACCTTGCCTCCGCCGCGATCCCCCGCGCCGCCTCGCCCGGATCGGCGGCTCCCGTGATCGGCCGCCCCACCACGATCCAGTCCGCCCCGGCCGCCACCGCCTCGGCGGGCGTCATCGTGCGCGCCTGGTCGCCCGCCGCGGCGCCGGCCGGCCGGATGCCCGGCACCACCAGCACCGGCCCGTCTCCCAGCGCGTCGCGCAGCGCCGGCACCTCCTGCGCGCTGCACACCAGCCCGTCCGCGCCCGCCGCCATCGCCAGCCGTGCCAGCCGCAGCACCTGCTGCCGCGGCCCGCCCGACACGCCCACCGCGTGCAGCGCCGCCGCATCGAGGCTGGTCAGCACCGTCACCGCCAGCAGCACCGGCCGCGCCGCCGCGGCGCCTTCCGCCGCACGCCGCGCCGCCTCCACCATCGCGCCGCCCCCGCCCGCGTGCACGGTGAGCATCGCCGGACCGAGCGGCAGCACCGCGCGCACCGCGCCCGCCACGGTGTTGGGGATGTCGTGCAGCTTGAGGTCGAGGAACAGCGGCCGTCCCGCCCCGGACACCGCGCGCACGCCTGCCGCACCGTGCGCGAGGAAGAACTCCAGCCCGACCTTCAGCGCCCCGCAGTGCGGCGACACCGCCGCGGCCCAGCCCGTCGCCGTGCCCAGCTCGGTTGTGTCGAGCGCCACGATCAGCCGCGAGCCGCCCTCCCCGCGCCGCAGTGTCGCCGTGCCGCCGGGAGCAGGACCATCCGTTCCGACGCCGCCCTCCGGCGCCCCGGCGCTCTCCGGCGCCGCGCCGTCAGCCATGCGTGAGCGTCAGCGCGCCCGTCGCCGGCGCGGGTGCCGGCGTATGCACCACCACATCGACCGGGTGTGGCCGCAGCAGGTCGACCTCGGCCTGCAGCCGGCGCACCTCCACCTCCGCCCGCCGTGCCCTGCGCGCCTGCGCCAGCGTGCTCATCCAGGCGATCAGCGCGCCGAACAGGAAGAACACCGCGGCGATCACCAGCACCGCCACCGACAGCGGCGCCTCCAGCGCCAGGTCCGTCGGCCAGAACCCGAACGTCGCCGGCGCCGTGTTGGACAGCGCGAAGATCACCAGGACCAGCAGGACCGGCAGCATCAGGATCAGGCGCAGCATCGCTTCGTTCCCCTCTGACTCATGCACGCGCCGGAACCAGGCGGCACCGGCCAGCAGTCGCGATGCCACGGCCGCCGGCCACGACGCAACCCTGCCGAAGCAAGCAAGGCCAGAGGTTGGTAGTGCCTCAGTTTGAAATTGGTTGTCATGCTTGAGGGTCCATTTATATGTGGACCATCTGCCTGAGATTAAGGGTAAATGAGGTTAGTGTCACGATCTGACCGTTGCGCACTCGACCTCTTGCGGCGCGTCATCTAGCGTGCCAAGTTCCCGGCATGCAAGATCGGTCAAGCAAGCGACCTCGCGATCTCAACCAGCTTGCAAAGCTGATTGTGGATATAGCTACGGGTGAGCAGCGAGTCGATGAGGTTAGCGTCAAAATGAAGAACCCCGCTGCCGTGTCACTGGGGCGGCTTGGAGGACTAAAAGGTGGCAACGCCAGAGCGGCCAGTCTCAACGCAGACGAACGGAAGCAAATTGCCCAACGCGCAGCGCAAGCGCGGTGGGCTAAATTCAAAGACTGAAACACTTGTGGCTACTGACAAGTTCGCGGTCGGCTATGACTTCATGCTCGTCAATAGTGGAATGGATCATCCTTTATTTTCGGAGATTATAGGCTGCACATCTAAGCACAAGAAGCATGATAAGCTCGTCCTGACACTTGTAACCCTAGGAGGGTCAGCCAATGAAGCTTACCGCATCGGTAGATACCTGCAATCTGTGTACAATGAAGTTGCTTGCTTTATTCCTGGACCCTGTAAAAGTGCTGGAACACTTCTGGCGCTTTCCGCCAATGAACTAAGGATTAGTCCATTTGGTGAGCTTGGTCCGTTGGATGTGCAGCTTATACAAAAAGACGAGATTCTTGGTCGTAGATCGGGACTAACAACGAAGTCAGCTTTATCAGAGTTGCATTCACATACGTTTAAGATTTTTGAGACATTCATGCTTCAGACAATCACTGGTGCAGGAGGAGCGGTTTCATTTCGTCTCGCAGCAGACATCGCGGCTCAGACCGCCGCCAGCGTGATGTCAAAGATTTATGAGCAAATCACTCCAGATTCGATTGGACAGGATTTCCGAGATCTAAGTGTGGCTACGCACTATTGCGAAAGATTAAATAGCAAAGCGTGTAACATAAGTCCCTATGGAATAGCCCGATTAGTTAATGAATATCCGTCACATGACTTTGTCATTGACTTGCAAGAGGCGAAAGAGATATTTGAGAAAGTTGACCTTCCTACGAAAACCCTTTATGATATTATGCGTAGATCACCACGAGACTGCATGAGGCCTAGCGAAAGTCTCATAGTCAGAATGTTGTCCGCGGAAGGGAAAGGTCTGGAAGATGAGACGGTTGCACAAAGAGAGCTTCCGCGAGGGAAGTCAGATGGTAATGCTGGCCCGCGCCCAAAAGGAGGAGACTCCGGCGGAGTTGCAGCGGAGGCGCAATGACCTGCTACAATACGGAACTCTGGTGTCAGAAGCTCGGATAGGACGTTTGAATGTAGCCGAGCGTGCCGTGAAAACCGAAACCCACCCTGCAGACGAAACATAAGCCGGCAATTCGAATGTTACAAATGCTTGACTGATCTGGCATGAAGGAGCATGGTTCCCTTCATGAACAAGCTATCGGCTGTGCAGCGCATACAAATCATCTCCCTCCTTTGTGAGGGTAGCAGCCTTCGGGCGATCAGCCGCGTCACAGGCATCTCGTTCAACACGGTTTCCAAGCTCTTGGTGGATGCGGGCAAAGCCTGCGAAATATTCCACGATGAAGTGGTACGTGGTGTGGCTGCCAAGCGCATCCAGTGTGATGAAATTTGGGCATTCACCTATGCGAAGCAGAAGAACGTCCCGACTGCCAAGGCCGCCCCTGAAGGTGCTGGAGACACTTGGACATGGACAGCTTTGGACGCCGACAGCAAGCTGATCGTGTCCTACCTTGTAGGCGGGCGAGACGCCGAATACGCCAACGACTTCATGCAGGACGTAGGGAGCCGGCTGACAAACCGGGTGCAACTCACCACGGACGGCCACAAGCCTTACCTGGACGCCGTTGAGGGCGCATTCGGATGCGACGTGGACTACGCCATGCTCATCAAGCTGTATGGCAACACGCCCGGCCTCGCAGGGCGCTACAGCCCGGCCGAGTGCACCGGAGCCATCAAGACCCGCATCGAAGGCAAGCCTGCCAAAGCGCACGTTAGCACGTCCTACGTGGAGCGGCAGAATCTTACCATGCGCATGCACATGCGCAGGTTTACGCGCCTTACCAATGGTTTTAGCAAGTCCGTTGAAAATCACGCTTATGCTGTTGCTCTACACTTCATGTACTACAACTTTGTAAAAATGCACAAGACACTGCGCTGCACTCCGGCTATGGCTGCTGGCATTAGCTCTCGTCTTTGGGAAGTCTCTGACATTGTTGCGCTGGTTGAGAAGACCGAGGCATCTGTTACCCCCAAAACGCGAGGCACTTATAAGCCTCGCCAGCCGAAGACCGCCAAAGTGATTTCAAACTGAGGCACTACCCAGAGGTTCTGCCTCTGGACTCCGCCAAAGGCTCGCCTTTGGAATCCACTTGTTTAAGGAAAGGATTGCCGAAGGCCTCATGTCCGGGAACAGGAGCCGTGGGCGGGGCCAGACTCAGCCGGCCGCCGCAGCCCGCTCGCGCAGCCGTGCCGGCTTGCCGCGGTTCACCCGCTCGCGCAGCTCCTTGCCCGCCTTGAAGAACGGCACCGCCTTCTCGTCGACGGCCACCGCCTCGCCGGTGCGCGGGTTGCGCCCGGTCCGCGAGTCCCGCCGCTTGACGGTGAACGCGCCGAACCCGCGCAGCTCAACTCGCTCGCCCCGCGCCAGCGCGGCGGTGATCTCGCCGAACACGGTGGCCACGATCAGCTCGACGTCGTGGCGCGTCAGGTGTGGGTTCGCGGCCGCAAGCTCCGCGATCAGGTCCGACTTGGTCATGTTCCCCCAGGCCAACGCCCCGCCAGCGCAGGGTTCCTACAGACGCGAAGGCTGCCAGACCGCCCACGCACCGTCAAGACTAACCCCTTGCAACACAATCGTTTTCAGACCGGCCGACACCACGCCCGTCCACAGCGACGACATCTGCCGCGCCCAGAACCCACGCGCGGGCACCACCTCGCGCAGCGGCAGCGACTCCGCCACCTGGTGCTTGTCCGCGAGCCACGCCCGCGCCTCCGGCTCCCCGCCGATCTGGTCCACCAGCCCCAGCGGCAGCGCCTGGCGCCCGGTATACGCGCGCCCGTCGCCCAGCTCGCGCACCCGCGCCGGGTCCATGTGCCGCCCGGCCGCCACCATCGTCACGAACTGGTCGTAAAGGTCCATGACCAGCGCCTGCAGCACCACCCGGCCCTCGGGACTCAGCGGCTTGGTGAAGCTCGGCTGCCCCTTCAGCGGCCCAGACACCAGCGGGTCCACGTTCACCCCGATCCTGTCCAGCAGCCCAGAGATGTCGCCCTGCTCCAGGATCACCCCGATCGACCCCGTGAGCGTGCTCGCGCGCGCAAAGATCCGCTCCGCCGGCACCGAGACCATGTAGCCCGCCGACGCCGCCGTGCCGCCCATCACCGCCACCACCGGCTTGGTCGCCGCCACCCGCGCGATCGCGTCGTGCAGCGCCTCGCCGCCCGCCACCGACCCGCCCGGGCTGTCCACCGCCACGATCAGCGCCTTGACGCTGTCGTCCTTCGCCAGGGCGGCCACCGCCTCGACCATCCTGCGGTCGTCGGTGATCACCCCGTCCACCGCGAACCGCGCCACGTGCGCGCCCACCAGCCCCGCCACCGCCCTGCCGCGCCCGGCCACCGCGGCCACGGCCAGCAGCCCTGCCATCACCGCCACCACGCGCCACAGGATCAGCCCGCGCTTGAGCCGCGTGCGATCCACCAGCAGGTCGGTCTCCAGCGACATCGCCCATCCCCCGGACATGAAAAAGGCCGGGATCGCTCCCGGCCGCAGATCAGCAAGCAAGGTTGGGCGCTGCCCAAGCCCGCCAAAGGGCTCGCCCTTTGGAAACCATTACTTCGGGCCTGCGGCACCCTTCGATCAAGACATGCCGCAGGCCTGAAGTTGCGCCGGTCCAGGGGCGCTGCCCCTGGCGGGTCCAGGGCAGGGCCCTGGCCTTCCTCGCCTTACTCCGTCGGCTGCTGGTTCCGCCTGCGGATCGCCGCGCCCAGGATGTCGCCCAGCGAAGCGCCGCTGTCCGACGAGCCGTAGTCCTGCACGGCCACCCGGTCCTCCTCGACCTCCTTGCCCTTGACCGTGAGCGACAGCTTGCGGCTGGCGCGGTCGATGGCGGTGATCTTGGCGTCGATCTTCTCGCCGACGGCGAAGCGGTCCGGCCGCTGGTCGCTCTTGTCGCGCGCCAGCTCCGCCCGGCGGATGAAGCCCGTCAGCACCTCGTCGACCACGACCTCGACGCCGTTGGCCTGCACCGCGGTCACGGTGCACGTCACGATGTCGCCCTTGTTGACCCGCGCCAGCGTGTCCGCCGCCGGGTCCTCCTCGAGCTGCTTCACGCCGAGGCTGATGCGCTCCTTCTCCACGTCGACATCGAGCACCTTGGCCTTGACGACCTGGCCTTTCTCGTACGACGCGATCGCCAGCTCGCCGGCCTCGTTCCACGACAGGTCGGACATGTGCACCATGCCGTCGATGTCCGCGGACAGCCCGATGAACAGCCCGAACTCGGTGATGTTGCGGATCTCGCCCTCGACCACGCCGCCGACCGGATGCTCGTCGGCGAACTGCTCCCACGGGTTGCGCTGCACCTGCTTGAGACCGAGGCTGATGCGACGCTTGCCGCTGTCCACGTCGAGCACCATGACGTCGACCTCCTGCGAGGTGGCGACGATCTTGCCCGGATGGACGTTCTTCTTGGTCCAGCTCATCTCGGAGACGTGCACCAGGCCCTCGACGCCAGGCTCCAGCTCCACGAACGCGCCGTAGTCCGTGATGTTGGTCACGCGCCCGCTGTACTTTGCGCCCGGCGGATACTTCGCCGCCACACCCTCCCACGGATCGGCCTCGAGCTGCTTCATGCCGAGGCTGATGCGCTGCGTGTCCGGGTTGAAGCGGATCACCTGCACGCGCACGGCCTGGCCGATCTGCAGCGCCTCGCTCGGGTGGTTGATCCGGCGCCACGCGATGTCGGTCACGTGCAGCAGGCCGTCCACGCCGCCCAGGTCCACGAAGGCGCCGTAGTCTGTGATGTTCTTGACCACGCCGTCGAGGATCATGCCCTCCTTCAGGCCCTGGATCAGCTCGCTGCGCTGCTCGGCGCGGGTCTCCTCCAGCACCGCACGGCGGCTTACCACGATGTTGCCGCGGGCGCGGTCCATCTTGAGGATCTGGAACGGCTGCGGGCTGCCCATCAGCGGGCCGACGTCGCGCACCGGGCGGATGTCCACCTGGCTGCCGGGCAGGAACGCCACGGCGCCACCGAGGTCGACGGTGAAGCCGCCCTTGACCCGGCCGTAGATCGTGCCGTTGACGCGGGTGGTGCTCTCGAACGCCTTCTCCAGATTGGTCCAGGCCTCCTCGCGCCGCGCCTTCTCGCGCGACAGCACGATCGAGCCGTCCTTGTCCTCGTAGCGCTCGACAAACAGCTCGATCAGGTCGCCGGGCTTGACCTCGACGGGCGCGCCCGGGACGCCGAACTCCTTGAGCGCGACGCGGCCCTCGCTCTTGAGGCCGACGTCGACGATAGCGAATTCCTCGGTCAGGCGGATCACGCGGCCGGTGACGACGGAGCCGTCGAACCCGGTGTCGCGGCCCAGCGTCTCGTCCAGAAGGGAGGCGAAATCCTCCTCGGGGTTCGACGGATCAAGAACGCGGGCGGCAGCGGAAGATGACATGTGGCGGATGTGTTCCTGGGATCGGCGCCGCGGCACGAGCCACGCGGCGAACCTGTCATGCGCGCCCCTCTGCGGGGGCACGTCTGGCCCAGCGGGCCGGATGAACGAAAACAGGCCCGCCCCTCACGGACGCGCCTGCTCACTACCTATCCTCCCGGCCGGACCGCCGAGTCAAGAACTGCCTGCCGAAGCAAGCAAGGCTGGGCTCTCCCTCCGCTGCCCATTCCAACGGCCCAAGCGGACCGTCGGAACCTTTGGGCAACTCCGCCCAGACCCGCCAGAGGCGAGCCGCCCCTGGACCGGCTTTACTTAGACAAGTGGATTCCAAAGGCCTGCCTTTGGCGGAGCTTGAGGCAGAGCCTCAACCTTTCTTGCCTGCTACGCCGGCTCCGGCAGCTCCGCCCGCTGCGACCCGTCGAGCACCCCGCGCACCCGGTCCACGTCCAGCACGCCCTGCCAGCGCGCGACCACGATGGTGGCGACCGCGTTGCCGAACAGGTTGGTGATGGCGCGCGCCTCGCTCATGAAGCGGTCGATGCCCAGGATCAGCACGATGGCGTTGACCGGCACCTTGCCGTGCAGCGTCGCCAGCGTGGCCGCGAGCGTGATGAACCCGCCCCCGGTGATCGCCGCCGCCCCTTTCGAGGTGAGCAGCAGCACGCCGAGGATGGTGGCGTAGTCCCCCCAGCCCAGGTCGATGTTGAGCGCCTGGGCGATGAACGCGATCGCCATGGTGAAGTAGATCGAGGTGCCGTCCAGGTTGAACGCGTAGCCCAGCGGCACCACCAGCCCAACCAGCGAGCGCGGCAGCCCGAGCCCCTCCAGCTTCTCGATCAGCGTCGGCAGCGCCGCCTCCGACGAGGAGGTGCCGAGCACGATGAAGAACTCCTCCTTCAGGTAGCGCAGCAGCGCGTACAGGTTGAGCCCGCACAGCGCCATCACCACCGCCAGCCCGCCCAGGACGAACAGCGCGCACGTCAGGTAGAAGCACAGCATCAGCAGCCCGAGCTGCGCCAGCGTGCCGATCCCGTACTTGCCGACGGTGAACGCCATCGCGCCCAGCGCGCCGATCGGCGCCACGCGCATCACGAAGCCGATCACGACGAACAGCGCGGCGCCCGCCTTGTCGATCACCGCCACGATCGTCTGCCCGCGCCGCCCCAGCTTCGAGAGCGCGAGGCCGAACAGCACCGCGAACAGCAGCACCTGGAGGATCTCGCCCTTGCTGAACGCCTCGACCACGGTGTTGGGGATGATGTTGAGCAGGAACTCCTGCACCGTGAGGTGCGGCACGTTGGTGTACTTGGCGACCGCGGCGCCGTCGATGTGCGCGGGGTCGACGTTCATGCCCGCGCCGGGATGCACGAGGAACGCCACGGCGAGCCCGATCAGCATGGCCAGCGTGGTCATCACCTCGAAGTAGACGATCGCCTGCAGCCCGATCCTGCCCACGCCCACCGTGTCGTTCAGCTTGGCGATGCCGACCACCACGGTGACGAAGATGATCGGCGCGATCAGCATCTTCACCAGCTTGACGAACCCCTCGCCCAGCGGCTGGAGCTGCACCGCGAAGTCCGGCGCGAAATGACCGAGCAGCGCGCCCGCCACGACCGCGATCAGCACCTGCATGTACAGGCCCTGCGGCCCGGTGGAGAGCTTCATGTCCGTGTCCGGCCCCGCAATGATGACGCTGGCTGCGTAGCCTCGCCGGCCCGGGTTGAACAGGCGCAAAGCATGGTGCAGCGCGGCATCGGCCTCGCGCCGCACTCCCGGTGCGGCGGCGGACGGCGAGCCGCCCGATTGCGCCGCGGCAGGCACCGTGCCTAGCTCGGCGCCCGCTCCTGGAGGCCGCACGCATGACCACAGCCCTGTCGTATCTCGCCTGGACCCTGGTGCTCGCCGTGGTGCAGGTCGCCGTCAGCTCGGGCGCCAAGCGCCGGCAGGACGGGATGCAGTGGGCAGCCAGCAACCGGGACGGCGCCCCGCCCAAGTACACCGGCCTCGCCGCGCGCATGAGCCGGGCGCAGGCCAACCTCTACGAGGCGCTGCCGCTGTTCATCGGCGCCGTGCTGCTGGCGCACGTGTCCGGGCGGGACACCACCCTGACCGCCTGGGGCGCCGGCCTCTTCTTCTGGGCGCGCCTCGCCTACATCCCGGCCTATGCCTACGGCGTGGCCCCGCTGCGCACGCTGTGCTGGGCCGTGGCGGTGGTCGGCCTCGTCCTGGTGCTGATCAGCCTGGCCTGAACTTGAGACGGGGTGGAAGCAAGCAAGGTTGAGGCTCTGCCTCAAACTCCGCCAAAGGCAGGCCTTTGGAATCCATTACTTCAGTAAAGCCGGTCCAGGGGCGGCTCGCCCCTGGCGGGTCTGGGCGGAG
>JAABUY010001372.1_pt1 | contig 33140 bp, 34 predicted proteins | sample 5560271 | NCBI WGS metagenome assembly JAABUY01 (sample SAMN10711886, study PRJNA513374) | rock metagenome | isolation source: Antarctica rocks | place: Antarctica: Victoria Land, University Valley | reverse complement strand
CTCGGCAGCGCGCCGGCCCTCTACCATGCCGACGCCACGGTGCCGGGCACCCACAAGGTTCGGACCTTGTCCGAGGAGGTGGCCCGCGTCGTACGAGCCCGGGCCTCGAACCCGCGCTGGGTCGCCGCCCAGATGCGGCACGGTTTTCGCGGCGCCGCCGAGATCGCCGAGACCGTGGATGCGCTCTTCTGCTTCGCCGCCATGACGGCCGCCGTGCCGAGCCGCCATTTTGACCTCCTGTTCGACGCCACGCTGGGCGACGCCGCGGTGCGGGCTTTTCTGACCGGGAGCAATCCGCTGGCCGCCCGCGCGATGGCCGACCGTTTCGCAGATGCGGCCGATCGCGGCTTCTGGCTGTCGCGACGCAACTCCCCGGCGGCGATTCTGGCCGAGATGCGACCGGCGGCATGAGCCCCGTCGACATGCGGGTCGGCTGGTGTCCGGGTGCCCTGCGGCCCATGCCGAGCGGCGACGGCCTGGTCGTGAGGGTGAAGCCGCGCGGAGGCACGCTTGCGCCGGAGATCGCGGCGGGGATCGCCGAGGCCGCGGCGCGCCACGGCAACGGCGCCCTCGACCTCACGGGCCGCGCCAATCTGCAGATCCGCGGCGTAGAGGACGGCTCGCTTGCCGGGCTGACCCGGACCCTCGACGCGCTCCGGCTGCTCGACACGGACGCGGAAGCGGAGGCACGGCGCAATGTCGTCGCGAGTCCGTTGGCCGGGCTCGACCCCTCGGCGCTCTTCGACGTCCGCCCGGCCGTGGCGGTGTTGGAGGATAGGCTGGTGGCCGAGGACGGTCTCGTCGATCTGCCCGGCAAGTTCGGCTTCGCGGTGTCGGACGGGGGAAGTCTCTCGCTCGATGGTGTCGCGGCCGACGTGCATTTCGACGCCGTCTTGGCCCCGGACGGCACGGAGCGGTTCGCGGTTCGGCCCGATGGTGGCGGGAGTGTCGCCGCCCTATGCGATGCGAAGGACATGGCCGATGTCGGCGTCCGATTGGGGAGCGTCTTCATCGCGGCCCGGGCTCGTGATCCCGCGCTCCGCCGCATGCGGGACCTCGTGGCCGAGGTGGGCGCCGTAGCGGTGCTGACCGAGGCCGGGCTGATAGCCGAAACCACGCCGGCCGTCGCTCGGGGGAGAACCGCGACCGTCGTCGGTCTGAGAACTCTCGCGCCAGGGATCCCCCATGCCGAGCCGGCGGCGGCGCAGCCGTGCCGGGGCACGGACGCTGGCGGAAATCTCGTCTCGGAGCCGAGCCACGTCCTCGGCGTCGCGGCCGCCTTCGGGCGGCTCGACGCTGCCGGGCTCGACGCCCTCTCCCGCGGGGCTCTCCGGATTGGCGCGCGCGAGATCCGGATGACGCCCTGGCGTGCGGTCCTGGTGCCCGGCCTCGCCATCTCCGAGGCCCAGCGCCTCGCGTCCGACTGCGCCGCGGCCGGGTTGATCGTGGACCCCGGCGACCCGCGCCTGCGCGTCGCCGCCTGCGTGGGAGCGCCGGGGTGCCGGCGCGGCACCACAGCGGTGCTCGACCACGCGGTCCGCTGGGCGGCATTGCTGGGTCCCGGTCACGCCGCGGGCGGCATCGCCCTCCACGTCTCGGGCTGCGCCAAGGGCTGTGCCCACCCCGGACCGGCGTCGCTGACGCTGGTGGCCGAGGAGGGACGCTACGGCGTCGTGGCCGACGGCAGCGCGGCCGACGTTGCCAGCGCCGTGGGGCTCGACGCCGACGAGGTGCGCCGCCTCCTCAGGACCGCCATGGGATGGGACCGTCTGCCGTGAGCTACGATTACATCCGCGACGGCGCTGCCATCTACGCCCAATCCTTCCGCATGATCCGTGCCGAGGCCGACCTCACGGGCTTCGACCCGGACGAGGAGCCCGTGGCCGTGCGGATCATCCACGCCTGCGGCATGGTCGAGGCGGCGTCCGATCTCCGCTTCACACCCGGTGCCGTCGCGGCCGCTAAGGCGGCGCTCCGGGCCGGCGCCCCCGTGCTCTGCGACGTCCGCATGGTGGCCGATGGCGTCACGCGGCGACGCCTGCCGGCCGGCAACGCTGTAGTCTGTACGCTGACGGACCCGTCCGTGCCGGCCCTGGCGGCGCAGCTCGGCACGACCCGTACGGCGGCGGCCGTCGAACTCTGGGGGGACCAGCTCGCCGGCGCGGTCGTGGCCATCGGCAACGCGCCGACCGCATTGTTCCACCTGCTCGAACTCCTGGGCAGCGGTGCCCCCATGCCGGCCGCTGTGATCGGCATGCCGGTCGGCTTCGTGGGCGCCGCGGAGTCGAAAGAGGCGCTGCTCGCCTTCGGGCGCGTGCCGGCCCTCGTGGTGCGGGGCCGCAAGGGCGGCAGCGCCATGACGGCCGCGGCCGTCAATGCGCTGGCGAGCGACGCGGAATGAGCGCCGTATCCGGCTCGGGCCGCCTGATCGGCGTCGGCCTCGGCCCGGGCGACCCCGAACTCCTCACCGTCAAGGCCGTGCGGGTGCTGGAGCGGGCCCCGGTGGTCAGCTATTTCGCCAAGCGCGGGCACCGGGGCGTCGCCCGCAGCATCGCGGACCGCTGGATCCCGGCCGGGACCGAGGAACTGCCGCTGCATTACCCGGTCACGACCGAGATCCCTTTCGACGATCCCATCTACGTGGCGCAACTGTCGGCCTTTTACGTCGAGGCTGCAGACCTGCTCGGAGCCAGGCTGGCCGAGGGGCGGGACGTCGCGCTATTATGCGAGGGTGACCCGTTGTTCTTCGGCTCCTTCATGCATCTCTACGTCCGTCTGCGCGAACGCTTCGCCTGCGTGATCGTGCCGGGCGTCACCGGCATGTCGGGCTGCTGGACCGCGGCGGGCGAACCCATGACCTGGGGCGACGACGTCCTCACCGTCATGCCCGGAACCCTCGAAGCCGAGGCGCTGCTCGACCGCCTCGGCCGGGCCGACGCGGCGGTGGTCATGAAGCTCGGCCGCAACCTGCCGAAGGTCCGGGCCGCGCTCGCGGCGGCCGGTCTGCTGGAACGGGCCATCTACGTGGAGCGCGGCACCATGGCGGCCGAGGTGGTGATGCCGCTGCGTGACAAGTCCGACGACGCGGCGCCCTATTTCAGCATCGTGCTGGTGCCCGGCCACGGGCGGCGGCCGTGATGGTGCTCGAAACCGCTGCCACCATGGCGACAACCGTCGGGGAGGTCGCAGTCGTCGGCCTCGGCCCGGGGCCGGCCGGCTGGCTCGTCCCCGAGGCGGAGGAGGCGCTGCAAGGCGCCACCGACCTCGTCGGCTACATTGCCTATGTGGCGCGCGTTCCCGAGCGGCCGGGGCTTCTGCGTCACGCCTCCGACAACCGCGTCGAGATCGACCGGGCGCGCCACGCTTTCCGACTCGCCCTGGAGGGCCGGCGGGTGGCCGTGGTGTCGGGCGGCGACCCCGGTATCTTCGCCATGGCGGCGGCCGTGTTCGAGGCGCTGGAATCCGATCCCGCTTGCCTCGCGGTGCCGGTCCGCGTGATCCCAGGCCTTTCCGCCATGCAGGCCGCGGCGGCCCGGCTCGGCGCCCCACTCGGGCACGACTTCTGCGCGATCTCGCTCAGCCCCAACCTGAAGCCCTGGGCCATCGTGCTGCGCCGGCTCAGGGCGGCGGCCGAGGGTGACTTCGTGATGGCGCTCTACAATCCCGCCTCCCGGGCCCGACCGCTGCAGATCGGCCAGGCCTTCGATCATCTCCGCAACTTCAAATCTCTCGCCACGCCGATCGCCTTCGCCCGCGCGGTGGGCCGGGCCGACGAGCACCTGCATCTGACGACGCTCGGCGAGGCCGATCCGGCGCTGGTCGACATGGCGACCCTGGTGATCGTGGGATCGAGCGAGACGCGCCTCGTCGCAGGGCAGGGCGGTCGACGCTGGATGCTGACGCCCCGGCGCTACGGCGTGCTTCCGTCGGCGGAGCCGGCCGGCCGCGAAGGCGCGCCGCGGTGAGTCTCGATCCAGCCCATCACCTCGTCGAGAGCGAGGAACTCTTGCCTGCGCTCCTGCAAGACCGGCCGCTCCACCAGCACGACCGCCGCGCCGAGCACACGCGCGGCCTCGAGCTTGGCGGCCCCGGCCGTGCCGCCGCTGTTCTTGGTCACCAGCACGTCGATCCTTTCGCGCTGCATCAGCGCCTCCTCGCCCGCGAGCTCGAAGGGGCCTCGGGCGAGGATCATCGCGTGATCCGGCGGAAGCTCGGCCGGACTGGCCGGGTCGATGGTGCGGATCAGGTAGCGGTGCTGCGGCGCCCGGAGGAAGGGAGCGAGACCGAGCCGGCCGACAGTCAACAACACGCGCCTCGGCGCTTCGCCGAGGGCTGCAGCGGCGGCGTCGAGGTCGGGCACCACGGTCCAGCGGTCGCCGTCTTGCGGGCGCCAAGGCGGCCGGGTGAAGGCCACGAGCGGCACGCGCAGCCGCGCGCAGGCCGTGGCCGCATGGGCCGAGATCCGGGCCGCAAAGGGATGGGTGGCGTCCACCACGGCCGAGATGCCCTCACGCCTCAGGTAATCCGCGAGCCCGTCGGTGCCGCCGAAGCCGCCGATGCGGTGCGGTATGGCGGGCAGGGTGGGACGCAGCGTCCGGCCCGCCAGCGACAGAATCGGCGCGAGGTCGTCCTGCCCGGCCAGGGCACGGCAGAGCGCGTTGGCTTCGGTGGTGCCGCCGAGGATCAGCACACGCATGGGCCGAGGTGGTCCTCGTGATGAGCGCTTCGCCCGCGAGCGCACCGCCCTGGCTGACGCTGGTCGGCATCGGCGAGGACGGGCGCGCGGGCCTGTCTCATGCGGCTCTCGAGGCGATCGCGCAAGCCTCGCTCGTGGTCGGTGGGCGGCGTCATCTGGCGCTGCTCGGCAGCGTCGAGGCCGATTCTCTGACCTGGGCAACACCCATGGAGGACACGTATCCCGCCATCCTGAGGCGGCGACCATCGTCCGTCTGCGTCCTGGCGAGCGGCGATCCTTTCTGCTTCGGGGTCGGCTCGGTCCTGGCCCGCCAAGTGCCGGCCGAGGAGATGCGGTGCGTCCCGCAGCCCTCGGCCTTCAGCCTGGCGGCGGCGCGGCTCGGCTGGGCACAGCAGGATTGCGCCACCCTCTCGCTCTGCGGCCGGCCGCTCGAAACGCTGGTCCCGGCCCTGCAGCCCGGGGTGCAGCTGCTCGCCTTGAGCGCCAACGCGGCGACGCCGACCCATGTCGCGGAACTGTTGCGCCGGCGGGGCTTCGGCACGTCGTTCATCACGGTGCTGGAGGCCATGGGAGGTCCGCGCGAGCGCATCAGGACGGCGCCGGCCGGAGCGTTCGACCTCGACGGCATCGATCCCCTGAACACGCTGGCCATCGTGGTCGACGGGACCGGGCCGACGCTGCCGCTGGTGCCCGGCCGCCCCGACGCGCTCTTCGACCACGACGGTCAGATCACCAAGTCGGACATCCGGGCCGTCACGCTGGCACGGCTCGCGCCCCGGCGCGGCGAGGTGCTCTGGGACGTTGGGGCGGGCTCCGGATCGGTCGGGATCGAGTGGATGCTGGCGCATCCCGCGAACCGGGCCCATGCGGTCGAACGCGAATCGGCCCGGGCCGCGCGAATCCGCTGCAACGCCGCGGCGCTCGGCGTGCCCGACCTCGCGGTCGTCGAGGGTCTGGCGCCCGAGGCCTTCTCCGGGCTGCCATCGCCCGATGCGGTCTTCGTCGGCGGCGGCGCCACGGCGCCGGGCCTGCTGGACGCCGGCCTGCAGGCGTTGAAGCGAGGTGGACGTCTCGTGGTCAACGCCGTGACCATCGAGAGCCAGGCGACGCTGATCGCGTGCTTTCGGCAGCATGGCGGCCATCTGTCGACGATCGCACTGGCGCGGGCCGACCCGGTCGGCGGCTTCCACGGCTGGCGAACCGCCATGCCGGTCACGCAATGGACCTGGGTGAAGCCGTGAGCGTTCCGATCATCGACCCCGCATTTCGGCAGCCGTTCGGAGAGAGCGCTGGGCGGCTTCGCCCTTCTCCCGCTCGCGGGAGAAGGTGGCCCGGCATAGCCGGGTCGGATGAGGGCGCAGCCACGGTGGCGCTTCCACCCTCATCCGCCTTCGCTGCGCTCAGGCACCTTCTCCCGCCCCGGGAGAAGGGCGAACCGCCCGGCATCGACATGTGTGAATACGGTTGCCGGGACGGGGAGGGTGGCGCGACGCGCCGGGTGGAGTCCCGGCCGGCCGGCCAGCCGGCCTACGTCGTCCAACCACAGGGAGCCCCACCCGCCACGCCTGTCGGCATGCCACCCTCCCCATGCCGGGGAGGGATGGATCCGCGCGGTCGCGACATCCTCGCGATCGGGGTCGGTTTTCGGAAACGCTGCGCGCCCGACACCTTGACGGCGCTGGTGCGCCAGGCCCGTGACAGACTCACGCAGGCCCATCCGGCCCTCGCCGGCGCACCCGCCGTGCTCGCCACCATCGCCGAAAAGGACCGGCCGGCGCTGCGCGAGGCTGCAGCCACGCTCGGGCTCGCGGTCCTGGTGCTGCCGAAAGGGGCGCTGCTCGGCACGGAGGATCGCATCACGGTGGCGTCTCCGGCGGCCCGCGCCTGTTTCGGGGTCCCATCGGTGGCGGAAGCCGCGGCATTGGCCGCGGCTGGCCCGGGAGCGCGGCTGCTGTTGAGCCGGATCAGCGTCGCGGACGCCACCTGTGCGATCGCAAGCACCGCGACCTCGGCTTCGGAGGCGCCATGACGGTGCATTTCATCGGCGCCGGTCCCGGCGCGCCCGATCTCATCACGCTGCGCGGGCGCGACCTCCTCGCCCGCTGCCCCGTGTGCCTCTACGCCGGCTCGCTGGTGCCCCGTGCGTTGCTCGACCATTGCCCGCCCGGCGCCCGGATCGTCGACACGGCGCCGCTCGATCTCGACGACATCATGGCCGAATGCAGCACGGCGCACGAGGCCGGCCTCGACGTGGCCCGGCTGCATTCGGGCGACGTATCGATCTGGAGTGCCATGGGCGAGCAGTTGCGCCGGCTCGGCGCGCTCGGCATCCCGGCCACGATCACGCCCGGCGTGCCGTCCTTCGCGGCCGCGGCGGCGGCGCTCGGCACCGAACTGACCTTGCCCGAGGTGGCCCAGACATTGGTGCTGACCCGCACGTCCGGGCGGGCCTCGGCCATGCCGCCCGGCGAGACGCTGGCGGCTCTCGCGGCGACCGGCGCCACGCTGGCCGTGCATCTGTCGATCCATGCTCTCGGCCGCGTCGTGGCCGAACTCACGCCGGTCTACGGCCCCGACGGTCCCGTCGCGGTCGTGGTCCGGGCCTCCTGGCCCGACCAGCGTATCGTGCGTGGCACGCTCGGCACGATCGAGGGGCAGATGGCGCGCGAGCCTGCGGAGCGGACCGCCCTGATCCTGGTGGGCCGGGTGCTCGACCCGGGCGCATTCCGGGACAGCGCTCTCTACGACGCCGACTACCGCCGCCGTTATCGCGGGACCGCGGCGCCATGATCCATCCGGTCCCAGGGCGCGCGCCCCACCAGCCCGCCGGCGCGGTCGAACAGGAGCACCTCCAAGCCGTCCTGGCGGCCGAGCGTCCTGGCCGCCGTCCGCCGCGCATCCTCGGCGATCGAACGCCCGAGGTCGACGTTGTTTTCCTGCGCCAGCTCAAAGGCCTGTGCGGCTGTATTGCAGTGATGGATCGCTTCGACCAGCGGGCCGCGGCCTCCCGCCTGCCTGGCCTGGCCGGCGAGCCAGGCGAAGTCGACCTCGCCGCGCTTCGAATGCAGGTCGGTCAGCCCTTGCGCCAGCTTGGTCATCTTGGCGACCCCGCCCGCTACCGTGACACGCGCGACAGGGTGGCGGCGCAGGTACTTCAGCATGCCGCCGACGAAATCGCCCATGTCGATCAGGGCCGGATCCCCCAAACCGTACAAAGACTTAACGGCGCTTTCGGAGGTGCTACCCGTGGCTCCGGCAACATGGGTCAGGCCGAGCGCCCGGGCCACGTCGATGCCGCGGTGGATCGTGTCGATCCAGGCCGCGCAGGAGTAGGGCACGACGATGCCCGTGGTGCCGAGGATCGACAGCCCGCCCACGATGCCGAGCCGGCCGTTCAGCGTCCGCTCCGCGAGCTTCGCCCCGCCGGGGATCGCGATCTCGACCTCGGCGTCGGGCGAGAGGCCGAGGCGGCTCGCGGCCTCGCCGATCGCGGCCCGTATCATGCTGCGCGGCACCGGGTTGATGGCGGGTTCGCCGGGCGGAAGCGCGAGCCCGGGACGCGTGATCGTGCCGATGCCCTCGCCGGCCCGGAACAGGACGCCCGCGCCGGCCGCGGCCCGGCGGACGGTCGCGAGCACGAGGGCTCCATGCGTGACATCCGGATCGTCGCCCGCGTCCTTGACGACACCGGCCCTCGCGAAATCCGGCCCGCGCTCGGTCAGCGCCAAGGCGAAGCTCGGCCGTGCGCCGCCCGGCAGGGCGATTGCGACAGGGTCGGGGAACGATCCCGTATGCAGCGCCTCGAACCCGGCCCGCGCCGCCGCGCAGGCGCAGGCGCCGGTCGTCCAGCCGCGGCGAAGGGGAGCGGAAACAGGCGGTTCGGTCATACCGCGATGATGTATGGTTCGGCCTTGGTGATCCACAGGGGCGAGGACGATCGGCCGTGACCGATCCGCTCGACGCATTGGCGGAGGCCGGCGGATTGCCGGCGTTCGAGACCGGCACCGTGTGGCTCTGCGGCGCTGGACCCGGCGACCCGGGCCTGCTGACCCTGCACGCCGTCCACGCGCTGCGGAGTGCCGACGTGATCGTCTACGACGCGCTCGTCAGCGACGCCATCATGAGCTTCGCAGGGCAGGGCGCATCCCGCGAGTTCGCCGGCAAGCGCGGCGGCAAGCTGTCGCCGAAGCAGGGCGACATCACTGGGCGGCTGGTCGAACTGGCGCGCGACGGGCGGCGCGTGCTGCGGCTCAAGGGCGGCGATCCCTTCGTGTTCGGTCGGGGCGGGGAGGAAGCGCTCGACCTCGCGTTGGCGGGCGTGCCGTTCCGCATCATCCCGGGTATCACGGCCGGCCTCGGCGGCCTCGCCTATGCGGCGATCCCGGCCACGACCCGCGACACCAACGATGCCGTGATCCTGGCCACCGGCCATCTCGCCAAGGGCGAGGTACGGCGCGACTGGACCGCCATGGCCCGCACCGGCCTGCCCATCATCCTCTACATGGGCATGACCCACTTGGAATCGATCGCGGCCGGGTTGATCGCGGGCGGCATGGCGCCTGAGACGCCGGTCGCCATCGTGGCGGACGCCACCACGCCAGCACAGCGCGTGCTGGAAACGACGCTCGCCACCGCCCGGGCCGATGCGGACCGGAACGGTTTCGCGTCGCCCTCCATCATCGCGGTGGGCTCGATCGTGGCGCTGCGGCGGCACCTCGCGGCCGGGCTCATCGAGGCCTGGCGATGACGGGATCGGCCGGGTCCGCAGTGCCGGGGCTGCTCATCGCCGCGACCCGCTCGGGCAGCGGCAAGACGATCGTCGCGCTCGGGCTGATGCGGGCGCTCGGTCGCCGGGGCCTGCGCGTGGTGGGCCGCAAAAACGGTCCCGATTACATCGATCCCGCGTTCCACGCCGCCGCCACGGGCCGGCCCAGCTACAACCTCGACAGTTGGTGCATGCCGGCCGGGCTGCTCCGCACCCTCGCGGCCCCCGATGCCGACACGACAGATCTCATCATCTGCGAAGGCTCGATGGGGCTCTTCGACGGCGTTCCGGCCGCCCCGGGGGCGAGCGGATCTTCCGCCGATCTCGCGGCGCTGACGGGCTGGCCCGTCCTCATGGTGCACGATTGTTCGGGTCAGTCGCAATCGGCCGCGGCGCTGCTCGCGGGTTGCGCCGACTACGACCCGCGCATCCGTATCGCCGGCGTCATCCTCAACCGCGTCGCCAGCGAGCGGCACCGCCGCCTCGTGGCGGATGCCGTCCGGGGCAAGGGTCTCGCGGTGCTTGGCGCGATCCCGCGCAGCGACCGCCTGGTGCTGCCCGAGCGCCACCTCGGCCTCGTGCAGGCCGGCGAGACCGCCGACCTCGACGCCAGGATCGATGCCGCAGCCGACATCGTGGCCCAATATGTCGATCTGGACGCCCTGCTGGCAGTGACGGGGTGTGACCTTCTCTCCTCGAGGGTGGAAGGTGCGCGAAGCGCGGAGGAGGGGAAAGGCTCGACGGTGCGGGATGACCTCCCCTCATCCGGCCCTTCGGGCCACCTCCTCCCCGGAAGGGAGAAGGCCGTTTCCTACGACGCGCCGCTGCGTCCCCTGGGCCAGCACATCGCTGTGGCGCGCGACGACGCGTTCTCGTTCCTCTATCCCCACGTGCTGGAGGGCTGGCGACGGGCCGGTGCCGAGGTGTCGTTCTTCTCGCCTCTGGCCGACGAGGCGCCCGACCCCGGCTGCGACGCCTGCTGGTTGCCGGGCGGCTATCCCGAACTCTATGCGGGACGTCTCGCGGCAGCATCGCGCTTCCTGGAAGGCCTGCGCGGCATGGCCCGCGACCGGCCGGTTCACGGCGAGTGCGGTGGCTACATGGTGCTGGGCCGCAGCCTCGTCGACGCGGCCGGCACCGTCCATGCCATGGCGGGACTGCTCGGCGTGGAGACGAGCTTCGCCCGGCGCAGATTGAACCTCGGTTATCGCGATGCGCTTCTGCTCGCCGACACGGGGCTGGGCCCGGCCGGCACGCGGCTCCGGGGGCACGAATTCCATTACGCGACGGTGCTGTCCCAGGGTGGGGACCAAGCCCTCGCCGAGGTCGAGGACGCCTATGGCGCGGTCGCGCCGCAGGCGGGAAGCCGTCGCGGAACCGTTACGGGAAGCTTCTTTCACGCCCTCTCGGAGGGCAGAAACTTCCGGCATGTTTAAGCGCCTGTTAATTCGGAGAGCGCGATTCTGGCGAGACGAACCGTCGATCGTCTCGCCGAGAGGTCATTCTCATGTGCCGTTGGATCGCCTACCAGGGTGAACCCACCTTCCTGGATGCTCTGGTGGCCGAGCCGGCCCATTCTCTGATCGCCCAGTCATTGTGCGCGTCCGAGGCCAAGGTGGTGACCAACGGCGATGGCTTCGGGATCGGCTGGTACGGCGACCGCGACCGCCCGGGCGTCTACCGCGAGGTGCGGCCCGCCTGGTCGGACGAGAACCTCCGCAACCTGTGCCACCAGGTCCGCGCGTCGCTGTTCTTCGCCCATGTGCGCGCTTCGACTGGCCCGGCCATCGCGCGCGCCAACTGCCACCCCTTCACGGTCGGGCGGATGATGTTCATGCACAACGGCCAGATCGGCCAGTTCTGTGCCATCAAGCGCCGGGTCGAGGCCATGATCCCGGACGACCTCTACCACCATCGCTCCGGCACGACCGACTCCGAAGCCCTGTTCCTGGCGTCATTCGCCCACGGGCTCGAAGCCGACCCCATCGCCGGCATGGCCGCGACCTTGCAGGCCGTGCACGGCCTGATGCTGAAGGCGGGCTTGCGCGAAGCCCTGCGTTTCACTGCGGCTCTCACGGACGGCAAGGACCTCTACGCCTTTCGTTGGGCCAGCGACGGCCATGCGCCCACCCTCTACTGGCGGCAGACCGGCAGCAACCTCGTCGTCGTCTCGGAGCCGCTCGACGGCGACAAGACGCAGTGGCGCGAGGTGCCGCAAGGTTGCGTTCTCGTGGCCCGTAACGGCCGCCCGGCCGTGCTGCACGGCCTCGACGACGCGATCGCCAAGGCGGCGTGAGACGTACCGAAGCGTGAGGGATGCCCATTCATCATGAGCGGCGCGCGCCACTTGCGGTCGGGCCGGACCCGCACAATCTAGCGGACGCGCGCCGATGGGGTGCGCCGCCCGTCACGGGCGTAACGACCGAGGACACTGACATGCGTGGACTGATCGTTTCGGCATTGTGCGCCGGCGCACTGCTGGCGGCCCCCGTGGCCGCCGAGGCCCGGGGTTGTATCAAGGGCGCCCTGGTGGGCGGACTCGCCGGCCACGCCGTCGGGCATGGTGTGCTGGGAGCGGTCGGCGGCTGCGTGGCGGGCAGCGCCATCTCCCGTCACCGCGCCGTGCCCAGCGCCGCCGCCCCGATGGCGCCGGCCGTGGCGCCCGTCTATCGTTGATAGCGGAACCTTGCGCTGCCGGCCCTTGAGATAACGGTGGCGTTCTCTCGATGTGGGCCTCGAAGCTCGGATCGGGTCACACCGGCCCGGGCTTTGTTGACTTCGCGAGGCCGCGACCTTTATATGCGGCTCGCATTTCGAGCCTGTTAGCGGAACGCTACTACGGGCCTTCGGGGCGTCATTCGTAACGGGCGTGGATCGAGGGTGCCGGCCGGAATCGGTACGGATTGATCGAGGTCGCCGTTCCACGCCGTCGGGCGCGGGGCGTCCCCGGGTGGCAACGGAGCTGACAGTGAAGCGGACCTATCAACCCAGCAAGCTCGTGCGCAAGCGCCGCCACGGCTTCCGGGCCAGAATGGCGACGGTCGGTGGTCGCAGGGTCATCGCGGCCCGCCGCGCGCGTGGCCGCAAGCGCCTTTCGGCCTGAGCCGAACACACGTGTCGGGTGCTGCTGCCGGCACGCCGGACGGGCCCGAGACGCGTCAGGTGGCGGAGCCGGGCCTGGCTTCGCGGCTACCCGCGCGGCTTTCGCGGCCGCCCGCGCGGCTGAAGACGCGACCGGATTTTGTCCGGGCGTCGCGCGGTGGACGCGTCCACAGCCGCTCTTTCAGCCTGCAGGTGTTTCGTCGCGAGCCCGTCGGCGACCCCGTCCTGGGCTGCCGCATCGGCCTTACCGTCACCAAGAAGGTCGGCTGCGCGGTCGAGCGCAACCGCATCAAGCGGCGGTTGCGGGAGGCCCTGCGTGCGCCCGATCTGGCGGCGCTCCCCGACCATGATTATGTGATCGTCGCACGGCGCGACGCTCTGACGGTGGGTTTTGCAGGCCTGGTCGGCGAGCTGCGGCGATGCTTTTCCAATGCCAAGACAGGACTGTCCAGGAAAAACGGTGCGCGCCGGACCGGACCTGTCGGAACCGCCACCGCGCCATGAACAGATTCCGCCAAAGGCCGTCGCCCGATCGGGTGCGGAGTTCGTCCGGACCGAGGCACCAGCGTGATGCACCATGAAAGATGACAACAGGAACGTTTATCTTGCGATCGCGCTGTCGATCCTGGTGATCATCGGTTGGAACTTCTTCTACGGCTGGCCGCAGATGGAGAAGCAGCGCCAGATTCAGCAGCAGGCCAAGTCGACGTCGCAGACGACCGGACCTCAGACCGCGGTGACCCCGTCCGATACTGTGGCCAGCAAGGAACTGGCGCAGCAATCGCCGGCCTCCCCGCCCCAGGGCGCTGCGTCCCAACCCTCGGCCGGCATGGCGCCCACCGAGGTCCTTCAGACTCGGCAGGCCGTGATCGCCGCGAGTCCGCGCATCACCATCGACACGCGGGCCATTGCAGGCTCGATCGGCCTCAAGGGCGGCCGTATCGACGACGTGTCGCTCAAGAACTATCACGAGACCACCGAACGCCAGAGCCCGATCATCGAACTGTTCTCGCCCTCGGGTGCCCCGCATCCCTTTTATTCCGAGACGGGCTTCATCCCCGAGGCGGGCCAGAAGACCGTGCTGCCGGGGCGTGACACCCTTTGGACCGCCGAAGGCGACAAGCTGACGGCCGACAAGCCGTTGACCCTGACCTGGGACAACGGCCAGGGGCTCGTGTTCCACCGCACCATTTCGGTGGACGACCAGTACATGTTCACGGTCAAGGACAGCGTCGACAACAAGGGCACGGAGCCCGTGACGCTCTACCCCTACGCACTGATCTCGCGTCACGGCCAGCCCGTGACGTCGAATTATTCGGTGCTGCACGAGGGCTTGGTCGGGGAGATCGGAAACAACAACGAGACCCAGATCACTTACGTCAACATGGACAAGGAGGCGGGCGGCAGCCGTACGCTTGACGGCACGGGCGGATGGCTCGGCATTACCGACAAATACTGGGCCGCGGTGGTAGCGCCCGAACAGGACCTTGCCTACAAGGGTCGTTTCTCATCTTTCCCGAGCGGAAACACCAAGGATTACCAGACCGACGCGCTCCTCGACGCCCGCTCGATCCCGCCCGGAGCCACCAGCGAGGTCACCAACTTCATCTTTGCGGGCGCTAAAGAGACCAATACGCTGAACAAATACGAGAAGGACTACGGGATCAGAAATTTCGGCAACCTCATCGATTGGGGTTGGTTCTATTTCATTACCAAGCCGTTGTTCCAGGTGCTCGACTGGTTCTACAAGCTCACCGGCAATTTCGGCGTGGCCATTCTGATCGTCACGGTGCTGATCAAGGGCATCTTCTTCCCGCTGGCCAACAAGTCCTATATGTCGATGGCCAAGATTAAGAAGCTGCAGCCGCAACTGGCCGCCCTGAAGGAGCGCTTTCCCGACGACAAGGCGAAGCAGCAGGAAGCCACGATGAAACTCTATCGTGAGCAGAAGGTGAACCCGGTCGCGGGCTGCCTTCCCATGCTGATCCAGGTGCCGGTGTTCTTTGCGCTCTACAAGGTCATCTTCATCACGATCGAGATGCGGCATGCGCCGTTCTTCGGCTGGATCCACGACCTGTCGGCGCCCGACCCCACCTCGATCTTCACGCTGTTCGGCCTGCTGCCGATCCACCAGTACCTGCCGAGCTTCCTCCTGATCGGCATCTGGCCGGTCATCATGGGGTTCTCGATGTTCCTGCAAATGAAGATGAATCCGGAGCCGCCGGATCCCGTTCAGAAGACCATGTTCGCCTGGATGCCGGTGATCTTCACTTTCATGCTGGGCTCGTTCCCCTCGGGCCTCGTGATCTATTGGACCTGGAACAACACGCTCTCGGTGCTCCAGCAGTATCTGATCGCCAAGAAGGCCGGCGCCAAGGTGGAACTGTGGGGCAACCTGTCCAACATGATCCGCAAGCCGCAGCGACCCTGAGGTGGCCCGTGCGATGACGGCGCTCGTGCAGGAGCAGCAGGACCTCGCCGAAGCCGGGCGGCTCCTGTTCGCGCGGGAATGCATTTTCCTGGCCGGCGCCCCGACCGTCGAGGCGCTGCCGCCGATTGGGTTGCCCGAGATTGCATTCGCGGGCCGGTCCAATGTCGGAAAATCTTCGTTGGTCAACGCCCTGACGGGCCGCAAGACCCTGGCCCGCGTTTCGAATACGCCGGGCCGGACCCAACAGCTCAACTTCTTCGATCTCGGCGGCCACCTCGGCCTGGTCGATATGCCGGGCTACGGCTACGCCGCCGTCAGCAAGTCGAAGATCGCCGATTGGACAAAGCTGGTCGAGAGCTATCTCCGGGGCCGCGCCTCGCTGCAGCGGATCTATCTTCTTGTCGACAGCCGTCACGGCTTCAAGGATGTCGACCACGAGCAGATGACCGCCTTCGATCGGGCGGCCGCCTCATACGCGGTCGTGCTGACCAAGGGTGACGAGATCAAGATGAAGGACCGCGAGGCCCGCGTGGCCGAGACCGAGGCGGCGCTCGTCAGGCACCCGGCCGCTTATCCGACCGTGATCCTCACCTCCGCCGAGACAGGGGCCGGCATCGGGGAGCTTCGCGAGAGTGTGGCGCGGCTTCTGGCCGACCGCGGATCGCTCCCGGTTCGGCCTTGAGCCTCGCATCGAACCCTAGCAGCCGCGCCCCGTGCGCATCGGGACTCACCCACTCAGCCGACGGACCCCACGAGCATGACGGAAGCGGTAAAGGGCAGCCCCGCGGAACGCGCCGAGATCCTGACCCAGGCCCTGCCCCATATGCTGCGCTACGACGACGCGATCGTGGTGGTGAAATACGGCGGCCATGCCATGGGCGACGAGGCCACGGCCCGCAGCTTCGCGCGTGACATGGTGATGCTGGAGCAGTCCGGCGTGAACCCGGTCGTGGTGCACGGCGGCGGCCCGCAGATCGGCGCCATGCTGGAGAAGCTCGGCATCCGGTCGCAGTTCTCGCATGGGCTTCGGGTGACCGACAAGACCACCATCGAGATCGTCGAGATGGTGCTGTGCGGCTCCATCAACAAGCAGATCGTCGGCTTCATCAATGCCGAGGGCGGTCGGGCCATCGGGCTCTGCGGCAAGGACGGCAATATGGTCACGGCCACCAAACTCGAGCAGACCAGCGACCGAGCCGACGCGGATCACGGCGTCGATCTCGGTTTCGTGGGCGAGCCCTCGCGGGTCGACACCACGGTGCTCGACCAGGTGCTCGGCCGCGAACTGATCCCGGTCCTGGCGCCTGTCGCGCAAGGCGGCGACGGTGCCACCTACAACGTCAACGCCGACACCTTCGCGGGCGCCATCGCGGGCGCCCTCAAGGCCAAGCGCCTGCTGTTGCTGACCGATGTTCCGGGCGTGCTCGACAAGAACAAGCAGCTGATCAAGGAATTGAGCGTCGACGCCATCAAGGAACTTGTCGCCGACGGTACGGTCACGGGCGGCATGATCCCCAAGGTGCAGACGTGTATCTACGCGCTCGAGCAGGGTGTGGAGGGCGTGGTGATCCTGGACGGCAAGGTGCCGCATTCGGTGCTGCTCGAATTGCTGACCGACCATGGCGCCGGGACGCTCATCACCCGGTGACGGCGCTCGCCCCCGATGACGACCCTGTGCAGGACGTCGTGGCGCGCGCCGCAGCCGCGACGCGGGCGCTGGCGCCCCGGACATTATCGCCCGGCGAGGTCCGGGCTCGGTTCGCGACCGTAGACACCTGGGTGTTCGACCTCGACAACACGCTCTACCCGGCCGGCAGCACGGTCTGGCCGATGATCGACGAGCGCATCACCCGGTACCTGGCGGATCTCATGGGCATCGACGGCATGTCGGCCCGCGGGCTGCAGAAGTACTATTACAAGCGCTACGGCACCACGCTGAAGGGGTTGATCGAGGACCATGCGATTACGCCCGGCGCCTTCCTGGATTTCGTGCACGACATCGATCGGACGTCGCTGGCGCCGAATCCGGCCCTGGTCCAGGCCATCGCGAGCCTGCCGGGACGCAAGCTGATCCTCACCAACGGTTCGCGCGACCACGCGTTGCGCACCACCGAACAACTCGGTTTTGCGGACGCGTTCGAGGCGGTGTTCGACATCGTGGCGGCCGACCTCGTGCCCAAGCCCGAGGCCGCCACCTATGAACGCTTCTTCGCGACCCACGGCGTCGACCCGAGCCGTAGCGCCATGTTCGAGGATCTGGCCAAGAACCTGCAGGTGCCGCATGCCCGCGGCATGGCGACCGTGCTGGTCGTGCCGTCCACCACGGTGGAGGACAACCGCGAGCCCTGGGAAAGCCTGGGGAGCGCCGAGCCCTATGTCGACGTCGTCACCGACGACCTCGCGGGCTTCCTGGCGGGGCTCGCGTTCGGTCAGGCGCGGGAAGGATAGCCCTTCTCCCGCTCGTGGGAGAAGGGCGGACCCCTCTCAATCCTTGGCGCGCTCGACGTAGGAGCCGTCCTCGGTCTGGATCACGATCCGGGTGCCGGGCTGGATATGGGGCGGCACCATGGCGCGGGCGCCGTTGGAGAGCTTGGCCGGCTTGTAGGACGAGGAGGCCGTCTGGCCCTTCATGGCGGGCTCCGTCTCGACCACTTCGAAGGTGACGCGCTGCGGCAATTGCGCCGCGACCGCCGTCTCGTTGAAGATCGACAGCAGGACCTTCATGCTCTCCTGCAGATACTGGGCCTGGGTGCCCAGCACGTCGTCCGGCACCACGATCTGCTCGTAGTTCTGGGCGTTCATGAAAGTGTAGCCGTCGGCATCCTTGTAGAGATAGTTGAACTCCATATCCTCGACATGGGCGCGCTCCACCTGCTCGGTGGTCTTGTAGCGATCCGACACTTTCACGCCGTCGCTGATCCGGCGCATGTCGATCTGGGTCGTGGGGGTCCCCTTGCCGGGGTGAAAGCTTTCGGCGCTGAGCACGGCGTAGAGTTGGCCGTCCCTCTCGATGATGTTGCCCTTGCGAACCGAGCTGGCGATGACTCTCACGGGAGATTTACCTTCACGACATTGCTATGACGCCAAGACACGAGCCGCCCGGCATCGACGAGATCGGGCGGACCATAGCGATTTCCCTTCGTTTGGCCAGAGTTTCGAGTTCAGCCGCTTGTTCATGAACGCCCCTTCCTCTCCGCCGTCATCGCCCGCCTGGCACTCCGACGTCTTCGCCGACCGGCGCCCCTTCCTGCTGGCCCGCAACCGGATCGCGGCCGCGGCGCGGCACTGGTTCGCGGCCCAAGATTTCATCGAAGCCGAGACCCCGATCCTGCAGCTGTCGCCCGGCAACGAGGCCCATCTCGAGGCCTTCCGGACCGAGTTGATAGAGGCCGACGCCGCCTCCCTCGTGCTGTATCTCCATGCGTCTCCCGAATTCGCCATGAAGAAGCTGCTGGCGGCCGGCGAGCCTCGGCTCTTCACGCTCGCGCGCGTGTTCCGTAACCGGGAGCGGAGCGCCACCCATCATCCGGAGTTCACGATGCTCGAATGGTATCGCGCCCGCGAACCCTACCGGCAGGTGATGGACGACGCGGTGGCGCTGCTGCGCGTCGCGGCCGAGGCCGCGGGCTCCAGCTTGTGGCGTCGTCATGGGCGCGAGGCCGATCCGTTTGCCGAGCCCGAACGCCTGAGCGTGGCGGACGCTTTCGCGCGCCATGCCGGCATCGACCTTCTGGCCACGTTTCGAGGTGGCGAACCCAACCGCTCGCGCTTCGTCGCGGCCGCCGAGGCGGCCGGAATCGGGACGGCACCCGACGACGGCTGGTCCGACGTGTTCAGCCGCGTGCTGTCGGCGCGTGTCGAACCGCATCTCGGCATCGGCCGCCCGACGATCCTCGACCGCTATCCCGCGCCCGAAGCCGCCTTGGCCCGGCCGTGCCAGGACGACCCTCGCTTGGCCGAGCGTTTCGAGCTCTACTGCTGCGGGGTCGAACTCGCCAACGGGTTCGGCGAGCTGACCGATGCCGCCGAGCAGGGCAGGCGCTTCGGGGCCGCCATGGAGGGGCGCCGGGCGCGCGGACAGGAGCCTTACCCGATCGACGAGGACTTCCTCGACGCTCTGAGCGCCATGCCGGAGGCGAGCGGCATCGCGCTCGGCTTCGACCGCCTGGTCATGCTGGCGGCCGGCGCCGAGCGGATCGAGCAGGTTCTGTGGTTGCCGGTGGCCGGGGCAGGGCGTTGAGTGCGACGCTGCGCAGCCCCGAGGACCTCGCGGGCGCGGGCCTGATCGCGCCCGAGCGCGTGCCGGTGCTGGCGGCCGTGGCCCGCCGCTATGCCGTCGCGGTCTCGCCCGCCATGGCGGCGCTGATCGATCCCGCCGACCCGGCCGACCCGATCGCCCGTCAGTTCGTTCCGACCCCGGCGGAACTCGACCATCGACCCGGGGACCTCGCGGACCCGATTGGCGATGCCACCCACAGCCCCGTGCCGGGCATCGTGCACCGCTATCCCGACCGCGTGCTGCTGACGCTGCTCCTCGTCTGCCCGGTCTATTGCCGGTTCTGCTTTCGCCGCGAGCGCGTCGGCCCCGGCGCCGACGCCGTCCTGCCCGAGCGCGCCGTGGACGCGGCGCTCGCCTATATAGCGGCCCGCCCCAGCATCTGGGAGGTGGTCCTCACGGGAGGCGATCCGCTGATGCTGTCGCCCCGGCGCCTCGACGGCGTCATGCGCCGGATCGCCGCCATGGATCACGTGAGCATCGTGCGGTATCACACGCGCGTGCCCGTCGTGGCTCCCGACCTCGTGACGCCGGAACTCCTTGCGGCACTCCGCGCGTCGGGCAAGACCACCTATGTGGGGCTGCACTGCAACCATCCCCGGGAACTTACGCCCGCGGCACGGGCCGCCTGCAGCCGGCTGATCGATGCCGGCGTCGCGCTCGTCAGCCAGACGGTGCTGCTCCGGGGCGTCAACGACGATGCCGAGACACTGGCGGCGTTGATGCGAAGCTTCGTGGACCTGCGGATACGGCCCTACTACCTGCACCATGGCGACCTCGCGCCCGGCACCGGCCATCTCCGCGTCGGCCTCCGAGAGGGCCGCCAACTGATGCGTGCCTTGCGGGGCCGGGTATCGGGCCTGTGCCAGCCCACCTACGTGCTCGACATCCCGGGCGGCTACGGCAAGGTGCCGGTCGGCCCCGACTACGTCGACGAGGGCACGGTCGAGGATCCGTGGGGCGTACGGCACGATTACAGGGCGTAGGGCGCGGGCCGTCGCCCGCAGCCGGAGGATGTCACCGCCCCTTGTCGTTGCCCGGCAGATGGCGGGCGTAAACTTCGTCGCGCCTGACCCGCTCTTCGATCAGTTCGGCATAGGCCTTCTTGGCCTCGGCCGAGAGCGTGACGTGCTTGCCTTTGGGCGTCTTGCGCCGCGGATTGCGTTTGAACTGGTCGGTCGGCTCCGGCATGCGCGGTCCCTCGATGGCGGTTCAGACATAGAGCACGACGAGGTTGGGGAGAAGCGCTCGGATCGTCGACCGCTCGGCCGGTCCCTGTTGCGCGTGCGTTGCGGGATGATACGCTTGCGGCGTGGTTGGAACGTGGAGCTGAGCCATGCCCCGTCTGTTCACGGGACTCGAAATCCCCGCCGACCTCACCACCGAGCTGGCCTTGATGCGAGGCGGCCTCACGGGCGCCCGCTGGATCGACGTCGAGAATTATCACCTCACGCTGCGGTTCATCGGCGACATCGACGAGCCGACCGCCGGCGCGGTCGACGAGGTCATGGCGCAGATCAGGCGCAAGCCCTTCACGGTGACGCTGGAAGGGCTAGACTACTTCGGACGCGACAAGCCGCGTGCCATCGTGGCGAAGGCGCAGGCCTCCCAGCAACTCATCGAGTTGCAGGCCGAACAGGAGCGGCTGCTGCGCCGCATCGGCATTCCGCCGGAGTCGCGGCGCTTCGTCCCGCACGTCACCCTGGCCCGCATGCGGAGCGCCTCGCATGAGGCGGTGGCCCGCTATCTCGGCACGCGAGGATTTCTGTCCCGAAGGTTCGAGGCGGACACCTTCCTCCTCTACTCGGCGCGCGCTTCGGTCGGCGGCGGCCCCTACGTGGTCGAGGCGGCCTATCCCCTCGGCTAGGGCGGGTCGCGTTCGAGGTCGGGAGCCCGCAGGGATTTGCGTTGTCTTCAACCGGGAAGCCTGAGCCTGTCCTGGTCGCACCGCCACCAGGACAGGCTCAGGCTTCATCCTGCCGAGCTTGCGAAGAGTGCGTGGCGGTATGAACCGCCGAGCCTCATTCGAAGTGGTACGCGGCGCCGATTCGGAAGAAGTCGCCGTCGATCGTCTGCTTCGACAGGCTGTTGTTCAGGTTGACGATCTTGTTGTTGTAGCCGAACTCGTGGAGATACTCGCCGCGCAGCGAGACGCGCTCGGTGATGCGATAGTCGAGACCGGCTCCGACTTCGATCGCTTCGTTGTTGACCCGCCCGAGTTGCGACCGGGTGACGGTGTCGATCTGCTCGCTGCGGCCGTAAGCGAGACCGGCCGAAGCGAAGGGCAGGTAATTGCCGAACGCGTAACCGGCACGGGCCCGAAGGTCGGCATTGATGTAGTTGCGGAAACGGGCCGGACCCGACGGCTCGCGACCGTTGCCCTGGATGTCGGTGTAGGCCGTCGACCCTTCGACGCCCAGCATGTAGTGGTCGTAGAAGATGAAGTTGGTGCCGGTGAAGAGGCCGCCTTGGGCACCCGAGGTGTTGAACTTGGTGCTGCTGCCCGTGATCAGGTTCTTCGACGTGGGCGTGATGAAGCCGCCACCGCCGAAGACGCCGCCATACCCGCCCGCCCAGTTCACGTCGCCGCGGTTGTCCACATAAGGACGCGGTGGATTGTCGCCGAAGCGCTGGATGATGGCGGCGCGGATGATGTCGCTGTCCGAGTGGGTCCTGTAGCTTCGGCCATCGAACGCGTAGGTCGAGTTCGGCAGGCTGTCGTGCAGATATTCCACACGGAGGACCAGCGGGCCGAGCAGGCTCGCGAAGAAGCCGTTGTTCAAACCCAGGTAGGCGGCGGGATTGACCTTCACGTCCACGCCGGCGCCGATCGTGTAGCCGACCGATTGTCGATTCGCGCCGAAATAGTTGTTGGGCGCCAGGGTGGACTGGTAGCTCTCGTTGATCACCGCGCCGCCGGCGACGAAGGGCATGAACATGCCGAACGCATAGCCGAGGCGGCCCCGCAGGCGGATGTCGTAGAGGCTGTCGAGATGGGTCGGATTGGCGAGGCCCGTGGTGCGCTCGTTGCCCCGGACGAGGTTGAGGTCGATCCCGCCTTCGGCGCCCACTACGATGTTGCCGAACTGGTAGTTGTAGCCGATGAAGCCGCCGCCGCTCTGGCCCGACTTCGACAGGCTACGCGACGCTCCAGTGCCCTCGCGGGTCCGGAAATGGGTGAAATCGTATCCGTAAGTCGAGCCGGCGTAGAAGCCCGCCCAGTTGCTCAGCACGGGAGCGACGAAGACCGGGACGGGTGCCGTGCGGGCCGGCAGGTCGGCGGCTTGGACCAGCGCCGTGCCTGACAGGAAGCCCATCGTGGCGATCAGACCGGCCTTGACGTGATGTCGCATGAAACCCTGCCCGCGCCCTGGAATCTGAAACTCAGCAGAAGCTACAGCAGGGCGGGAGGACTCGATACCCCATCATAGGGTCGACCCGTAAGATCAGCCACGCTGTGGCATTTGTGCGACGACGTCACCGGAGCCGGACGGCGGCATCGGCCGCTTGTCCGCCCGCGTCGATGACAGAGATGCGGGCGAACCCCGCGCCATCCGGTGTCCATCGCGCTTGCCGCCGCGGTGACGCGGCGCCGGCCGGCAGACCATTGACGAACCAGGTGAAAGGCGGTGCGCCGCCCTCGACCTTGAGGGCCAGGTCCGCAGCCGCGGCCGCCGCGGCCGCCGCGGCGGCACGGCCGCGAGACCCGCGGTCGAGACCGACATCCACGGTCGCTCCGTCGGGCGGGAAGGCGATGCGCAACGGAGGACCGGCGCCTCCGTCCCGGCCATGCAGGCGGCGTAGCGGAAGCGGCAGCTTGGCGGCCGTTCCATGGAGGCTGGACGGCATGGGAATGGTTTCGACAGTGCCGGGCAGGAGGGCGAAGGCATCGAACAGCAGGGGCGCCGCGGCCTGCCGCCCGACGAGGCCCGGCACGGCACCGTCGTCGGGCCGGCCGAGCCAGGCCGCCACGGTGTAGCGGCGGCTGAAACCGGCCGCGAGTGCGTCGCGGTAGCCGTAGGACGTTCCGGTCTTGAAGCCGATGCGGCCGCCGAGACGGTTGGGCGGCGGCGCGGCACCGCGCAGGATATCGGTCACGGACCAGGCCGAGGCCGGGTCGGTCAGGGGCCTGCCGCGCGGTCGTGCCGCCCGGGTGTCGAGCCCGCCGGGACGCTCGACCAGAACCGGGACGTCGCCGCCGCGCGCGAGGCCGGCATAGAGGCGGGCGAGGTCGACGAGGCGGATCCCGAGCCCGCCGAGCCCGACCGCGAGCCCCGGGGCTTCGCCGCGCGGCAGCGCTATGGTGGCGCCAGCGTCCTCGAGGCGGGCCAGGAAGCGGGCCGGCCCGACCTGGTCGAGCAGCGCAACCGCCGGAAGGTTGAGCGACATCTGCAGGGCATGCCGAGCCGTGACGCTACCCTGGAAGTCCTGGTCGAAATTCACCGGCCCGTAAGCACCGTAATGCGTCGGCCTGTCCTCGATCACGGTGTCGGGCGCCGCGATGCCGTTCTCGAAGGCCAAGGCGTAAACGAAGGGCTTCAGGGCGGACCCCGGCGACCGGTACGCCCGGGCCATGTCGAGGGCGCCGGCGCGCGCGACCGAACGTGGGTCCGCCGTGCCGACATCGGCCAGCACCTCGCCGGTCGCGTTGTCGATCACGATCAAGGCGCCCGACACGGCGGGGCCGAAGCGCTCGGCATGCCGCCGCACCAGGGGTTCGAGGCCGGCCTGCAGCCCGGCGTCGAGGGCGAGGCGTATCGAGGGTGCGCCTCGGTCGGCCGCGCGAGCTTCTCCGGCCGCGTGGAAGGCCAGCGCCGGAAGGTCGCGACGGCCGTCCGGCACGGGCTCGCGCCGCGCGGCTTCGGCCTCGGCGGGGTCGGCGAGCCCGAGCGCCACGGCGTGGTCGATCACGCGGTCGCGCGCGGCGCGGGCCTTTGCGGCGAAGCGGTCGGGACGGCGGCGCTCGGGTGCCTGGGGCAGGGCGACCAGCAGTGCTGCCTCGGCGAGGCTCAGGCTGCGCGGCTCGTGCCCGAACCAGGCGAGGCTCGCGGCCCTGATGCCCTGCAGATTGCCGCCGTAAGGTGCGAGGCGCAGGTAGAATTCGAGGATCTCGACCTTGCTGAAGCGTCGCTCCAGCGCCAGCGCGCGGATCGCCTGGTCGAGCTTCGCGCCGAGCGACCGGTGGGGCCGGGGCGCCATGAGGCGGGCGACCTGCATGGTCAGGGTCGAGGCGCCCGACACGATGCGGCCGCGCGCGACCCATTGGGCGGCGGCGCGCAGCGCGGCGCGCGGGTCGACGCCGTCGTGCGCGTAGAAGCCCCCGTCCTCGGTGGCGAGCAGCAGGGCCGTGAAGCGGGAGTCGACGTCGTGGGTCGCGACCGGCAGTGACCACCGACCGTCGCGGGTCGCGAAGGGCCGCAGCAGGCGACCGTCGCGGTCGAGAACGAGGATGGAGGGTGGGGAGATGACGAGGTTGGCCTCGGCGCGCCGAACGGCGCGTTCGAGGAACCATGAGCCGAGAAGGGTACCCACCATCAGCACCAGCGCCGCCCAGGGGCCGGCGAAGCGCAACGGGGATCGGCGTCGCCGTCGAGAGGTGTTGCAATCCGCGCGTGTACGGTGGACCATCAGAGGCGGGGCTGGTTCACCGTCCCGGGCATCGGGCGGCGCCGGTATGAGACGCACGGAGCCCGCTTTTTCGCAAGGACGTCCTCATGCGCACTGTTCTCGCGCTCCTCGTCACCGCTTGCCTGGTGGTCTCCTCCGGCGGCGTGGCGCAGCCGTCCGACGATGCGCTCGCTCAGGAGCTATCGACTCAGCCGGGCGTGGCAATCACCCAGAGCGGCGAGGGGGAAACGGCCTACACTGAGTGGCGGAAAGACGGCGTGTTCTTCCGCCGTGAACGGCACGGATCGAAGGAGCAATGGATCGGAGACGATGAAAGCGGGCATGGCGCTGTGATCTGCAGCTGGATGATCTACGTCACCTTGCGGGCCGCGCTGAACGCCTGCCCCGCCGACCGCTTCGTTGACCTCCGCGCCGACCTCGACCAGGGCGTCGCCGCCATGGAGGCCTTCATCGTGGCGAACAGCGTGACGCCCACCACGGTTACGGAGTTGCGGGCCAGGGCCGCCGCGGAAGCCGCCCGCACCCGGGATGCCGCGCCGTCGTCCGGACCGCGTGCCTGCGCTTCGGGCGACGTCGGGACGATGATCACGGCCTTCGACGGGATGGGACGGCCGGCCCGCCGCGAGATGGTGGACAAGCTTCTGTCCGTCCCCCGCTGGCCGGTCTTGAACCCCTGCCTCTGACCCGCCTCGGGACCCGACCGATCAAGACCGGTAGTCACCGTTGATCTCGACATAGGCCTTGGTCAGGTCGCAGGTCCAAACCGTGGCGCGGCCCGAGGCCAGGCCGAGGTCGACCCGAATGTCGATGGCCTGGCCCTTCATGTAGCGGCTGACCGCCGCCTCGTCGTAGCCGGGATCGCGCAGGCCTTCGGCCGCGACCCGGATGTCGCCGAACCAGATCGCCAGCCGGTCGCGGTCGGCGGCCTCGCCGGCCTTGCCGACCGCCATGACGACGCGGCCCCAATTAGCGTCCTCGCCCGCCACCGCGGTCTTGACCAGGGGAGAGTTGGCGATCGACAGGGCGATGCGCTTGGCCGCGGCGTCGGTCTCGGCACCTTCGACCGTGACGGCCACGAATTTGCGGGCACCCTCGCCGTCCTTGACGACCTGGTGGGCGAGGTCGAGCAGCACGCGGTCGAGCGCCGCCGCGAAGCTGGCGAGGCGCGGGTCGTCGGCGGTCGCGATGTGGGGCGCCCCGCGCGCGCCTGCGGTTCCGGTCGCGAACAGCATCAGCGTGTCGGACGTCGAGGTGTCGCTGTCGACCGTGATGCTGTTGAACGAGGTTTCGATCGAGTGCGACAGCAGGGCTTGTAGCGCGGGTGCCGCCACGGGCGCGTCGGTGAAGACGAAGCTCAGCATCGTGGCCATGTCGGGCGCGATCATGCCGGCGCCCTTGGCGATGCCGTTGATCGTGACGCCGACGCCGCCGATCTCGGCCCGAGCGGTCGCGAGCTTCGGAAAGGTGTCGGTCGTCATGATGGCGCGGGCGGCGTCCGCAATGCCGTCCTGACGGGCGTCCGCGACCAGCCGGTCGAGCACGCCCTCGAAGCGCGAGGCCTCGAGAGGCTCGCCGATGACGCCGGTCGAGGCCAGGAAGATCTCGCTCGGCGGGGCGCCGCTGGCCCGCCCGGCGATGGTGGCGGTGAGTTCCGTCGCCGCCACCCCGGTGCGACCCGTGAAGGCATTGGCGTTGCCGGAATTGACCACGAGCAGCCGGGCGCGGCCTCCGCCGAGGTTGCGACGGCACCAATCGACGGGCGCCGAGGGGCAGCGCGATCGGGTGAAGACGCCGGCCACGGCCGTTCCCTCCGGCATCAGGGCGACCGTGACATCGGTCCGGCCCGTGTAGCGGATGCCGGCTTCTCCGGCCGCGAAAGCCACGCCATCGATCACCGGCATGTCGGGAAGGGAGGTCGGCGCCAGCGGCGACACTGGGACTGGATGGGCCATGGATCGCGGATCTCGCTACGGCGTCGGCGGACACGGGGGTCCGGGCGCGTCTTAAGCTCTTTGACGCTCGGCGACTACCGCGATGCCGTGAATCGCGGGCGGTCTGCTGGCGCTTTCGAGGAGCTGCGCCGGTTGCTCTCATGCGCGAACTTCGGCATGGGTTGGGTCATCACCCGGCATCAGGGACCAGATCCGTGGATACAGCCAAGCCGCTCACCGGCATCTTCCCGGTTGCTCCGACCCCCTTCGCGGCCAATGGCGATCTCGACGTCGCGGGCCAGCGGCGCGTGATGGACTGCATGGTCGACCAGGGCGTCGACGGCCTCTGCATCCTGGCCAACTACTCGGAGCAGTTCGCCGTGACCGATGCCGAGCGCGAGCTCCTGATGGACGCGAGCCTCGAGCAGGTCGCCGGCCGCGTGCCCGTCATCGTCACGTGCAGCCATTTCGCGAGCGGGATAGCGGCCGAACGCGGGCGCCGGGCGGCGGCGGCCGGCGCCGCCATGGTGATGCTGATGCCGCCCTACCACGGCGCCGGGCTTCGGGCCGACGAGACCCTGATGATCGAGCATTTCGCCCGCGTCGCCGACGCGGCGCGGATCCCCATCATGGTGCAGGACGCGCCCTTGAGCGGCGTGACGCTGTCGGTGCCGTTCCTGGTGCGGCTCGCCCGCGAGGTGCCGCTGGTCCGCTACTTCAAGATCGAGGTGCCGCAGGCGGCCGCCAAGCTCCGCGCCCTGATCGCGGCGGGTGGCGCCGACATCGCAGGTCCCTGGGACGGCGAGGAGGCCATCACGCTGATGGCCGACCTCGACGCCGGCGCCACCGGCACCATGACGAGCGCGCTGCTGCCCGATCTCATCCGGCCCATCGTGACGAGCCACGCCGCGGGAGACCGGGCCGCCGCCGCTGCCCAATATGCCAAGGTACTGCCGCTGATCAACTATGAGAACCGCCAATGCGGTCTGCGCGCCGCCAAGGCCGTGATGATGGCGGGCGGCGTGATCGCGAGCGACGCCGTGCGCCATCCCTTCGAGCCGTTGCATCCGGCAACCCGCGCCGGCCTCCTTGAGATCGCCGAAACCCTGCAGCCGCTGGCGTTGCGCTGGGACAGGTGACACGCGCCCGCGACCTGTCTCCGGTGCAACCATCTCGGCCGGACCTGTCGCCGAACCAACGCTGGCTCGTCGTGGTAGCGCATCCGGACGACGAGACTCTGGGTTGCGGCGCGCTGCTGTCGCGCCTGCCGGGCGCCATCGTGGTCCACGTCACGGATGGCGCGCCGCGCGACGGCGACGACGCGCTCCGCTATGGGTTTCCGGATCCCGGGACCTACGCGGCCGCGCGGTGGGCAGAGGCCCGCGCGGCGCTCGACCTCGCGGGCGTGGCCGCAGCGCGGCATCACGGCTTCGGGGTCGCCGACCAGGGCGCGGCCTACCGGCTGGCCGAGATCACGAGGCGCCTGCTGCCGTACCTCGCCAAGGCCGACGCGGTCCTGACCCACGCCTACGAGGGCGGGCACCCGGACCACGACGCGGTCTGCTTCGCGGTCCACGCCGCTGCGAAGCTTGCTCGAACCGGAGCGGCCATCGTCGAGATGCCGCTCTACCACGCCGGGCCGGTCGGCTGGATCCGGCAGCGATTCCTGCCCCATCCGTGCACCGGGCCGGAACTGTCGTCTGCTCCGAGCCTGGAGGAACTGGACCTGAAGCGCCGTATGGCGGCCTGCCACGCCACGCAAGCCGCCACGCTGGCCGACTTCACGCTCGACCGTGAGCTGTTCAGGGCCGCCCCGTCCTATGACTTCGGCGTCCTGCCGAACGGCGGCGGGCTGCTCTACGAGCGGCACGGCTGGAATCTGGATGGCCCGCATTGGCTGGCGCTGGTCCGGGCCGCCGAGAACGTTCTGGGGCTCGACCGCGAGACTGTCGCGAGCGCCGGCACCGCGGGTGCGAGCATCGTCTCATGAGCCTCACGGTCCTCAGCGTCTCCTACCCGCTGGCCCGGGTGTCGGCCGACAGCACCGGCGGATCGGAGCAAGTGTTGTCGACCCTCGACCGTGCCCTCGTCGCGGCCCGCCACCGCTCGGTCGTGGTGGCGCCGGAAGGATCGTGCATCGCAGGCGAACTCGTGCAGATCGACTGGTCTCCTGGCGTGCTCGATGAGGACGCCAGGGAGGCCGCGCAGGCGAGCAACCGTGCTGCGATCGCGCGCGTCCTGGCGCGTGAACGCGTCGACTTGGTCCACCTTCACGGCATCGACTTCCACCGCTACCTGCCGGAGCCCGGGCCACCCGTTCTCGCCACCCTGCACCTACCACCCGACTGGTACCCACCCGGCGCGCTGCATCCGGCGCGGCCCTGCACCTGGCTGAACGGCGTGTCGGCGGCCCAGCACGCGGCCTGTCCGGCCTCGCCCAACCTGGTGCCCCCCATCGAGAACGGTATTCCGGTAGATCGGCTGGCGGCGCGCCATGCCAAGCGCGGTTTCGCGTTGTTCCTCGGACGCATCTGCCCCGAGAAGGGCGTCCACCTGGCCCTGCAGGCGGCGCACCGGGCCGGCGTGCCGCTCATCGTGGCGGGCGAACTCTACTCCTACGCGGCGCATCGGAACTATTTCGACGCGGAGGTCCGGCCGCTGCTCGACGGGCGGCGGCGTTTCGTCGGGCCGGTGGGCTTCGCGCGCAAGCGGCGCCTCCTCACGGCGGCGCGCTGCCTCCTGGTGCCGAGCCTCGCGGCCGAAACCTCCTCGCTCGTCGCGCGCGAGGCGGCGGCCTGCGGCACGGCCGTCGTGGCGTTCCCCAGCGGGGCCTTGGCCGATGCCGTGGTGCCGGGCCGAACCGGCTTCCTGGTGGACGGCGTCGGCGCCATGGCGGCCGCCATCGCGGACTGCCGCGACATCGATCCGGAGGCCTGCCGGGCCGTCGCCCGCGAGCGCTTCGACGAAAGGCGCATGAGCGATGCCTATCTCGGGCTTTATCGCCGGCTCACGGAGGCAGGGGCGTGACGGCGGCGCTGCGGGCGGAACTGGTGGCCGATGCGGCGGCGCTCGCGGCTCTCGAAGCCCAATGGTGGGGCCTGTGGGAGCGATGCCCCTCGGCGACGCCGTTCCGCTCACCGGCTTGGCTGCTGCCCTGGTGGAGTGTCTTCGCGCCGGGGCCATTGCGCACCGTTGCTGTCTGGCGCGGTGCGGCGCTGGCCGCGCTGGCCCCGCTCTACCTCGAAGAGGCGAGCCGGCGCCTGCTGCCGCTCGGCATCGGCATCTCGGACGACCTCGACGCCCTGGCCGAACCGGGCCGCGAGGCCGAGGCAGGCGCCGCCATCCTGGACGCCCTGGCCCGCCGAGCCGACTGGGATGAACTGTCGCTGGAAGAACTGCCGCCCGGCGCCGCGGCGCTGCTCTGGCCAGCGCCGGAGGGCTGGCCTGACGAGGCCGCGGTCCAGAGCCTGTGCCCAGTGCTGGGCTGGGACGAGGCGGCCGCCGATATCGCGTCCGTAGTCCCGGCGCGGAAGTTGCGCAAGCTCCGCATGGCGCGCCACCGCGCGGCACGCCGCGGCGCCGTCATAGAAGTCGCCGACGAGGCGACGGCGCCCGATCACCTCGAAACCCTGTTCCGCCTCCATGCGGCGCGCTGGGCGAGCCGGGGCGAGCCGGGGGTGCTGGCCGATGCATCGGTCCAGGCCTTCCACCGCAACGCGGTGCCGCGCCTGGCGGCGCGCGGGCTGCTCCACGCGACGCTGCTCCGGATCGAGGGCCGGGTCGCGGGCGTGTTCCACGGTCTGCGGCGCGGGCCGGCGATCTACGCCTATCTCGGCGGGCTCGATCCGGACTTCGGCTTCGAGAGCCCCGGCACCGTGCTGACGGGTCACGCCCTTGATGAGTTGATGCGCGGGGGCGCGGGCGTGCTGAGCCTGCTGCGCGGGCAGGAGCCCTATAAATACGAATGGGGCGCGGTGGACCGGCCGAACCTGCGCCGCGCGCTGCGCCGGAACCCGCCCCGATGATTGGCGACACCGCTCCCGCGGAAGCCAGCATGGCCGACAGGCTGGCGGCGCGCCTGGGGCAGGACATGCCCGCCAACGTCGCACTCATGCTGCTGTTGATGGAAGCGCCGTCGCCCGAGGCCGCCGTGGCGGCGCTCGGGCGCGCCGTGGCGGCGCGTCCCGACCTCGCTGTACCGTTGCGCGAGGTCGAACGTCTGCGGACCGCGCATCCCGGCGCCTGGGCCACGGTCCATGCGGTGGCGGACAGCATCGACCACGGGCCGGCCATCCCCTCGGTCGATGCGGCGCTCGGCCATTGGCGTAGCGGTTTCGACCGGCTCGCCTCCGCGGCGCCCGAGGCCGGCGTGGCGCTCTATGCGCTCGGCGACCCGGCGCTCCTCGCGGCCGCCACGGCCGAGGTGGTGACCGTGTTGCGGGATTGGGGGCACGTCGGGCTCGACCGGGACGTGCTCGACCTCGGCTGCGGCATCGGCCGCTTCGCGCAAGCCCTGGCGTCCGAGGTCCGTTCAGTGCTCGGCCTCGACCTGTCGGCCCGGATGGTAGAGGAAGCGCGCAAGCGCAACCATCACGGCAATGTGGCCTTCGCCGTGGGGTCGGGCCGCGACCTCGACGGACTCGAGGCGGCCACCTTCGACCTCGTACTGGCGGCCGACGTCTTCCCCTACCTGGTCGGGGCCGGCCTCGCGGACCGGCACGTCGCGGAGATGGCCCGCGTGCTGCGCCCGGGCGGCGCGGCCGTCATCCTCAACTATTCCTACCGGGGCGACCTCGGCCTCGACGTTCGCGACCTCGCGGCTTCGGCGGCGCTTCACGGCTTCGCGGTCGAGCGCGCGGGCGGACGCCCGCTCCGTCTCTGGGACGCAGCCGTGTTCCAACTCCTGAAGGATCGTTAAGCTCGTCGGGCTCCACGGGATCTGGGCGGGAACCTCATCACGCGGAGACCGTCGACGACGATCCGGTCGGGCTCTACTCGGTCAGCGCCGGATAGAGCGAGGCGATCAGCAGCGCCGCCATGACCAGGTTGAAGGCGCGCATCACGAGGGGCCGCTGCAGAACCTGACGGAGCACCGTGCCGAACAGTACCCAGGACGAGATGCACGGCAGGTTGACGGCGCCGAACACCAGCGCCACCAGCCCCACCGTGCGGATGTAATGGTCCGGCATCGTGTAGGTGGCCATGGCGGTCAACGCCATCACCCAGGCCTTGGGGTTCACCCATTGGAAAGCGGCGGCCTGCAGGAACGTCATGGGGCGGCCTGCCGCGGCGCCGGCCTCGACGGGTGCGGCGCGGGCGAGCTTGACCGCGAGGTAGACCATATAGGCGGCGCCGACCCACTTCATGGCCACCAGCAAAGACGGGACGCGGGTGAAGATCCCCGAGAGACCGAGGCCGACCACGGCCACCATCAGCGTGAAACCGAGCCCGACGCCGAGCATGTGCGGCACGGTGCGCCACACGCCGAAGTTCACGCCCGACGTCAATAGCATGAGGTTGTTGGGGCCTGGCGTGATCGAACTCACGAAGCAGAACACCGCCAAGGCCCAGAGAAGCGTACCCGACATGGCGGCCTCACATCCCGTCCGGCCCGCGGGAAATCGCCGCGACGCCGGTGCGCGACACTTCGACGAGCCCCACGGGGCGCATCAGATCCACGAACTGGTCGATCTTCGAGGGCGCGCCGGTCAACTCGAAGACGAAGCTGTCCGTGGTGGCGTCGATCACGCGGCCCCGAAAAGCTTCCGACAGGCGCAGGGCCTCCATGCGGTTCTCGCCCTTGCCCCGCACCTTGACCATGGCGAGTTCGCGCTCGACGAAGCCGCCCTGAACCGTGAGGTCGGTGACGCGGTGGATCGGCACGAGCCGCTCCAACTGGTGGCGGATCTGCTCGATCGCCTCGGGCGTCCCCGAGGTCACGATGGTGATGCGGCTCAAGTGCTCGGCATGGGCGACTTCGGCGACCGTGAGGCTCTCGATGTTGTAGCCGCGGCCCGAGAACAGGCCGACGACTCGGGCCAGCACGCCGGGCTCGTTGTCGACGAGGACCGAAAGCGTGTGGGACTCCGTGTTCGAGGTGACGAGCGCCGAGGAATAGGGTGAGGGCGGGGAGGCGGGTGGAGGCGTGAGGGCGTTCATGGGGTGCTGTCCTTCCGAGGTTTCTCCTTCTCCCGCCTGCGGGAGAAGGTGGCGCGCAGCGCCGGATGAGCGACTGTCTGTTGTGTCAAGTTGCGGCGGCAAGTTTTCTGCGCGTATCGCGCGCTTTTGCGTTGAGGCGGACGAGGAGCTTG
>JAABUY010001370.1_pt1 | contig 33149 bp, 29 predicted proteins | sample 5560271 | NCBI WGS metagenome assembly JAABUY01 (sample SAMN10711886, study PRJNA513374) | rock metagenome | isolation source: Antarctica rocks | place: Antarctica: Victoria Land, University Valley | reverse complement strand
TCTGATTTAACATTTAGTTCTCACTCGCTATTCATTAATTTAAACAACGAGTGTAGCGTTCTTATGACTGTCACGATTTTTATTTGCACATGAACTTTGAAGTTAAGCTTTCGATTCAGTCAGACTTTTAATCATTGTACACATGTTTTTGATTTTATGATCGTGTTATTGAGTAGAATAATCATTTGATTGAGTGTCGTCTTGTGACTTTCAAAGTGTATCAATTCAGATTTTGAGTCATCGAATTGCACTGCGTTTTTCTTTGCTCATGTAAAAGCGATTTTTGCTGCATTTTCCAACGTTTTTACATTCTTATCAATATTCTTTCCCTTCACGTATAGTGCTACGTCGTCAATGTAGCTGAGTGACTGTAGATTTTTGATCTTTGCGCGAATCTTCGGAAATAAGTATCGAATATAAATTAGAAATAGAATGAGCGAAATAGATGAATCTTACGATATTTCTGTGCTTATTTTCTTTGATTTCTGACGTTCGTCATCAAATACTAAGTCAATAACTCGATTTTGTAAGAAGCATTTTACTTAATTGATTAAATTTATTGATATTTTCAATTTAATCAATATTTTGATCAGCTGTTTCAACGCAACATGATCAAAAGCTTCTTTGACATCTAGATGTAAGCAGATAAGCGTGTTTTCGTGACTTTTTGTCATTTGCGCATCATGTACTAAATTTAGTACTGCGTTTATAGCTGATCTTTGTTTTCTGTCTTTCATTTGATCAAAATTCAGCAGCTTGTCGTTAATTTCAGCTGTGTAAGACAGTTGCACTGCTATTATTTTTTCTGCTACTTTGTCTAAACAGTTTAGCAGCGTAATAATTCTGTATGTCTTCGAAATTGAATAATTCAACTTGTCTGATTTTTTCAGAATAATTCTCGTGTCTTCGCGTCATATCTTCGAATGATAGTCGTTTTCAATCAAATCTGAATACACTAAATTGAAGATTTTCGATATGCTTTTGTACGCTCACTGTATGATTGTGAATGATATATCATCTGATTCAAGTGCTTTTCTGAATGCTGAGAAGTTAATAGCGTGCTTGATTTTCTCTTCAATAACTCTGTATACTTTCGTTCGATAGTAATTCTTCATTGATTTAAATTTTCAAAGATAATGAGTACATTGCTTTCAGAAATGTCTCGCACTTTTCATTGAATTCAATTTTCAATTCTTTTTGCAAGTTTTGTATTGAGAATAACTTTTCAATTAGACGTGATTTAGTGAACTTGTATGTCTGAAACACTTTTTTTTCTTCAACGTTGTTTAAGAAATTGATTCAGAATTGATTTTTGATCAGCTTTATTGCATCATGATACGAATTTCGCGTTTGCACTACCTCTGCCCATGCGTCGTCACTTCTGCATCTTTTCCAGATTCGCTTTTTTGACGACAGCGCCTTTCGCCTTTCGATGAGCTCATTGTTTCACCAGAATTTTGATTTTGCGCATATTCGCTGTTTAAATATGAATAATTTCACTGTATTCTTGATGCATTCAGTCAAATAAATGACTTTTGCTTCTAAACTCGTGATTTTTTGCATCTTGACAATCATTTTGTCTTTCGTCTTTTGCAAATGCTCATCAAAGTCTTTTCAGTCGACTTTTTGCAAATTGTATTACGCGTTCAACGAATTTTCGATCAACTTCATCTTTTTCATAACTATTGTAAATAAAATTACTTCATGATCGAATTCTGTGTCTACATTCTCGTCTATATGTTAATTCTTGATGTGATTACGCATATTCTTTGATGCAAATGCTAAATTAAGTATTAAGCTTGATTGACTTGAATAGCTGTGATATGTGTTTATATCAGAAGTGTTAATCAGATCATACTTATGTAAATTTACTCAATTTATTAACGCTTTCGTTTTAATAGAGTTTGAAATTTTTGCGTTTCATTAACTATGATGTGCATTAAAGTCTTCGATGATAATAACTTTTTGCTCTGAATTTAGCATAACTTTTGCTAATTCTCGCTCAATCATGTATAATTGCTCGTCATCTGCATTTTGTAACTTTTCGTTGTAAATATTGAACAATAAAATTTCTCTCTGAATTTTATTGTTCGCTATTAATATCGCTTGCATATCTTTGCTATTGATTATGTCTGATCTTGATGTGCATGTAAATTTCTTTACGTTTTTCATAATAAATATCAGTACTCTGACTTGAGTATTCTGAACATTTGATTTGATGCAGATAAACGATGAATGCAAAATTGTTATATTTTCATCTTTCATTCATGATTCTTGTAGTATAACAATATCTGTCTTGTTTTTCGCAAATTTCATGCATGCATGCATAATTTACGTTGATCTTGCGAGCGCTTGTATGCACAAACTATTGATGTGATTGATTAACGAGAAAATATAAAGCAGCGACTTTGATCAGATTACATGTAACGTAGCACACACACAGCGTCTAGACAGTGTCATAGTCATAGACTGCATGCATTTAATGAAGAAAAAGAAAAAAAACGTTAATCTTGCGCAATTGTGCTGTAGAATTCAAATATTCAACGTGTTTGCAAAGTTTTCATCATTTGCGTTATTTTGTGACATTTCGAATGCAATACTCATTACAATTTCGTGACTAGATGATCTTTTTGTGAGTTAATAAACTGAGCTGTCTGATATGTTTTGCACATTACACTATTTGCGAAGTGCGCATTTTGACAGTTGCAACAATTAAAAATCATGTAATTGCATGATTACTTGTCTTTGCATGTAAATAGTTAACATTTATGCTCTCAGATCTGATGATTTCGCTCGCAGTACAAGCATCTTGATGATCTGTTACATTTGTTCTATAAATGTTCAAAGATTTGACATTTTTAACATTGATCATTTGATCAATAGTCTTTATATTCAACTGTTTGATATGTTGATCTTGCAGCTAAAAGTCATTTTTTCAAATGTTTTTGTACTTCTGTCTTGGTTTTGAAAGCTAAAATCGTTGATGCATGTTTATTTCATAATTGATTTTCGCTTTTAAATAATCATATAAAAAAAACAATCACAATGCATGCATCACAAATTTTGAAAAAGAGCACTATAAATAAGACAGAGTGAATTTAGAAGATGATTGAACAACGATAAATTGCACGAATTGCAGCAATGCTGATTCGAAGATGATTGCAAGCGACATCGATTCATTGCAAGAAAACAAAAATGCAAAATTGAAACACTCATGCAATGATGAAGAGAACATTGCTAACATTATTGATCTACTAATAAAGATATCAACGTTAGAGAAAGAAAAGAGCAAAGATCATTCATGAAAAGAGATAGCATTAAAGCTGATTCAACATCTTCAACTTGACTCAGAAGAAAAACATCACGCGAATCAAAACACATTCATCGCGAAGAATGTATAAAAACTGAAGACATCAATTCAACTGCTTAACAAGCAGTTGCATATACAGAGAATCACGCGTCTTTCAACGAAAATCACGTCATGAGCGAACATGACAAGAGAAGAAATAGCGATAAAAGAGCAACATCTCAGAGATGATCTGTTGTCACTTCGTAAGAAATGAGAAGTCATGATCAAGATAATGAACAAAAGAGAAATAGAAAAGATACAGAAGAAGTCGATTGAACAGATTTTACAAAGAATCGCAGACGTGTTGACAGATCAAAGAAATCTAATCATGTCACTTTGCAAGCTGAGTAGCAATGATATTTCTCTTCACGCAGTTAGCTCAGATGCTAAAGCAAATCTGAAAAAGACTCAGACATGAGCAAAAGAAATCGTGAGTTCAACACGTGTAGCACGTTGAATCTTCGCAGTGCTGACATATGAAGTACACACTACAATAGACATGAGCAATCAGAAAAAGATCATTGAAAGATTGATAAAAGATAACGTAAGACTTTATGAAGATTTGAAAGTTCTAAGAATAGTTTGACTCAAGAAGATAGCAAAGAGCGAAAAGACTCATTTATCGCTCATCATAAAGATCACGATCAAAGCGATGATGAATCAACTAATGAACGTGAGTATGTTGAACTCATATCAAGAATGTACATGTGAGCTATTTGAAAAGAATTGTCACATCACACAGTGCTTCAGATGTCACGAATTTGATCACATGATTAAGTTCTGCAGAAAGAATCAGCGTTACGAAAAATGCGCAGACAAGTATCACATCAAGAAGTGCGTGATGTCTTCAAATAAAAGACGTTGCATCAACTGCAATGAAAATCATGAACTCTGAAGATGCATCTGTCTCAAGTGACAACAGCAGATGAAACAAGCGTTTGAAATCTATAGAAACAGATCATTCAGATACTCTGAAATGTCTAAATACAATTGCACATTCTTCTTGTTGTTTCTGAACTCTTTCGATTCAATGAATCTCTCAAGCTTAGCAACAGTCATGTTGAAAACATGCAGTTGAATCGCTGATGAATCAGCTTGACAGATAGTAGAGATCAAGAAGAGACGAGTCGATTTTTTCTCTTACATAAGTAGCGACTCAGATGAGATGACATCTGAGTAGATTCAGAAACATTCAATCAGAAAGTGAGAAAGATTCTCGATGATCGAAAGCATACAAAGAGTTTTCTCATTGCAAAGTCAACAACAGCTATGAACAACTTTATGATAAAACAATATTTTCTATGAATTTTACAGTACAACATCAGAAAGTTATTAAGAATTCAAGAATCATTTCTAATTAACAGAGAAGTTCGCGAATTTAACATAGTAGCTATACAGAAGTAAGATTGCAACAACAATGATTCACAGACATTTAGCTCAGCACACAACTTCTTTTATCTAGTGAAAAACTCGTCATCTCAATCAAGAACATGCATATACATTAATAAATATTTAAGATTTAATCAATGAATAGTAGAAACAGCTGAATCAGACATTTGCTTAATCAGAATATTAACTTGCAACGCAGATGATGAAACGCAGACACTAAGACTTCTAAACATTTACAATTCATGCTCACTGTTTACTACATTTACAGAGAAATCTTTAATCATTTCTCGTTTGAACAAACTACTCAAGAATGACTGTGAACAACTGATTGTAGAAAATTTCAATTTACATCATTCTCATTGAGAAGAATGAAGATGCTTCACTCGTCATACGACAATTGATACTCTACTAAACATCATTACAAATGTAAGACTGAAATTATTGCTGAAATCAAACACTATTACTTGCGAAGCTTATAATCAATTTACGATGATTGATCTAGTTTTTAGCAGCGAGAAAATACAGTTCATGACATGCAAGTGCAAGATACGAATTGATCTGCATCAGAGATTGAATCATCTTTTGATTGTCACAGAGTTATGTTTACAAACAATCTCAGTGCAACTCTCAACTTGATGACTTTGAAAGAAAATAAATACAGAAGCATTGAGTGCTTATTTGCGAATACATTTATCTTTGAAACACTCTCTAGACGACAAGACTATGATGAATAACAAAGTGTGTAAGATTATCAGAGTATTACAGAAGATCATTGAGAAATCTACTTTCTTGACAAAGTCATCAAATTGAGCAAAAGACTTTTGAAATCAAAGCTGCTTTGAAGTAGTAATGAAATTAAGATGACTGCAAATCATATGAAAAACGTAAGACACATTAAAAGTGTGAAATGAATATCTGAAGCACAATGATCATAAAAACAAGATCATTCAACAAATGAAATGTGTACACTTCAGATCAAAAATGCATGAGTTGAGCGAAGTACTCAAATTGATATGATGCTTTGCAAAATGAGTTAGAATCGAAAGTCAGCTATCTAAAAAGCTTTCTCAGTTTTCATCACTGAAGTGAAGCGACATTGATCATATGACAACGACGTTTGAGAAAAAAATCAAGATACTGCGAGAAAAGTTCTTTTCTTCATCTTCTCAAGCGAATGTCAATGACATCGCAAAGTCGTTCATATCTCTGACAGTCTTATTTAATTCACACATCACAGAAGATGAATTGAAGCAAACAATCAAATGAGTAAAAGCAGACAAAGCATCAAGCACTTCAGATATTTCAAACAGAGTGCTTCAAGCAAGTCTTGCGAAACTGATCTCAGTATTGACGAGTTTATTCAATGCATGTGTAACACACAAGTATCATTCAAAGCAGTTCAAAAAAACTCAGACAATAGTACTATGTAAATCAAAGAAAAGTGACTATATTGATTCAAAGATGTATCGACTCATTGCTTTGCTTGATATCATGAGCAAAGCGCTGAAGTTGATCATGATCAAAAGATTGAGTGACATAGTCAAGACTCATCACATGCTATCAAATGTTCAAATGAGACTAAAACATAAGTAATTCGTGATCTTGACGTTAGATTTACTAATAAATCAAGTTCACACAGTGTGAAGCTGTGAAATCAAATATGTGATCTTCATGCTAAGCTTAAACATCGTTAAAGCGTTTAATCAAGTCTTACACGTCAGACTTTTGCATATGCTGAAAATGAAAAGAACGTCAAGCTACATAATTGAATGAACACGCAGCTTTCTAAAAAATCAAGAAACATCACTAATATTTGATGAATAAATGAGCAACATGCGCGAGATAAATGAGCAACATGCGCGAAATAAACGCAAACATATTGCAGAAGTCTTTCATTTCATTGATTCTTTTTCTATTCTTCAACGCAAGTTTAATCAAAAATGCAAAGCACTGAGAATTAAAATTGAAGTGCTTGACTTCGTAAATGATATTAACATTCTAGTCTACGACAGATTCATTGAAGAAATTTGCAGAACATTGAGCAAAGCACATGATGTTTGCGCGAAATGAGTTTGCACTTATGATGCAACGTTCGCATCAGAAAAGTACAAGCTTACGCATTTCACTAGAAAATTGAAGAGATTCGACATGATGATTAATATATAAATAGAAAATTCAATTATCAAATTGAAATCAGATGTACAAGTTCTAAAGATGCAACTGAACATGAAACTGCAATGAAGTGCGCATCTTCAACAAATAAAGATGAATCACGTCACAAGAATGCTGACATTTAGTCATCTTGAAGTCTTCACATGAGAAGCTATCTTCACAAAAGTGAGACAAGTATACTCAGCAGTAATGAGATCAGAAATCACATTTAAAGCGTCAATCTGACATCAACATGACAAGAAAAATAAACTGTTAAGCAAAGAATGCAGACTAGAAACACTTCAGAATCAGACTCTGCATCACGTAGCAGAAGCATTCAAAAGAGTAAGCATTGAAACTCTAAAGACAGAAACATATACAAGCTCGCTACATGTTCATCTGAACATGCTACAGAACAAGATCATGCTATACAGTTGAGTCAATGATTGAATGCAAGAGATCAGACAAGCATATGAACTAATACGCGCTCGTTTAATGAGAGTTAATCACGTCATTTCTTACTTACTCATCATCAAGAAAATAGTACTTCTGAATGTCTTCATTCAAAAAGATGTGAAGATACAGTTGAGATGCAGATGACACATTCTCTTCTTCACAATGATTTCAACAAGCGATAGCATTGCAATAGCGCAGTATCACAAAGATCAATGAAATCAATGATGAAAAAAGTACAGAGAACACGTTGCAGACATTAATGCAATCTCAGCACAAAGATTGCATCTGAGCAATAAGATGATAAAGATGCGTGATGATTTTCAAAAAGCAGAAAGCATTCTTGCAATGCACATCAGAATTAAATGCATAGATCTGAACGTTTATCTGCACTTTAGAAATGTTTCAAACATGAATAGTTTGCAATGTGATTACGAATAAAGTCATCAAACGACGAAGCATGTACTTATGCATTGCTTGAACTGATTGCATCTGCAATCAAGAATGTTACAAAATGCTGACTTCTTGAACTATTGAATAATCATCATCATCATGAAGAGTCTCAGAACAATAGTGAAGATGATGATGAAAATGAAGCTCTTGAAGCAATTTAAAGTGACTAGAACACTTGTTCTTTAACATGTGATTAACGCGAACAAATTTGATACATAGTCTCAAAACTCACTGTTTCAACTGCGTGAAGCAGTCATATAGACTGCGAGTGATTTTCTATCTCAGAAAGTTTTGTTCACTTGATACAAATAACATAAAGTTTCTTATGAGTTGATCTAATCGATGTTACAAGAGTGTATGAATTTATTATTATTATAATCATATAAAATTGATTATTAGTTTCAATTTAAGATTGAAGAACTTTAATTTAGTTTTTAGATTTTTCATTTCAGTTTTCATGTTGAAGATTTCAATTTTCAGACTGTGTATAATTATTTTGTGTTATTTCTCGTCTTTCTTAATGCTTTTAACATCAAAAACATGCTTTCATATTGCTCTTTGTGCTAGTAAAACATCTGCGATATATATTTTCAATATCATCAAAACATTGTTGTTTTTCTTTTGCATTTTGACTATCATGATGACTATTAGATCGATTTTCGTCTTTTTCAATGCATTATTCATTGAATCTCGCATTTTCATCATCTTTAAAGTTCAGTTCTCATTTTTGAGATTGACAATGAATCTTCTTTCATGATATGATTTTTTTGTGATTTTGACGAGAATTTCTTGGTAATCAGATTTCATTCATCTGCATTTGCATTCACATTTGCATTTACGCTTGTGACTTGAGCTGCTTTTTGCACATATGTGAACTTCTGCGTTGATTTTTGCGAATTTTCCATGACTTGCAACGTTTGCGAACTCTGCATCTTCTGCGAAATTTGCGAATTCTCTGTCATTTGCTTTGCGTTGATTTTCTTTTTGATGTTTTCAACATTTTGTTGAATCAATTGTAGAATGATCTTCAGTTTGTTGTTTGTTTGACTTTGAAGTCGATTCATTTGCTTCTGAATCGAGTTTTCTATGCTTTCATCACATGCTTTTCAAATGTAGATTAAGCTATGATTTATAATCTCTTTCTGTTCTGATATTGCTTGTTTTAGCTAATTGACTGCGAATTCAATTCTTTCGCGCAGTCTTTTTATCTGCATCTTTTTAAAGATGACATTGTAGCACTTGCTAGTACTAACTTCGATGCTAGCTTCTTTTTGCAAACTGTTCATTGCTTTTCGCTTTTTCATTTCTTTGAATTTCACAATCGCTCGTGTTTGCTCTTTTTGCTGCAAATTCACATTTCGCAAATTGATTGTATTCTTGTCATTATGCATCTTTGCATGTGAATTTAGCATCAATGCATCAAGTGAACTAAACATGTATTACGTTTTTCTATTTGCTGATGTGAACGATTTTTGTTGACTGTGAAATAAATCAACAATGTTGTTCTGCAGTTGTTTGCTTGTTGATGAACTTATGTTAAGTTCATCTCATAAATTAATTTTAATCTTTAACGTTGACTTTTTGATTTCTATCGTCGATGTTTTGAATTCTAACTCTGAGCTATTGCTTCTGCTGAGTTTCGCGTTATCATTCGCGAAACAAGGCAAGAAAGAGCGCATAAAGCGACTCTTTATATTTCTTTTCATAAAGATTTTTTCTCGTTTCAAGCTTCTGATCTATGGAAAATATATTATATACATTGCATGCAACAGATTAGCGATGAAACTCATCTGTATGCGATGCTGACTACGAATCTACTGTTTAGCTATAGTAAAGTTTAAAGATTATCAAAAGTTTGAACAACATCAATGCGTTGCTTGATTGCAAAGCGCTGTGCGTTGATTGCATGCAGAGTTTTCATGATCTCACAGACATTGATAATCTCAATACGCATGCTACAAGTAATTTATACGCAGATAAGAAAGTCAAATAAAACGCAGAACTATGAGGGAAATCGCTTATGAAAATCATTCGATTCAATATCTTGTCGCTGCGTTTGTGATGACAAGAATTAAGACAGAACACTTTCATGTTTAATCTGTGAAGAATGATTAGCAGAAAGAACTTGAATCATGAACATTCTTTAAATCTTCATGCTAACTACGTATAAATCTCGTTAAGACTGCGTGTCTGTTACTACAACATGAGTAACTCATGAGTTTCATTAAGTTCAACATGAATAAACTTGTAAATCTCATTAATATCGTTTAACAAATGTTCAAACATGAACATTTTATATGCAAATGATATGCTGATGAAAAGACTTTGCTAAAAGAAGAGAAACATAAGCGAGTTGATAAAGAATGATTGAACTACGCTGTCTGATTAGAAATGTAGCATATGAACATTTCTGCAAAACATGATTGATTTGCACAAGAAAGATTTCTACAAATAATGCAAAACAGATGAGTTGCACATTTTACAAGCGAAGCGAGCGTCTGTGAGATGTGATATACAATGATGATGACTGTCAATCTTGAGAATTTCATCTTTTCACTGAACTCTGATTCTTGAATGTCTTGATGATAGAGTTAATCTTTAGTTGAAAACATCATCTGTATAACTTAAGAGAACAATAGCACATGTTGATGTGATTAGAGAAGAAATTGACTGTAATATGCATGTGTATCGTTAATGAAACGTCTGCAACTTATGCTTAAGAAGTAAATTGTCAAAATTTAAGTAATGAAAGATTTTGCTCATTTTGAACTGTGAATCTGTTGTGAAAGATTACTTCTCGCTAAGAGAAAAATCAGCATAGAGATCATGTCTTATGTATGTTGCATGCAATGTATGCAACATATTTTCAATAGACTCATTTAGTCTGCTCAACTAAATGATCAAACAGTGAACGAAAGCTCATGTTGAAGTGATCAGCTTTCACAATACACAGATTGCTTATTTAGTTTGATTAACTAGATGATTAAACAGTAAATGAAAGCTCACATTGAAGTAATCAACTTTCACAATACACAGATTGCTCATTTAGTCTGACTAACTAGATGATCAAACAGCAAATGAAAGCTCACATTGAAGTGATCAGCTTTCACAATACACAGATCACTCATTTAGTCTGACTAACTAAATGATCAAACAGCAAATGAGAGCTTACGTTGAAGTGGTCAGCTTTTACATACACAGATTGAGCATTGCATCGCGATGCTCACAAACAACTCAAAGCTCATTTAATTTGCTTAACTAGATGATCAAACAGCAAACGAAAGCTTACATTGAAGTGATCAACTTTCACAATACAATGATCACTCATTTAGCTCGCTCAGCTAAATGATCAAACAGCAAATTTAAAAGCTTACGTCAAAGTGATCAGCTTTCACAATACACAGATTAAGCATCACATCGCGATGCTTACAAATAATTCAAAGCTCATTTAGTTTGCTCAACTAAATGATCAAACAGCGAACAAAAGCTCACATTGAAGTGATCAACTTTCACAATACATTGATCATTCATTTAGCTCGTTCAACTAGATGATCAAACAGCAAATTCAAAAGCTTACATTGAAGTGATCAACTTTCATACTTTCAATTTATTTATATGATTACTTAATTATATAAACATGTCACATGCTCATATACGCACTTTAATGATCTGACTGCTCAATGAAAAGATATACAGCAATGATTATAACTAGATTACATGTAATTTAGCATATACACAGTGCTTCAATGTTACTATTTAGGTAAATAGCATCATGTTTCATAGTCTTAAACTACATAAGCATGTAAAACTTGAGAAAATAAAAAAAAAGTTGCATGCAACATACATAGAGCACAATCTCTATGCTGATTTCTCTTTTAAACTTGAGAAATTACTCAGAGAGAATTTCTTGCGACAGATTCACAGTTCAAGATGAACGAGATTTCTCACTGCTTAAATTTCAACAGTTTACTTCTTAAGCATGAGTTGCAAATGTTTCATCTGCAATATACATGCATATCACAGTTAATTTCTTCTTTAATCACATTAACATGCATTACTGTTCTTTCAAACTATACAAATGATGTCTTTGACTAGAAATTGATTTTATCATCAAGACATTCAAAAGTCAAAGCTCAGTGAAGAAATAAAATTCTTGAGATTAACAGTCATCATCATTGTATATCACATCTTACAGACACTCACTTCACTTGTAAAGCATGCAACTCATTTATTTTGTGTTATCTGTAAAGATCTTTCTCATGCAGATCAATCATGTCTTGCAGAAAAGTTCATATGCTACACTTTTAATCAAACAGCATAGTTTGATCATTCTTTACTAATTCGCTTGTGTTTCTCTTCTCTTAATGAAGTTTTCTCATTAATGTATCATTTATGTATAGAATGTTTATATCTGAACGTCTGTTAAATGATATTAATGAGATTCTCAAGTTTACTCATGTCAAACTTAATAAAACTCGTAAGTTGTTTATGTTGTAGTAACAGACATGCAGTCTTAACAAGATTTATACATAGTTAGCATGTAAATTTAAATAATGTTCATGATTCAAGTTCTTTCTGCTAATAATTCTTAACAAATCAAACATGAGAATGTTCTATTTCAGTTCTTGTCATCATGATGATGAGATACTGAATCAAATGATTTTCATAAGCGATTTTTCTCATAGTTTTGCATTCTATTTGACTTTCTCATCTGCGTGCAGATTGCTTTGTAACATGCGCATTGAGATTATTAAAGTCTGCACGATTGCAAAAACTTTGCACGCAATCAATGTACAACGTTTCATCATCACGCAGCGTCTCAATGTTGTTCAATCTTTTGATAATCTTTAAACTTTACTGTAGCTAAATAGTAGATTCATAGTCAGCATCACGTACAGATGAGTTTCATCACTGATCACTTAAATTGAGTCTTGATGAGTTAAGAACTCAACTTGATCTCAATGATTCAACTTGATGCAATCAGTTTACTTTCAATGATTTCTTGAAAACTTTTATTCTTTGAAATATAAAAAATGTAAATCAGTTACAACATTGAGTTGAATAAGACTCAAAGATTTTTCTAGCAGATTTGAACAGTCTTTGAACTCAACAAGATTTAAATGTAAAAGCTTGTGATTTATTTGACAAGATATCAAGCGAACAAATATGAAAGACTTGCTTTGAAGAAATTGATTAAGCAAAGAAATGATTGAATCAATTGAATCAGATGCTTCAGAAGAAATTGACTGAAGCACAACATTAACTGCAAGTGACTAAAAATATCACTTTATTGACTTTTATTCTTTTCACATTCAGTAAGCAATCTCAGAAGTTTTCAAATTCATTTCTGTTTATAAATGAAACTGAATTCATCTGAAATAATTGATAAGAAAAGATTCATGACAAGCTGAAGATTAACGTCAATCATTTCAATACTAATAAAGCGATACTGATCTATATTCACTTCAGAATTAACAAAAATGCAGTCAAAGTCATTTTAGCTTGACATTAACAAGATTCATTGAATCTTTATAAAATAATCAATGATCTACTAAATGAACTTGCTTAACTATATGATGATTCTGACAAAGAGATAAACTTTCAAAGAAAGTATATTAATCTTTCTTAAGAAAAGAGTAAATTCAGTGACTTTTATTTAATGTTTCAACGTCTGTTCTTTTATTTAAAGTATCATGAAAAGCAATTGATTATTAATTTATAAAACAAGATAGTTTATCATCTTCATGCAACTTAAAGTAGTCAATTAATTCAGTCAGAATCTTTGAATAAAATTCATAATTATCTGATTCATTTGAACAATAAGCATTGAGTCATGAGTGACATTAAAGAAAAGAAATTTCTGAACAAAGTCAGAAAGCAAGTCATCTTTGCTGATGAAGTTTCAAGAACTTTCTATAGAAAGATTGAAGTTACTACACTTGTTGATCATTCAAAGTCATATGACGCGATTTTAACTAGCGTTAAAAACATTGATTTACAAGTTGAAATTTGTTTCATCTGTCATAAATCAGATCATACTACTAAAGAGTGCTTTGATTGATTTAAAGTTAATGTTTTAAAAGATGATAAGTTTAATCATTCAAATTTTGAGTCAAATTCTGATTTAAAAAACTAGTTATTTCTTTCAGAATCATCAAAAAGATAAAAATCATATTTTTATGCAGTTAAATCAAAGTTTTATTGAAAGAAAACTACTTTGAAAAGTCTTTTCTGATTAATGCATTTCTCATCTTTTAAAATAAATCTTTCAGTCTTTGATTCTTGATAAACAGTGATTTCATCATCTACACATTGATACATATCAGACTAGTCAATAAAGTATGCAAGAAACTTAAAATTCAATCTTTATTACTAGTCAAAGAGAAGTTAATATGAGACTATGATGAAAAGTTAGCAAGAAAGAATATTACTCATAAGATTCTGCTCAATCTCATGATTGAAAGTCATAAGAAATTGACTATGTCAATGCTGATAATTGATATTGAGCATTATGAAGCTATATTGAGCAAACTTTGAATGAATAAAAATGAAATATTATTGAACATGAAACATGATACTATTGTATTTTTTAAATATTTCTATTTCTATTTTTTTGATCTCGTCAAATACAAAGCACTTAAGTTAATCATGATCAACTTTTATCTTTTTAGCAACTCATAGTAATGCTTCAAAGATTCTTAAGTACTCAGTTTCAATCATTCAGAAAAAGTCATTCTTGATTTAAAACATAAATGTCATCTTTTTTTAAACATTAGTAAAACGAAAAAAGAAGATTTGAATTCATACATTCTTGTAACATCGATTTAGACTCAACTCATGAGAAAAACTATGCTATGTGTATCAAATAAACAAAACTCTCTGAGAAAGAAAATCACTCGTTGACTACACAACAACTTCACATTATCAAAACAATAAAATTGACACTATGTTATCAATAATGAATCTATAGCTTCTATTCAGCGTGTGATGCTTAAGTAAACTCTTATGAGTATCTGTGCTGTTTGTTGTAACACATCATCTTTGCTTTGCTCTTCATTGATGATATTTTATACAATAATGTTTCGATTCGATTTTCAATTTGAAGATGAAAAACGTTTCTTTGCACTCATGATGCTTGTGATTGTAACGCAGAAACTGTGTTCTCTTGCTCAATGATTGTCATTCATTGAGCAGAGAAATGTGTAATGAAAGAGAGATGCACATGATGAGAAGATAGAGTGTGATTGTATTGAATAATTCTTTTCTTCTCTTAATTTGACTTATGTCATGTAAACGTTGAATAGATTGTTAGTATAGACGTGCGATCGCAATCGTTCAATGCTTAGCTGATTGATAGTAGAGATGCATTCTGATCATTCTCATGCACTCTCGATTTTTCATGTAGATAGATGTATGACTTGATGTCAAGTAAAAAAGATGAGCTCAAGCTTTTTCAGTATATCAGCGTGATTAACGAGTCACTACTTCTTTAAACATATGTAGTCATAAACTCAAGACTCATCATCTGATTTATTTATTCTATCTGATATCTTTTCATCAATTACTTGATGACACTGTTGATGTGATAAAGACATTTCAGTATATTGATGCAGTCAACGAGTCATCAATTCTTCAATCACTTATAGTCACAATCTCAGACTCATCATCTGAATCGACTTTTCTACTAGTAGTATCTTTTCATCTCTTACTGACTTCAACATGTCATTAGTCTTCTTTGTAGATCAGTTGTGACTGTTAGAAAGAGTGTTGTTGCGTAGATGAAAACTCTGCATGACAGCTTTCATGATCACGCAACGTTTTAACATCATTTAAACTGCGTTAAATTGAGATCTCTTGACTTTTCTAACTTCTATTCAAACATAGAATAGAATCAAAAGATTCGTAGTTAACATTACGTACAGATGAATCTCGTTGTCAACAATGAAAAAAGAAGAATCAGACAGAGATTTTTGCTATGTTTATTGAAGACATCAATAAAGAAATCATTTATAATACTCAATGCAAACTAAATGTTATAAACATCTTTTTAATCAATAAAATGACTCACAATCTGAAAGATATTAAAGTCAAGTTATCATCTTATTATTTATATGATCATAAGATAAAACTTACTAGTGATGTAATATCATCTTGCTGTCGAGCATATTAAATGTTTTTTACAAGCTTCAGAAAGTAAAGAAATATCTGAATGAAAATTTTTTCAAAGAATTTATAACTTTTAGCAAAGTTTCATATTTCTTTCTCATTCTATTTATTTTAAAAGCAAATAAAGATTTACAATTTTGCATTAATTATTAAAAGCTCAATGCTATTATTAAAAGAAATCGCTATTCTTTATCTTTGATAAATGAGATAATCAACAAAATAGTTGATTGCAAGCATCTGACTTAATTGAATATCATTTTGTGATGATCAAGTCTACTAGACGAATAGATGAAATTTATAAATGTGATATGACAATGTGATATTTTAAGCAAACATAGAATGAATATATATTATGATAAAGCTAATTATTAAGAAGCTCTTGATGACTTAAGAGAATCAATGAACTATAAAGAGTTTATCAAGCATTGTCAAATTGAACATGACATAATTCATGACATATTAAGTCAAAGATATGACGTGATCTAAATGATGTTTTAACAGAGTCACAAAGTTTCAGAGTTAACTCAGATCTAATCTTCAATTTAGTCTCTGATTCTAGTCTTTGATTTAATTTCTATGTGTAAATTCATCATGATAATTGTCTTTTTTTCTAAGTGAGTTCATTCTCAATCTTAATAATCAATGTCTTGATTTATCTTGATAAATGATGATGTATATTCATGATTTTACTTTAGAAGCTCTCAATAAAAATCTTTAAATCTTTGTAAGAAAACAAGAAAAAAAGAAATTTTCAATTGAATGATGATTCATCTTCAATTATAATGCATGTAGATGATATTATAAATAGTATATGTAATGTGTAGTTGACGTAGATGATAGCATCAATCATGTATGAATAATACATAAACATTGCTTGTCTTTCAATTAAATTGTGTTGTTGAGATGATAAAGCATAAACAAGAGTGAATAATAATCATTGTTTTGTTTAACATTTTTTCAGTTTTTCTCAATCTTCATTTTCTTCTTATCTCATCATCATTCTGTATCAAAGTTCTTTTTCACAACTTTAATAAAGAATTGCTTGTACAAATAATTATATTAGTATTTACTTGAAAAAATTCTGTTTCAAGTATTAAAATGATGTGCACTCAATTTTCAACAACTTCAAAGTTGCAAAAAATCAACAAAGCTGATGATAAAGTTAATAACAAAGTTGATAACAAAGCTGATAGCAAAGTTGATGATGTAAGCAAGATATGCAATGTTTATTCTGAATTTTTTTGATTGAGACTGCAATTTAACAAGCATAAATTGTTGCAAAGAAGTTTACTTCTTGACATCTTTACAATCATATGATGTTATCTTTTGTTTTAAAACTCATTAGAAACAATCACAACGCGCGCAAAACGAATTTTTGAAAAGAGCACTACAAATGAGAGAGTAAGAATCAAGTAGATGAATAAATGATGACAAATTGCATGAACAGCAATAATGCTGATTCGAAGACGATCGCAAGCAACGTTGACTCGTCACAAAGAAACAGCGACGCAAGGTTTAAACGCTTACGCAATGACAAGATGAACATTATCAGCATCATTGATCTGCTAACACAGACATCGACGTTAAAAAAAGAGAAGAGCAAAGATCATTCATGAAAGAAAGTGACTTTAAAGCTGATTCAACATTTTCAAAACATTTCAGAAAGAAAGATTGAAAAGAAAGAGAATCAAGATGCATTCATTGCGAAAAATGTACAGAAGTTGAAGACATTCATTCAACTTCTCAATAAACAGCTACAAGCATAAAAGAATACGCGTTTCACATTCAAAACATCATCATAAGTCAATGTAGCAAGAGAAGAAACAACGATGAGAAAGCAACAACTCAAAGGTGATTTATCGTTGCTTTGCAAAAGACGTGAAGTTCTAGTAAAAATAGTGAAAAGAAAAAAGATGAAAGAGATACAAAAGAAGTCAGTTGATCAGATCTTTCAGAAAATCGAAAACATGTTAATGATGTAACGAGATCTAATCATGTTGATTTGCAAGCTTGAAAGCGAAGATGTTGCATTGCATGCAGTAAGCTCAGAAGCTCAAGCAGCTTTGAAAAAGTCTCAAAAATGAGTGAAGAGAATCGCAGACTCAGCGCATGTAATGTGTTGAAGCTTCGCGATACTGACACATGATATACACATCACACTGAACACAAGCAATCGAAAAATGATCATCAAAAAACTGATGAAAGACAATGCAAGACTTCATGAAAATTTAAAGATGTTGAAAATAGCTTGATTCAAGAAGATAGTTGAAAGTGAGAAGATTCACTCATCACTCATCGTAGAGATTGTAATCAAAACGATGACGAATCGACTATTGAACATGAGCATGCTAGACTCATATCAAGACGCTCATGCAAGTTGTTTGAAAAGAACTGTCATATTACACAGTGTTACAAGTGCTTCGATTTTGATCATGTGACTAGATCTTGCAAAAATGAAGAATGCTGCTTCAAATGTGCAGACAAGCATCACATCAAAAGATGCATTGTGTCGATGAATAAAAGACGATGCGTGAACTGCAACGATAGTCATGAACTTTGAAGATGCTCATGTCTCAAGTGAAAACTACAGATAAAGCAATCAGAAGAAATCTTTCAAAATAGATTGATCAGATATTCTGAAGTGTTGAAATACAATCACTCACTCTCTTTTTTCTCTTCGAACTTCTTAGATTCAATGAACTTCTTGAATTCAATGAATTCATCGAGTTCAATGAGATCAATAACGAGATTTATCTGTATGAGATGCTGACTACGAATCTTCTGCAAGCTATGCTTGTTAGAAGAGCTGAACAATCTCATCAACAGAGCAGTAATAGCATAATGCGTGCATGTTATGCTCACATACACAGATCGAGCATTGCATTGCGATGCTCACAAACAACAAGATCATGTGATCAAACAGCGAACGAAAGTTCACGACAAAGTGATCAGCTTTCACATACACAGATTGAGCATTGCATCGCGATGCTCACAAACAACTCAAAGCTCATTTAGTTTGCTCAACTAGATGATCAAATAGCAAATGAAAGCTCACGTCAAAGTGATCAACTTTCACAATACATTGATCGCTCATTTAGCTCACTCAGCTAAATGATCAAACAGCAAATTTGAAAGCTCACGTTGAAGTGATCAGCTTTCACAATACACAGATCAAGCATTGCATCGCGATGCTCACAAACAATTCAAAGCTCATTTAGTCTGCTCAACTAAATGATCAAACAACGAACGAAAGTTCACGTCAAAGTGATCAATTTTCACAATACATTGATCACTCATTTAATTCGCTCAACTAGATGATCAAACAGCAAATTTGAAAGCTCACGTCAAAGTGATCAGCTTTCACAATACACAGATTGAGCATTGCATTGCAATGCTCACAAACAACTTAGAGCTCATTTAGTTTATTCAACTAAATGATCAAACAGCGAATGAAAGCTCACGTTAAAGTGATCAACTTTCACAACACATCAATCGCTTGTCTAGCTCACTCAGCTAAATAATCAAACAGCAAATTTGAAAGCTCACATTGAAGTGATCAGCTTTCATAATTTCAATTTGTTTATATGATTACTTGATTATATAAACATGTTACGCGCTCGTATGCACACATTAACAATCTGACTGCTCAATGAGAAGATATACAGCAACAATTATGACTAAATTACATGTAATTTAGCATATACACAGCGCTTCAGTGCTACTATTTAAATAAATAGCATCATGTTTCATAGTTTTAGACTGCATAAGCATGTAAAACTTGAAAAAAAAAAATTCAGAATGCATCTCTACTATCAATCAGCTAAGCATCAAACAATTGCAATTGCACATTTATACTAACAATTTATTCAACATCTATGTGACATAAGTTAAATTAAAAGAAGAAAAGAGTTATTTAATACAATCATACTTTATCTTCTCATCATGCATATCTCTCTTTCATCACACATTTCTCTGCTCAATGAATGATAATTATTAAGCAAGAGAACACAGTTTCTGCGTTATAATCATGAGCATCATGAGTGCAAAGAAATGTTTTTCGTCTTCAAATCAAGAATCAAATCAAAACATCATTGTATAAAATATCATCAATGAAGAGTAGAGCAAAGACGATGTGTTACAATAAACAACACAGACATTCATAAAAGTTTACTCAAGCATCACACGCTGAATAAAAGTTATAGATTTATTATTTAATACATAGTCTTAAAACTTACTGTTTCAATGACATGAAGTCATCATGTAATCAATGAGCGATTTTCTTTCTCAGAAAGTTTTGTTCATTCAATATATATAACATAGTTTCTCTCATGAATTGAATTTAAATTGATGTCATAAAAGCATATGAATTACAATCATGATCATGCAGTAATTGACTATCATAAAAATCAAGTTATACATGACTTCTTTTTATTTACTCATTACTAAACAACAGATCTGTTATGAAATTCATAGTCATTTCTTTTCAAAGATCTGTCAGTTGAAGTAATGATTTCAACTCATCATATAATAAATGATGTTTTATTTTTACTCTCTAACAAATGTTACAAGTATTTATATTTGATTTGATTTGAATTCATACATTCTTGTGACATCGATTTAAGTTCGACTCATGAGAGAAACTATGCTATGTGTATCGAATGAACAAAACTCTCTGAGAAAGAAAATCACTCGTCGACTACATGATGACTTCACGTTGTTGAAACAATAAAATTGACACTATGTTATCAGTAATGAATCTATAGCTTCTATTCAGCGCGTGACGCTCAAGTAAACTCTTGATGAGAGTGTTTGTGCTATTTGATTATGATGCATCGTCTTTGCTCTGCTTTTCATTGATGATATTCTATACAACGATGCTTCGATCTTCAATCTTTGATCGCGAAGTCAATTTCATTGCACTCGTGATGCTCGTGATTGTAGTGTTGAAAACTGCGTTCTCTTGCTCAATGATTGTCATTCATTGAGCAGAGAAATATGTGATGAAAGAGAGATGCACACAATGAGAAGATAAAGTGTGATTGTACTGAATAATTCTTTTCTTCTCTTGATTTGACTTATGTCATGTAAATGTTGAATAGATTGTTAGTATAAACATGTGATTGCAATCGTTTGATGTTTGACTCTGATCAATAGAAGAGAATGCATTTTGATCACTCTTTTGCGCTCTCAATTTTTCACGTAGATAGATGTATGACTTGACATCAAGTAAAGAAGATGAGTTCAAGCTCTCTCAGTATATCAGCGTGATCAATAAGTCACTACTTCTTCAAGCACATATAGTCACGACTCTCAGACTCATCATCTGAAATGACTATTCTATCTGATATCTTTTCATCAATTACTTGATGACACTGTTGATGTGATGAAAATGTTTCAGTATATCAACGCAATCAATGAGTTATCACTTCTTCAATTACTTGCAGTCACAACTCTCAAACTCTGCATCTGAATTGTCTAATCACTAGTAGTATCTTTTCATCTCTTACTAACATCGACATGTCATTAATCTTTCTCATAGATCGATTGTGACTGTTAGGAAAAATGTTGTTGCATGAGTGAAAACTCTGCGTGATGACTTTTCTGATCATGCAATGTTTTAACATTGTTCAAACTGCGTCGAATTGAGATCTCTTGACTCTTTTGACTTTTATTCAAACACAGAATAGAATCAAAAGATTCGTAATCAACATCACATACAGATGAATCTCGTTGTCAGTCTACAAGTATTTATATATTCTTTAACATTCTTGATCATACTTTTTTAGTAATATTTATAATTTAATAACTCGCTGATCTTGTTAATATCAAAATGTTTTACTAATGAATCATCATGATGATGTTTCAACAACTCTTCTCTGATAGAAAAATCTTCTGAAACATATAATGATTCATTGTATTCTATCATTTCTTAACTATTTAATGTTTAAGCTTTGATGTCATTCTTTTATATATTCATCATTTCATCTGCTTTTAACTTTACAGCAAATTTATCTTCTTGCTGTAAAATCTTGATGAGCTTGACTATGAATTTACTACTAAAATCATATTTCATTTCATGAATTATTAATACTCTGACAATTACATGTGAAATGAGTTGTTTGCAATCAACAGTTTCAACAACAGAATTAAGTTGTTTCTCAGTTATGTTGTGATTTCTATAAGTTAATGTTTCATCATTATATTTTCTTAAGTTTTCATGCTCAGATTGAAAAATTTTATCTTTTAAGAAATGTACTTTATTTAAATGCATTTTTTGCACTGTTAAAATCATGATTCTCAGCAGCATACTTCTGATATGCATTGCTAAATATATATTTATGTTTTCATTAATATTGTAAATAGATATCTTCTTGACTTCATTAATTACTCATGTACAATAAATTTTATCTTGCAATCTGCTTTTAACATGTTTCGCTGAATATTTCCTTTTACTGACATTGTGAATGAACATTTTCTCAACATCATTTATTACTTATGTTCAGTAAATCTTATCTTGCAGTCTGCTTTCAGCATGTTTTGCTGAATATTTGTTCATACTTATACTGTGAACAAATGTCTTCTTGACATCATTAATCACTCATATTCAGTATAATTCTTTGATTGCTACAAATATAAAGTTATTTAAGCTTTTTATTCTAGTCAGCTTTCACTGCAAAGTAAGTAACAAATGATTTGCAAAAATGTTTTCATTCTTATAATTAAATCATTTAATGATGCATTGATTAAGTTTATCTTTTCTGATTTATGTATTATTTTAAAGTTGCAAATTAACAATTTTATAATTCATTTAACTTGTTTTTTGTTTAGCTCTTAAATATTCATAAAATTCTTCAAATTATTATGATCAGTCAAAACTTTAACAGTATGATAATTATTTTCTACATAATGTTGTCAATGTTTAAACATCACTACTATAATTAAAAGTTTCTGATCATGTATTTTATAATTTTTTTCAATGTTTATCATTATTTTGAATCAAAATGTAATCAAATATCATTAATTTTCATCATTTGACTGAAACAAGATACTCATAACTGCATAATTGAATATGTTGATCTCAATGTATATATTGCTTTGAATCAAAGTGTCTCAATATAAATACTTTCATAAAGATGTTGTGAAGCTGATTAAATGCTTGTTTTACTTCGCTTAATTATATGAATGAGTTTATTTTTACATCTTTTACATTATTTTTCAGCAATTCTGTTAAAGACTTTGCTATCTGAAAGTAATTATGTATAAAATGTTGATAGAAATTAATGAATTTCAGAAAAACTTGTATTTCTTGATACATCTTTGATTTAAATCATGTTTTGATGATGTCTATTCTACTTGAGTTCATCAAAATGCTTTCTGTAAATATGATAAATTTTAGAAAGTTCACTTTAGTGATGAAGAATTCACACTTCTTCAAGCTAGCATATAGCTTGAACTTTCTTAATCTTTTAAAAATCTGCTTCATGTAATTTATGTAATCAATCTTCTTTACAAAGAAGATTAAAATGTCATTCAAATAAATAACATAAAAGTCATTTAAAAGTTTTGTTAAAATCTTATTAATATAAATTTGAAAGATGATAGATGCATTGATTAAATTAAACAACATAATCATATACTTGAAGTGATTATAATGAATATGAAACATCATCTTTCACTCATCTTCACATTGAATTCTGAAATAATGATAAACATTCTTTAAATTTAACTTAATGAACTGCTTGACTTTATTGAATTTATTTAAAGTTTCATTAATTAAAGACAGTGAATGATGATTCTTGATAATGATTTTATTCAGATTTCAATATTTCATGCATAAATGAAGATTATCATTCTTTTTGAAAATGAATAAAATAGACATATCAGTTAAATTCATGAAGTGCTTAATTCATTCTTTTGTTAAAACATTATTTAAATACTGTTTCAAAGAACATACGAGTTCTTGAAGTTCAACTGAACACGAAACTGCAATAAGATTCGCATCTTTGTCAAATAGAAGCAAATCACATCATCAAAATGCTGATGCTTAGTCAACTTGAGATCTTCACTTGAGAGATTACATTCACAAAAACGAGACAGATATACTCAGCAGTAGTGAGATTGAGAATAACATTTGAAGCATCAATATGACATCAACGCGATAAAAAAGAGAGATTGTCGAGCACAGAATAATGACTAGAAGCTCTTCAAAATCAAGCGTTACATCATGTAGCAGACGTCTTTCAAAAAGTAAACATTGAAATGCTGAAAGTCAAAACATATACACTTTCGCTTCATGTTCATCTAAACAAGCTACAGAATCAGACTACACTACGCAGTTGAGTCAACGACAGAACGCGAAAGACTCAGCGAGCATGCAAGATCATACGTGCTCATCTGATAGAAATCAATCAGCTCATTTCTCACTCTTCAACTTCTAAAAAGATGACGTTTCTGAATGTTTCAATTCGCAAAGAAGTAAAAATACAGTTTAGATGCAAATGATTCAACTCTTCAACATTGATCTCAACAAGTGAACATGCAATTGCACAGTTTCACAAGAGTCAATGAGCAAACGTTGAAGCACTTACTGCTGAACTGCAGACATTATAGAGCAGAGCAGATAAAGTTTAAGGAAAAAGCTAAGCTCAAAAACACAGACACTATATTGACACTGTTCATCATCAAGATTGAAAGAATTGCAACACTAGAGTATTTGAAAAATACTCGAATTACGACGAGAAAATGACTATTAGAAACGAAAGAGTAGAACGCGAAGAGTGCGAAGAAATGAAGAAAAACGGGAGTACGATTGCGAGGGTGTGAGCGAGAGCGCTTGTATGCGCAAACTATTGATGTGATTAATCAACGAGAAGATATAAAGCAGCGACTCTGACCAAATTACATGTAACGTAGCACATACACAGCGTCTAGACAGTGTCATAGTCATAGACTGCATGCACTTAATGAAGAAAAAAAACAAGAGTCAATGAAATCTTAGATGAAAAAACTACAAAAAACGCATTGCAGACATTAACACAACTTTCGTTCAAAGATCTCATTTATTCAAAAGATCAGTAAGAATGTGTAATGATTTTCAGAAGATTGAAAGCACTTTTGCAACTCACATCAAAATTGAACGCATAGAACTAAATGTTTATTTGCACTTGAGAAATGTTTTGAACATGAATAGCTTTCAATGCAACTGCAAATGAAGTCATCAGATCGTCAAGCATATTCTGATGCATTGCTTAAACTGAACGCATCTTCGATCAAATATGCTTCAAGATGTTGACTTCACAAACTATTGAGTCATCATTGCAATCACGAAGAGTCTCAAGACAATAGCAAGAATGATGATGAAAACGAAGCTTTTAAAGCAGTTCAGAGTGATAAAAGCACTCATTCTCTAACGTGTGATCATCGCGAACAAATTTGATACATAGTCTCAGCTTTATCGTTTCGACTGCGTGTAGCAGTTGCATAAATAGCGATCGATTTTCTATCTCAGAGAGTTTTGTTCACTTGACACACATAGCATAGATTTTTCTCATGAGTCGACTTAATCAATGTCACAAAAGTGTAAAAATTTATTATTATTATTATACTGTTTCAGAATCATTAACTTTGTGTTCAACAAATTATATAATAATTTATATGATGATTTTGCAGTGATTTTGATTGCATAATCATGATTTTCATGCAAAAGCAATTTGTTGACACTTTTTATTAAAAATACATTTTCATATTCTTTCAATTTAATGAATAAAGTTTGCATTTTAAACATGTTTGTGATATAATTTATTATGATCAGCGATGAAACTCATCTGTATGCAATGCTGACTACAAATCTACTGTTTAACTACAGTAGAATCTAAAGATTATTAAAAGTTTGAATGACATCAAGATGTTACGTGATGATGAAGCGTTGTGCGTTGATCGCATGCAGAGTTTTTGCAATCATGCAAACTTTGATAATCTTAATGCGCATGCTACAAAGCAATTTGCATGCAAATGAGAAAGTTAAATAGAATGCAGAACTACAAGAAAAATTGCTTATAAAAATCATTCAATTCAGCATCTTGTCATTGCAATAACAAAAACTAAGATAAAACACTTTTGTGTTTAATTTGTTGAAGATGATTAGCAGAAAGAACTTAAATCATGAACATTCTTTAAATTTACATGCTAACTATGTATAAATCTTGTTAAGACTGCGTGTCTGTTACTATGACATGAGCAACTCATGAGTTTCATTAAATTCAACACAAGCAAACTTGAGAGTCTCATTAATATCATTTAACAGACATTCAGATACAAACATTCTATACATAAATGATACATTGATAAAAAAACTTTATTAAAAGAAGAGAAACATAAGCAAATTAGTAAAGAATGATTGAACTACACTGTCTGATTAAAAGTGTAGCATATGAACATCTTTGCAAGACACAATTAATCTGCATAAGAAAGATTTCTACAGATAACATGAAACAGATGAGTTGCATGCTTTACAAGCGAAGCGAGCGTCTGCAAAGCATGATATACAATGATGATGACTGTCGATCTTAAGAATCTCATTTCTTCACTGAGTTGTGATTCTTGAATGTCTTAATGATTAAATTAATCTCTAGTCAAAGACATCATCTGTATAGCTCAAGAGAACAGTAGCGCATGTTAATGTGATTAAAAAGAAAATTAACTGTGATACATATATATATTGTAGACGAAACATCTGCAACTTATGCTTAAGAAGTATACTGTCAAAATTTGAGCAGTGAAAGATTTTGTTCATCTTGAACTGTGAATTTGTCACAAGAAATTCTCTCTGAGTAATCTCTTGAGTTTAAGAGAAAAATCAGCATAGAGATTATGCTTTATGTATGTTGCATGCAACGTATACAACATATTTTCAATAGATCACATTACACAGTTGAGTCAATGATAGAACGCAAAAGACTAAATGAGCATGCAAACTCATACACGTTCAACTGATGAGAATTAATCGTCTCATTTCTCACTTTTCTGTTATCAAGAAAATAATGCTTCTGAACACATTTATTCAAGAAGATGCAAGAATGCAATTTAGATGCAGATGATTCAACTTTTTTATGACAATCTCAATAAGTGATAGCATCACAATAACGTTAAATCATAAAAGTCAATGAAAGCAATGATGAGAAAAATACAAGAAATGCATTGCAGATATCAATGTAATCTCAGCACAAAGATCTCATTTATTCAATAAGATGATAAAGATGCATGATGATTTTCAGAAGATTGAAAGCATTCTTGCAATTCACATCAGAATCAAATGCATAAATCTTAATGTTTATTTGCATTTGAGAAATGTTTCAAGCATGAATAGTTCGCGATGCAACTGTGAATGAAGTCATCAGACAGCGAAGCATGTACTCATGCACTGCTTGAACTGAACGCATCTGCGATCAAGAATGCTACGTGATGTTGACTTCTTGAACTATCAAATAATCATCGCGATCACGAAAGATTTCAGAGCAGCAGCAAGAATAATGATGAAAATGAAGCTTCTGAAGCAATTTAAAGTGATTAGAATACTCATTCTCTAACATGCAATCAACGTGAATAAATTTGATACATAGTTTTTTTTTAATCTTATCATTTCGACTGCGTGAAGCAATCATATAAATAGTGAGTGATTTTCTATCTCAGAGAATTTTGTTCACTTGACACACATAGCATAAAGTCTCTCATGAGTTGATCTAATCGATGTCACAAGAGTGTATGAATTTATTATTATTATATAATTTATTATGTTATTCATTACTTTTACTTGATGTTTAATAATTAAATTTTCAACAACATTGATCATGATAAAAGTATATACAGTAAACTTATCTTGTAAAACCTTTGCAAAATCTTCTGCAATGAATAACTTGAATACATGATTATTCATGTCAAAACATTATGTTCTTGTGATCATGTTTATTTGAATACACTTGAATTTCATATTCAACATACTCAGAATCAAGAAAGATTCTTTCTTGTTGATAACATAAAAGATATTTATATCTTTTTTCTTTATGTTTCAGCTGTCTTTCAGTCAATAACACATCTTATAGATGTCATAATAATAAACACTCTGATCATTCATTCAGATAAATCTTGAGAAATTAATGTTCAATAATAATATATTTTGCTTGATGATGAAATGTTAACTAATTATATTCATTTCAATATTGATATTCATGTAAATCTTTATTTCTATCTTTTGATCTTTCTGAATTACATGCTCTTTATATATAAAAGTCTTTATGAAGATATTTTCTTGTTTTTCTCTCAATGATTTGAAGTATTCATATGTGACATCAAATCAATAAATATTCAATTTACATCAAATTCTTTTAATTTATTCTTGATCTTTTCATTTTTACAATCAGTAAAATAATGATTTTTTTGATTGCATATATAACATATTATGTTGAACAAATTCTTGTTATAACGTGATGAAGTGTATAAACTTTTCTTCAATAAAGAATTGAATTTAATTGATTAATGAAATTTCTTTCACTTTAAATAAGTCTTGAAAAAACAATCATAATGCGCGCAAAGCAAATTTTTGAAAAGAGCAATACAATCAAGATAGAATGAATTTAAAAGATGAATAAATGATGATGAATTGTATGAATTGCAGCAATGCTGATTCAAAGATGATTGCAAATAATGTTGATTCATCATGAAGAAACAGCAACGTAAGATCAAAAAACTCATGCAATGATGAAAAGTATATTGCTAACATTATTTATCTTCTAATATAAATATCAATGTTAGAGAAAGAGAAGAGCAAAAATCATTCATGAAAAGAAGTATCAGTGAAGCTGATGTGACATCTTCAAAATGATTCAAAAGAAAAAAACAATGAGAATTAAAATGTATTCATTATGATTTTTTTTATTTATTTCTTCATTAAGTGCATGCAGTCTATGACTATGACACTGTTTAAACGCTATGTATGTGCTATATTACATGTAATCTGATCAAAGTTGCTGCTTTATATCTTCTCATTGATCAATCACATAGATAGTTTGCATATACAAGCACTCTTGCTTAAACTCTTGCAATTGTACTTTCGTTTTTCTTCATTTCTTTGCACTCTTTACGTTCTACTCTTTCATTTCTAATAGTCATTTTCTCGTTGCAATTCAAGTATTTTTCAAATATTCTAATGTTGCAATTCTTTCAATCTTGATGATGAACAATGTCAATATAATGTCTGTGTTTTTGAGCTGAGCTTTTTTCTTAAGCTTTCTCTGCTCTGCTCTATAATGTTTGCAGTTCAGCAGTAAATGCTTCAATGTTTATCTATCAAAAATATGTTGCATAGGTTGCATGCAACATACATAAGACATGATCTTTATGCTCATTTCTTTCTTAGCGAGAAGTAGTTTCTCGCAGCAAATTCACAGTTCAAGATGAGTAACATCTTTTATTGCTCAGATTTCAACAGTTTACTTCTTAAGCATGAGTTGCAGATGTTTCATCAGCAATACACATGCATATTACAATCAATTTCTTCTTTAATTACATTAACATATATTACTCTTTTCTTAAATTATACAAATGATGTTTTTGACTAGAAATTGACTTTATCATCAAGATATTCAAGAGTCAAAACTCAGTGAAGAGATGAGATTCTTGAGATCAACAGTCATCGTCATTGTATATCATGCTTCGCAGACGCTCGCTTCGCTTATAAGACATGCAACTCATTTATTTCATGTTATCTGTAGAGATCTTTCTCATGCAGATTAATCATGTCTTGCGAAAATGTTTATATGCTACATCTTTAATCAGACAACATAGTTCAATCATTCTTTATTAACTCACTTGTATTTCTCTTCTTTTAATGAAGTTTTTTCATCAGCGTATTATTTGTGTATAAAATGCTTATGTCTGAACATCTGTTAAACGATATTAATGAGATTCACGAGTTTGCTCATGTTGAACTTAACGAGACTTGTGAGTTGCTTATGTCATAGTAACATTTTCTTTTATTTCTTCAAGTTTTACGTGCTTATGCAGTCTATGACTATGAAACACGATGCTATCTATCTAAATAGTTGCACTGAAACGCTGTGTGTGAGCTAAATTACATGTATTCTAGCTTCAGTCGCTGCAGTATATCTTCTCATTGCTCAGTCAGATCATTTGTATGCGCATACAAGCGTGCAATCTGTCTATATAATCAAGTGATCATATCAACAAATCGAAATTGTGAAAGCTGATCACTTCGACGTGAGCTTTCATTTGCTGTTTAATCATCTAGTTGAGTAAGCTAGATGAGTTTTGATTTATGTATAAAAGCTGATCACTTCAACGTGAGCTTTCGTTCGCTGTTTGATCATCTAGTTGAGCAAGCTAAATGAGCTTTGATCTGTGTGCAAAAGCTGATTACTTTGACGTAAGCTTTCAAATTTGCTGTTTGATCATCTAGTTAAGCGAGCTAAATGAGTGATCAATGTGTTGTGAAAGTTGATCACTTCAACGTGAGCTTTCGTTCGCTGTTTGATCATCTAGTTGAGCAAACTAGATGAGTTTTGAATTGTTTGTGAGCATCGCGATGCGATGCTCAATCTGTGTATTGTGAAAGTTGATCACTTTGACGTAAGCTTTCGTTCGCTGTTTGATCATTTAGTTGAGTCAACTAGATGAGCTCTGAGTTGTTTGTGAGCATTGCAATGCAATGCTTGATCTGTGTATGTGAAAGCTGATCACTTTGACGTGAGTTCTCGTTTGCTGTTTGATCATCTAGTTAGTCAGACTAGATGAGTAATCTGTGTATTGTGAAAGCTGATCACTTCAACGTGAGCTCTCGTTTGCTGTTTGATTATCTAGTTAGTCAAACTAAATGAGTGATCTGTGTATTATAAAAGCTGATCACTTCAACATGAGCTTTCGAATTTGCTGTTTGATCATCTAGCTGAGCTAGCTAAATGAGCAATCGATGTATTGTGAAAGTTGATCACTTCGACGTGAGCTTTTGTTCACTGTTTGATCATTTAGTTGAGCAGACTAGATGAGCTTTGAGTTGTTTGTGAGCATTGCAATGCAATGCTTGATCTGTGTATTGTGAAAGCTGATCACTTTGTCGTGAACTTTCGTTCGCTGTTTGATCATATGATCATTTGATCACGTGATCTTGTTGTTTGTGAGCATCGCAATGCGATGCTCAATCTGTATATGTGAGCATAACATGCGCGCATCGCGCTGTTACTGCTCTGTTGATGAGATTGTTCAGCTCTTCTGACAAGCATAGCTTGCAGAAGATTCGTAGTCAGCATCTCATACAGGTAAATCTCGTTGTCGATTTATCATAGTAATAAACACGCAGTCTTAACAAGATTTATACATAGTTAGCATGAAAATTTGAAGAATGTTCATGATTCAAGTTCTTTCTGCTAATCATTCTTAACAGATCAAATGTAAGAATGTTCTGTCTCAGTTCTCATCATCACAAATGCAACGACAAGATATTGAATTGAATGATTTTCCTAAGTGATTTTTCTCGTAGTTCTGCATTCTATTTGACTTTCTCATCTGTGTATAAATTGCTTGTAGCATGCATATTAAGATTATCAATGTCTGTGAGATCATGAAAACTTTGCATGTGATTAATGCACAGCGCTTTGCAATCAAGCAGCGCATCGATGTCATTCAAACTTTTGATAATCTTTAAACTCTACTGTAGTTAGACAGTAGATTCATAGTTAGCATTGCATACAGATGAGTTTCATCACTGATCATATTCATTATGAAGAATGTACAGAAATTGAAAACATTCATACAACTGCTTAGCAAGCAGCTACAAACATAAAATAGCACATACTTTTCATTGAGAATTATGTCATAAGTGAACGTGACAAGAGAAAAAGTAATAATGAGAAAGTAATATCTCAGAAATAAATTGTTATCACTTTGCAAGAAATGAGAAATCATGATGAAAATAACAGAAAGAAAGAAAATAGAAAAGATACAAAAGAAATTTATTGAACAAATTCTTCAAGAAATCATAAATATATTGACAGTTCAAAGAAATTTAATTATGTTTTCTTGCAAGCTTGAAAGTGAAGACATCACACTTCATGCAGCGAGCTCAGAAGCTTAAGCAAATCTGAAAAGATTTCAAACATAAGCAAAAAAAATCATGAACTTAATGCATATAATGCATTGAATCTTCGTTGTGCTAGCACATGAAATACACATCACAATAAACATAAGTAATCAGAAAGTGATCATTAAAAGACTGATAAAAAATAATGCAAGACTTCATGAAAATCTAAAGATTCTAAGAATAATCTGGCTTAAGAAAGTAATCAAAAGTGAGAAGATTCACTCATCACTCATTGTAAAGATTGCAATCAAAGCAATGATGAATTGATTAATGAATGAAAGCATGTTAAACTTGTATCAAGAATGTTTATGTAAACTGTTTGAAAAAAACTGTCACATCACTCAATGTTACAGATGTTTCAAATTTGATCATATGATCAGATTCTGCAAGAAGAAACAACGCTGTGTTAAATGCGCAGACAAACATCACATCAAAGAATGCATGAATTTTTTCTTTTTTTCTTCATTAAGTGCATGCAGTCTATGACTATGACATTGTCTAGACGCTGTGTATGTGCTATATTACATGTAATCTGATCAAAGTCGCTGCTTTATATCTTTTCGTTGATCAATCACATCGATAGTTTGCACATACAAGCACTCTCGCTCAAATTCTCATAATTGTACTTTTATTTTTCTTTATCTCTTCACATTCTTCGCGTTCTACTTTTTTGTTTCTAATAGTTATTTTCTTGTCGTAATTCTAGTATTTTTCAAATACTTTAATGTTGTGATTCTTTCAATCTTGATGATGAACAGTGTCAATATAGTATCTGTGTTTTTGAGCTGAGCTTTTTCTTAAGCTTTTTCTGCTCTGCTTTATAATGTTTGCAGTTCAGCAGTAAATGCTTTGACGTTTGTCTTGCATTGCATATTTCATAGCATTTGTTCAAATTATTCTCTGATAATCAATGCAAATAACTCTTGAAATAATCATGTTTCATTTCCAGCTGAATAAATATTGAAAACGTTAATCTATTGATTTTTCTCAACTTTTTTGGTGATTTATGACTTAAATTCACATTCAATATGTTCTTTTGAT